>Ga0209248_10000404_pt1 | contig 13956 bp, 14 predicted proteins | sample BogFormECP04_OM1_FD_188241 | JGI IMG/M metagenome (GOLD analysis project Ga0209248, IMG submission 188241) | Bog forest soil microbial communities from Calvert Island, British Columbia, Canada - ECP04_OM1 (SPAdes) (version 2) | ecosystem: Environmental > Aquatic > Freshwater > Wetlands > Bog ... | reverse complement strand
GTCGGCTGCGGGCCAAACTCGGCCCCGAGCACGAAGCGCTGATCGGCACCGTTCGCAACGTGGGTTACAAAGCCGTGCGGCCGGCGCGCGGCCGAACCCCGGTTGCGGAGCGCGACGACGTCGACGACGCCGAGGCCGATGCTGACGACTTACAAACCCCGCTGGTCGACCCGCTACGTAGTCAGTGATTCTGCCTGACTGGCGCTCCAGACTAACCGCCGAGCAGCAGCAGGCAGTGCGCGAACTGGTTTCGGCGGCAACCGAATTCGATGGGGTAGCACCCGTCGGCGAACAGGTGCTGCGGGAACTCGGGCACGACCGCACCGAGCATCTGCTGGTCACTGATTCCCAATCGGGGGCCACAAAGGACTCCGGAAACACCATTGTCGGCTACCTCAACCTCAGCCCGCCACGCGACGGGGAGGCCGCGATGGCGGAACTGGTGGTACACCCGCAGACCCGCCGGCGCGGTATCGGCGCGGCGATGGGACGTGCGGCGGTGACGAAGACCCACGGACACAACCAGTTCTGGGCGCACGGCACACTCGAGCCGGCCCGGGCAACCGCGTCCGCGCTAGATCTGGTCCCGGTTCGTGAATTGGTCCAGATGCGACGCTCGCTGCGTGACAACCCCGATCCGGTCGCCGGTCTGCCCGGGGTGCGGATCCGTACCTACGCCGGCACCGCCGACGACGCTGAGCTGCTGCGGGTCAACAACGCCGCGTTCGCCACGCACCCGGAACAGGGCGGGTGGACTGCAGCCGAGCTAGCGGAACGGCGCACCGAACCCTGGTTCGACCCGACAGGCCTGTTCCTGGCGTTCGACGACTCCGCAAGCGATCATCCGGACAGGCTGCTGGGCTTCCACTGGACCAAAGTGCATCTCGATCAGCCCGCCCTGGGCGAGGTTTACATCGTGGGGGTCGACCCGTCGGCGCAGGGCCGCGGCTTGGGGCGGACGTTGACATCCATCGGTATCGCGTGGCTGGCGCGGCGGCTCGCTGACCCGAAAAGCGCCGCGGATCCCTCCCCAGAATCCTCCATAGCACCCACTGTGCTGCTCTACGTGGAGTTGGACAACGTCGCCGCGCGACGGACCTACCAGGGCCTGGGCTTTAGCACCTACGGCGTCGATACCGCGTATGCGCCGGCGCCCACCCGCAGTTGACCGAAGGCGCAGGCAGTGATGGCGCGCCTTTGGGTGCGATACCGAGGCATAATTTCGCGGTGACTTGGCAACTTCCTTTGGGCTTCAGTTGGGGAACGCCAGCGCCCGTATGCGTCCAGAATGCGTCCAGGAAGCGACATCGGTGATGCTCGACCGGGTGGGCAGGGCGATGGCGTTGGCGTTGGTGGCCACCACCGCCGGGGTATTGCCTGCCTGCGGCAGTGACGACAACCGCCGCGGCACCGCGACGACAGCCAACCCGGGACCCGCTGGCGCTGGGGGCTGCGGCGGAAAAGATGTGGTGACGGCTGAAGGGGCGACCGCTCAACAGAACGCGATCGCGGTGTTCGACGAGATGTGGGCCCAATATTGCCCGGGAAAAAACGTGGAGTACAACCCCACGGGGTCGGGTGCCGGCCGCGAGCAGTTCATCGCCGGCCATGTCGACTTCGCCGGGACGGACTCGCCGCTGGTCGCGGGTCAGATCCGCCCGGCAGCCAATCGCTGCAACGGAAACCCGGCCTGGGACCTGCCGCTGGTGTTCGGGCCGGTCGCGCTCGTCTACAACCTGCCGGGCGTTCGGACCTTAGTCCTCAATAGTGAGGCGCTGGCCAAGATCTTCAGCGGCGTGATCACCAAGTGGAATGACCCGATACTCGCCGAACTCAATGGCGGTGTAGCGCTGCCCGATATCAAGATCGCGCCGATCTACCGGTCGGACTCATCGGGGACCACTGACAACTTGCAGAGATACCTGACGGTCGCGGCACCACTGAGCTGGACCAGAGGTGTTGGCACCGAGTTTCAGGGCGGTGTCGGCGAAGGCGCCCAGAAGTCGGCCGGCGTGATCCAGGCGGTGCGCGCTACCCCAGGTGCCATTGGATACCTCGAGAAGGGCTTCGCTGATCAGGCCGGTGTGCCGTTCGCCCAAATCAACACCGGCAATGGTCCGGTCCCGCTTACCAACGACACGGCACGCGCCGCGATGAGCGCTGTTGAATTTGCGGCCGATGGGAACGACCTGGTGCTGGACCTGAACTCGATGTATGCCACCCGGCAGCCGGGCGCTTACCCGTTGGTGCTGGCCACTTATGAGATCGTGTGCTCCAAGGGCTACGACCCGCAGACCTTCAATGCGATCAAGTCGTTCCTCAGCGTGGCCGCAAACAATGGTCAGACCGAGCTTCCGTCGGCCGGCTACGTGCCATTGCCCGATAAAGTCAAGGAGCGAGTGGTCACCGCGATCAATGCCATGCAGTAGCCACGGTTTAAGGAGCGACAGCAGAAGTGTGACGGGATCACAGTGACGACGCCAAACCCAGCCGACGCGGGTTCGGGTGCGGTTGTCGCTGCGCGCTTTCCTGAGTCGCCCGTCGTCCCTATCAGCCCGTGGGGGAACAGCCGACCGGTCTTCGGGGACCGCATATTTCGCAGGCTGTCGGAGGGCTCCGCTGTCCTGACTATCGTCCTGGTCGTCGCGATCGGCGGATTCTTGCTGGTACGCGCGATACCGGCCTTGCAGCGCGATCGAGAGAACTTTTTCAGCTACGGCGGCAACTGGGTCACCATCGACACCTCGGCGATGCACTTCGGAATCTTCGATCTGTTGCAGGTGACCGCATTCGTGTCGCTGTTCGCGCTGCTGCTGGCCATGCCGATCGCCCTGGGTGTCGCCATCTTTCTCACGCAATACGCACCGCGACGGCTGGCCGGACCGCTGGCGTACACGGTCGACCTGCTCGCTGCGGTTCCCTCGATCGTCTACGGCGCATGGGGTCTGCTCGTGCTGGCGCCGCAGCTGCGACCGGTCGCGATGTGGCTCAACCACAACATGGGCTGGTGCGTCTTCTTCGCGACTGGCAACACGTCGGTGGCTGGCGGCGGCACCATCTTCACTGCCGGGATCGTTTTGGCGGTGATGATCCTGCCGATCATCACCGCGGTCACGCGTGAAGTGTTCGTGCAGGCACCGCATGACGAGATCGAGGCTGCGTTGGCGCTCGGCGCCACCCGGTGGGAAGTTGTAAAAACAACCGTGCTGCCGTTCGGGCGATCCGGATACATCAGTGGCGCGATGCTGGGTCTGGGCCGCGCCGTTGGTGAGACGGTCGCGCTGCTGATCATCTTGCGCGGCACCCAAGCACCTTTCGGTTGGTCGTTATTCGACGGCGGCTCGACGTTCGCGACCAAGATCGCCGGCACTGCATCGGAATTCAATGACCAGTACAAGGCCGGTGCCTATCTCGCCGCGGGTCTGGTGCTTTTCCTGCTCACCTTCGTAGTCGATGCCCTGGCACGAGGCGCTGTTGTCCGAATCGGATCCAGGAGACGCCGCCGGTGACCTCGATCTTGGACCGCCCCCTCAAGCCGCGCGCGTTTTCCGGACTCGCCCGGCGCCGTCGAGCCGCGAACATTGTTGCGACAGCGCTGGTGACGTTGTCGATGGTGATCGCGTTGGTGCTTTTGCTGTGGGTGCTGGGCTCGGTAATCGCCAGGGGGTTCAAAGCGATCACGGCGAGCGTGTGGTGGACGCATTCACAAGCGGGTACGACGGCATTCGCGGCGGGCGGTGGCGCCTACCACGCGATCGTTGGGACCGCCCTGCAGGGATTGGTATGCGCCGCGCTCTCCATCCCGATCGGCGTCATGGTCGGGATTTATCTGGTCGAATACGGTGGCGCCACCAAGCTGGGCAAGTTGACCACATTCATGGTGGACATTCTCAGCGGCGTGCCCTCGATTGTGGCGGCATTGTTCATCTATGCGCTGTTTGTGGCGACGCTGGGTTTTCCCCGTTCCGAGTTCGCGGTGTCGTTGGCGCTGGTGCTGCTGATGGTCCCGGTGATCGCGCGGGCGACCGAGGAGATGCTGCGGATCGTTCCGTTAGATCTTCGCGAGGCCAGTTATGCGTTGGGCATCCCGAAGTGGAAAACCATTGCCAGGATTGTGATTCCGACGGGGCTGGCCGGGATTATCACGGGGATCATGCTGGCGATCGCCAGGGTGTTGGGTGAGACCGCCCCCTTGCTGATCCTGGTCGGTTACGCGCAGACAATGAATTTCAATATCTTTAGCGGGTTCATGGGGACCCTGCCCGGCATGATGTATTACCAGACCTCGGCCGGCGCGGGTGCCAATCCTGTTCCCACCGATCGGCTTTGGGGCGCCGCGCTGACCCTGATCCTGATGATCGCGGTCATCAATTCCGGGGCCAAGTTGGTCGCGAAAATCTATGCACCCAAGAAGTCGTAGGCAGGAGCACTGAGTGGCTAAGCGGTTAGACCTCGAAGATGTCAACATCTACTACGGGTCTTTTCAAGCGGTCGCGGATGTGTCCCTGGCGATTCTGCCGCGCAGCGTGACGGCGTTCATCGGCGCATCGGGCTGTGGCAAGACGACTGTGCTTCGCACGCTGAACCGGATGCATGAGGTCATCCCGGGCGCCCGGGTCGACGGCACTGTGCTGCTCGACGATGAAAACATCTATGCCCCCGGTGTCGACCCGGTCGGTGTGCGCCGGGCAATCGGAATGGTGTTCCAGCGGCCAAACCCGTTTCCTGCCATGTCGATTCGTAACAACGTGGTGGCTGGCTTGAAGCTGCAGGGTGTGCGCAATCGCAAGCTGCTCGACGACACGGCTGAATATTCATTGCGCGGCGCCAACCTGTGGGATGAGGTTAAGGATCGGTTGGACAAGCCCGGCGGCGGATTGTCCGGGGGGCAGCAACAGCGGTTGTGCATCGCACGAGCGATTGCTGTACAACCCGACGTCTTACTGATGGACGAGCCGTGCTCCTCGCTGGACCCCATCTCGACGATGGCCATCGAAGAACTGATCAGTGAGTTGAAAGAGGAGTACACGATCGTCATCGTCACTCACAACATGCAGCAGGCCGCCCGGGTGAGCGATCAGACTGCGTTCTTCAACCTGGAAGCCGTCGGAAAGCCCGGCCGGTTGGTGGAGATGGACGACACCGAGAAAATCTATTCCAACCCGTCCGAGAAGGCGACCGAGGACTACATCTCCGGGCGCTTCGGCTAGCCCGGCTATCGCGACGTGGGCGCCGCGTCTTCCTCGGGAAACCTGCCGGTTGCCTGGAAGATGACGCGGCGGGCCACTTCGACGGCATGGTCGGCGAAGCGCTCGTAGAACCGGCCCAGCAACGTCACGTCGACGGCGGCTGCCACGCCGTGCTTCCACTCGCGGTCCATCAGCACCGAGAACAAGTGGCGGTGCAGATCGTCCATCGCATCGTCTTCTTCGCCAATCCGGGCGGCTTTCTCGGGGTCGCGGGACAACACCACCTCTTGTGCGCTGTTCCCCAATTCAACTGCGAGTCTGCCCATTTCGGCAAAATATCCATTGACCTCTTCGGGCAACACGTGCTGGGGGTGGCGCCGGCGGGCGATCTTGGCGACGTGTAGGGCCAGCGCGCCCATCCGGTCGATGTCGGCCACCATCTGGATGGCGCTCACGATTGACCTGAGGTCGCCGGCGACCGGCGCCTGCAGTGCTAGCAGGACGAAGGCGCTCTCTTCGGCGCGGGCACTGCTCGTCGCGATCTTTTCGTGGTCGGAGATCACCTGCTCGGCCAGTACCAGATCGGCCTGGAGCAAGGCCTGGGTTGCCCGCTCCATGGCGACGCCCGCCAGCCCGCACATCTCACCCAGCCGCTCGGACAAATCCGAGAGTTGCTCATGGTAGGCCGTCCGCATGCCGCCAAGCCTACGTTCTTGGCGCCGGATAGGCAGCCGTGCCTCGCGAAAAGTGCTTACTCGCAGGTGGTGTCGGCGGCGTTGGTAACCGTCAGGTCCTCGGGCAGCTTGGCTGGCGGGTTGCTGGAGCCGCGGTCTATCTGCACGCTGACCGACGAGCCGCTGGGCGGGGGAGCGGACACCCAGTTGAAGTCCGGGCCGAGCACCACCTGAACGATCTGCCCATAGCCGGAAACCCGTTCGACCCTTGAATTGGCGAACGACGACGCGACTGTGGCCGCCGCCTGCTCGTTGCCGGGCGAAAACAACACTGTCGTCGCGTTCACCGAACTCGGGTAATCATCGGGCGTCATGACGTTGAACCCGTTCAGCTTGAGCTGGCTGGTCGCGGAGGTGGCCAGACCGCCTTGCGTGGTCGCGTTGGACACTCGCACCGTCACCTCTTGCGGCGAGGTGGTCGTCACCTGCTCGCGCTGAGCCTGCGGAGTCGCGGCCGGGGTCGGCGCCTTCTTGGTGGTCGGCGCGGGCGTCGGCGCCGAAGTTGGGGAGGTCCCCAAACTTTGAGCGTTCTGGTCGTTTTCCTCGGGCAGCGGATCGTCGTTGATGATGGCATCGAACAGCAACCGCATGTCGGCCATGCGCGGCGGCTCATCGCCGTTCTGGTCTGTGATGCCGGTCGGCACGGTGACAAAAGTGATGTGCCCGGCGGCCATGCCCTGCAACGATTGACCGAGCTGGATCAGGTCTTTGGTCTTGACGTTGTCGAAGTAGGTGTCGCTGATGAACATGTTGACGACGTTGTTGAGCTTGTTCAGGTCGAGCAATGTGTTTTCGGAGATCAGCGATCGCAGCAACGATGACACGAACAGTTGCTGTCGTTTGATGCGGCCGTAGTCACCGTTGACCTCGGTGGTGACCTGGCGGGCCCGCACGTAGTTCAGCGCAGTCGGCCCGTCGAGGACTTGGCGTCCCGCGTGTTCGAGGACGGTACCCAGTTCGTAGTCGTGCAGCGGGGTGCTGGTGCACACCTCGACACCGCCGAGAGCATCGACCATCTTCGCGAATCCGGCGAAATCGACGGCGATGAAGTGGTTGATGCTCAATCCGGACAGCTTCTGGATTTCCTTGACCAGACACTTCGGACCGCCGAACGCGTACGCCGAGTTCAGTTTGGTCTCCGTGTAGACCATCTTGGAACCCCACGTCTTCGTCTTCGCGTCGTAGAGGGGTCCGTACTTACCGGTGGCGGGGTTCCAGGCTTCGCATTGGAATGGGGTAATCGCCAGGTCACGGGGGAAGGACACCGCCACCACCCGTTTGCGGTTGGCGGGAATGTTGACCAGCATCACGGAGTCCGACCGCGCGCCATCGGCGTCGTCGGTATCGCCTGCGCCCATGTTGGAGTTGTCGCCGGCACGCGAGTCAACGCCGACGATCAAGAAGTCCTCGTCCCCGTACTGCCCACCGGGGTCGCGGATGTCGCTCGAATTTGGGTCCAGCGCACTGATGGTGTTGAGCCGCGCATTCTTCGATGTGCTCCACTGCCATGCGCCGCCGGTCAGGACCAGTGCCAGCACGGCGAACAGCGTCGCCAGCGAGCGCCCGGCCAGCAGTATCGGCCGGTGGCCGGATTTACGTTCCGACTCGGGGGCCTCGGCGGCTGATTTGCTGCGGATCCGACGGCGCGATGCGGTCGGCACTTCGCTGGTCCCGTCCGCTTCGGATTCGTGGAAATCTCCGCCGTTAGGGTAGGTGGCTGCCCCGAGGTCGGGAAGCTCGGCGACGACCTCGAACAAGTAGGCCGGAGTGTCGATAACTTGGGTGTCCTGCTGGTCGGCGGGCACATCCGGCGCAACCTGGGAGGGTTCGTCGTCCGGCGCCTCGTGCTGGGCAACGTGATGGTGATTGGGCCGGTCATGGGTCGGGGCGCCGAGTTTGGCGATCAGGTCAGCGACACTGAGTCCGCCGTCGGTGTGACAGCCGGCCTTCTTGGTCTCGCTAGCCTTGAAGTCCTCATGAGCCTCTATGTGGGCCTTTGCTCGGGCCTCTATGTTGGGCGCCGCCGGCCTCTCGATGGGCGGCTCGGCCTGCCAGCGGTGGACGTTGTCGTCGCCCAAGGATGCAGAGAACCGCTCCCACGGCGCGGCGCTTAATGGTGTTTGCGGGCTCGGAGTGATGCGCTTGTCGTCGCTCACGCCGGAGCCGCCCCGACGGTCCAGAGTGGCGTCATTCACGCCGTCACCCATGTCCTATCCGGCCTCCGAAGCTCTGATGCGGACCAGCGCGGCGCTGCGCTGGCGTGATCAGCGCCGCCAATCCGCGCTACATCGCACGGTATCTTTAGCGCTTCGCAGCGGCATCCTTTAGCGCTTCGCAGCGGCGTCCGACCGATCCGCACCAAAGCGCAATGCAGCAGTCCCAGATAGTACTTAGTTATCGGCCGAGAAGCGATTTCGAGGCGTTCCGCCTCAGCCGCCCGAGTGCATGACGTCGGCCCCGGCGGGCACGGTGCAGTCGTCCGGGTCGGTCAGCCAGCCTTCGGGCAGGGCCACGCGGGCAGGCGATCCCTGCCGACCCCGGGCGCCAGTCGCGGCGTCGGGGAACGCGACAGAGCCGTCCAACCGGTCCAGTAGGCAGTCAAGTTCATCGAGCGTCTTGACCAGCGCCAGCGCTCGCCGCAACTCGGATCCGGCCGGGAAGCCGTGCAAGTACCAGGCGATGTGCTTGCGGATATCGCGCATGCCCTTGTCTTCACCGAAATGCGCGGCCAGCAACCGGCCATGCCGGCGGACGATGTCGGCGACCTCGCCGAGTGTGGGCGGCTCGGGCGGCGGGCTGCCGGTGAACGCTGCTGACAGCTCGGCGAAAAGCCACGGCCGACCCAGGCAGCCCCGGCCGATGACAACGCCGTCGCACCCGGTACTGGCCATCATGGCCAGCGCATCGCTGGCATCGTAAATGTCGCCGTTGCCGAGCACCGGAATTGTCCGCACATGTTGCTTGAGCTGGGCGATCTGCTCCCAATCGGCGCTGCCTGAGTAGCGCTGCGCTGCCGTCCGGGCGTGCAGCGCGACCGCGGCAGCGCCTTCGGCTTCGGCGATGCGGCCGGCATCCAGGTGCGTGTGGTGGTCGTCGTCGATGCCCACGCGGAACTTGACGGTCACCGGAACTTCGGTGCCTTCGGTGGCGCGCACCGCCGCGGCGACGATCTGGCCGAACAGTCGACGCTTGAACGGCAGCGCCGCCCCGCCGCCGCGTCTGGTCACCTTGGGCACCGGGCAGCCGAAATTCATATCGATGTGATCGGCCAGTCCCTCGTCGGCGACCATCTTGGCGGCCGCGTACGTGGCGGCGGGGTCCACGGCATAGAGCTGCAGCGAGCGTGGCGATTCGTCCGGGGAGAACGTCGTCATGTGCATGGTGACGGGATGCCGCTCGACGAGCGCGCGTGCGGTCACCATCTCGCAGACGTACAGCCCGCTGACGGTGCCGACCTTCGCCTCTTCTAGTTCACGACAGAGCGTTCGGAATGCGACGTTCGTCACACCGGCCATCGGAGCCAACACAACCGGGCTGGCGAGCTTGATCGCGCCGATGCGCAACGGCCACTACCGCCCGCTCATCTTCAGCGTTCCCTTGGTGCTGAGCACCCTGCGCGCACTGATCTTTTCTGTCCTGCGCGCTTCGCGCTCGAGGTAGCGCTGCTTGGAGACTTCAAACTTGTCGCAGGCTGCCTCGAGCTCCTTGATGTGCGCGGCGACGTCGTCGCGCATCCGCGCGCCCTCGCCGGTGAAATCTTCGCGCTCGAGGATCCGCCACTTCTTCAGCACCGGCATGACCACCTCGTCGAGGTGGATCCGGATGTCGTAGACGCCGCCGACCGCGATCATCACGGCCTTGCGCCGGAACTCAGGCACCAGGAATCCTGGCATCTGGAAGTTGATCAGGATCTTGTGCAGCGCCTTGATCGCGAGGTTGGGCGCGAGGTCGATACCTGCTGCGCTGACGTCCCGGTAGAAGATCATGTGCAGGTTCTCATCGCCGGATATCTTGGCGAGCAGCTGGTCGGCGATCGGCTCGTCGCAGGCCTTACCGGTGTTGCGGTGCGAAACGCGGGTGGCCAGCTCCTGGAAAGTGACGTAGAGAATCGAGTCGAACAGCCTGTCGGCGAAGAGTCCGCCCTGTTGGTTCTGGCCCGGACTGAAGCCCCGGTTGACCACCTCCATGCGAAGCTTCTCCAGCTCCACCGGGTCGACCGCGCGCGTCACCACCAGGTAGTCGCGCAGCGCGATCCCGTGCCGGTTCTCCTCGGCGGTCCAGCGGTTGACCCACTGGCCCCAGGCGCCGTCCATCCCCAAGTTCATCGCGATCTCACGGTGATACGACGGCAGGTTGTCCTCGGTGACCAGGTTCTGCACCATCGCCACCTGGGCGACATCGGAGAGCTGGCTCTGCTCGGGGTCCCACTCCTGCCCGCCGAGAGCGTAGAAATTCTTGCCATCCGACCACGGGATGTAGTCGTGCGGGTTCCAGTTCTTGTGCATGCTCAAATGCCGGTTCATGTTCTTCTCGACGACCGGCTCAAGTTCGTGCAGCAGCTGTAGGTCGGTCAGCTCGGCTGACATTGCCCCTCCAGTTATCTGTGTCTAGTGGTTGCAGTCAATATATCTGTGCACCCTAGTAGCATCAAGTTTGAAATTCGGCGCGGTATGTCACGATTCAACCCTCAGGTGTTGGGTTCTCCGGGCAGCCGGCGAGTCAAACGAAGTGCCGCGCAGCGAGTCCCGCCGCAACTGGTGCGGGGCCGAGCACTACTCGGGTTTCGCCAGCTCACGGGCGGGAACGTACGGGGCGGCCGCGTTGAGCAGCATATTGACGCAGTAGTCGACGAACTGCATGCGAGTGACGCCCAACCGTCCGTTGAGGTACGCGGTGAACAAGCTTGACAGTCCACCGACGAGGTTGGTCGCGATCATGTTTTGCAGCACGGGATCGCCGATCCGCGACAGCTTGCGCTGCAGCAGATCGATGAAGTTGGGCATCCATTCGGCGCCGGACCGGGTCAGTATCGGTTCTACCGTCGGTGCCAGCAGCAGCACCCGCCCTCGCACCGGGTCGTCGACCATCAACTCGACGAATTGTTCGACGGCCTCCCGAGGGGTCGTCGCCGACGTAAGGGCCACCATCGCGCGCGCGCAGACATCGTCGTAGACCGCGCGCACGAATTCGTCGCGGTCGGAGAAGCCTTCATAGAAGTAGCGCTCGGTGAGCGCGGCCTTTCGGCACACGGCACGAACGGTCAGCGCCGTTCCTCCGTCGCTGCCGAGCAACTGGACACCGGCGGTGATGAGGTTGTCTCGACGTACGGCGACACGGCTCTCCAACGGTATTCCGGACCAGCGGCCCCGTCGTTGACCGGTCTGCACTTCAGCTCCTAAACTGTCAAACTGACAACACACGTAGTCAGAATTGCTGCCATCGACAGCAAACTCAACTGATATCTATAGGAAACCCGACTGGTGACGCAAAATTCCTCCGCAGCCTGCCCGCTGGATCACACCCAAGCTGGTCGCGATTGGACCCCGGCCGGCGCGGACGCAGTGTCTATCGGATCGTCCGCTGAGTCCAACGGTGTGGCGGGCGGCTGTCCGGTATCGGCACTGGGCTACGAGGAGCCGCCGCTCCCGCTCGGTCCGGATTCCTTGACCTGGCGGTACTTCGGTGACTGGCGCGGCATGCTGCAGGGTCCCTGGGCGGGATCCATGCAGAACATGCACCCTCAGCTGGGCGCGGCGGTGGAAGATCACTCGACGTTCTTCCGGGAACGCTGGCCGCGGTTGCTGCGGTCGTTGTACCCAATTGGTGGAGTTGTGTTCGACGGCGATCGTGCCCCGGTCACCGGCGCAGAGGTACGCGACTACCACATCACCATCAAGGGTGTTGACGGTCGGGGCCGTCGCTACCACGCGTTGAACCCCGATGTCTTCTACTGGGCACACGCGACGTTCTTTTTCGGCACCATCCGTGTGGCCGAGCGGTTCTGCGGCGGCATAACCGAAGCGCAGAAGCGCCAGCTGTTCGACGAACACATCGAGTGGTACCGGATGTACGGGATGAGTATGCGGCCCGTTCCGGCGTCCTGGGAGGAATTCCAGGTGTACTGGGACCACATGTGCCGCAACGTATTAGAGAACCACTACGCAGCGCGTGCCGTGCTTGATCTAACCGAACTGGCCAAACCTCCGTTTGCCCAACGGGTCCCGGATTGGTTATGGGCGGCACAGCGCAAGCTGCTCGCCCCGTTCTTCGTCTGGCTGACCGTCGGTCTCTACGATCCGCAGGTGCGCGAGTTGATGGGCTACCGATGGTCGCGCCGCGACGAATGGCTGCACCGGCAGTTCGGCGACATCGTTCGTCTCGTCTTCGCGTTAGTGCCTATCCGGTTCCGCAAGCACCCGCGGGCCCGCGCCGGTTGGGACCGTGCCTCAGGGCGAATCTCGGCCGACGCGCCCCTGGTGCAGACGCCGGCGCGCAACTTGCCGCCCCAGGACGAGCGAGACAATCCGATGCACTACTGCCCCAAGGTTTCCTAGCCACTTCGCCTTAGGCGACATGGGACGCCGGTGGGCGTCCCGCGCTACGTGTGGGCGTGGATATGAGTCTCTTCCAGACCGGACTGGTGCACGTGCTCATGAGTGTGCTCGGTTCCGTCGTCGTGGGAGTGGGAGTGCTCATGGGCGACATGTTCGTGCTCGTGCGTGGTGTGCGCGTGGGTGTGTGCCACGTCGCCATGGTGGTGTTCGTGCGCATGCGGCCCGCTGTGGCTGTGCTGCTCGGTCATCGTTGTCATCTCCTTGCGCGAAATATGTTGTGTTTAATGGTCGTTCATCCGTGGTGCCGATTTTTCGCCGACTGCCTTCAGCCCACCGTCGGCGCGGTGATGACGGGGAACCCCGGGACCGGCGTGCTCGGCGTTGAAGACGGCGTCCTTGACGAGTTGGCGGACGTGATCGTTCTCCAGACTGTAGAAGATGTTGGTTCCGTCCCGGCGGGTTTGCACAAGACGGGCCATCCGCAACTTCGCAAGGTGCTGGGAAACCGACGGGGCCGGCTTGCCCACATGCTCGGCGAGTTCGTTGACGGACATCTCGCGATGCGTCAGCGACCAGAGCACCTGCACGCGGGTGGCGTCGGCCAGCATTCGGAAAACCTCGACTACCAGACTGGCTTGGTCGTCGGGCAACCGGCCTTCGCTGCTACCTGCATGCATACGCAGATAGTAGCGCAGAAATCGGGATACGGCTGGCAGTAGTCCGCGAGCGTAACGCCACGGCGAAAAATCCGGCGCAGAAACTCGCCCCTGCGTTACGGTCGCGGCAGTGGTCGATCAGCCCGGCGGGCCGACCGTCGATCTGCGTTGGCCGCCGTTGCGTTCCCGCCAGAATCGGTAGACGTCCACCGCGGCATCTTGGGGTTCGAAGCGCATCGGCAGGCGCCTCTGGTCCCAGGGCTTCGCGAATTCGTCGTAGAACGTGGAGACCTCGAAGTATTTGCGGTCATCGAGGTAGTACTCCTCGTAGGACTCACGGGTGATCAGGAAGATGACTTCCTTGGGTGAGCAGTAGTACAGCGAGCCCAGGCACATCGGGCACGGATGGGCCATCACGTAGATGGTGGTATCGATCAGGTGCTCGGCGCCCAGCTTCATGCACGCTTGGCGGATAGCAAGGATCTCCGCGTGGGCGGTTGGGTCGTTGGTCTGGGCAACCTTGTTGGCGCTCTCGGCGAGGACGGCGCCGTCCTTGACGATCACTGTCGCGAATGGGCGACCGCCCTCGACAACGTTCTGGCGAGCCAAGTCGATCGTGCGCTGGGCGAAATCCGTCACAGGTCCTCCGGGGCCGAAGTTCTGGGAATCCCTGGCGAGCAGATTATTCGCAGGGTAGTCCCGACGACGGATTAACGATCTGCGTTGTGGTACTAACTAGATTGTCTATTTTTATTCAGATTTTCCAGATAAAACAAAAAAGGAGCACCGTGGCGCGCACCGATCGTGATCGCTGGGATCTCGC
>Ga0209248_10000403_pt1 | contig 13957 bp, 17 predicted proteins | sample BogFormECP04_OM1_FD_188241 | JGI IMG/M metagenome (GOLD analysis project Ga0209248, IMG submission 188241) | Bog forest soil microbial communities from Calvert Island, British Columbia, Canada - ECP04_OM1 (SPAdes) (version 2) | ecosystem: Environmental > Aquatic > Freshwater > Wetlands > Bog ... | reverse complement strand
AGCGAACCGAGGCCGAGGTCAAGCACGACAACGCCACTTTCAAAGTCTCGAAGGGTGCGCCGCAGGTGATTCTAGATCTGGTCCATCCCGGCGAGGACGCGCGCAAGCGGGAACGGCCTGTCTGAGATCGAGCGGAGCACTCCCCCATCGAGCGCATCGAGGCTGACGGTGACGCGGCCAAGGCCCGCCTCGCGCAGCGCCTGTGCCTTCCCCGTCAGCATCGTGCCATTCGTTGTCAACGCGATGTCCCCGATGCCCGCAATCTGCGTGAGCATCGCCACGAGCCGCGGGAGCTCCGCGCGCAGCAGGGGCTCACCGCCGGTGAGACGGATCTTCTGCACTCCCTGTTTTGCGAATACCCGGCAGAGCCGCGCGATCTCCTCGAAGGACAGCAGCTCCTCGCGCGCCATGAAGGTGAAGTCGGGGCCGAACACCTCGCTGGGCATGCAGTAGCTACAGCGCAGGTTGCAGCGGTCGGTGACCGACACACGGAGGTCCCGAAGCGGGCGGAAGAAGCGGTCGTGTGTTTCACTCACACACCTGACCTTAGCCCCACGTGGTCACATCGTCCATGCGGGGCGAAATGTATGGACCGTGTGTCCTAGGCCATCTGTCAGGTGGCCTAGAAACTGATCTCGGCCCGCTGGCCATGGAGGCTGGACGACCGCGTACCTATCTTCCGGTGCTCCCAGTCACATAACCCACTAGGGGGTCGAAATCGGCATGAGTACCACCACAGCTGCGACCGAGGCATCGAGGAGCGTGGGGGACTCCTCGGGTCCCCAACTGAGAAAGCACGCACTCGGGTTTCCACCGCTGATCGCCCAGTCGGTGGCGCTGATATCGCCGACGATGACCGCGGTGCTGATCATCGCGCTGGTGTTCGCCGACGTCGGCCAGGGCACGTGGGCGGCCTACGCCTTCGGCACGGTGATGCTGCTGTTCGTCGTGTTCGGGCTGAACCAATTCGCCAAACGCTCGGCCACGGCGGGCTCGATGTATGCCTACACGGCCCGTGGGCTCGGCGCCGCTTCGGGGGTGCTGTCGGGGTGGACGCTGATCTGGGCCTATTGGGGCATCGCGACCGCGGGGCTCGCGGGCTTCGCGATCTTCGCGCAGGAATTTCTGTCCGGGATCGGGGTTCACAGCACGATTAACCCGATTATCTTCTTCGTGATCAGCGGCGTCATCTGCCTGACGATCGCCTGGAAGGACATTCGCATATCGTCGCTGTTGACGCTCGCGTTCGAGGCGATCTCTGTGGCCATCATCCTCAGCCTGGCGGGAGTCGTGCTGTTCAAGCACGGCTTCTCGGTCGACACCGAACAGCTCAAGCTGAAGGGCGTGCACCTGGAAGGCATGGACTTCGCGATCGTCGTCTGCATCTTCAGCCTGGTCGGTTTCGAGAGCGCGACGACGCTCGGCGGCGAGGCGAAGCGGCCGCTTCGCAACGTGCCCCGCGCCGTGATCTGGAGCCTTCTCATAACCGGCGCGTTCATGGTGTTCATGAGCTACGTCGAGGTCTTTGCCGCCAAGCACATGGGCAAGGAACTGAGCTCCTTCACCACGCCGCTCACCGCGATCTCCGCGGCCTACGGCGTCAGCTGGTTCAAGGTACCGGTGGCGCTCGGCGCGATGGTGAGCTTCTTCTCGCTGTCGCTGTCCTGTCTGAATGCCGGAGCCCGCATCATCTTCCCGCTGGGGGGACACGGCTTCCTTCCGAAGCGGCTGCACGCGTCACACACCAAGAACCTGACGCCGCACATCGCTCTTGCCTCCTACGGCGTACTGATCCTGATCGTGGCGATAATCGCAAGCGCCCAGGGGGCCGAACCGCTGGTGATATTCGGTGACGCGGGCACAATGGCGGCGTTCGGCTTCCTGCTCGCGTACTTCCTTATCAGCATCGCCGCACCCTTCTATCTGAACAAGCTGGGTGAACTACGCGCACGCAACGTGGTGGTGGCGGTGCTGGCCTTCCTGTGCCTGCTGGTGCCGCTCGTGGGCAGCTTCTATCCGGCCCCGGCATATCCGATCAACCTGTTCCCCTACATCTTCCTGGGCTACATGCTGCTCGGCGCCGCGCGGCTGTACTGGATGCACCGCGTCGATCCGGCATCGCTCCCCGCGATCCAGACCGACCTCGAACGGGCGCTGGCGGCTTCAGCGCACGACATCGCGCTCGGCGAGGAGGAGTACAAGCACGGCGCCGGGGTTCCCTACGCCCCGGCACCGGCAACGGCTGGGCTGGGAACGGGGGTTGGCGTGGTGTCAGCGGTTCGCCACAATTTGAATGAGTAGCGGAGAGGTCGGTGGGCCCGACATTCGGGCGGCGGACTCAGTGGGGCTGGGTTCGCCGCCCGCGGTCGTGCCGGCCCGGTTAGGCGCCGGCGCCATGGCCGGCGCCACGCCGGGCTGACACGCGAGTCTGACACCATCGCCTGAGATGGTGAGTTCTGAGATGGTGAGTTCGCTGATCGAGCTGGAGGAGGCGCGGCGCATCGTGCTGGAGTGCGCGCGAGCTCTCGACGGCGAGGATGTTGAGCTCGAGCATGCGCTTGGACGGGTGCTCGCGGAGGAGGTCCTCGCGGCGGATGCGGTGCCGTCTTTCGACAACTCGGCGATGGACGGGTTTGCGATTCGCGCCGATGACGTGAGGGAGGCCGAACGTGGCGCACCGGCGAGCCTCGAGCTCGTGGGAGAGTCGCGCGCGGGACTCCCCGCGCAGGTGGTCGTAGGGCCCGGGCAGGCGATCGCGATCTCGACCGGCGCGATGATGCCCGAGGGCGCCGACGCGGTGATTCCGGTCGAGGACACAGCCGCCGCCAACGGGACGGTGTCGGTGTTCGCACAGACGCCGCCCGGCCGCTGGGTGCGCAGGGCCGGCGAGGACATCATCGCCGGGGCGAGCGTGTTGACCCCCGGCACCCGCCTCGGGCCAGCCGAGCTGGGCGTGCTGGCATCGCTCGGCCGCGGCAGCGCGATCTGCACGCGCCGTCCACGCGTGTCCGTTCTCACGACCGGCGACGAGCTCCTCGCTCCGGGAGCGGCGCTTTCGCCGGGCGCAGTGCGCGACGCGAGCGCCTACTCGATCCCGGCGCTCGCACGATTCGCGGGCGCAGAGGTGGTGTCCGTGGCGCGCGCTCCCGATCAGGAGCAGGCGATCGAGCAGGCGATCGGAGATGCGCTGGGCCTCGACGTGGTGATCGTGTGCGGCGGGGTGTCGGTCGGGGAGCACGACCACGTCAAGGGCGCGCTCGCGGCGCTCGACGTCCGCGAGCACTTCTCCGCGATCGCCCTGAGGCCCGGCAAGCCGACCTGGTTCGGGGTGCACGGGCAGACGCTCGTGTTCGCGCTGCCCGGCAACCCGGTGTCCTCGATGGTGACGTTCATCCTGCTCGCGGGCCCGGCTCTGCGTGCGCTGAGCGGGGCGCCGCCGCAGACGCTCGCGACGACCGCGACGCTCGTCAGCGACTACGAGAAGACCCCCGGCCGCGCGCACGCGGTGCGCTGCCGCGTGCGCCTGCGCGAGTCCGGCTGGGAGGCCGAGCCCACCGGGCCCCAGGGCTCGCATGTGCTGACGTCGATGGTGGGCGCGCAGGCGCTCGCGATCATCCCGAGCGCCAGCGGCTCGCTGCGCGCCGGGGAGCCGGTGCAGATCGAGCTGCTCGTGCCGTGGACCGGCGAGCAGCCATGATCGTGCGCATCAGGCTGTTCGCGATCCTGCGCGAGCAGGCCGGCGTTCAGAGCATCGACGTCGAGCTCGAGGACGACGCGACCGTCGCCGATGCCCTGCGGGCGCTTGGGGAAGAGGAGCGTCTGTCAGATCTGCTCGCGCGGCTGCCCGTGCAGATGGCGGTCAACCGCGACTACGCCACCCCCGCGACGCGGCTGCGCGCCGATGATGAGCTGGCGCTGATCCCGCCGGTCTCAGGCGGTGCGGGATGAGCGGCCCGGTACACGTCCGCGTCAGCGAGGAGCCGCTGTCGCTCGATCAGCTCTCGCGCACGGTGGGCAGTCCGGCTGCGGGAGCGATCGTCCTATTCTGTGGCGTCACCCGTGAAGTCCCGTGCCTGGACTACGAGGCCTACCGCGAGATGGCCGAAGAGAAGATGAGGCTGATCCTCGGCGAGTGCTCGCAGCGGCATGCTCTGGCGGCCGCGGCGGCCGAGCACCGGGTCGGCGAGGTCGGCCTCGGCGAGCCGAGCGTGATCGTTGCCGTCTCGGCCGCGCACCGGCCCGAAGCCTTTGCCGGCGCCCGCGAGGCGATCGACCGGATCAAGCGCGAGGCGCCGATCTGGAAGCGCGAAATCGATGCCCACGGTGCCGAGCGGTGGGCCGAGGGAGAGCTCCCCGCATGAGCGACGGCGGTCTCACCCACATCGACGAGGAGGGGCGGGCCCGGATGGTCGACGTCGGCGCCAAGGAGCCGCGCGAGCGCAGGGCGCGCGCCCGCGCGCGGGTGCGGATGTCGCCCTCCTCCGCCGCGGCGATCGAGGCGGGCGAGGCGCCCAAGGGGGAGGTGCTTCACACGGCACGGCTCGCCGGCGTGCAGGCGGCCAAGCAGACTGGTCAGCTGATCCCGCTCGCCCATCCGATCGAGCTGAGCTTCATCGACCTGAGCGCGAGCGTCGATGCCGAGCAGGGGATCGTGGAGCTGATCTCGGAGGTGCACGCGATCGGGCGCACGGGCGTGGAGATGGAGGCGATGACGGCCTGCGCGGTCGCCGCGCTGACCGTCTATGACATGGTCAAGGCGCTCGAGCGGGGCGTCGAGATCGAGCAGGTCGTGCTGCTCGAGAAGACCGGCGGGCGCAGCGACTACCGGCGCGACGAGCAACCCCGGAGCTGAGGCGATCGTGCGCGCGGCGGTCATCACCGTGAGCAGCTCGAGGGCCGCCGGCGGGGAGCGCGATGAGAGCGGTGAGCGGCTCTCCGAGCTCGCGCGGCGGATCGGCGCGGAGACCGTGGAGCGCGACCTCGTCGCCGATCAGCAGGGATCGATCGAACAGCGCCTGCGCCACTGGGCGGATGTGGAGCGCTGCGAGCTGATCCTCACGACCGGAGGCACCGGCTTCGCTCCCTCCGACGTGACGCCCGAGGCGACCCGCGCGGTGATCGAGCGCGAGGCGCCGGGCATCTCACACGCAATGCGCGACGCCTCGCGCGAACACACCCGTCACTGGATGCTTGCGCGCGGGCTGGCCGGGCTACGTGGCTCGAGTCTGATCATCAACTTCCCCGGTAGTCCTGCGAGCATCGCCCAGGCGGGCGATGCGATCGCCGAGGCGATACCGCACGCGCTGGCGCTGCTCGGGGGCGACGGCGATCGCTCCGGCCATCAGTAGCGGGACGATCGCTCCGGCCATAGTGGCGGGAAGCCTGCCCATGCAATACTTAGGCAGGTCACGGGACCGATCGAAGGAACTTGACATGAGGCGAATCGCCGGAAGCATCGCAGTCGTCGCGGCCCTCGGCAGCTCCGTTCTGGCGGCAACCGCGCAGGCCACGCCGACGGCCGGGGCGGCGAGCAAGGGCACCGTGTCCGCCCTGTTCGCGGGTTCGCTCGTGGACTACATGGAAGACGACTTCGGGCCGAGCTTCCAGAAGGCGGATGGATACTCCTTCGAGGGCTTCGGCGGCGGGTCGACCGAACTGGCGAACGAGATCAAGGGCAAGGTGCGCCAGGGCGACGTGTTCGTGAGCGCCGCGGCGGAAGCCGATCAGGCGCTCGAAGGAAGCGTCAACGGGGACTGGGTGTCGTGGTATTCGACCTTCATGGCCTCCCCGCTCGAACTCGCCTACAACCCCCAGAGCAGCTTCGGCAAGGAACTGAAGCGCGGCGTGCCCTGGTATGAGGTGCTTACGAAGCCGGGCATCCGCGTGGGCAGAACCGACCCAACGCTGGACCCCAAGGGCAAGCTGACCGTCGAAGCCGTTGACAACGCCTCCAAAAAGCTCCACGACCCGGCGCTCGCCAACGCGCTGAGCTCGTTCGAAGTGTTCCCCGAGACCTCGCTCGTCGGCCGCCTGCAGGCGGGTCAGCTCGACGCCGGCTTCTTCTATGCCGTCGAGGCCAAGACCGCCAAATTGTCAACGGTCGCGCTGACGCCGGTGTACAAGGTCGCCGACTACACCGTCACGATCCTGAACGGCGCTCCCGACCCCACCGGGGCGGCGGCGCTAGTGCGCTACCTGCTCAACACCGAGCGCACCTCCACGCTGAAGAAGAACGGCCTCACGCCGATCAAGCCCAAGTTCTCCGGTCGCGCCTCCAGCGTGCCGGCCGGTCTGCGCCGCCTCGTGGGCGCGGGCTAGAGGTTGCGCGCCAGGGCGAGCAGCCCGCTGCCGTGGCTCGGCGGCCTGCTCGCCCTCTACCTGCTGGCGCCGATCCTCGCCTTCGTGGTGAGGCTCGGTGGCGGAGCCTCCTCCTCGCCGGGGCTCGGCTCGGCGCTTGTAACCTCGCTTTTCACCGCGACGATCTCGGCCGCGCTGATCACCGTGCTGGGCGTGCCGCTGGCCTACCTGCTGGCGCGCGGGCGGGGCGTGCTCACGCGCGTGCTCACCGCGCTCGTGGCGCTGCCGCTCGCGCTCCCGCCGCTGATGAGCGGCCTGCTGCTGCTGTACGTGGTCGGCCCCTACACGACAGCGGGGAAACTGTTCGGCGGGCGCCTGACCGATACGCGCGCAGGGATCGTGCTCGCGCAGACGTTCGTCGCGGCCCCGTTCCTGATCATCGCCGCCCGCGCGGCCTTTCAGGCCGTCGACCCGGCGCTCGAGGATGTGGCCGCCTCGCTCGGTCACGGGCGCCTCGCGCGCTTCCGCCTCGTGGCCGTGCCCGCCGCGCTCCCGGGCATCGGCGCCGGCGTGCTGCTCGCATGGCTGAGGGCTTTCGGGGAGTTCGGCGCCACCGTGATCCTCGCCTATCACCCCTATTCGCTGCCCGTGTTCACGTTCGTGCAGTTCGACGCCACCGGGCTGCCCGCGACGATGCTGCCGATCGCCGCCTCTCTGGCCGCCGCCCTGGTGGTGCTGCTGCTCGTGCAGCTGCCGGCTCCACGCCGCCGGCGAGGGCGCCCGCCCGCCGCCGCGCCGCAGGCCGCCGCGGCTCATCCACCTGCGCCTCTGGGCTTCGCCCTGACCAAGCGGCTCGGGAGCTTCTCCCTGCACGTGGCCCATCAGGCGCAGAGCCCGCGCCTGGCGCTGCTCGGCCCCTCCGGTGCGGGCAAGACCCTCACCCTGCGCCTGCTCGCCGGGCTCATCAACCCGGAGGGCGAGGCAAGCGTCCGCGCCGGCACGCGCGCGCTCGATGAGCTGCCGGCCGAGCGGCGGGAGATCGGCTACGTGCCCCAGCAGCCGTCACTCGTCCCCCGGCGCACCGTCTGGCGCCAGGTCACCTTCGGTGCGCGGGCGCAGCCTGCTCTCGCCGCCTGGTGGATCGAGCGCCTGGGCCTTCAGGGTCTCGAGGACCGCTTCCCGCAGGAGCTCTCCGGCGGCCAGCAGCGCAGGGTCGCGCTCGCCCGGGCGCTCGCGATCGAACCGCGTGTGCTGCTCCTGGATGAGCCGTTCGCCGGGCTCGACGCCCCCGTCCGTGACCGCCTGCGCCGCGAGCTGCGCGGCCTGCAGCGGTCTGCCGGACTGAGCACCGTGATCGTCACGCACGACCCCGAGGACGCCGCTCTCCTCGCCGACGAAATCATCATCATCGACGACGGAAGCGTTCTGCAGGCCGGCACGCGCCAGTCGATCTTCCACGCTCCGGGCTCCCCGCAGATAGCCGCCCTGCTCGGCATCGCCAACACGCACGAGGGCCTGATCGTCGCCCCCGGCCGCGTGCTCAGCGACGGCACCGAGATATACGCCCCCACCGGGGCGCTGTCGGAGGGCTCGGAGGTCGTCTGGTGCGTGCGTCCGGAGCGGATCACGCTCGACCCCGAGGGGCGCTATCGGGCGATGATCCTCGACGACGTCGATCTCGGCGCGGTGCGCGAGCTCACCATCTCCATCGACGGGTCGCTCGAGCTGATCGTGCGCACGAGCCAGACGCCGGCGCTCGGGGCCGGGGACTCCGTACGCGTGGGCCTCGAGCCCGCGGACATAACCGTGTGGAGCGCTACTCAGACGCCGGTCTCTGGATCATCACCGACGTCGCCTTGACGACCGCCGTCGCGCTCACCCCCGGCGCGAGGCCCAGCTCCTCGACCGAGTCCCGCGTGATCGCCGCGGTCACGAGGAACGGGCCCGCCTGCATCTCCACGAGCGCCATCACCCCGCCCACCTCGACCGACAGGATCGTGCCGTGCAGCTGGTTTCGAGCCGAGCCGGCCGTGCCCGTGCGATGGCGCTGCGGGCGGGCGGTGAGGCGCCTGACCTCCGAGGCGCGCACCCTGCGGCGGTTGCGCTCATCGCGGTGGGTCTTGAGCTTGCCGGCGCGTTCCCAGCGGCGCAGCGTGTCGACGCTCACGCCGATCGCGGTCGCGGCTTCTCCGAGGGAAAGGTCCGCCGCCATTGGATGCCCCTAGACCTGACCGGTGGGGCCGAAGCGCTCGGTGCGGATCCGCTCGGGCGCGACGCCCGCATCCAGCAGCAGTTTCGACGCCGACTCGACGAACCCGTTTGAGCCGCACACGAACGCGGTGGCGCCGGGAAGCGAGGAAGCCACCCCGGCGACGAGCGGACCGTCGATGTGCCCCCGGTGTCCCGTCCAGCCCGCGGGAGCGTCACGGGTGAACGTGAGCACGGCATCCTCGCCGAGCTCGCCTGAGTAGATCACGTCCTCGGCCGTGCGCACCGAGTAGATCAGCCTCATCGGCACGTCCGGCATCCCGCGGCGGCGGTGGCGGAGGATCGCCATCAGCGGCACCACGCCCGAGCCCCCGCCGATCAGCAGCACGGGGCTTTCGCCCCGCCAGACGAAGTAGGAGGCGAACGGCCCGCGCACCTCGACCTGGTCTCCCTCGATCACGATGTCATCGAAGTACGGGGACACCTCGCCGTCCTCGAGCCGGTCGATCGTCAGCTCGATCTGTCCCTCGTCAAGCGGCGAGGAGGCGACCGAATAGGAGCGCTGCGCGCGGTAGCCGTCGGGGGCGGTCAGGCGCACGTCGTAGTGCTGGCCCGGCAGGTGAGGCATCCACATCGGCAGCGCGATGCGGAACGACTTCACGCGCGGCGTCTCCCGCTTGATGTGTGTGACCGTCCCGATCTGCCAGCGCCCCGGCACGCGCTGCTCGACGGGCGTCAGTCCGTCCAGTAGCGCTGTTCCTTCCACGGATCCCCCCGGTTGTGGTAGCCGTTCATCTCCCAGAAGCCCGGTTCATCGTGATCCATCACGCGTAGCCCCGTGACCCACTTGGCGCTCTTCCAGAAGTACAGGTGCGGCACGAGCAGCCGCGCGGGCCCGCCGTGCTCGCGGGGCAGCGGCTCGCCGTCGTGCTCGGTCACGACCCAGGCCTTCCCGCCGATGAGGTCGTCGATCGCCAGGTTGGTCGTGTAGCCGCCGTAGGACCAGGCCATCGCGTAGGCGCCGAGCAGCTCCGCATCGGCCAGGAGCGTGTCGACCGAGACGCCCCCGAAGCTCGTCCCCAGTTTCGACCACTTCGTCACGCAGTGGATGTCGCAGGGGATCGTCTCGAACGGCAGCGCTCCGAACTGCTCCCACGTCCATTCCCGCTGCTCGGCGACCATGCCGTCGATCCGCAGGCGCCAGGTGTCGGTGGGCACCTCGGGCGTGGGCCCGGCCGTCAGCACCGGAAAGCCCGTTTCCGCGTACTGGCCTGGCGGTAGCCGCGCAGCGAGCTCCGCCGACGTTCGCCGCCGGCCCGTGAATCCGCGTGAAATAAACGCGCTCATCGCTCCCTCGCCCATCCTAACCGACACACAAACCCTCGGACAATTGGTCTTTGGTGCGGCGGGGGCCGGTGACCGCGACGCCGTGCTGTACGCTGGCTCTACCAATCAACTGTCCCCGCACTCGCGGGGCCGGCACCGAGAGACAGACCTCCGCCCGCCAGACACCCCAGCCACAGCGCTGCGGTGCCTTCCCTGCCAAGAGCCGTTCCCCGGAGCCTTCAAGCGGAGGAGAAACGATGAGCGCGCTCGACACCACAGCGGCGGGACTGACGAACGAACAGGTGCTCCTCTGGCTGGACGAGCGGGTGGGAGGGTCGGTCAGCGTGACGATCATCCTTCAGCCCGGGGATGTCTCCTACACGGTGCTGGGCGCCGAGGGCGAGCTGAAGCACTGGCGTGAGGCCCGCCCGACCGACACCTGGAAGTACCACCCCCGAGAGGACACCGTCGGCCTCTATGAGGTCGGCGAGGAGGGCCATCTGGATGCCACCCACCTCTGCGATATCAATCCTGGCCTGCGCGATGACGCCCCTGAGGCGAGCAGTGATGGAGCGTACGACCAGCTCTGCTTCTCGCTCGGCCAGTGGGTTCAGCTGCGGGTGACGGCGCCCATGCGGACGCTGGTCGGCTGACGCGCGAGTAGCTCGCTCCTCACCGCTCTTCCTCCTCCTCGGGCCCGCGCGATGCTCGGCGCGCCTGCAGCCGCTCGATGAGCACATGGCTGAGGGCCGTGTCCTGACCGCCGATCAGCTCCCAGGCGCTCGCGATCCCGATCAGGAAGCAGACGATCACGAGCACGCAGATGGTCTGCAGGTCGCCTGCGTCGCTCTCGTGGCGGTCGAGCCCCAGCCCGGCGAGCAACTGGATCACGAACACGGCAAGGAGCGCCACGAGGAATCCGAGGGCGCCGAGCTTCATCCGCCCCGCGCGCCAGGCGGGAACGACGCGTATCAGTGCTCCCACGATGAACAGCAGGCCGACGATCGCCACGATGGTGGCCGTGGGTCCCACGGTGAAGCCCGGAACGAGTCCAAACAGCGAGACCGCGAGGGCGTTCGTGAACGCGGTCAGCGTGGCGCCGGCGCGGAGGCCGTGAATCTCCGATGCGTCCGGGCCGAGGATGCGCTCGGGACTGACCGAGATCGCCACGAACAGCAGGCCGATGAGGGTCCCGGCCACCTCTGCCGAGGTCGTGAAGAACGCGTGCGCGGCGGCGGTCGTCATCGGGACTCCATCCCGACGCAGTATGTCGCGGTGCGGGGCGGCGGCCGCGCCTGTGCGAGTGTGTCCCCACCACCCCAAACGAAGGGAACCTCATGTGGATAGGAGTTGCACTCGCAGGTGCCACCACAACGCTCGCCCTGTCGGGAACAGCGCTGGCGGCGACGGGGCCGCAGATCAGTGTGAACGGCTCGGGCGGCGCGTCCGTACCCGACGGGGCCACCAATGGCCAGCAGCAGGCCGCCTACGATCAGGCGCTCACGGCCGCGATCAGTGACGCCCAGGCGAAGGCCGTGATGGTCTCCCAGCAGCTCTCGCTGACGCTCGGCCCGGTGGAATCCTTCACCGAGGAGAGCGACGACTACCTCGGCTACTGCGGCGTCGGGTTCCTCCCCGGCGCGGCGGCACCCTCGGCGTCCGGCGCAGCCGGAGCGCCGGCGGCCGCCGGCGCATCCAGTGGCGAGCTGACGCCGATCCCCCCGAGGCGGCCGAAGCACAAGAGCAAAAAGAAGGCCCACAAGGCGCAGGAAAGCAACAGCACTTGCCAGATCGAGGCCGACGTGACGGTGGTCTACGCGGCCGGCTGAGCGCCCGGCTCATGCGGCGAGGCCGAGCTGTCGATACGAAAGGATGGAGTTCCACCAACTGGAGGCGGCGCAGGTCCCTGCCCAGCCTCACGTCACGATCATCTGAGCGCGGATGGCCACGCACACCACCGAGAAGTGCCGCCTCGTCACCCGCAGCGATTTCGACGGCTTGGTGTGCGCCGCCCTGTTGAAGGAGCTCGGGATCCTCGATGAGATCAAGTTCGTCCACCCCAAGGACATGCAGGACGGGCTCGTCGAGATCACCGACCGCGACATCACGACCAACCTTCCCTATGTGCAGGGCGTGAGGCTGGCGTTCGACCACCACGAGAGCGAGACCCTGCGCCTGGATGACATGGCCGAGAACCACATCATCATTCCCGGGGCCCTTTCGGCCGCGCGCGTGGTGTACGACTATTTCGGCGGCGCCGACCGTTTCACTCAGGTGAGCGAGCCGCTGATGGAGGCCGTGGACAAGGCCGACAGCGCGCTGTTCTCGCTCGAGGAGATCAGGACACCCACCGGCTGGATCCTGCTCAGCTTCCTGATGGACCCGCGGACCGGCCTCGGCCGCTTCCGCGACTTTCGCATCTCCAACTACCAGCTGATGATGGAGCTGATCGACGCCTGCCTCGAGCTCAGCGTCGAGGAGGTGCTCGAGATGCCCGATGTCGTCGAGCGGGTGACGCTGTACCGCGAGCACGCCGCCGCCGCACAGGCGCAGCTCGAGCAACGCTCGACCGTCCACGGCAACCTCGTCGTGCTGGATCTGCGCGAGGACGAGGTGATCCACCCGACCAACCGCTTCATGATCTACGCGCTCCATCCCCACTGCAACATCTCGATCCACGTGCTGTGGGGCCTGAAGCGGCAGAACACCGTCTTCGCGATGGGCAAGTCGATCGTCAACCGCTCGAGCGCCACGGACGTCGGCACGCTGATGCTCTCCTACGGCGGCGGCGGACACGAGGCCGCGGGGACCTGCCAGGTGGCAAACGCCGACGCCGAGCGCGTGCTGGCGGAGCTCATCGAGCGCGTCAACGCCGACGGCTGAGCGCCCGGCCCGGCCCTCCCTCACAGCATCCAGGTCTCCGTGGGCTGGTCGAGCAGCAGTCGCCCGGTCAGCTCCCAGGTCGTCGGGTTGACCTGGAAGTGGGCGGTCGCGGTGTGCGCGTCGCGGAAGCGCCGCTGCAGCGGCGAGTCGTCGTAGATCGCCGAGCCGCCGCCCAGGTCATACATCGCGCGCGCGATGTCCGCGGCGGTGCGGACCGCATGGGTCGCCGCCAGCCGCAGGCCGGTGCGCAGCTCAACCGACACGGGCGGCGCCGTCTGTGCCGCCTCCCACGCTTCCTCGATCGCCTGGTAGTAGAAGGCGCGCGCCGCCCGCAGCGAGGCCTCCGCCTGTGCGACCGCACTCCAGGTGGCCGCGCGCTGGGCTAGCGAGCGACTCGATCCCAGCCCGACCTTCCCGGCGGCGAGCCTAATGAGATCGTCGATCGCGCCACGCGCGTTGCCGAGCGCCGCGGCTGAGATCGACAGCGCGAAGAAGGCGAACATCGGGAACCTGTACAGCGCGGCCTCGGAGGTCGGCGGGTCGCCCAGCCACAGGCTGCGGTGCTCGGGCACGAAGATGTCATCGGCGACGACGTCGTGGCTGCCGGTGCCGCGCAGGCCGGAGGTGTGCCAGGTGTCGAGGATCTCGAGCTCGGTCTTCGCCATCCCCAGCGTACGGCCGCTCGGCTCCTCGCCATCGCCGTCGGCGTCGACCATGCAGCCGCCGAACAGGTGCTCAGAGTGGTTGATCCCGCTGCAGAACGACCACCGGCCCGACACGCGATAGCCGCCCTCGACGCGCCGTGCGCGCCCGCCGGGGGCCCACACGCCGGCGGCGACCTTGTCGGCGTCGCCGAAGGCCTCCGCGACCCCCTCGGCCGGCAGCCACCCGGCGAGCAGGCTGCTGGTGGCGGCGATCGACACGCACCATCCTGCGGAGGCATCGCCACGCGCGACCGTCTCCGCGCACGCCAGGGTGACAGCGGGGGGCGCCTCCGGGGCGCCGATCGCCGCGGGCGCGCCGGCGCGGAACAGGCCCGAGCTGCGCAGCCTGGCGACGAGCTCCCCGGGAAGCCGGCGCTCCGCCTCGGTCGCCGGCGCGAGCTCGCGCGCGAGGTCCGACAGCTCCTCGGCGGATCGCTCGAGCTGCTCGGTCGAGCTGCTTGCGGTGGGCGCCGCGAGATCGGGCATCGTTGGTCCTCCCGTTTCGGTCGTTCTTCCGGTTCGGTCCTCCTACGGTACCG
>Ga0209248_10000400_pt1 | contig 13990 bp, 10 predicted proteins | sample BogFormECP04_OM1_FD_188241 | JGI IMG/M metagenome (GOLD analysis project Ga0209248, IMG submission 188241) | Bog forest soil microbial communities from Calvert Island, British Columbia, Canada - ECP04_OM1 (SPAdes) (version 2) | ecosystem: Environmental > Aquatic > Freshwater > Wetlands > Bog ... | reverse complement strand
CTCTACGTAGTCGTCGGCCTGGCAGTAATTCTGCTGCCCGATGGCATCCGTTTTCCCTATCAGCCGTCCGCGCTCGCGCTCCTCACCGAACGTCTCACTTCGGTTTCCGCCGTGCTGCTTTGCTGCTTCCTCGGCGCACTGCAGCCGCGCAGATGGCACTTGCTCGCCGGCGCGGCAATCGCGGCAATATTTTTCGCATTCTTGTACCAGGATACCGGCGAGATCAATCGGATGGAGGCACAAGTCGAGCAACTCGTCCGCACCGTGCCGCCGAACTCGCGCGTTCTCGCCACGCTCAAACCGCCGTTCCCCGAATCGCGCATCCTGGTGCAACATATCGCCGATCGCGCCTGCATCGGCCACTGCTTCAGCTATGGCAATTACGAACCCGCGTCCGCCCAGTTTCGCGTGCGCGTGACGCCGCGCAACCCGTACGCCATGCTCAGCTACGATTCCGCAGTAAACATGGAGGACGGCTCGTACGAAGTGCAGCCCGAAGATTTGCCCGCCTACCAGGTGTATCAATGCAGCGCGGACCAAAAGAAATTATGCATTCGGCCGCTCGCAGCCGGAGAAATGAACGATGACCTCGGCGTTCATCCCAACGACGAATGATCACTAGAAGTCAGCGCAGAAATAGGCGACACGGAAGGGCGGGGCTTCAGCCCCGCCGTCACGCCCAGCAAGGACATGGGCTTAAGCCCCTGAAGCCGTACGTTTCGATCGTGGCTGAACTTTTAGGAGAGCCCTGCAAGATGCGCGCGCAGCGCAAACGCCTGTTCGCCGACGAACTGGCCTCCCAGGATCCGCACCCTGCAGCCAAGCGCGACATTATTCGCATCCAAAATCTTCACCCTGGTCCCACATTCGATTAGAAGCAGTTTGTCACCAGCCACCAGCAGTGAAATCCCCAGATCGTCCTTAGCCGCCTCGCAATCGCGCATCTCCCGCAGAATTTCCTCCGTCACCGGCAGCAGCACGTAGTTACGTCCAGCTTCGTCGCGGATCGTCGCCACCTGCCCCACCCATTCCGAGCGCGACTCCGCAACGGCTGACGGCGTATCACGAACCGAAGCAGAAAGCTTCGTCCCCGCGTCCGCATGGATCCTTTCCACCGCGGCGATGAAACGGTAGCCCCGCCGCGGCAGCGTCTCGATGTAACGCGGTTTCTTGTGCGAATCGCATAGCGCGCGCCGCAGCGTGAGGATCGCCGCGTTCACGCCGTGCTCGAAATCCACGAACGTGTCGGCAGGCCACAGGCGGCTCTGCAATTCCTTGCGCGTGAGCAATTCGCCGGGCTGTTCCAGCAGCAGCGCGAGAATCTGAAAGGGCCGCCCGGTCAGCCGCACTTTGCGGCCGTGTTTGCGTAGTTCGCCCGTGCGCAGGTCAACATGGTAGGCGTCGAAGCTAAGCCTACCTTCGGAAGAAGGTTCGTCGCGCATCGTAGCAACTGAGGCGCCGCAGTTTACAGCGGGCGCTGCGGGAACTCAAGCTGGCGCGCTCCAATCCGTATAAGTGCCGCATTTACAATCCAGTATGGCTTTACCTTCCTTTTATCGACAAAGGACCTCCGTTGCATTGAACGATTTGGCCTTTCGTACGAAACTGCGCGTGCATTGAGGCACTAAATGAAAGCTTTGAACTCAAAGATCGAAAGCAAGAAGGAGACGAAAATGAAAATGACGACCGTAGTGAAGACTTCTCTGTATGTAGCGGCCTTGGGAATTGCGTGTTTGCTGCCGGTAACGGCGCGCGCGCAGGCTGACGTAATGCCGGACTCTTTCGCATTCTCCGCCGATGAAGCGACGGCCGCACGGCCCGCGCTCGTCGCGGCAATCGACGACGTGAACCAAACGCCGGACGACTTTCAGGGCAAAGTTACGCTCCCTTACAACGCGAAGTGCGCCGGCAAAAATTTGAAAGCCGGACAGTATTCGGTTTCCGTGAGATTGGAAGCGACCGGCCGCGTCCTCAGCATCCACGGCGACGGCGCTGACATGAACATCCGCGTGCGCGAAGTGCCGACGAATCGCCGGGCCAGCCAGAGCGCGTTGCTGGTGCGAAACTCAGGCCACGGCCGCACGCTGGCAGCGGTTTCCGTCGAAGGGCTCAACGCTATGTTTTACCTGGGCACGAGTGCAAGCCAAGCCTTGACGGAACGGCTGCCGATCTCGTAGTTGGTGAAGTAGCTGACGCCCCGTTGGCGCGCGCGGCGCCGATGGGGCGTTGGTGTTTGTGGAAATAGCCAATCCCCTCGAAAATTTCCGCCGCCCAGCGCCCCGACCCACCGCCCAAATTTCACCGGAATTGCGACCCGCACTCCGCTGCTGTATCCTGCTATCCGCATGAAAGTGCCAAGACCCGAATTCCCCGAGGAGACCAGATGCGGATCGCGCGAACTGGAATGTCCCGCGCCTGCTTTATAGGATTGGTGGCCCTGCTGATGAGCGCTTCCCTATTTGCAGCTTCGAGCATTTACGAATTCACGCTGCCTTCGACTGATGGCAAGCCCCTGCCCCTCGCGAATTTCAAAGGCAAAGTGGTCCTGGTCGTGAACGTCGCCAGCCGCTGCGGCTTCACCCCGCAATACAGCGCGCTGGAATCCACGTATGAAAAATACAAAGACCAGGGCTTCGTGATCCTGGGCTTCCCTGCCAATAATTTCGGCAGCCAGGAACCCGGCACCAATCAGGAGATCAAGACTTTCTGTCAGACCAAGTACAGCGTCACCTTTCCGATGTACGCCAAGGTTTCGGTAAAGGGCGACGACCAGACTCCGCTCTACAGCTACCTGACCACCAAGGCCAATCCCGCCCTCGTCGGCGAAATCAAATGGAATTTCACCAAGTTCCTGGTGGACCGCAACGGAAATGTCGTCCAGCGCTTCGAGCCAGACGTCACGCCCGACTCTCCAGAAGTGCTCGCCGCAATTCAGCAAGCTCTGAAATAGTAGAGACCGCCATCAACGCACGACTGCTTGGATGGAAAGCCGGAGCTTCAGCTTCACCGTAAACCTCGGCAGGCCGCGGGGTACAGAGTCTGTGTGAGAATTCGAAAATCTTTGCAGGTCGTGGCTTCAGCCACGACGTCGCCCGCCCGAAATCTGTGCGGCTTTAGCCGCTGAAGTACCGATTTTGCAGTTCTGCCCGCTTTACGGCAACAGTCCGAACACCGCCACGCCATTGGGCGTACCTACATAGACTTTCCCATTGGCAATCATCGGCGTAATAAATTTATTGTCGGCAAAATGATCCCGGTTATTCGCGGCCTGATTGCTGTTGTACAGCTCCGTCCCCAGGTTCGTCGCGTCATAAGCGTGCAGCACTCCCCCGCCATTGTTCTCCACCGCCCACACAATTCCGCTCGCACTCCCGTTCGCCGAAATACTCGGCGTCGTCCCCGGATATCCGAAGCTTTCCGAGCTCAATGAACTCGCAGGTGTGCTCAGCTTCGCGTTCGCAATGGAAAATGCCCTTAGATGGTCTCCGACGGCGCCGTAATACACCACGCTGTTGAAATAAGCCGGCATGGACCAGACGCCACCGCCCAACCCGTTCGCATCAATTTCCTGATAGATGGCGCTGTCGTTATTCGTATTGAATTTGCCCATCAAATTGCGATTCGCCACATAGATGTGGCCGTCCTTGCCCGCGCCGACCGCCAGTTGCCAGGTGTTGTTCTGCCCATCTTGCAAATCAGGCAGCAGCATTTCGCCACCGGATCCCAGGTCTTCGTCGGAATCCGATTCCGAGTCCGTGTTGAACATGGTGAAATAGTCCGCGACGCTCAGGCTGTTGCCTGCCGTCGAAATCTTGATGAACGCATTGCCGTAATCCCCGTGCTCGGGGAATCCGTTGCTGTTCAGCGTGTCATCAAAGGTTCCATTCCCGTCGAGAAAATAAATGTTGCCCGAAGAATCCGCCGCGGGCCCGTCGCCCGCCATCCATATCGCTCCATCGCCACCGTTGGGCGTCACATCCAGCACGCCCGCTTGCGCCAATGTCGCTTCGTTGTAGCCCATGATCCAGCCGGTGTACGGTCCATCGTCGCAATGCGACGCCCATGTGGTATAGATCACGCCGTTCACCAGCAGCAACGCCGCGCGGTCCTTGTATTGCTTCGGATCGAATGTGGTCGTGCCATTCGTCGTTGGAAACGTCGCTTGGATCGTCACCGGGCTGCCGCCGGTTTCGCCGCCCGTGCTCAAGTCCAATGCGTGCAATCGCTGATGATAGTTCCCGCCGTTGTCCAGCGACATCGCCACCAGAAAAATCTCGCCGTGCGTGCCGGCGCTCAGATCAATCACCGGCGTCGAAGTGATTCCGATGATCGGCGAAACCTGCCCGCATCCGCGATTGTCACTCGCGGTTTCGTTCGCCCCCAGCACGGAAACGTGCCACAACTGCGCGAACGTATCCGCATCGAAGGCGTACACAGAATCGTTCTCGGTGACCACATAGACGACGTTGTGCACGCTGCCCGCCAGCGTTAGATTCGATACGTAGAGCGGCTCCGCATCCACACCCGCGTCCACCGACAAATTCCCCACCATCCCGAAATTCGCAAACTTCACGTTCGCGGTCGTCAGCGTGCCCTCGCTTAGATTCTGGCCCGTGCGCGCCACGTCGTTGTGATACGTCAGCACGTTCACGCTGCTGGCCTGCGCCGCATTCACCGTCAGCGTCACGGTCTGGCTGGTCGCGGTGTTCACCGCATTCGTTACCGTCACATAAATTTGCGCGCCGGTTTGTCCCAGAATGGTTTGCGAAATCGTGTAGGTGCTCGAATTCGCGCCCACCGCGTTGCTGTTCATGAACCATTGATACGTCAGCGGCGCCGTGCCCGTTGCCGTCACGGTAAACGTCGCCGCTTGACCGACCGTCACGGTAGCGTTCGCAGGCTGCTGCGTAATCGCGGGAGCGGTGGGCGCGGCCGGATTCACCGTAAGAGTCACGCTGTTGCTCGTCGCGTTTCCCGCCGTGTTGCTCACCTTCACGTATATTTGCGCGCCGTTCTGCCCAGTCGTCGTCTGCGCAATCGAAAACAAATTCGAATTCGTGCCAGCGGCCGTGCCATTCATGAACCACTGATAAGTCAGCGGCGCCGTGCCCGTCGCCACCACCGAAAATGCCGCCGTCTGTCCCGCCGTCACCGTATCGTTCGTGGGCTGCTGCGCGATTGTCGGAGCGGTCGCCGTAGCAGTCACGGTCAATGTAACCGTCGCGCTCGTCGCCGATCCCCCCGCGTTGCTCACCAGCACATAAATCTGCGCCCCCGTCTGGCCGACGGTCGTCGGCGCAATCGAAAACGTATTTGAGTTGCTTCCCGCAGCCGCGCCATTCATGTACCACTGATAGCTCAGTGGCGCGTCGCCAGTCGCCGCCACCAAAAATGTCGCCGCTTGCCCTGCCGTTACCGACTGACTGCTGGGCTGCTGCGTGATCGTCGGGTTGGCCGTGGCGGGATTGGTCTTGGAGCCGGGAGGAGTGCCCGCATATCCGCACGCGAACAGGGAAATGCACATCCCCATGAGCAGCACGCAGAGAAGCAGATTCTTGGGATTTCTCAACTAGCAGACCTCGCTGCTTGCCTGTTATTTCTATGCACGAGAGCGACCTATCGTCTGGCGCGAGAAGCCAAGCGCCATGAATCAACCACTCGTTATGCGCTTGACCCGAGAAAACCGATTTCTGCGATTCTACCCGCCAAATGCGTCACAAACACCTGTCCGACAGTGCAGTTTCGGAACAGTGCCCGAAATGCAGCAGCCAGCTCCAACTGTCCAGTCGCGGGCAGATTGAGCGCGCATTTTGGCTGCCGCTTTCCAACACGCGCGGCAAGCCCACTCGCAACCACCCTATTTTCATCATGTTATATGGCAGGAGTACGCGTGGAAACTACTCCGACGGGAATCCGTGGTTCGCTGGATAAGGGGACTGTCTGCGATATCAGCAGCCAGCGGCGAAGCCGAAACGGAACCACGCACTGCATCCAGACGCCGACGCGAAACGCCCTACGATTGACGCCACCAGAGGAACCGCATTCCGCGTGCCGCAACTGCGCCGGTGCGCTAGTGCTTGGCCACCAGCACCACGGCCAACAGCACCGCAATGTAATGACAGATGATTCCGGCCATCACGAACACATGCCAAATGGCGTGGCCATAGCGCAGACGCGGCGCCGCGAAAAATGCCACGCCAATCGTGTACATCAACCCGCCCGCAACCAGCCACGCGATTCCCGGCGCCGAGACGTGCTGCAGCAGCGGCTTCACCGCAATGATCGCCAGCCAACCCATCGCCAGGTACACCACGGTCGAAAAAATCTTGAAATGGTCCACAAACCAGAATTTCAGCAGGATGCCCGCCATCGCCAGTCCCCATATCACGCCCAGCAGCGACCATCCCCAGCCGCCGCCCAGGTTCACCAGCAGAAAAGGCGTGTACGTTCCGGCGATCAGCAAATAAATCGCGCAATGGTCAAAAATTTTCAGCGTGCGTTTGCATCGCGGCGCAGCAATCCCGTGATACAGCGTGGACGCCGCATACACGCAGATCAGCGTGCTGCCGTAAATCGCGCAGCTCACGATGCGCAACGCGCTGCCGTGCATCACCGCCAGCGTCAGCAACACCACGAAACCGGCAATGCTCAGCACCAGCCCCACGCCATGCGTGATGCTGTTCACCAGCTCTTCGGCATCTCTCCGGATTGTTTTCGCGCGCGCCATGTTCGTCCTGCAGCTCTATTCTTCGCGCTCGCAACGCAATAAGCAATCGTACCTTTGGATAGCTTTCATTCACCGGAAGATGTGTGGCGGAACTGACGCGGCACTGAAACTGGGGCGCGATAACCGGGAAGTCTTCGTACGTCGCAAGCTTCAGCCACCGCGGTGCGGAATTGCATTCGACTTCGTAGCGGCCATCCCGCTTTTGCGGGATGGGCGCCTTTGGTAGCGCCGGCGTCCCGCCGGCTCTTTGCACTTGCACTTGAATTTGTAGCGGCCGCCTGCTTTTTTAGGCGGGCGTCTCTGACTTTGACTTTGTTTTCGACTTTGTTTTTGAATTTGTAGCGGCCGGTCCCGCGAAGCGGGACCGGACAGCCGTTGCCGCTACGCCGTCTCAGCAGTCGAAGGTTCGGCGCGGGCAGCGCTGCTGGCTGCGGACCGGTGTGCGCGCCCATAAATCCACATTCCCAACCGGTACGCCAGCAAAATTCCCACCATCCCCGCATACTCCAGCGGCTTGCGCACGTCCGATTTCACTAGCCAGTAATAATGAATCACACCCAAAATCGCGCTCACGTAAATCAGCCGATGCAGCAGCTGCCAGCGCCGACCGCCCAGCCGCCGGATCATCCCGGCCGTCGAAGTCACCGCCAGCGGAATCATCAATACAAACGCCGTGAATCCCACAGTAATGAACCGGCGCTTCTGCACGTCCTTCCACATTTCCGTCCACGCAAAAAATTTGTCCAGCCCAATCCACGTCCCGAAATGCAGGCACCCATAAAAAAACGCGAACAACCCCAGCATCCGCCGAAAACGAATCAAATTCGGCTGCCGCAAAATTCTCCGCAGCGGCGTAATCGTCAAAGTAATAACCAGAAAACGCAGCGTCCAATCCCCCGTCGCATGCGTGATGAACTCAATGGGGTTCGCGCCGAAATCCATGTTGTCCGGAAATCCCGCCAGCCCATTGTGAAACGCACGCCACAGCAATTGCGCCAAAGGGACCAGACACGCCAGAAACACCACCACCTTGGTCCATTTGCTTGTGAGGATGGAATTCACGCGAGGCTCACGCTCAGTAATATTTCTTCAGGTCCATGCCGCTGTACATGTTCGCCACTTGATCGCCATATCCATTGAACATCAGCGTCGGCCGCCGCCGGAATTCTCCCAGGCGGCGTTCCGTGGCTTGCGACCAGCGCGGATGATCCACGGTGGGATTTACGTTCGAGTAAAAACCATATTCGTGCGCGTTCGAGATGTTCCACGTCGTGGGCGGCTGATCTTTCACAAACCGAATGCGCACCAGCGATTTGATGCTCTTGAATCCGTACTTCCACGGAATCACCAATCGCACTGGCGCGCCATCCTGGTTTGGCAGCGTCTCGTCGTACATTCCCACCGTCAGCAGCGTCAGCGGATTCATGGCTTCGTCCAGACGCAATCCCTCCACATAGGGCAGCTCAATTCCCGCCGAGCCGCCTTCGGGCATTTGTTTCGGGCTGTAATAGCTTTCAAACGCCACAAATTTCGCCTTGGGCGTCGGCTCCGCCAATTTCATAATCGTGCTGAACGAATATCCGATCCAAGGCACCACGATGGACCATCCTTCCACGCAGCGGTGGCGGTAAATCCGCTCTTCCAGCGGCGCCAGCTTCATGATTTCATCCATCGTGAACGTGCGCTTGTTCTTTACTTCGCCTTCGACGGAAACACTCCACGGCGTGGTCACGAAATTTCTGGAGTTCGCGGCGGGATCGGTCTTGCTCGTGCCAAATTCGTAGAAATTATTGTAGTGCGTCACATCTTCCAGCGAGGTTTCCTTTTCCGTGGTGCTGCCCGGCCATTTCGTCACACCCGACAACTTCACCGGCGTCGAACCGGTCGCCGGACCCTCCAGCAAGCGCGTCAATTTCTTGTAGCCGACCACCGCGCCGTACGCCGCGGCCACGCCAAAAAGAAAATTGCGCCGCCCCATGTACAAAGTCCTGGGCGTCACATCCTTATATGTAAGATCGGGTGCTTTCTTGACGAGCATGATGCTCCCCGCTTGCGCACTTCACCTTATATATATGGTACGCGCGCTACGGTTTTTTGGATGCCGGAAGTTGCTGGAAGGGATTCGCCGAGGGATCAGCGCTTGCTGGCGACGTGTCCGCCCTCTCCGGGGAAATGCTGTTGGCGTAGCAGCGTAACGAATGCCGCCGCGGCTCGCGGCAGAGTGCGGTCACGCCGGTAAACCAGCCCGAGTTCTCTGGTGAGCTGCACGTCTGTAATGGGGATCAGTTTCGCCTCGCCCGAACGCACTTCGTCCTTGGCGAAGCTCTCGCTGATGATCGAAACCCCCAGGCCCGCGGCCACAAACCGCTTGATCATCCCCACGCTGGCGAGTTCCATGGTGATCCGTAATTTCGAGCGATACGGCCGGAAAAGTTTGTCGAATAATTGCCGGGTGTAGCCGGTCTTCGGCAGGATCTGCGGCTGGTCCGCAATTTCGCTCAGCGTCACACCCTTCGCGCGCGCCAGCGGATTGCTCGAACTCACCATCAGCATCAGCCGGTCGCGAAAGATCGAATGAATTTTCAGGCTGGGAGACTTCGTCGGCAGCGTCACGATTCCGACGTCCACCGTCCCATCTTCGATTTTCTCGATCACCTTGCGACTGAAATTCCGGTAAATGCTGATCTGCACCCCGGGAAATTGCCGGTGATACGCCGCGAACAGATCCGGCAGCACGTACAGGCACGTCGCTTCATTCGCGCCAATATTCAGCGTGCCGCGCGGCGAACTCGACAGATCAGACACCGCCCGCAGCGATTCTTCCTTCAAATTCAGCAGCCGGTTCGCATAGACGATCAGCGCTTCGCCCGCCGCTGTCAATTTCACCGTCTTGCCCACGCGGTCGAACAGCTTTTGCCCGTACTCCTGCTCCAGCTGGCGGATCTGCGCGCTTACCGCGGGCTGCGAACGGAACAGTTTTTGCCCCGCGCGCGAAAAGCTCCCCAGCTTCGAAATCTCCAGAAAGGTTGTAAGGTGATCGAAATCCATATTGTGAGTACGGGATTATAGCAGACCCCGCCCCTCGTACGTATTTCAAAGGGCTAATACGGCCTGGCGGCGGCCGGCGGCGTCAGCTGCGCGCGAATCGTCGTAAAACGCCGCGGCGGCGCAGTCTCGCTTCCCGTCCCCACGAAAATCGGATTCGAAAGAATCCACGGCACATTCGGCCGCAAAAACGGATGCGCCATCAAAAAAACCTCCACGCGATAAACTCCCGCCTCCGCATTTTCCAAATCCAAATGTTCCCCGTCAACTTCGCGCACCACCGCGCCGTCCTTCTTCAAAACGACGCGCACCGGCTGCTTCCCCGCCAGCACCGCCACATGCAAGCTCGCGTGCACCGCCACCTCGCTGCCACTCGGAAAATCCCGCAAACCGTCACGCGCCGAGAATTCAAAACGCTCCGGTTCTCCCGCCCCCCGCACGCAATTGAAAAAATCCCCGCGGCGCACCGCCGCTTCCGGATCAGCCTGATACCGCCGGGAAATCCCCATCCCCACGAACGAGAAAGTATCCGCATACGACGGCACTTTCATCGCAAGCCACGAACCCACGCGAAAGCCGCCATGCGCATCCGACGCCTCGAATCCCCAAATCTTGCCGCGTTGCAGGAAGTCATCCCAATGCGCCAGCGATTCCGCGGGCACCGCAATGCTCTTCAAAAAATAATAACGCGAAAAAGGATAGAACATCGCCAACTGCAAACGTGCGGCCCAGGACGCGCCACGCAGACATGTAAACAGATTCAGCACCTCAATCCCGCCCGGCCGCAAGTCCCTGCCCCAATAACGCCACCCGTAATCCGGATCATCGGGATAAGCCAGCACCGGAAACGCGCCCCACCCTCGCGCGTCGTCCATCGCTTCCGGCGGAAATGACGACAAACGGAATCCCGGCGCCTCCTGCGCGCCGAAAAAAGTCAGGTGCCCGTCCGGCAAGCTCGCTTCCGACCCGCCCACCACTGTCACTCCATCAAGAATCTTCCGATAACTCGACGATGCCAGGTTCGGCCTGCCATGATCCGTCAGCAGCACCAGGCTCACTCCCGTCGCCCGCGCCTGCACCGCGATTTCTTCCGGCGGCTGCAGCCCGTCCGACATCGTGGAATGCACGTGATAAACGCCCCAAATATAATTATCCGACCGCTGCGGCGCATACGACGCGTAACGCAATCCCGTCGCCACATAAGCACAAATCGCCGCCGCAGCCATCACGCTCGCAAAAAGTTTGCTTTTCTTCATTCGCCGCTTCTCAACGTCGCTCCGCCCCGCCGCCGCTAGCATAACCTCTGGCTGCGTTTTTCATCGCGTATTTCCGCCGCGCGTTCGAACACACGCACACTCTCGCGCTTGGTTTCCTACCCGCCCCATGTGGAGTTTTCCGCCCCACGGTGCTACCTTGTCTGTTCTCGTTTCCCCGCGCAATAATCCTCGACGAGGTGAATGAAAATGACCTGGGGCCAGCGCCGTGCAATCATCATCATCGTTCTAGCGGTCTTTCTCGTCATCCTCTGTATTGTCGCGATGAAACCCAGCCGCGCCCTGCGCCTGCCTTCCAACGCCGTGCTGGTAATCGACGCCGCCGGCCAGATTGAAGAACAGCGCGCTCCTGATTTTTTCAGCGCCTTCAACGGCTTCACGGTTCCGGTGTTGCACGATTACGTGGACGCGATTGACGCTGCCGCCAAAGACCCGCACATCACCGGCCTCGTCGTGCGCATCGCGCCGCTGGAAACCGGCTGGGGCAAGCTCGAGGAAATTCGCAGTCACCTGCTCGCCTTTCGCAAAAGCGGCAAGCCCAGCATCTGCTATCTCGGCTACGACGGGATCGGCAACCCCGAATACTACCTGGCCAGCGCCTGCCAGCAAATTTGGCTCGTTCCCACCGCGCCCGTCAGCATTCGCGGCATGATGGCCGAAGCCGTCTTCTTCCGCGGCACGCTCGACAAATTAAAGGTCGTCCCGGAGTTCTATCACATCGCCGAATTCAAGACCGCCGGCAACACTTTCACCGAAAAGCAGTTTACTCCCGCTCATAAAGAAGAAGTCGAAGGCCTGCTACGCAGCATCTACGACCAATACTTGACCGACGCTTCGAAAGCCCGCGGCATGGATCGCGCGCAATTTGAAGCGCTGCTAAACCGCGGCCCGTTTTCGTCCAGCGACGCAGTGACCAACAAAATCGTGGACCGCCTCGGTTACTGGGATCAGCTGCAGGATTATTTCAAAGGTCGCGCGCACGGCTGGAATCCCATCTCCCTGAATCGCTATCGCTCCTCCATCTCAAATGACGGCAGCACCAGAATTGCCGTCGTGCACGCCACCGGCCTCATCGTTTCCGGCGACTCCGGCAACACTCCCGGCGGTGGTTCGGTGATGGGCGGCGATTCCGTGGCCGCCGATATTCGCGCCGCGCGCAACGACTACACCATCAAGGCCATCGTGCTGCGCGTGGATTCCGGCGGCGGCTCGGTCGTGGGCAGCGAAGTGATTCGCCGCGAAGTGGAACTCGCGAATCAGGTAAAGCCCGTCGTCGTTTCCATGTCCGACGTTGCGGCCTCCGGCGGTTACTGGATTGCCGCGCCCGCGCGCAAAATCGTGGCCGATCCCGGCACCATCACCGGCTCTATCGGCGTGCTGATCGGCAAATTCAACGTCTCGGGGCTATATACGCTGCTCGGCATCAGCACCGATTACGTCGCCACCAGCGACAACGCCACGCTCTTTTCCGCGCAGCAGAATTTTTCTCCCGCGCAGCGCGCTTACATCCAGAAATCGCTCAACGATACCTATGCCGATTTCACCAAGGGCGTCGCCCAGGGACGCAAGATGACCGTCGAAGCCGTGGACAAGATCGCCAAGGGCCGCGTCTGGTCCGGCGCGCAAGCCAAAGAGCTCGGCCTGGTGGACGAGCTGGGCGGACTCGACCGCGCCATCGAAATCGCCAAGCAGCTCTCCAACATTCCCGCCAGCGAAAGCGTGCACATCGTCCGCTATCCCGAAGAAAAAACATTTTTCCAGCAGTTTCTCGAGCGCGAAAAAGACAACAACATGAGCGAATCGCAATCGCTCGAATCCATGGTCAATCGCATCCTAAGCCAAATGGAACCGATCCAAGCCCGCATGCCCTATGAGCTGCACATCCGTTGAATCACGTGAATCGCGCTGCAGCGCGATTCACCCTGAGATCACGCAGTGCAGGATCGCAGGGTAGCGGCGACCTTTAGATGGGCGCCTTTGAATTTCGCTTAGCCGTTGACTTGGCTTTCGTAGCGGCGGACTTCAGTCCGCCACCAGCAACGCGGCAACCACCAATCGCGGTTGAATCTCACAGCCCGTAGGTCTTACACTCACGCCCGCATGCTTCCGGGCTGAAACTGCGGCACGGTTTCGCTATACTGTAGGACTGAGGCGCGGTACCCAAGTGGTAAGGGAGAGGTCTGCAAAACCTTTATACGTGGGTTCGATTCCCACCCGCGCCTCCAACTTTTCTTGCCTTCACGTAAATCCGCCGTTCGGCCCGCTTCTTTTCCCTGTCTAATCGCCGCTCGCTGCACCAGGACGAAAACCAAGTGGGGCTTGCAACTTGGCGTTAGTCACTATAATGTTAGGGCCACTAACACAATATAGCGCCCGCACCCCACCCCGGTGCACTCTGCAGGAGGAACCGCATCATGCCCCGCGCAAAAATTTCCGCCAGGCAGCCATCCTCAACCACACCCGCAAACCCCAGCGATAGCGACGACGGCGCCACCAGCAGAAAACACGCCCACCCCGGCTCGCGGAAAGAACCACTCGGTGGCCTTCGCGAACGCAAGAAGGCCCGTTTGCGCCAGCAGATCATCGAAACAGCCCTGCATCTTTTTCGCCAGCGCGGCTACGAGAAGACGCGCATTGACGACATCGTGCAAACCCTGGAGATCAGCCAGCCCACTTTCTTCCGCTATTTCCCCAGCAAAGAAGCCGTCTTGCGCGAAGTCGGCCGCCGCGCCTTCGCCCGCCAGGCCGAAAGCCTGAAGTCCGAGCTCTCCACCAAAGCCACCACCGAACAACGCCTGCGCCGCTTCTACGAATCTCTCGGCAACGTCACCGAAGTGGGCCGCCCGCTCTGGCAGGCCGTGATTCTAGCCGGCGCGATGGATCCGGTGCGCTCGCCGGAACTGCGCGGAGCGGAAGCCGCAACCGTCAGCCTGCTCCGCGAAAT
>Ga0209248_10000399_pt1 | contig 14028 bp, 12 predicted proteins | sample BogFormECP04_OM1_FD_188241 | JGI IMG/M metagenome (GOLD analysis project Ga0209248, IMG submission 188241) | Bog forest soil microbial communities from Calvert Island, British Columbia, Canada - ECP04_OM1 (SPAdes) (version 2) | ecosystem: Environmental > Aquatic > Freshwater > Wetlands > Bog ... | reverse complement strand
CATCTCGAAGAATGGAATGCCGCCCGGCAACGGATCGCGGGCCATTACGACGAGGCATTGCGGGGGATGTCCGAGGTCCATTGCACGCCCCACACTCGCGGCAGCGTGCATCATCTCTATGTGGTCCGGCTGGCCGGCCGCGACAGCGTGCTGCAAGCCCTCAACGATCGAGGGATCGGCGCCGGGATCCACTATCCACTCGCTTTGCACGAGCTTGAAGCTTACGCCTCGCTCGAATACCGGGCAGGTGCTTTCCCGGTCGCCGAGAGTTGGGCTCGCCAATGTCTGAGTTTGCCGATCTATCCCGAGCTCACTGTGGCGCAAGTCGATTTATGCGTCGCCGCGCTCGAAGCCGCTTTGCAGCGGGACGGCGTCAGATGAACGGCTCGCCCGGCTAGCCATGGGCTCGGCGACTGGGATCTTCGTCCATTGCCTTGGGTTTTGCATCGAGCGATGACGCCTTATCGTATCTATCGATTTGCCGCCACAGTCGCTGGACTCCTCGCCTTTCTTACCATGTCCTGCCTGTACGCATTCGGTGACCGAAACCTTTACGTGGATATTTTGACATCGTATGGGATTGCGCCTTTCCGATTTCCTTTTCTAGACATTAGTGCCCACCTAGCGGTCTGGGAATGCGCGCGCCAAGGTGTGGATGTCATCATGGCTAACCCCTGTGACGTTCTGCAGCGGTCATACAGCGGCACACCGCTGTGGATTGCTGCCTCGGCGATCCCGCTAGGTGTGCGCGATACGGCGGCCGTCGGGTGGATTCTCGACCTTGTTTTTCTGGTGTCGCTGAGCCTCCTGCCGTCGCCTCGATGTCTTCTCGAGCTGATCTTTGTGCTGGCAGCGACGCTGTCCACAATGGTCATTTTCGCCCTGGAGCGCGCCAATATCGACGCCTTGCTGTTTGTTATGGCCCTGACGACCGGCGTTCTCGCGGAGTGCCGATTGTTTATGCGGGTGCTGGGTTATTTCGTCGCTTTGGTGGCGGCGATGCGATTGCGCAGATCTTTGAGCGATGCCATTGCGTCTCAGTCGTTTCTCTTCTTCGTCATGCCCGGGACCAGCCCGGCCATGACGACGTTCAGGCCGCAAACGTCTTGGCGTAGCTCTCGACCGCTGCCTTGAGCTTCCCGGTCGTCGCGTCATCGAGGTCGCGTGAATCGCGAATGGTGCTGAGGATTTCGGGGTGTTGCTGCCGCAGCGCACCGAGGAGGCCATCCTCGAACGCGCGGATCCGGCCGAGCGGCAACGGATCGAGATAGCCGTTGACGCCCGCATAGATGACGCAGACCTGCTCTTCCATCTTGAGCGGCGAAAATTGCGGCTGCTTGAGAAGTTCGGTGAGCCGCGATCCGCGGCTGAGCAGCCGCTGCGTGGTGGCATCGAGGTCGGAGCCGAACTGCGCGAACGCCGCCATTTCACGGTATTGCGCGAGCTCGCCCTTGATGCGGCCGGCGACCTTTTTCATCGCCTTGGTCTGCGCCGCCGAGCCGACGCGCGACACCGAAAGCCCGACATTCACCGCCGGACGAATGCCCTGATAGAACAGATCGGTCTCGAGGAAAATCTGGCCGTCGGTGATGGAAATGACGTTGGTCGGAATATAGGCCGACACGTCGTTGGCCTGGGTCTCGATCACCGGCAGCGCGGTGAGCGAGCCGGCGCCCTCGACGTCGGACATTTTCGCGGCGCGTTCGAGCAGGCGGGAGTGCAGGTAGAACACGTCGCCGGGGTAGGCCTCGCGGCCGGGCGGGCGGCGCAGCAGCAGCGACATCTGCCGGTAGGCATAGGCGTGCTTTGTCAGGTCGTCATAGACGCACAGCGCGTGCCCGCCGTTGTAGAGGAAGTGCTCGGCCATCGCGCAGCCGGCGTAGGGGGCGATGAACTTGATCGGCGCCGCCTCATCGGCCGGCGCGGCCACGATGATCGTGCTTTCGAGCGCGCCGTATTCCTCGAGCGTCTGCGCGAGCGCGACGACCGTCGACATGCGCTGACCGATCGCGACATACACCGACAGCACGCCGGTGTCCTTGTTGTTGATGATCGTGTCGATCGCGATCGCCGTCTTGCCCGTCTGGCGATCGCCGATGATCAGCTCGCGCTGGCCGCGGCCGATCGGGATCATCGCGTCGATCGCCTTCAGCCCGGTCTGCATCGGCTGCTTGACCGGCTGGCGCTGGACGACGCCCGGCGCCTTGAACTCGGCCGGACGAGTCTGATCGATGACAATTTCGCCCTTGCCGTCCAGCGGACGGCCGAGCGGGTCGACGATGCGCCCGAGCATCTGCTCACCGACGGGGATCTCAAGCAGTGAGCCGGTGCGCCTGACCGTGTCGCCCTCGGAGATGTGCTCCCACTCGCCGAACAACACGGCGCCGACGTTGTCTGACTCGAGGTTGAGCGCGAGGCCGGTGACCCCGTGGGGAAGCTCGAGCAGCTCATATGACATGCAGTTCTCAAGGCCATGCAGGCGCGCGATACCGTCCGCCACCGACAGCACCGTGCCCACCTCGGTTAGCTCGGCCGTTCCGCTGTCGAGTCCCTCGATGCGGCTCTTCAGGATGCTTGTGATCTCATCTGGATTGATCTGCATATCGGTTCCTAAGAGGCTCCTTGGGCAACGTGCCTGCGCAGCTGCTCCAGTCGGTTGCGTATGGAGGCATCGAGGATCGAGTTTCCGACCCTGATGATGATGCCGCCGAGAATGTTGGGGTCGACGCGCGCCGCGAGCGTGACCTTGCGGCCCGCCCGTTCGCCGATCGTCCTGCCGAGGCTCTCGGTGGTGGCCTGATCGAGCGCGATCGCGCTGGTGATCTCGACCGGCAGCGTCTTGTTCTCCTCATCCCACAGCCGCTCGTACTCCGCCCGGATGCGGAAGATCACGGGCATGCGGTGGTTTTCGATGAGCAGGGAAAGGAAGTTCAGAAAGATCTCATCAGCCCCGTCGAGCAGTCCGGCGAGCGCTTGCTGCTTCTCCGTGATCGAGAAGTAGGGCGAGAAGAAGAACACGGCAAGCTCGTGGTTCTGATCGAGGGCGTCGGCGAACTGCCCGAGCTGCTCGCGCACCTGATCGAGCCGGCCGTTCTCCAGGGCAGCCTGGAACACGGCACGGGCATAGACCTGGGCGAGCTCCTCCATCAGTTGCTCTCTGCGGCGGAGGAGATGCTCGAGAAGTCCAGTTCGCCCAGCGCCTCCTCGACCAAGCGCCGCTGGTCGTCGTCGTTGAGCGTCTTGCGGGTGACCTTCTCGGTGGCCATGATCGTGAGGTCGGCGACCTCACGGCGGATGTCGTCGAGCGCGCGCTTTGAGGCAGCTTCGATGTCGCGCTCAGCGCGCTTGGCCGCCTCGGCGAGGATCTCCTGGCCCCGCTCGCGGGCCTCGTGCTCGTGAGACTCGGCCGTCTGGCGGGCGCGCTGGAGGATCTCTTCAGACTGGACCCTCGCCTCCTTCAGCCGCTCGCGGTATTCGGCCAGGATCTTGTCGGCCTCGACGCGGGTGCGCTCGGCGGAGTCGATCGACTCGTCGATGACCGCGCGGCGCTCATCGAGCGCGGCGGTGATGCGCGGGAACACGACCTTTTTGAGGATGTAGAGCGAGATCGCGAAGACGACGAGGATCCAGACCATCAGGCCGACGTTGGGCGTGATCAACCACGAGGAGGAGCTTTCGGCAATCGGAATGCTGGGGAGGCTTGCCAGGGCGTGCATCGTGACCTACAGGAAGAAGGCGATGAAGCCGCCCACCAGGCCGTAGAAGAATGTCGCCTCGGTCAGTGCGAAGCCGAGCCACTGGATCGAAGTGATCTCGTCTTTCATCTCGGGCTGACGCGTGGTGGCCTCGATCACCTTGCCGAACAGCATGCCGATGCCGGCTCCGGCGCCGGCCGCGCCGCCGCCGGCGCCGACGCCGAGAGCGATCGCTTTACCAGCGTTCGCGCCGACTTCCTTCGACGCTTCCACGGCCGCGCCCAGCGGGATGCCTATGTGGATTGACATGAAAGGTATGACGTGTGTCAGCATCGTTCTCCTTCTCGGTGCTTAGTGGCTTGCGGAGGACGCGCCCCCGATGTAGATGGCGGTCAGGATGGCGAAGATGAAGGCCTGCAGCCCGGCGATCAGAACCGCCTCGAACAGGAACAGGATCACGCCCAGAGGCAGAGTTAGCCAGGCCAGGAGCTGCAGTCCGAGAAGCACGGCGAGGCTGCCCGCCATGAAGTCGATCAGCAGATGGCCCGCCAACAGGTTGGCCCAGAGCCGGATCGTGAGCGAGAGGGGTCGCAGTACGAAGTTCGAGAGCATCTCCAGCGGGAAGATCAGGATCAGCATCGGCCCAGAGACGCCCTTCGGGATCAGGCTCTTGATGTACCCGACTGCACCGTGGGCCCGCACTCCTTCGACGTTGTAGGCGATGAACACGCCGAGCGCGAGCACGAGCGGGACCGCCAGGTTCGTGACCGCGGCATAGATCTGAAAGGACGGGATGTTCGCGCCGAACAACTTGAACGTGTTCTGGGAGTCGACCGGCAGGGGGATGTAGCCGATCAGGTTCGAGACGAGGATGAAGATGAACAAAGTAAAGATGACCGGGAACCATTTCTTGGCTCGTGCTGGGTCCATGTTGTCGCCCGTCACCTGTTTCATGAGCGCGTACGCGCCCTCCACGGCCACCTGCAGACGCCCTGGGCGCTCTTTCATGTGCCGCGCGACGTACACCATGATCCCAATCGTGATGATGGTCGCGAGCAGCAGGTACAGAACGCCCTTGTCGAACTCCAGCGGGCCGACGATCCCGAACCACTTTTCGAGGTGAAAGCTGTCGATCACCTTGAAGCTTTCGTTTTTGTGGCCCTTTATCCCGAAGCCCACCGCGAACGCCACGAGCCCCACCACGTAGACGAGCCCGATGCCCAGGAGGAGCTTGCGGGTTTTGCTCATCCCTCCCGTGGCCTGCGTCGCGTGCTCGACCGTGCTCATCGAGCCACCTCTCGTCCCGGTGGCGATGTGGGCCTGCCGGAGAGCACCTTGACCGCGAACGCGACCGAGTAGGCAGCGAAGATCACGAGCGCCGCCGTAAGCCCGTCGGCGCGGCCGCCGACGACGCCTGACAGGACGATCGCTCCGGCGAGCAGCCAGATCCTCCCAAATGCCTCGAACAGGTTCAGCCCGAGCTGGGCTCGAGGCGTCTTCGTGTTCTTGATCCAGCGCCTGTCGGCCTCGGCGATGATCCGCTGCAGGAGCCACGCGCCGGCGCCGATCGCATAACCGAGCGTGGGTGCCCCGAGAGCCAGGGCCACGGGCGTCGCGACGGCAAGCAGCACGACGTCCAGGTAGCGCAACAGTGTCACCATCGAGCCGCGCTCGAGGGTCGCACCAGCGGCGCCCACGGATGACTCCGTGGAGGAGGTTCGAGCGGCGATTTCGACATGCCTTGAGCTCACCTTCGGGCACTTCTCAAGGACCGCGCGCGCGCCTCAGCCCGTGCAAAATCCGAGCGTTGACCGTGCCCGTCGGCGAGCAGGTCGCATTGTTCTTCGTTGAGATCGAAGGCGGTCATCTGTGTAGGGCCACCCTACAGACGAGAAAGTCCGTGCGCTGTCCTGCGCACGGAACCGTCGAGTCAATCCCTCAACTGTCTGCGGCGGCTCGCGGAGTCTACCTAATCTTGGACTTCGTAACAAGTTTGTGACATGCGCCACGGGGACCCGGGCGCACGGATTACGTCGCGAGCGGGCGCGTGTGGCCACCTAGCAGCTCGCCCGCCCGCCAGCGCGAGACCAGTTCCACGATCGCCACCGACAGGGCGATCGCGACCAGTCCGCCGACGAGGTCCAGAAGGAAGTGATTCCCGGTGGCGAGCACTGCCACCGCTGTCACACACGGGTAGAGGACAGCTAGCACGCGCACCCATGACCGCGATGAGATCCGCCACAGCGCCAGCGAGCACCACACCGCCCAGGCGATGTGCAGGGAGGGCATCGCCGCATACTGGTTGGCCTGCGAGGCCAGCGCGCCGGTGTGCCAGGAGCCGACCGCGCCACTGGCCGCCACCACGTCGGTGAAACCGGGGAGCATCCGCGGCGGCGCGACGGGGTAGAGCCAGAACACGGCGAACCCGATCACGTTCACCAGCACGAGCGCGTTGCGCAGCGGCCGGTACAGGTCGGCGCGCTTCCACCACAGCCAGCCCAGCAGGCCGAAGGTGACGATGAAATGGGCGTTGTCGTAGTAGTAGGACAGGACCACGCCGAGCGTGTGATGTCCCGCCAGCCAGCGATCGAGCGTCAGCTCGGGTGACAGGCCCAGCGAGCGCTCCAGGTGCAGGACGGCCTCGGCGTGGACGATCGCGACATGCATGCGCACCGGCGCGAGGTTGTTGATCAGGTCATACACCCACGCCAGCCAGGCGATCACGAGCAGCTCGACCCACCAGCGCGTGCGGGCCTGCGGCGGCGAGGCGCTGTGCGCGGGTCGGGAGGAGTCTTTGATGTCTGTCGCAACCGCAGTTGACAAGACTTCGATGTTATCCGCCCGTTCAGAGGCGTTTCGGCTGCTCGGCCGGGGCTCAGGGGGCCACGTCGCTGAGACCGCTCTGTGAGAGAACTTCAAGCACCCGCGGCAGGGCCGCCACCGTGCGCCTCCAGGAGCCCTCGGCCGAATAGTCGTCGGCGTCGTGCAGGAGCAGCACCGAACCCTCCCCGGCCCCCAGGGTCACGCGCGCCGCGATCGACTCGGGCGTGGCCTTGGCCTGCCAGTCCTTGCCGAAGTGGCTCCACAACAGCGTCCGCCAGCCGTGCGCGCGCGCGATTCTGAGGGCAGATGCGTTGAGCACCCCGTAGGGCGGACGGTACAGGCCGATCGCACGCTCTGAGGCCTGCTCGATCGCGTCCTGGGCGCGCGCGATGTCAGCGCGGACCTGCCGCGGCGTCAGGCGCAGCAGATTCCGGTGTCGATCGCAGTGCAGACCGATGTCGTGGCCCGCCGCGACGATCTCCCCCACCAGCGCGGGGTTGCGCCGCACCTGCTCCCCCACCAGGAAGAAGGTCGCGCTGACGTGCTCGCGGGCCAGGATCTCGAGCACCGCGGGCGTGCCCTGCGGATGGGGCCCGTCGTCGAACGTCAGCGCGTAGCCGGCGCCGCTTGCGGTGCGATCCTCGACGCCGAGCGGGCCGCGCAGCGCGGGCCAGATCCATGCCGCGAGACCGGGCAGCACGTAGCTCATCATCGCCGTGGCAGCCACCGCCCGGGCGATGGGACTGCCAGGGCTGCGATGATCGTTGGCGGACATGGTGGATCTGGTGCTGGGAATCGGGGCGGCGGTGGGTGCGTCGACCCTCTACAGCCTAGGGATCGCCCTCCAGGCGATGGACGCCAAGGAGGCGCCCCGCGAGCAGTACCTGCGCCTGTCGCTGTTCACGAACCTGGTGCGCCGCGCGCGCTGGCTGGTCGGCACCGGCCTGTCGATCCTGGGCTGGCCGCTACAGGTCATCGCGCTCCTGCTGGCGCCGCTCGTGCTCGTGCAGCCGGCGCTCGCGACCGGTCTGGTGGTACTGATGTTCCTCGCGCAGCGGATGCTCGGCGAGCACGCCGGAAAATACGAGTACGTGGCGATGGCGGCGATCGTGATCGGCGTGATCGGCGTCGGGCTCACGGCCCCTCCGCGCAGCGCGAACCACACCTCCGAGGAACTGAAGATCGCGATCGTGCTCGGCTGCCTGGGGGCAGCGGCACTGTTGCCCTATCTCCTTCGCGCCGTCACGCGATCACCCGCGGCACTGACTATGGTCTGCGCGGGTTTCGCCTTCGCCTTCGGCGGGCTGGCGACCAAGCTCGCCTCTGATGACCTCGCGCAGGGGCAGCTGCTCGTGGCCGGCGTATGGGGCCTTGCCACCGCGTGCGCGTCGGCGGTCGGCGTGCTCAGCGAGATGAGCGCGCTGCAGTCGCGGGCGGCGATCCAGGTGGCCCCTGTGGTGTACGTCACCCAGACCGTCATTCCGGTCGTGCTCGCGCCGCTGCTGCTGGGCGAGCACTTCAGCGACACACCGCTCGGCGGCGTCCCCCTGAGCCTGTCGCTGGCCGTCCTGGTCGGGGGAGCGACGATGCTCGCGCGCTCTCAGGTGCTGCTGGCGCTGATGACGGGCGAGCGGGTGAGCACCGTCAGCGGCTCGGCCCCGAGCCGCTCGGAGCTCAGCCAGGAGACGATTCGCTCGAGCCCCAGCACCGAGGAGGGCGACCCGTTGACTTCAACTACCAGGACATCGCCCGCCCGCATCGGGCGATGAGGCAGTCGCGCGCAGGACGACAGACGCAGCGCGCCCTTCACCGGAGTGGCGTCCGCCGTGCGCGCGAGGACGAGCTGGCCGACTGACAGCCCGCCTCGTGGCTGCAGGTAGTAGAAGCGATGGCTGAGTCCCAGCGCCCGAGCCTGCGAGCGCAGCAGCCCGCGCGTACGCTCCCAGCGCAATGGGGCCGAGCCCGGCACTTCGGGCATGACCTCGTCTCCGAGCGAGCGCACGCTGGCCACGCTTAGGCGCGAAGGCACGCCCGCACCGTCGGTGAAGGAGACGTGGATGCCCCGCCCCGCCAGCTCGGCCGCGATCAGCGGCACGAAGCGTGCAGGGGCGCGCACGATAACGCCCACATCGCGCTGACTGGTGTGCACGTGCGCGAGCGGGTGCACGCGCAGGATCTTGGCCGCCACGGCGGTCACCTCGTCGGTCGACATCATCCACGCGCCCACGGCGATCAACAGCCCAAGCTGGACGGTCAGCGCGACCAGCCGCAGTCGCCACTGGGGGATCGGACGCACGCGTCGCGGAGTCTGTAGCACCAGGTCTGCCGCGCTCTGCGTCGAGTCGGTGACACCCCGCGCGGGCGTCTGCGCCCCGCAGTCGAAGCTCGCTCGCACCTGCTCGCGCAGCTCGTCGGTGTCGCCGGCGACGCGCAGGAGGTCCAGGTCGGCCATCGCCCGCGTGTTCACGCGCGCGTGGCCGACGGGCAGCCCGTAGGAGACCACAGGCGTGCCGGCGGCCATCGCCTCGAGGCAGGTCACGCCCGCCGTGGAGTGCACGAGCACGTCAGCCGCGGCGAGCAGTTGGGGCATCCGGTTGGTGAACCCGTACACGCGGACGCGTGGCTCGGAGGCGAAGGCCGCGCGCAACTTCACCGCGAGCTGCTCGTTGCGCCCCGCCAGACAGACGATGCTGGTCACCTCGGACACCCTGGTGAACGCGTTCACGGCGCCCGCGATGTCGCCCACCCCCCAGCCGCCACCGGATACGACGACCATGCGGCCGGCCTCGGGCAGGCCGAGCTCGCGGCGAGCCCCCAGCGAGGAGCGAGGCTCGAGGAAGTCGGCGGATATCAGTGGCCGCACCAGCCGCACGCTCCCCGGGCCGGCGATGCGCTCGACCGAGGACATCGACTCGACATACATCACCAGATGCATGTCGATGCCGGGCTGCGCCCAGAAGAACAGTCCCGCCATGTCGGTGATCGTGGCGACGGTCAGAGCCCTGACCTCGCCGATGCGGCGCAGGCGCGCCAGCGCGACGGTCACCGCCGGATAGGTGGACACGATCACATCGGGGTCGTGCTCGGCGATCGCGCGTGTCAAGGGGCGCGACCCGAACAGGCACAAGAGACGGCGCGCGAGGGCCCGCACGGGCGGGACGTGCTTGAGCAGCCAGTAGATGACCGTGTAGGTCCACGGAACAAAGCGCAGCTGGACGCGGTAGCCATCCTCGACAACGGGCCGCACGAAGGGCCCCATCGCCGCGAGGCCGTCGATGACCGTGACCTCGGTCTGCTCGGGGGATTCCTCCAGCTGGTGGGCCAGCGTGCGTGCGGCTGCCGCGTGGCCCTCGCCGACCTCGGCGGACAGGATCAGAACGCGGCGCGGCCCGGGAGTCCGGGGTGAATTGGCTTTGCGGTTGCGACGTCGCATTTGGGTACTCGGGTGTCCCCGCGGGGCGGGTGCTTGGGCGCTAACGTGCGCCCACGGACTAAACCCCCCGGCGGGCAGCAACGACAAGCACAGCTTACTTGGCACGCCAAACACTTGCAGGTCCCCTAGACGCAACAATTAGCTGATACAGGCAGCGACCCCCACAACCCGGCTGCGCACGGCCCCGAGCGCACATGGCAGCGCCGATGCAACGTTCCGTGCACAGCGGGCAGCCGGCACGCTGCGGGCGCTCGGCCTGCTCGGCCTGCTCGGCGTGGTCACGACCGTGTTCCTGCTGGCGGCCGGCGCCGCCACGCGGCCGTCGCAGTACGTCCCAGGGCGCAGCGGCGGCTGGCCGAGTTGGATGGCGGGCCCGTTCGAGGGCCTCGGCGTGGGCATCACCAACGGCAGCTTCCAGACGCTGATGCTGATCATGTGCGCGAGCTATCTGCTGGTTCTGCTCGCCGCCCGCACGCTGTCCGCGCGCGCTCTGGTGGCCGCGATCGTGGCGGCGCACGTGATCCTGCTGCTGGGACCACCGCTGATCTCACAAGATGTCTTCGGCTATCTGAGCTTCGCCCGCCTGGGAGTCCTGCATGGCCTCGACCCCTACACGCACGTGGCCGCCGAAGCGCCCACCGACGCGATCTTCCCGTTCGTCGGCTGGCCCTTCCTGCACTCGCCCTACGGCCCGCTGTTCACGCTGGCGAGCTACGCGACCGCGCCGCTGGGGCTCGCCGGCGGGCTGTGGGCCTTCAAGGCGGTCGCGGTGGCCGCGAGCCTCGGCGCGATCGCGTTGGTCGCGCAGGCCGCATCTCGGCTCGGTCGCTCACCCCGCTGGGCGGCCGCGTTCATGGGCCTGAACCCGGTTCTGCTCGTGCTGGCCGTGGGCGGCGCCCACAACGACACGCTGATCCTTTTGCTGCTCGCGGCCGCGCTCGCGCTCACGGCAGGCGCCAATCCACGCTTCCGCGCCGGCGCGATCGCGTTGGTGACGGGCGTGGCGATCAAGATCACGGCCGGGCTGGCGTTGCCGTTCCTGATCCTCGCTCCCCCTCGGGCGCGCGAGCGTCTATTGGTCGCGAGCAGCGCGGGCCTCGGCCTGTTGCTGCTTGCGGCGCTGGGACTGATCGGCTTCGGCACGCACGCGCTGAGCTTTCTCGGCGCGGTCGGCGAACAGCAGCAGCTCGTGGCGACCCACAGCGTGCCGGCCGAGACCGCTCGCCTGGTGGGGCTGAGCGGGACACCGAGCTGGTGGCGCCACCTCTTCATCGGCGCATTCGTGGTGGTACTCGCGTTCGCGCTGTGGCGCACGGCACGCGGTGCGGACTGGCGCGTCGCAGCCGGCTGGACGACGCTCGCGCTGCTGCTCTCGACCGCCTGGCTCTTGCCCTGGTACGTGACCTGGGCGCTGCCGCTAGCGGCGGTCGGCGGCGATCGGCGCCTGCGGGCCGCCACGCTCGTTTTCTGCGCCTATGCGGTCCTCATCCACCTGCCGCTGGCCGACCCCCTGCTCAGCCCGGCGGGGGCTCAACGGCACCCCGCCGCTGTCGTCGTCGGTAGCCGACACAGCATCTATCTCACCCGTTTCGAAGTCCCTGGCCACGCGGCGCTCGATCTCCGCTGGTGAAGCTTCGGGGCGCAGTCGCCGCAGGCGGATCGCATCCAGGCGCGTGAACTTGAGGATCTCAAGCACGTACACCAGGTACACGCTCGCGGCCACGACCAGCAGTCCCAGCGCCACCATCACGATCGTCCAGCCCGTATACAGATGGCCTTTGTGGTTCGAGTAGGGCACGAACCGCAGCGCCAGCGCGAGGCCTGCGAGCAACAGCGTCCACGCATACAGGTACGCAACCGTGCGCCGCTGGGAGAAGCCGATGCGGGCCATGCGATGGTGGAAGTGCTCTGAGTCGGATTGGTATATCGGCTGGCGGTACTTGAGCCGCTTGAGCACCACGAACGTCGTGTCCAGGAACGGCACGGCCAAGAGAATCAGCGGCAGCACGAATGAGACAACCGCCGTCGTCTTGACGGCCGCCTCCACGGTGATCACGCCCATCAGCAGTCCCAACAGCTGCGCGCCGCAGTCGCCCATGAAGCTCGACGCCGGCGGGAAGTTGTAGATCAGGAAGCCGAGCGCCGCGCCGGCCGTCAGCGCCGCCAGCACACCCGGCTGCTGGCGACCCAGATCGAAGGCGATCACGGCCATCGCGGCGGCGATGATCGCGCACACGCCAGCCGCCAGGCCGTCGACGCCGTCTGAGAAGTTGACGACGTTCATCATCGCCACGAGGCCGATCACCGTCAGAATCGGCCCGGCGTTCGTCACTCCCGCGTTCGGAAACGACAGCCGGCCGACGAACGGGAGCGTGATCGACCTCACCCCCACGCCGAAGTGCACGACGATCACCGCCGCGAGCACCTGGCCGGCAAGCTTGACCCACGGGGGCAGCTCGAAGCGGTCGTCGAGCGCGCCCACGAGCGTGATCACCGCCGCGCCGAGGAACACGCCATGCCACAGCTGATCTTGGCTTCCGTAGCCCGCCGGCAGCCACATCAGTCCCGCGAGGAGCACCCCGGCGAAGATCGCCAGACCGCCGAGCAGCGGCGTGGCGCGCTCGGACAGACCGCGCTCGCGCGGTTGGTCGATCGCGCCGACGCCCCGCGCGATCCGCATCGTGACCGGCGTCAGCAGCGCGGTCACGACCGCCGCGACCAGCAGGGCGTAAAGCGCGTCGAGCTCGTTCGGATGCGCCATCGACTGCCCACAGCATCGCAGGCGGCGAGGTCGCAGGCGCCGCGGCAGCGCTGACACGCCCGGCGGGTACGTGCGTGCTACGCGCGCACGGGCGAGCCCGCCGCGAGCGACTCATACAGCGGGTAGCGCTCGACCAGCGCGTCAACCCGCTCGGCGAGCTCGCGAGCGCGGGAGTCGTATTCCGGCGTGAGCGCGCTCGCAAGGATCCGGCCGATCTCAGTGAAGTCATCGCGCTGCAGGCCCCGCGTGGCCAGCGCCGGGGTGCCGATGCGAAGGCCCGAGGCCTCGATCGGCGGACGGGGGTCGAACGGCACCGCATTGCGGTTGACGGTGATGCCGATCTCCTGCAGGCGGTCCTCCGCCTGCCTGCCGGTGAGCGCGGGCTCGGTCTCGCGCAGGTCGACGAGGATCAGGTGGACGTCCGTTCCCCCGGTGAGCACGTTGACGCCGTGACCGGCCTTCAACAGCTCCTCAGCCAACGCCTGCGCTCCGTCCACGGTGCGACGCTGACGCTCGGCGAACAGCTCGCTGGCGGCGATCCTGAAGGCCACGGCCTTGGCCGCGATCACGTGCTCGAGCGGTCCACCCTGCTGGCCGGGGAATACGGCCGAGTCGATCTTCTTCGCGTACTGCTCCCGGCACAGGATCACCCCGGCGCGGGGGCCGCCGAGCGTCTTGTGGGTGGTCGTCGTGACCACATCGGCACCGAACTCGATCGGGTTAGGGTGGAGTCCGGCGGCGACGAGACCGGCGAAGTGGGCCATGTCCACCATCAGGATCGCGCCGACCTCGTCGGCGATCTCGCGAAAGCGCGGGAAGTCGAGCTGGCGTGGGTATGCAGACCAGCCGGCCAAAAGCAGCTTCGGGCGACGCTCGCGCGCGACGCGGGCAACCTCGTCCATGTCGATCACGCTGCTCTCGCGGTCCACCTCGTAGGCGGCGATCTCATACAGCCGGCCGGAGACGTTGATCCTCATTCCGTGCGTGAGGTGGCCGCCGTGGGCCAGCGACAGCCCCATGATCGTGTCGCCGGGCTCGAGCAGAGCGTGGTAGACGGCGGTGTTGGCCTGCGCGCCGGAGTGCGGCTGGACGTTCGCGTGCTCGGCTCCGAACAGCGCCCTGGCCCGGTCGATCGCCAGCTGCTCGGAGATGTCGACCCACTCGCAGCCGCCGTAGTAGCGACGGCCCGGATAGCCCTCGGCGTACTTGTTCGTGAGCACCGAGCCCTGGCATTCGAGCACGGCGCGCGGCACGAAGTTCTCCGAGGCGATCATCTCGAGCGTGCGCTGCTCGCGCTCGAGCTCTCCCCGCAGCAC
>Ga0209248_10000398_pt1 | contig 14043 bp, 11 predicted proteins | sample BogFormECP04_OM1_FD_188241 | JGI IMG/M metagenome (GOLD analysis project Ga0209248, IMG submission 188241) | Bog forest soil microbial communities from Calvert Island, British Columbia, Canada - ECP04_OM1 (SPAdes) (version 2) | ecosystem: Environmental > Aquatic > Freshwater > Wetlands > Bog ... | reverse complement strand
CGCAGGGGTGTACAACCTGGTTTACGGCATTCTTTCGGATTCTGCCGACGCCGCCGACGTGACGCAAGAAGTTTTCCTGCGTGCCTTTCGCGGGATTCGCGGATTCCGGCAAGGCAGTTCGCTGAAGACGTGGTTGTATCGCATCTCCGTTCGTCAGGCCCTGAATCATCGCCGCTGGTGTTGGCGGCATCACCGGCAGCAAGTTTCGATCGACGCGGAAGAAGAAGGCAGGAATCCCGCGCTGGATCTGAAGGATTCGGAAGCGTCGCCTTTGGAACAGTGCGAGACGCACGAAATGCAAGCCACGGTTCGCCGCGCGCTGGCACAAGTGCCGGATTCGTTCCGCAGCGCCGTGATCTTAAGAGATCTGGAAGGTTTGTCCTACGAAGAGGTGGCTGAAGTGCTTGAGGTATCCGTTGGCACCGTGAAATCCCGCATCCTGCGCGGCCGCCGGCTGCTGAAAGAAATTCTCGATCCGTTGGTGCGCGCTCCTGAACGGACCCCTGCCGCTTCTCCGGAGCCTGCGGGCCTTTCGTATCCGGCAACTTCTGAGCTGCATTGCCATCAGCATCCATCGCCGTCCGTCACCACATCCGCGCCGTCACTGTCGCCCGTGGCCGCGCACGTTTCCGCACGGTCGTTGAGAGGTCTCCGATGAATTGCCGCCAGGCCGAACGCTATCTTCCGGGATATCTCGACGGCGCGATTTCGCCGCGGCAGCACAGTCTGGTCCGCGAACATCTGGTGGCCTGCGAAGGTTGCAACGTGCAGCTGGAACGCTTCCGCCGCTTGGCGGTTTGCCTTGCAACGGTTGCGCCGGCCCCGCCGCCTGCGGACCTGGCAGTGCGCATCCGCATGAGAGCTATGCAGTCCGGCGCACCGTGGGCGGATGTGCGCCGCTGGTGGTCTCGCACAGTCGTCTCGTTTGAGAATATTTTGAAACCGCTGGCCGTGCCTGCTACCGGCGGAATTTTGACGGCTCTGGTCGCCTTCGTTCTGATCGTGCAGAACATTCTGGTAGGCGTTCCCATGACCGGCATCGTTCCCAACGATCTGCCGCTTAATCTGGTGCAGCCTGCGCGCCTGGAAAGCCTGGCGCCATTCCCGGTTCCCGGCGTGGTGGGCTCCGCGGCACATTCCGAATCCGGCCAGCTGCTGCTGGAGGCCACGCTCAACGCATCGGGCGAGGTGGTCTATTACAAGATTCTCTCCGGTCCGAATGATCCAGCGGTGCAACGCCAGCTGGATCAGGTGATGCTCTTCTCGCGTTTCCGCCCGCAATTCAGTTTCGGACGCCCGCAGGCCGGCGGCCGCGTGCTGGTGAGCTTCAGCGAAGTGCGCGTGCGCGGCTGAGCCCACGCGTCGCGCCGATCCGATCATCATCCCACTGATTCGCTAATTTTGAGCCGTCATCCCGATCCTGCAACAGCAGGACCAGGATCTCTCTCCGCGAGCGCCGCGCACTGTGCGCTCTTACCTGTCCGGCCTTTGCGCTCAAGCGAAAAATTCTTCCGCTCGCCTGCCATCGCATGATCGCCTAACAATGGTTTATCGGGCGGCGAGCAGTGGCGGAATGTTTGGCGGACGGCGGCGGTGCTTGGTCGCTTGTTCGTAACCGTAGCCAATCTCGATCAACAGCTTCTCGGACCATGGTCTGCCGAGGAATTCGATGCCCACCGGGACGCCGAGCGTAGCCGTCGGAGTTGGGGAGGAAAATCCGCCTGGCACGACGATGGAAGGAAAGCCGGTCACTGAGCCGAGAACGCCGTTGCGCTCCACCTGATGCTGCCCAATGGGCACCACCAGCCGCTGCTGATGCGGGAACACGATGGCATCGAGCCGCTCGTCAGCCATGATCTTCATCACGCGCTGCTGCAATTCGGAGCGCTGCTGAAGGCGCAGGCGATAGCCGTCGTCCATCTCGAGGTTCTCTGCTTTGGTGATGCTGTCCCGGATGTTCGGACTAAACTTGCCGGAAGCGATGATCTCCTGGAGCGATTTAACGGGCGTGTTGCCCGCGGCAAGATAAGCGTTGATCGCCGGCTTGAATTCGTACAGATGAACGCTGACATCAGAGGTAAGCTTTCCGCTATCGAGATCCGGAGTGCTCAGCTCGACTACCGTCGCGCCAGACCTCTTCAGGTCCTCGAGCGCTTGGTTCGCGATAATATTGACCTCGTCGTTGATGGGTGCAGTGCCGAAGAAACTGCGCAATACGCCGATGCGCTTGCCCGGCAAACCATCGGCCTTCAGGAATTTCGTGTAGTCCGCCTCGGTATTGCCCACGCTCCAGGCGGTCGCTGGATCGTTCGGGTCGTAGCCGACCAGCACGTTTAACATCTTCGCCGCGTCCGTAACGGTGCGGGCGAGCGGACCAGCGGCATCCTGGGTGAATGAGTAGGGGATGATACCGGCTCGGCTGACGAGACCGAGCGTCGGTCGAATACCCACGATGCTGTTCGCCGACGCTGGTGACCGGATGGAATTGACGGTGTCGGTGCCAATGCCCGCAATCGCGAAATTGGCCGCTACACCCGCGCCGGTACCACCACTGGACCCGCCAGGCGTGCGGGTCAGGTCATAGGGATTGAGGGTCTGCCCTTGGATCGAGCTAATCGTTTCACCCCAGATTGCGAACTCATGCAGGTTGACCTTAGCGAGGATGATGGCGCCCGCGGCGCGCAATTTCTGAGTGATTGCCGCATCGGTGGCGGGAGTGTATCCCGCCAGGCTGAGCGACCCGCCCGTGGTTGGCATGTCCTTCGTATTGACATTGTCTTTCAGCAGCACTGGGATTCCATGCAGTGGGCCGACGAACTTCCCGGTCAGGCGAAATTGTTCATCCAGCGCGGCCGCCTCTTCCAAGGCCCGCGGATTGAGAAAAATCACCACATTGAGCTTCGGGCCCGCCTGATCGCAGGCCCGGATGCGCTCCAGATAAGCCTGCACCAACTTTACGGAGGTGAGAGCGCCGGACTTGTACGCCGCGTGCACCTCGCTGATCGTGGCCTCATCGAGCTGAAATGATTTCACCGAATTCTGCGCAGCAGCCGCATTCGCCAGCAACATGACCGTCCCAAACATCAAAAGGCGCGTGAATTTCATAGGAACTCCCATCGCGGGCAAATTTTTTAGTTCGACCGGGCTGGATACGCTCTCTCTTCATTTGCCCCGAGCGTCCTTTTTAATCCGAAAAGCGCGGCTGGCGTTGGCGCGATCGTACAACCACTCACCCAGAGTTCAAAAAGGAAATGTGGTTTAATCTTTTACATGGTTCGAACGTGTCGCGGCCAGCGCCGCTGACACCTTGACTCTGCCCAAGCTGCCATTTAGAGTCTCTCTGCATCTTTTATACGAGACATGCGCTCTGCACGGGGCGGCGCGCGAGTTTTCGAATCCAATGCAGGCAATGCGACGAAATCGGTGAGGAGTTTCATCATCTCTAAGCATTCCCAGAAATTTTCAGCGCACGTTTTTCTCGCGGCCATCATCATTTTGCTTGGCACCGCGGTCACGCCCGCGACGCGCGGGCAGGCTGGCCCTCCGGAGGCGCAGACCGGAGTGAGCGTCGAGGCCAGCCAATCGATTTTCTCGGTGATGTGCGCGCTGGATGCCGCGGGATTTGCCGCCGACGAAAGCACGCTGAGCGAAATGCCTTCGCGCCTGGCGCTGCGCGGCGAATTGCTGAAGCTGCAAGGGCCTGCAACCGACGCGTTGCGCCAGTTCTACCGCGATTACGCTTTGGCTGATCCCGGTGAGACCCTTTCGCGCTACATCACTTTTGCGCTGGTGGTCGGGCCGCCGCCGAGCTTTACGTTCCTGCTAGACCGCGACACCTTGCCGCCCGACGTGCTGGCGATCGAAGGATTTCAGGAAGTGCTGGCCAATTTTTATCACGAAGCGCAGCTCGAGCTGCGTTGGGCCGCGGTGGAACCGGAATACAATCGCGCCATCGAGCGCTACCAGTCTCCGGTGCGCCGCGTGGTCACCGTCTCCGACGGCTACTTGCGCGAGATTTACAAGCCGCGCTACGCGCATTCTTTTACCGTGTACATCGAGCCGCTGGTGGGCAATCGCACCAATTTCCGCAACAACGGCAATCATTACGCCATCGTGGTGGACGGCGGCGCGCAATTCCCGGAGGCCGACGTTCGCCACGCCTATTTGCATTTTCTGCTCGATCCGCTGCCGCTGAAATACCGCGAGTCCGTGATGAAAAAGCGCGGGCTGCTGAATATCGCCGCGCGCGCGCCGCAGCTTGCCGCCGAATACAAGAACGACTTCATGGCCTACGCCGACGAATGCCTGATCAAGGCCGTCGAGCTGCGCATTCGCCATCTGAAGCCGGATAAAGAGGAACAGGTGCTGGTGGAAGATGACCAGGCCGGATTCATCATGGTCCGCTCCTTCGTGGTGCAATTGCAGAAGTTTGAGAAAGCGGAGCCAGCGATGTCGTATTATTTCCCGGACCTGATTGACGGGATCGACCTGGCCGCCGAACAGAAGCGGTTGCAGAATTTCCAGTTCGCGGCATTGCCGCAAGCCGGCACGGAAAAAGCAGCGCCGGGCGGCGCCCGCGGGGGATTACAGCCGGGGCAAGCGGCCAATCCGCAATCGGAGCTGGAGAGCGCGTTGGCGCAGGGCGATCATGAAATCGCTTTGCAGGATGCGCTGGCGGCCGGCAAGACGTTTGAGAAGATCCTGGTGAAATATCCGGACAACGCCCGCGCGAATTTCGGTTTGGCCGTTGCTTCGTTGCTGAATCATGACGCCGACCGCGCGCAGGAGTTGTTTGAAAAGTTGGTAGCGGCTGCGCCGGCGGCAGCCGCCGCAGGCCAAGCGCCTGCAGCAGCGAGTGCTGCTCCCGATCCGGGGATCGTTTCCTGGTCGCATGTGTATCTTGGACGCTTGCATGATTTTGCGGAAGAGCGCGACCAGGCTCTCAGCGAATATCGCGCGGCGCTGGGGATAGCCGGCGCGCCGGAAGCTGCGCGCGTGGCCGCGCAACGCGGAATTGACGCGCCGTACAATCCGCGCGGTGCGGGCGCTGCCAGTGGCACGGGCGCGCCGCCGAAACAATAAGCTTCAGCCCGCACCAGCAGCCGGGCGCGGGTTGGGAGTTATTCCAAAAAAGGAAGGCAACAAAAAATGACGCTCCGTTCAATCCGCTGTGGTCTCGCAGCTCTGGTGGTGCTCCTCGCCGTGTTCCTTGCGGTGCCAGATTCTTTCGCGCAGTACCAGCAGGCCCCGCCGCCGGCTTCCTCGGGCGCGCAATCGCAAGCGCCGAAGGACGGCCAAACCGCCGCTGCGGCTGCGCCCGCAGCTCCGAAAGCCGATCCGGAAGAAGAGGCCGCTTACAAAACCTTCAGCGATACGAAGACGGAGGACGCGGACAAGCGCATTCAGCTGGGCGAGCAGTACGTGCAGAAATATCCCAGCGGAAGGTACATCGAGCAAGTCTATCAAGGGCTGACGACCGCGGAATACTCCAAGCAGGATCTCCCGAAAATGTACGCGGACGCCGATAAGACGCTGGCCCTTAATCCGGACGACGTCACCGTGCTGGTCCTGGTGGGCTGGGTAATCCCGCACAATTACGATCCCAATGATCTGGCGGCAGAAAACCGGCTCGATAAGGGCGAGAAGTACGAGAAGCACGCTTTGGAAGTTCTCGCCGCGCTCCCCAAGCCCGCGAATATGACCGACGAGCAGTTCGCGAAGGTGAAGGCGCAGGGCGAATCCCAGGCGCACAGCGGCCTGGGCCTGATTTATTTCCGCCGCCAGGACTACGAGCAATCCATCGCCGAGCTGAAAAAATCCACGGCCGACGCCGCCAATCAGGACGCCACCGATTTTTATGTGATGGGCGTGGAGCTCACACGGCTGAAGCGCTTCTCCGAATCCGCCGACGCCTTCGCGAAGTGCGCCGCGCTGCCCGGCGGACTGCAGGACCGTTGCAAACAAATGGGCGCGGACGCCAAGAAGCAGGCCGCAGCTACGCCTGCGCCGTCGAAGTAGGCATTGCGGTGATGGCACCATGACACCAGAGGAGCGCGCCGAACTCGAGGCGATTCTCGGCCACCATTTCCAGCGGCCCGAGGAACTCGATCGCGCGCTCACGCACCGCTCGCATCGGCAGTCTTCCAACGGCACGGACAATGAGCGCCTGGAATTCCTGGGCGACCGAGTGCTCGGATTGATCGCGAGTGAACACCTCTGCCGTTCGTTTCCTGATTGGGATTCAGGCCAGCTTTCCAAGGGACTGGCGCGCGTGGTCAGCGCCACTTCTCTTCATGCCGCGGCAAAAAAGTTGAAACTCGGGCACTATCTTCGTCTGGGGCCCGGCGAAGAAAAAACCGGTGGGCGCGACAAGAAGCGGCTGCTGGCCGACGCTTACGAGGCTATTTTAGCGGCGATTTACCTGGATGCGGGGCTTGGAGTTGCGGCTGCTTTCTTGCAGCGCACGGTGCTCGACCCGGTTTTATCGGGTCACGGCGAAGGGCTGGAGCGCGCGGACCACAAGTCGGCGTTGCAGGAATGGCTGCAGCAACGCGCGCGGTCGCCGGTCGAATATCGCATTCGCAGCGAGTCTGGCCCCGAGCACCAGAAAGTTTTCGAAGTGGAGGTGTGGCACGGCGGTGAACGGCTCTCCGCATCCACCGGGCGCAGCAAGAAAGAAGCCGAGCAGCAGGCTGCTAGCGCCGCACTGGAAATTCTGGAGTCGCGCGACACCAACGCCTAGCGCGTGGTCCAAACCCTATCCGGTGACGCGATCGTTCCGCGCCGTCATCCTGAACCCGCGACCGCGGGTGAAGGATCTCTCTTCGATTTCTGCATGACCGCCGCCTCATCGATCCCCGCTTGCTGATTTTTTCCCCAAGCTGCTAAAGTGAACGCATGGCATCTGAAACCACTGCGCTACCTGCGCCCGCGCCTGAGGCCGCATCGCTCGCCACTCCGGGCTTGCCCGCGGCTACGCAGAAAATCGCGCGGCCCCGCAGCGGCCTGGCCGAATTTCTGGAGATGCTTTTGGTGACGATGCTGCTGGCGCTCTTCGGGACGACTTTCATTGTGCAAGCGTTCAAAATTCCTTCAGGCTCGATGGAACCAACTTTGCTGATCGGCGACCACGTCTTCGTAAATAAATTTATCTTCGAAGGCACGGGCGCGTGGTACGACAAATTCCTGCCGTATCGTGATATTCGGCGCGGCGACATCATCGTGTTTAAATTTCCGTTTGACGATCATCCGCATTATGTGAAGCGCGTCGTAGGGCTGCCGGGCGATCGCCTGCGCATTGTGAACGGCGGGGTTTATATCAACGGGGAACTGCTGCGCGAGCCGTACGTGGTGCGCGACCCGGCCTATCAGGATCCCTACGGCGATAATTTTCCGCCCGCCAATCGCGAAGCGCTGGAATTCACGGCGCGGCGCGAATGGGCGGAGCAACTTTTCAATTATGTGCGCGGGGGCGAGCTGATCGTTCCTGCCGATCATTATTTCGCGATGGGAGATAATCGCGACCACAGCGCGGACAGCCGCTACTGGGGCTTCGTGGATCGCGACGCGATCATGGGCAAGCCGATGCTGATCTACTGGTCGGTGCGCGCCACATCCGATGATTATCGCTCGCGCGGCGTGCCCAGCGTGCTGCGCGGAATTGGCCAGACGCTGCTGCACCTGCGCGCGCAGACCCGCTGGAATCGGATGTTGCACGAGGTCCATTAACGCAGTGTCCGCGCGCCGCCGTTAGTTTAGTCATGTCGCAAACACTTTCAGAACCCGTGCCGCACACTGCGCCGCTGGAATCGGCGGCGCCGCGGCGTCGTTCCTGGACGCGCTGGCTGCGCTGGCTCGTCGCGCTGATGATTTGCCTGTGGCTCGCCGGTTTCGGCGTCTCGCTGCTGATCCGCCACACGCGCCTGCAACGTAGATTGACGGCGCGGCTGGAATCCGTCTTTGGCCGCAGCGTCGAAGTCGGCCGCTACGATTTTTCGCTGTGGGGCGGGCCTACACTGGAAGCGCAAGCGGTGACGTTCGGCGAAGACCCGCGTTTCGGGCACGAATATTTTCTGCGCGCCGATTCGCTGACGGTGCGCCTGCGCTGGCAAAGTCTATTCCGCGGCCACATGGAACTGGGCGCCATTGCGCTGGAAAGTCCCAGGCTGAATCTGGTGCGCAATGCCGAAGGCGACTGGAACGTCGCCGAGTGGCTGCCGAAATCCGCAGGTCCAGCCGCGCCGTCGTCTTCAACAGCTCCCGCGGTGCGCTTCGGCCGGATTGACGTAACTTCCGGCCGCATCAATTTCAAACGCGGCGACGAAAAACTTCCGTTTGCCCTGACCGACGTAAACGGCTACATGGAACCGGATCGCTCCGGGCGCTGGACGCTCAACCTCGAAGCGGTTCCAACGCGCGCCGCCGTGCTGCTGCAGCAGGCCGGCACGATTCGTGTGTCCGGGCACGTCGGCGGCACTTCATCGCGGCTGCGTCCTGCGGTTCTGGATCTGGCGTGGGACGATGCTTCGCTCTCCGATTTGCTGCACCTCGCGCATGGCTACGATTTTGGCGTTCGTGGAGACTTGGGCCTGCTGGTGCACGCGGAAACCGAAGGCAGCAATTGGGTGCTGCAAGGCCGCGCCGAACTGCGTCGCTTGCATCGCTGGGATTTCGCGGCGCGCCCGGATAATCCGGCCCTCAACGTGAACGCGAAAATGATTCTCTATCCGCTCGCTTCGGGGCTGGACATCACGGAGGCGACGATCGAGGCTCCGCATTCCTGGGCGCGGGCCGACGCGCATTTCGCCTGGCCGTCCGCGGCGGAGCCGGAACCAGGGCCCGCGTCGAACAGCCTCGACGGCAACGCGCCCGCGCAATTCGAAATCACGCAGTCGCAGCTGGACTTGAGCGACGTGCTCGCCTGGATCCGCGCGTTTCATTCCGACGTCTCCGCCGACGTGACGCTGCGCGGCTCTGCCAGCGTGCATGCGGGATTTTCGGCGTGGCCCTTGCATTTGGAGTCCGCGGCCGGCGCAATAGCGAACGCGAGTCTCGCCGGACCAGCGCTGCGGGTACCCGCGCACCTGAGCCAGGCGCAGTTCCGCTACGAGCACGAAATGTTTACGCTGCTCCCCGCGACGCTATCCTTCGGAGCTGCGGATGGCTCAGCCCACCTGGAAGCCGTCGCCGCCGTGGGCCAGCGCGATTTTCCCGCCTATCATCTATCCGGAAATCTAGCCCAAGTCCGCGATCTGATCTCCACTGCGGGCGCCCTCGGATGGAATATTTCGCGCGGCTGGGATCTGGGCGGTCCGGTGCGCTGCGATTTGCATTGGCAGGGTGCGCGCTTTCCCTGGCAGACGCAGGCCGTGGGCAGCATCGAGTGGGGCGGGGAACCGGCCGGCGGTTCGCTGCTCACGCCGTTCTTGAATCAACCGGTGAGGCAGATCAGGGCCCGCGCGGAATTGCGGCCGGGCTTGCGCCACATCGCACTCACGTCCGCCGAAGCGTTCGGCGCGCATTGGACCGGCACGTTCGATCACCACGACGATCGCCTCCCCGACACCTGGGGCGCCGCCGCGTGGCAGTTCGCGCTCTCCACCGACGTGCTCTCCGCCGCGGACGTCGATCGCTGGCTCAATCCGCGCTGGCGGCAAAGTTTTCTGGACCGCATGTTGCCGTTCCTGAATTCCAGCTCGCCCGCGAACGCTGTGCCGGAAAATCTTCGCGCGGAAGGCCGCATCAATATAGAAGAATTTGCGTTGACGCCTTTGGCGCTGCGCCATGTGCAGAGCGACGTAAAGATCGGGGGGCGGCACATCGCAGTTTCGCGCGCCACGGCCCAATTTTATGGCGGCGCGCTGGAAGGCTCGCTGGATGCGCAACTCACTGCGACGCCTGCCTATCGCCTCAGCCTCGATTACTCCGGCGTCGAACTCGCCGCGCTTACTTCCGCGTTTCCCACGCTAGCCGATCTGTTTGGGGGCTCAGCTTCCGGCGAACTTGTTCTGGAATCCAGCGGAGCGACGCGCGCCGATCTGGTTTCTTCGCTGGAATGCCGCGGCAGCGCGCATATCAGCGACGCCAAACTGCAAAATATCAGCTTGCTGGAATCCTTGCGCGAAGCGGAGTCGCGCCCGGGTGTGAGTTCGTTTCCCGCGGCCACGGCCGTCTTTGCATGTGGCAATGGGAAAGTCACATTCCAACGGCTGCGCTTTAGCGGTGCGGCGCAGGACGTCGCCGCCTCCGGCTCCGTTGATTTTTCGCGCAACCTTAACCTCCAGCTCCGCGTGATTCCTGCCGCCAGCGCGAGCAACGCACCGCGCCCAGCGGCCATCGCCGCGCAACTTTTCAATCTGACCGGCCCGGTGCTCTCCCCGAATATCCAGCCAGTGAATCCGGCAGCGCCGCGCGCCAGCGAGCAAGAAACCACGGAGCAGAGGAATTGAAGCAGCGCCGTCTGACTGCGTGGGCGTGTTGCCTGGCATCCATTGCAACTCTGATGCTCGCGCGGCCGTTCGCGGTCATCGGCAACGCCGCCTCGCCGCGCATTCACCTGACTCCGAATTTCACGATGGGCGAATCGTTCCGCTATCACATCGAATCGCGGACGACCACTACGGGCACCACCACCACGCCGATCGCCAATCCCGAAGCGGCCTCGCAATTGAAGCAGGTTGCAGACCTGGAGGTGCGTCTGGACGTCGTCGGTGTGCAGCCCGCATCGAGCGGCACTCCTGGCGCCGCACGCCTGCGCGCCACCTACGAAAAAGCCAGCGCCGCGACGGAAACCGACGCCTACGATCCCGCGGCGGCTGCTCTCGACGCGCAATACAACAATCTACAAGGCCGCTCGGTGGAATTCACCATCGAAGCCGACGGAAAAATTTCGCACATCACCGGGCTCGATGAAGCCGTCTCCAATCCTTCCGCGGCAGCCGCCCTGCGCGCCTGGATCAACGGATTTTCGCCCAGCGCGAATCTGCCGGCGGAGGGGATTGCCATCGGGCAGAAGTGGGAAGCCGAGCGCCCGCTGGAAAATACGCCGCTCGCGAATTTGCTGTGGCGCACCGCATCGAGTTATCTGCGCGATGAACCGTGCCAGCTGCCGGGACAATCGACTGCGCTCGCCTCGCCGAGCCCAGTCTGCGCCGTAATCCTCACTAGCTTCGATATCCTGCGCCACGGCTCCGCGAACGCGGACGCCACACCGGAAGATTATCGCCACAACGGGCTGCGCACCTCCGGCACGTGGACCGGCAAGGGCCAAAGCCTCGACAGCATCTCGCTGCAGACCGGCATGTTGCTGCGCTCCACGCAAAGCAGCGCGCAAAAAATGGACTTCGAAATCGTCAGCGCGCTTTCCGGCTCGAAAATGCACTACGCCGGGCAAGTGGAAACGCAATCTGAAGTCACGCTGATGCCCAACGTCACCGCCGCACCGTGACCCCGGAAGGATTGCGGTTGTGGAAGACGATGAGTTGACACGCCGCGGCGCAGCGTCTAGCATCCCGTCCTGAGCTGCTATCCCGCTAGGAAAAATCGAAGGAGGTGACTTGTGAGTGATGCCACGCGGCTGCGCTACTTGCGCGTAGCCTTGATACTCGTTGGCCTGATCTTCATTCTGGGCGTATATCCGCTGATGATGGCGTGGTGGCCGTCCGGCTGGCGCTGGCAACCCAACCAGCCTGAGTACGAACAGATGATCCTGGGAGTGTACGCGACGCTGGGAATATTTCTGCTGCTCGCTTCTCGAAATCCGCTACAGAATCGCAGCCTGATCTGGTTCACGGTTTGGTCGAGCCTGGTGCACGCGGGGATTATGACCGTGCAAGCGCTCAACGCCCCTGCAGAGCATGGCCACCTGATGGGCGACATTCCTGCGTTATTCATCGTGGCAATCGTGCTCGCGGTATTGACGCCGCGCGGTGCAACTACGGCGGTCTAACGGCAATTTCGGCGCGCGGGCGACGAGTGTAAAGTTGTTGTTTTGGGCGCGCGGGATGTACCATATCGCTATCATGCAGGCGTCCTACACAGAATCGGTGAACGACAAGATTGGCAAGGCGATGGCCGACGCGTTCTATACGGCGCTGGCGGCTTTCCTATTTGGCATGTGCCTTGCTGGAATTATGAAACGACTCGATGGCGCGTTTCTTGGCGGCGCAGTATGTTCGGGAGCATTCGTTATCTTTGGGTTGTACTGGACTTGGCGGGCGGTGCAGCGCCTGCTTACCGCGAAATATGCGACGAGCGAAACCGCGAAGCGGAGCGTACGTCAATTGATGGGATATTGCGTCGCGTTCGCTTTTGCTTCCTTGAGTTTCGGCCTTGAGGTGATGGCCGCACTCCATTCGTCCGACGGCTTTTATGCGTACAGCGCCTTTGCGTGGGGGATCATCAGTTGTATCTGGTTCTACGGTGTTTACCGCCAGGCTAGGAGGCTGACCTCCGCGCTCGTCTGAAAGGCTTTCGATCGCACGCCTTTACAGGCCTCGCTTGACGCACGATTGCTCGCCTACCGAGAAACACACGCTCCAAACAGCTATAATCAATCTGCATGATTCCTGCATCCTACAAGCCGAAAAAGAAGTTCATGGAGCTAGCTATTTCGGAGGCCAAGCTGGCGGGCGACCGCGGCGACTATCCCATCGGCGCAGTCATTACCCGGCTGGTGGGCAAACGCGAGGTGGTCATCAGCAGCGCCGGCAACCGCGTGAAAACTTCCGGCTCGAGCATTAAACACGTGGAGCTGGAAACGCTGAAATACGTGTGCAGCGGCTACGGACGCTATCTGCCAGACTTCGTGCTGTATTCCACGCACGAACCCTGCGCGATGTGTGCCGGCGCTTGCGTGTGGTCGAGGATTGGCGCGGTGGTTTACGGCGTTTCGCAGGAAGACATCGCCGCGTACGGCCGCAAGTGCGGCACGGAAGTGTATAAGTGGCGAGCGTGCCTGATCTCGTGCAGCTACGTCTTTCGCAAAGGAAATCACCACATCCCGGTCGTCGGCGGTTTCCTGCGCAAGGAATGCCAAAAGCTTTTCAGTTACAAGACCACGCGCCGCTGACCCGCGCCGACCGAAGCAAATATTCCCGGGCTGTCTGGCACGGGGTAGGGGCGCTGCTTGCTGCGCCCCAGCTTGGCAAGGTGTCAGCCCCGCGACGGGTCAAACAGCGCTATTCGCGAGTAGTCGGCAGCCTCAAGCACGTCCCGCCCAAATGAGTTATAATTAAAGTTTTCCGCATAGCGCGTTTTGCGCGCTGAGGACTTCTGCATGAACTTCAAGCTAGCCAGCGACTACGAACCCCGCGGCGACCAGCCGCAAGCCATTTCGCAGCTCCTCTCGGGCCTTGCCGCCGGAGACCGCCATCAGGTGCTGCTGGGAGTCACCGGCTCGGGCAAAACTTTCACGATGGCCAAGGTGATCGAGGAGATCAATCGGCCGACGATCGTGCTGGCGCACAACAAGACGCTGGCCGCGCAGCTGTTCCACGAATTCAAATCGTTCTTCCCCGATAATGCTGTCGAATATTTCGTCAGCTATTACGATTATTACCAGCCCGAAGCCTACGTGCCGTCCAGCGACACCTACATCGAAAAAGAATCCACCATTAATGATGAGCTGGATAAGCTGCGCATGAGCGCCACGCGTTCGCTGTTTGAGCGGCGCGACGTGATCATCGTCGCTTCCGTTTCCTGCATCTACGGCCTCGGCTCGCCCGAAGCGTATTACGGGATGATGCTGCTGCTGGAAAAGGGCATGTCCATCAATCGCGAGACGATTCTGCGCAAGCTGGTGGAAATTCAGTACGAGCGCGGCGAGGATTTGCGTCGCGGCACTTTTCGCGTGCGTGGAGACATCATTGAAATTTATCCGCCCTACGACGATCTTGCCGTGCGCATCGAGCTGTGGGGCACGCAGATCGAAGCCATCCGCAAGATTGACCCGCTCACCGGCGAAATTCGCCTGACGCGCGAAGGCGACATCACGCGCCAGCCGATTTATCCGAAAACGCACTACGTGTTGCCGGCCGAACAGCG
>Ga0209248_10000395_pt1 | contig 14084 bp, 13 predicted proteins | sample BogFormECP04_OM1_FD_188241 | JGI IMG/M metagenome (GOLD analysis project Ga0209248, IMG submission 188241) | Bog forest soil microbial communities from Calvert Island, British Columbia, Canada - ECP04_OM1 (SPAdes) (version 2) | ecosystem: Environmental > Aquatic > Freshwater > Wetlands > Bog ... | reverse complement strand
GCCGAATTCGGCGCGGAGGTTGGCAAATTCCTCGACGGCATCGCCGAGCGGGTGCTGGTGATCGGCACCGGAGGATTGTCACACTCCCCGCCGAGTCTGGAGGTCGACACCTACGACCTCAGCGACGAAGACCGGGCGCGGATCATCGCCGAGGGTATGGCGGAAGCGCGCACGAAGATCCGTCCCGATTGGGATGCCGAAGTGCTGGACGCGATGTCGAAATGGGATGTCGCTGCGCTGATTCGACTCGTCGACACCGCCCACGTCCGCGCGGGCGCGGGCGCCAACGAGGTCAGGACCTGGCTCGCCGCGGGCGCCGCGGGCGGTGGGCGGCCGGTCACGCCGCTGGTCTATGAGCCGGTGCCGGAATGGATCACCGGGATGGCGGTCGCCGCCTCAGCGTAATCACGTCGGTCCCCGCCGGCCGTTAACTTTGATCTGACATTGACTTCATTAATTCCAGGAGTGAGCCCAAATTGACCGATGCACCACTGGCCGGCATTACCGTGGTCAGCCTCGAGCAGGCGGTCGCCGCACCGTACGCAACGCGCCAGCTTGCGGACTTGGGCGCGCGGGTGGTGAAGGTCGAGCGGCCGCAGGGCGGCGATTTCGCCCGCGGCTATGACCGCGCGGTGCGCGGCGAGTCGAGCTACTTCGTCTGGCTGAACCGTGGCAAGGAGTCATTGACTGTGGACTTCAAGCAACCCGAGGGCAGACGCATCGTTCACCGTCTGCTGGAGGGTGCCGACGTGCTGGTGCAGAACCTGGCGCCGGGTGCCGCGGCTCGGATTGGATTGGACGCCGAATCGGTGGCGCGCACGCACCCACAGACCATCACGGCGACCATCAGCGGGTACGGGCAGGATGGCCCTTGGCGCGACCGCAAGGCTTACGACCTGCTGGTACAAGCCGAGGCCGGGTTGTTGTCGGTGACCGGTTCGCCAGCCGAGGTGGCGCGCACCGGTGTATCGATCGCGGATATCGCCGCCGGCATGTTCGCCTTCTCCGGAATCCTCACCGCGCTTTACACGCGCGCCACGACCGGTGCTGTGCGGACGGTCTCGGTGTCGTTGTTCGATGCGTTGGTCGAATGGATGTCCCAGCCGCTCTACTACGGCCGCTACGGGGGAACACAGCCGCCACGCACGGGTGCGCGGCATCCGACGATCGCCCCGTACGGCCCGGTCACCGCGGGCGACGGAGGCACCGTGTTGCTCGCGGTGCAGAACCCAGCCGAATGGCAGCGGCTCTGCGAGATCGTCTTGGACAGAACCGATCTCGTCGCCGACCCGCGGTTCGCCACTAACCCGGATCGGGTGGCGCACCGCGACGAGTTGGAGGCGATCATCATCTCCGTCGCGGCGCGGCTGAGCGCAGAGGAACTCCAGGAGCGTCTGCAGAGCGCCGGCGTCGCACACGCACGCATGAACGGTGTTGACCAGTTGTGGCTGCATCCGGTACTCGTCGGCCGGGATCGGTGGCACGAAATTCAGACGCCCGGCGGTCCGGCCGCCGCGCTGCCGCCGCCCGCCGCCCTGGCCGGCGTCGATCCGGTGATTGGCGACGTGCCCGCGCTGGGCGAGCACAACCGAAAGATCCTGCGCGAGTTGGGATATTCGGCAGAGGCGACCGACGAACTCATCGCCGCGGGCGTCACGACGGCATAGCGGCAGGAGTCGTGCTACTTCGCGCGCCCGAAGAAGCCGCGGTTGATGCAGGCCATCAACACATTGATGAGTTCGTCGTCGTCAATCGGTTCGGGTAGATCGAGAGCCGCCTGCGGCACCCGGGTGACGAGTGCACGCAGGATCAGCGCCGAGACCACCGGGTCGAACGGATACCGATCCGGACCGCGGATCAGCATCCTGGCCGCGCCGATGTCCATCTGCACCTGACCGTTCTCCCCGATGCTCACGATGGTGGGATCGTCGATGGTGCCCTCGGCCCACGCCTCGATGCAACCCGAATACCGGTCATAAAATTCGACGTAGGTGCCCAGCCAGTGCCGGAGCGTCGACTTCTTGGCCACCGGATCGACGTGGGCGATCCGCTCGGCGAATGCCATTCCGGCCCCGTAGATCTCAGCGGCCACGGCGGCGAGCAGATCCTGCTTATCGCTGAAGTACTTGTAGAACGTGCCTCGCGCCACGTTGGCGGCCTCGACGATGTCATCGACACTTGTGCTGCGATAGCCGCGTGCACGGAACTGGGCGGCGCCGGCATCGGCCAAAGCATTCACGGTGTTGACGGCACGCTTACTGAGGCTGCCGGTGCGCTCGCTGATAGACAGCCGCTCGACGTCCGGCGCCGGGGGCACCTTGAGGGCCTCGACGTCAGCCTCCGGGTCAGTGCTGGCGTGCAGACGCAACGACGTCAACACCGATGGCGGGGTGTCGGGGAACAACATCAGCTGCAGGAATACCGACAGAGTGTCGACGGCGTCCTTGGCGCTTCGGTCATAGGCACGGTCGGTGTGCACGAACAGATTGATGCGGTGCACCAGCGCGGTCATCGTCATCGCCGCGACCTCCGGGTCCAGGCCCTTCAGGCCCGAGGCGGCGAGCCGCTCGGCGACACGGTGGTTATAACTGCGCACGAACCGGGTGATTTCGGGGCGAACCTTGGTGTCCGACGAAGCGATCGCCGTCCACTGCACGAACATCGTGGAGTACTTGTCGAATACCCAGCTCCACTCGCCCAGCCACCAGTTCAGATTGTCGAAGCCAACCTCGTCCGGCCCCAGGGGACCGATGCGCCGCGCCACCCGGAACAACGCGCTGCCGCATTCGTTGAGCAGCTCCAGGAAGATCTCGTCCTTGCCCTTGAAGTACTGATACAGGGTGGCCCGGGACACCCCGGCTGCTTTGGCTATCGCGTCGACCGACGTGTCGAAGTACCCGACCCGGCCGAACAGCTCCAGCGAGACCTCGGTAATCCGGCCCCGGGTGGTGGCACCGCGAGCGCCCACAGCGGGACTGGAGGGGCCGTAGCTGGCCCTGCGGACGATCGAGGCTTCGGACATGGTGTTTTTAGCCTATGGCCGATCCGGGCTACCCGCGTCGCGCCCAGCGGCGTTTCGCGGGACGAGGAACTCCGCGGTACCGGTGATCGCGACCCCGCCCGTCTGCCGGGTGGCGGTCAACTCCACGCTCACCCGGTCAGCGTCGGACTCGGCCGATACCGCGGCCACGGTGCCGGAACAGGTCAACACGTCGCCCGGCCAGACCTGCTCGCGGAAGCGGACGCCGAAACGGCGCACGCCGCCCGCACCCAGCCAGTCGGTGGCGAACCCGGCCAGCAGCGCCGCGGAGAACATGCCCTGTGCGAATACCGAAGGGTAGCCCGCGGACTGCGCGAGTTGATCGTCGTAATGCATGGGGTTGAGGTCACCGGACGCGCCGGCGTAGCGGACGAACATCTGCCTGGTCAGTGGTCCGAACTCACGGACCGGCGCCTGCACGCCGACATTCAATGCCGTGGTCACCATCAGCTGTGCCGATGCGCCTTCGCCGGGGCTCATCGCGGAGCCGTCTCGATGAAGGTGGCCCTGGCCTCAGCGACGAGCGCTCCCCCAGCGTCGCGGTACTCGGTGACCACGGTGGCGAAACGCATTGTGCCCCCGCGCTTGCCCGGTTTCGAGTACCGGTCGACGACCGTCTCCTGTGCGGTGAGGACGTCGCCCGCCGCGGGTGGGGTGGCGTGGAAGGTGTACTCCTGCTCGCCGTGCAGCAGGCGCTTGCGGTCGAAACCCACGTCGACCCGGACGCCGGCCGGTGCCCAACGGCCGGCGGTGGTCAGGAACGTCGGCGGGATGATCGCGGCCGGACCGCGGTAGGCGGGATCGTCACACAACATGGCCTCGGCGAACTCGGCGATCTTGCCGCGCTCCACGACCAGCTCCCACGGCCGTCCGGCACTACCGTCGGCGTCGCTGTCCGGCGATGCAGTCATAGTGACCAATACTGTCAGAAAATATGCAGATCCGAAACTGAAACATCGCTTCATCACCAATGAACTGCTTGTCCAAAGATGACATTGCTGCCAGAATCGGTGCCCATGGTCGAGTTGACGGCAAGCTACGTCGCAGGCAAATGGGTGTCGGGCACGCACACCGCGACACTGGATGTGACGTCGCCGACCACCGACGAGCTGCTAGGCACCGTGGGTGTCGCCGGCCGTGAGGAAGTGGACTCCGCGGTCGCGGCCGCCCGCGGAGCGCTGCAGGCGTGGGGGCGGGTGTCCGCCGCCGATCGCGGCGCGGCGCTGGGGCGACTCGCCGACGCGCTGAGCGCCCGCAAAGGCGAACTGGCAGACCTGACCACCGCGGAGATCGGCTCGCCGCGATCCTGGAGCACGTTCGGTCAGGTCATCACCGCGGTCGGTGTGCTGCGCGCGTACGCGGCGATCACCCCCGACTATCCCTTCTCCGCCACCCGTTCTTCGATGACGGGCGGCACGGTCGAGGTGCGTCAGCTTCCCGTCGGCGTGATCGGCGCCATCGTGCCGTGGAACACACCGCTGTTCGTCGCCGCGTTGAAACTCGGTCCCGCCCTGGCCGCGGGCTGCACGGTGGTGCTCAAGCCCGCGCCCGATGCCCCGCTCGAATTCCGGGTGCTGACAGAGGCGATCGAGGAAGCCGGGCTGCCTGATGGAGTGGTCAACATCGTCAACGGCGGCGCCGCTACCGGTGAGCTGTTGACCGAACATCCGGGTGTCGACAAGGTCAGCTTCACCGGCTCGACGGCCGTCGGCGCCAGGATCGCGGCCTCGTGCGGCTCCCACATCCGTCGCTGCAGCACCGAACTCGGCGGCAAGTCGGCGGCCATCGTGTTGCCCGACGCGCCGCTCGAGACGACGGTGCCCGGTTTGGTCGCCGGCGTGATGGGCAACAACGGCGAGCTGTGTGCCGCACTGACCCGGATTCTGTTGCCGCACAGCCGCTACGACGAATTCGTGGCCGCACTCACCTCCGCGGTCGCCGGGCTGACCGTCGGCGATCCCGCCGATCGGGCCACCGACATCGGTCCGCTGATCAACGAGGCCGCGCGCGACAGGGTCGAGGGGTTCCTGCGGCGCGCGCCGGGCGAGGGCGCCACCGTCCTGGTCGGAGGCGAACGGCCCGACCGCCCAGGGTGGTTCGTCACGCCGGCCCTCGTAGTGGCGACCAACGACATGGAGATCGCCCGCGAGGAGGTCTTTGGTCCGGTCGCGGTCGTCATCGCCTATGACGACACCGGCCCCGACGACGCCGCCGAGGCGGTGGCCATCGCCAACGACTCCCGCTACGGGCTGGTCGGCGCGGTGTGGTCTGCCGACGAGGAACGGGCGGCGGCGGTGGCGGCCCAGCTGCTGGTCGGTTCAGCGGCCGTCAACTCGACCGCCGTCCTCGACTTCGCCAGTCCTTTCGGCGGCTTCAAGCAATCCGGTATCGGGCGCGAAGGCGGCCCCGAGGGCATCGCCGGCTTCGTCGAACATCAAGCCATCATTCGTTGACCGGAAGGGATTTCAGTGCAGACCCAAGCAGCGGTCCTGTTCGAACGCAACACGCCCTGGTCGATCGAGACCATCGAGCTCGACGAACCGAAGGCCACCGAGGTGCTGATCGAGCTGCACGCCTCGGGCATGTGCCACTCCGACGACCACCTCGTCACCGGCGACATGCCGATCCGGCTGCCCTGCATCGGCGGCCACGAGGGTGCCGGAATCGTCCAGTCCGTCGGCGAGCACGTGTCATGGCTAACGCCAGGCGACCACGTGGTGTTCAGCTTCATCCCGTCGTGCGGCCGGTGCCCGTCGTGCTCGACCGGCCATCAAAGCCTGTGCGACCTCGGCGCAAAGATCTACTCGGGCATGCAGATTCACGACGGCACCGCTCGCCATCATCTTCGCGCTGGCGACGACCTTGCACTGGCCTGTGGCGTCGGCTCGTTTGCGCACCACACGGTGGTGCACGAGGCCAGCTGCGTCAAGATCCCCGAGCACTATCGCCTCGACCTGGCCTGTCTTCTCGGCTGCGGCTTCATCACCGGTTGGGGATCATCGGTCTACGCCGCCGACGTCCGGCCCGGCGACACGGTAGCGATCGCGGGCGTCGGTGGCATCGGAGCCGCGGCCGTGCAGGGTGCCCGGCTCGCGGGTGCCCGCACGATCACCGTCATCGACCCCTCCGAGTACAAGCGGGCCGAAGCGGTGAAGATGGGAGCCACTCACACCGCGGCGGACTGGGACGAGGCGAAAGGCGTTGTCGCCGAAGCTACCTGGAACCGCGGTGTGGATAAATTCATCTGCGCTATGGGAGTCGGCGACGGCCAACTGGTCGGCCAGGCGCTGGCTATGACGGCCAAACGCGGCCGGCTGGTGGTCACCAACATCCACCCGATGCTGGAACGGGAGATCCGGGCCAACCTGATGGACCTCACGCTAAGCGAGAAGCAGATCATCGGAACCCTCTACGGCTCGGGCAACCCACGTGCCGACATCCCCAAGATCCTCGAGCTGTACAGCGCCGGGCAGGTGGACCTCGAATCCATGGTCACCCGCACCTACCCCCTGGAGAAGGTCAACGACGGCTACGCCGATATGCACGCCGGCGCCAATATCCGTGGCGTCCTGATCTACCCGCCCGCCGAGGCAGCACTCCGCTGACCGTCGAGCCAGGCGCGCACCGGCTCCCAGCCGCCCCCTTCCGCGGACCGGTGCGCGGCGTCGATCACAGCGAGCGACAGCAGTCCGTCCTCAAACGTCGCCGCCGTGCTGGGCGCACCGTCGAACGCGGGCAGCCAGTCCTGCAGCATCAGCGCCATCGCCCGGCTGGCATGGCCTGCCAGGCCCGAGGGCAGGCGCTCGGGGTGCGCCGGTTCGCGATCATCCACGATCAGCGGGCTCAATCCCGCATCTGCGGCGGCGCCGAGACTATATGCCGCGGAACGCAGATCGCCGTCGCCGATGATGGTGCCATCGGAGCCGAACAATTCCAGGCGGTAGTGATCGGCGTGGGCGCCCATCACCGAGAGGCTCAAAATGACGGTCACCCCAGACTCCATGCGCATCAGCAATGCCGCGGTGTCGTCGGCAGTGACCTGCAAGGTCCCACCGTCGGGCAGTTCGCGGACAGGATCGCTAGTGCGCACCTCCGCGCACACCGACACCGGGCGGCCAAGCAGGCTGCACAGGAAGTCCAGATCGTGCACCAGCATGCCGGCCAGGTAGCCGCCGCCCTGCTCGCGGTCGTACATCCAATGGGCCTGCAGCGGATGAGTCGGATGCCAGTAGGACGCGCTGCGACTGACCCGCGCGAGGTACTGCGAGCCGAGGAAGCCCGAGCGCACCCGGTCCGCGACGGCCAACCAGTCGGGGTTCCACCGGTTCTCGAAGCAACAGGCGGTGGGCAGTTGGGAATCGGTCGCGGCACGCACCATGTGGCGGGCCGCATCGAGGTCACCCGCCAGCGGCTTCTCGCACAACACCGGCTTACCCGCCGCCAGTGCGGCGATCGTCATCTCGTGGTGCAGCACGGTGGGCGTCGCGACCGAGATGACGTCCAGGTCGTCGCGGGTGACGAACGACTGCCAATCGGTGGAGGTCTGTTCGATGCCCAGCTTGCCGGCCACGCGTTCCAGCCGCTCGGGTGTGCGCGCACAGAGCGCGACGGGCTCGAAGCCCTTGGCCGCCCGGAAACCGGGCACCTGCACGTGCGCACCCCATCCCACGCCGATGATGCCGACACGTAACGACATGTGCTCTGCTCCGTCCGTCCAGTGGTAGTGACACCAATGTTAGATAACTCCCGCGTTCGACGAAGAGATATCGAGCCATTGGCCGATCTGGTCCAGTACCCCGGCGTTGCCTATAAGTGACGTGAGTGCCAGAATCGATGGCTGTGAGCGCGATCGACACCGACGAGCAGCAGTTCGCACCGCTGATCAACCTGCAGTGGTGGCAGGAGTGCCCGGCTGACCGACCCGAGCTCTACCGGCGCCTTCGCGAGGCGGGCGGCCCAGTATTCGTCCGCACCAACCGACCGGGCTCGCCGCGGATCCGCGGGTTCTGGGCGGTCGGCGCCCACCGCGACGTCGTCGACATCAGCCGCCGCCCCGGCGAGTTCAGTTCCGGGCAGGGCACGCAGATCTTCGACCAGACCTCCGAGATGCGCGAATACCGTGGCTCCATCATCGATATGGACGATCCCGAGCACATGCGGCTGCGCAAGATCGTCTCGCGCGGCTTCACCCCTCGTATTCTCTCCGAGCTGCGCGGCCTGGCCGAGGAGACCACCGCCGAGATCCTCGAGGAGATGCCAGCTTCTGGTGAGTGCGACTTCGTTTCCTCGTTCGCCACACTGCTGCCGCTACGCATCATCGACAACATGCTCGGCGTTCCACGCGAACACGAACAGTTCATCCTGCGGGCGACGAATATCGTGCTCGGCGCGTCGGACCCCGAGTACGTACCCGACCAGACCGTCGCGGGCATCGAAGCCGCGGTCACTGGCATCAGCGAGCAGCTTATCGACCTACTCAAGCGAATCGCCGAGGACCGCATCGCCCATCCGCGCGACGACGTGATCAGCAAGCTGGTCACGTCCGACGAGGAGAACCTGACCCCTCAAGAACTGGCGAAGTTCTTCATCCTGCTGATCGGCGCGGGCAACGAGACCACGCGCAATGCGCTGACCCACGGGCTGCTCATTCTCAGCGCACACCCTGACCAGCGCGACCGCCTGCTGGCGAACTACGACGACATGGCGCCCGCCGCGGTCGAGGAAATCCTGCGGTACGCAAGCCCGGTGATCCACTTTCGCCGCACAGTGACCCGCGACGGTGTGACGCTGACCGACCCGCAGGGCGAAGTCACCCACACCTTCAACGCCGGCGACAAGGTCGTGGTCTGGTATCCCGCCGCCAACCGCGATCCTGCGGTCTTCGACGAGCCGGAGCGCTTTGACATCGCGCGAAAACCCAACAACCACATCGCCTTCGGCGGCCCGGGCCCGCACTACTGCCTAGGGGCCCACCTGGCCCGGCTTGAGTTGAACGTGGCGTTCCGGATGCTCTACGCGCGCTACCCCGACATCGCCGCGGCGGGCGAACCGGTCATGCTGAGGTCGAACTTCGTCAACGGCATCAAACACCTGAAGGCCACTTACACACCATGAACACACAGGCAGCGGTGCTGTCCGACGTCGCGGACGGCGTCATGACGATCACCCTGAATCGGCCCGAGGCCGCTAACGCGGTGCGTCCCGACGACCGTGATGCGCTCATCGCGTTACTGGCCGCCGCCGACGCCGACGAGAAGGTGCGCGTGGTGGTGCTGCGCGCCAACGGCAAGCACTTCTGCGCCGGCGCCGACGTGGGCTCACTCGCCGAACGGCGCGCGAAGGGCGAGAAGCGAGTGCTGGAGGCGACGCGGCGCATCATGAACGGCGCGCAGAAGCTGGTGGCCAGCGTGCTGGACTGCAACAAACCGGTGATCGCCGCGGTGCACGGTGCGGCGACCGGGCTGGGAGCGCACGTCGTGTACGCCTCCGACCTGGTGATCGCCACCGAAAACGCCTATTTTGCAGAGTCATTCGTCAAGCGGGGGCTGGTCGTCGACGGCGGCGGTTGCTATCTACTACCCCGCCGCATCGGCATGCAGAAGGCCAAGGAGATGGCCTTCTTCGGCGAAAAACTATCGGCTGCAGAGGCATTCACGCTGGGCCTGGTGAACCGGGTGGTCAGCGCCGCCGACTTCGACGCCACGGTCGCCGACTTCGCCGGGCGGCTGGCGGGAGCGCCGACCTCGGCGATCGCGTTCACCAAACGGCTACTCAACGACTCCCCCGACACCGACCGCTCCGGTGCATTCGTCGCGGAGGCCATGGCGCAGGAGATCCAGTCGTATGCGCACGACTCCAAGGAGGGCGTGCAGGCGTTCATGGATAAGCGCCCGACCGAGTTCACCGGGTGGTGAGGATGGCTCGCGCTGACATTCCCACCATCGACTCGGCAAGCGCTCCCTATTGGGAGGCCGCCCGACAGGGTCAATTGCTGATCGCCGAATGCGTAGCGTGCGGCAAGGTGCACCACTACCCGCGGCCGTTCTGCCCGTTCTGTTGGAGCGAGGACGTGCAGCCCGTAAACGCCAGCGGAGCCGGGACCCTTTACACGTATTCGACTGTTTACGTGAATGATCTAGCGCCGTTCAAGGAGCGACTGCCGTATGTCGCGGCGATCGTCGAACTGGCCGAAGGCCCGCGTCTGATGACGACGATTGAAGGCGCTGACCCCGACGACCTTCGGGTCGGAATGCCGGTCACCGCCACCTTCCGCCCGGTCGACGACGCAGATCCCGACAGCCCCTATCTGACGGTTTTCACACCATGCGAGGAGAGCCCATGACCGGACTACTCGACGGCAAAGTCGCCCTGGTGACCGGGGCCGGGCACGGCATCGGCCGCGGCCACGCGCTCGAACTGGCCAGGCACGGCGCCACAGTAATCGTCAACGACCTGGGCACCAGCCTATCCGGCGAGGGCACCGGTAAGGTGGCCGACGAAGTGGTGGCGATCATCGAAAGCCGCGGTGGCACCGCAGTTTCCGACTTCAGCGACGTCGGCGACGAGGAGCAGGTCGACCTCGCCGTCGAACGTGCCTACTCACAGCTGGGCCGGCTGGACATCGTGGTCAACAACGCAGGAATCGTGCGCGACAAGGCGATCTGGAACATGACCGTCGACGACTTCGACCTAGTGATGCGGGTACACGTGCGCGGCAGCTGGCTCACCAGCCGCGCCGTCGCGCGCAAGTGGCGCGCCGAGGCGAAGGAATCCGGCGGAACGGTCTATGGCCGCATCATCAACACCACGTCGGGCGCCGGTTTGCACGGTCACTTCGGGCAGACCAATTACAGCGCCGCCAAGGCCGCGATCGTCGGCCTCACCCAAACCCTGAGCTTGGAGTTGGCGTCGATCGGCGCCACCGTGAACGCGATCAGCCCGGGTGGACGAACCCGAATGTCGGCATCCATGCCCGGCGCGCAGGCTCCGATCGAGCCCGACGAGCGCGCCGAGGACGAGTTCGACCCCAAGGATCCGTCGCTCGGCTCGCCGGTGGTGGCCTGGCTGGCCAGCCCGGAGGCCGGCCACGTCAGCGGTCAGGTCATCCGCGCGATGGGCGAACATCTCCAGCTACTCAAGGGTTGGCATCCTGTCGCATCTGTCTCAAACGGTCAACAGCGTTGGGATGCAAATAAACTCGGAGTCATCATGGCCACCGACGTGTTCGGCACCCGCAACACCGGCCTGCGGCTGGGTGGGTGAGCGCGATGCCAGATATTGCGGAAGTCGAGCGGGAATTTCGGCACTACTTCATGACTGGTCCGGTGCTCGAGGACTGGCAGGCTTGGGCCGGCCTGTTCACCGACGACGCGACGTACTTCGACCACTTCTACGGCACCTTCACCGGGCCGGACGAAATCACCCGATTCCTCGAGGGGACGATGGGTGCCGCACCACAGGTCTACAGTCCGCTGATCTGGTACGTCGTCGACGGCGCCCGCGTCGCGTACAAGGTTCTCAATCGCGCCGACAATCCGGAGCCGGGCGGCTCGCCCATCGACTTCCCGTCGTATCAATTCATCGAGTACGCCGGCGGTGGTAAGTGGCGTTCCGAGGAAGACGTCTGGCTGCTACCCGAGATGAAGGGCTTCGCTGCTCGCTACGCGGCCGCCGAGGCCGCGCACCCACAGACGCTCGAGCAGAAGCTCCGTCGCGACGATTGGGGTTCGTGGGTGGACTGGGCGCGCCCGGAACCGGGACACAACGCAGCCCCTTCATGGCTGGACAAGGCCGGCTTCAAGCCGTTCTCCGGCATCCAGGACATCGACTTCGGGATCCGGTCACACTGACGCCGTAATACGCCCCAATCAGCCAGCGGGTGTTGCGCCGCTGGCACCGAAGTGGTCGGTACGCAGTTGGGCTTTGCGCACCTTGCCCAACGATGTGCGCGGCAACTCGTCGACGATGGCGAGGCGTTCCGGGGTCTTCTGCTTGGCCAGTCCGGATGCGGCGAAGTGAGCCCGCAGCTCGTCGAGGTCGAGCTCACAACCCGGTTTGAGCACCACGACGGCAGCGACCACATCGCCGTAGCGTGGATGCGGGGCAGCCACGGCAACGCCGTCGGCCACCGCGGGATGTGCGTTGAGGACCTCTTCGACCTGACCCGAGGAGATGGTCTCGCCCCCGCGGATGATGACATCCTTGATCCGGTCGGTGATGGTCAACCTGCCTTGGCCGTCGAGGTTGCCGAGATCGCCGGTGCGGAACCAGCCGTCGGCGGTGAACGCCTCAGCATTCAGCGCGGGGTCCTGATAGCCGACGAACTGCTCGGGACCGCGGACGACGACCTCGCCGTCCACTCCCGTCGGGCAGTCCGCGCCATCCGGCCCGACGATGCGAACCGCAGAACCCGGCAGCGGCTTTCCATCGGTGTTCAGCCGGGCCCACTGTGGCTCGCCCTCGTGTTCACCAGTGACAGTGGGGTGTTCGGTAGCGCCGTAACTGCGGAAGGTGCTGATTCCAGCTTGCGCGGCCCGCCGGCCGATCTCCTCGGCGACCGGCGCTGCGCCCACCAGAAACTCCCGCAGACTTGCCAGCTTGTCCCCGGTGTCACCCAGATCCAGGATGCCCGCGAGGTGAAACGGTGTGCCCGCCGTGCAGGTCACGCCGAAACGGTGCACCACCTCGACCGCCATCGCCGGGTCCCAGCCATCCGTGAAGACGGTCCGGGCGCCGCTCAGCAACGGCCGCAGCATCGACGCGACGCCCGCGATGTGTCCGGGCGGAAAGGTCACCAACGACACGTCGTCCGGCCTGCCGGCCACCAGGGCCGGCATGGTCTTCTGCTCGGCAAGGACCGTGTTGTGGTTGTGCTGTACGCCTTTAGGCGCCGACGTGGTGCCCGATGTGTACAGCAGCAGGCAAACATCGTCAGCGTCCACTGCAGGGCGCCGGTACTCCGCGGTGGGCGCATCGAGTTGCGACCACGCGCGATAGCCCTCGCCGGGTTCGGCGTCCAGCATGACGACATGCTGTAGTGAGTCGATCCGCGAAAGCTCCTGCAGTCGTTCGCTGTACACGATCGAACCATGCTGCTCGGGCATGATCAGCACCTTCGCGCCCGACTGCTGGATGATGAAGGCCACCTCGGTCACACCGTAGATGTGCACGATCGGCGCCAGCACTGCGCCGCATAGCAAAACTGCCTGATACGCGATCGCGCACTCGACACGATTGGTCAGCTGAACCGCGACGGCGTCGCCGCCGCGCACCCCAAGCCGCTGCAGCGACGCCGCCGACGCCAAGGCCCGGTTGCGGATTTCGCGGACCGACGGACTGCACACCGAATCGTCGGCGACGAAAGTCAACGGCACGCCGCCGTGCTCGGCAGCCCCGGCTTCGAAGGCGTCCAGGCAAGTGCGATCGGAGTACCAACCGTCGCGATACCACTTGTCGCGCAGGTGGCTGTGGTCGAAAGGCATCAGATCGAGGCTACTGAGGGCTCAGAAGAATGGGTAGAGTCCGCACAGCGATGCGCACAGTGCCACGCAATGACGTTGGCGCGCTGCTGAATTCCATGGAGTCGAGCCCATTCGCCGGGCACCAACATGTCCCCTAACTCGGATTCGACAATCGCCGAGGTGACGGAGATCACCCTCGAGCGGGGTAGTGACAACGCACACGCCGTGTTCTTATAGTAGTTATAAGTATAGGTTATTAATTACAGGAGCTAGCCATGCCGTTGCAGGACCAGATGCAGCTGATCTCGACCGACGATCACCTCATCGAACATCCCCGTCTGTGGACCGACCGGCTCCCGGCAGCCGCACAGGACGCGGGCCCGAGGATCGTGGAAATGCCGGTGGGCAACACCGGCCGACTGGCCGAGGTGTGGGATTACGAAGGCCGCATCTACCCCTACATCGGATTGAACGCGGTTGCAGGTAAAGCGCCCGAAGAGTTCGGCGCCGAGCCGACCCGCTACGAGGACATGCTGCCCGGGTGTTACGACCCGGCGGCCCGACTGATCGACATGGACATCGAC
>Ga0209248_10000394_pt1 | contig 14133 bp, 10 predicted proteins | sample BogFormECP04_OM1_FD_188241 | JGI IMG/M metagenome (GOLD analysis project Ga0209248, IMG submission 188241) | Bog forest soil microbial communities from Calvert Island, British Columbia, Canada - ECP04_OM1 (SPAdes) (version 2) | ecosystem: Environmental > Aquatic > Freshwater > Wetlands > Bog ... | reverse complement strand
TTACTGGGTGCCTCAATACCATTACCTGACGCCCTTTTACTCACCGTGCGTCAGCGCGTCATGCGCGCCGGGCGCGAGCCACCTCGGTGTCTGGTTCGGTCATTTCCCGTGGTGGATTCCGTTGGGGAGTGTGGTATTACCGTTTCTGCTCGGCTTCCGAATAACCTGCTACTACTACCGCAAGGCCTACTACCGCTCGGTGTGGCAGTCGCCGACCGCGTGTGCGGTGCCTGAGCCACGTGCCCACTACACCGGCGAAACCCGGCTCCCACTGATCATCCAAAACAGCCACCGGTACTTCTTCTACTTCGCGGTCGTGGTCTCACTGATCAACACTTACGACGCGATAATGGCCTTCCACTCGCCCACCGGTTTCGGATTCGGTTTGGGCAATGTCATTTTGGTCACAAACGTCCTGCTGCTGTGGGCCTACACCGTCTCGTGCCATTCATGCCGTCACGTCACCGGCGGTCGGCTGAAGCACTTCTCCAAACACCCCGTGCGGTATTGGATCTGGACACAGGTCAGCAAGTTGAACACGCGGCACATGGCTTTCGCGTGGACCACGTTGGGGACCCTGGCGTTCACCGACTTCTACATCATGCTGGTGGCCAGCGGCACCATCAGTGACTTCAGATTTGTTGGCTGACAAATAATTTCAGGTATACGAGAAAGACGCTGAGCGAGGTTTCATGGTTGAGGTCGAACGGCACTCCTACGACGTAGTCGTCATCGGTGCCGGCGGCGCGGGGTTGCGTGCGGTCATCGAAGCGCGCGAGCGCGGCCTGCGGGTCGCGGTGGTGTGCAAATCCCTGTTCGGCAAAGCCCACACGGTGATGGCCGAGGGTGGTTGCGCGGCCTCGATGGGCAACACCAACCCGAAAGACAATTGGGAGACCCACTTCGGTGACACGATGCGCGGCGGGAAGTTCCTGAACAACTGGCGGATGGCCGAACTGCACGCCAAGGAGGCACCCGACCGCGTGTGGGAGCTGGAGACCTACGGCGCACTGTTCGACCGCACCAAAGACGGCAAGATCAGCCAGCGCAACTTCGGCGGGCACACCTATCCACGGCTCGCGCACGTCGGCGACCGCACCGGCTTGGAGCTGATCCGCACCATGCAGCAGAAGATCGTCTCGCTGCAGCAGGAGGATCACGCCGAACTGGGCGACTACGAGGCGCGGATCAAGGTGTTCGCCGAATGCACCATCACCGAATTGCTCAAAGACGGTTCGCAAGAGGCGGGGCGGATAGCCGGAGCGTTCGGCTACTGGCGCGAAAGTGGCCGGTTCGTCTTGTTCGAGGCACCCGCGGTGGTGCTGGCCACCGGCGGGATCGGCAAGTCATTCAAAGTGACGTCTAACTCCTGGGAGTACACCGGCGATGGGCACGCATTGGCGCTGCGCGCCGGAGCGACGCTGATCAACATGGAGTTCGTCCAGTTCCACCCGACGGGCATGGTGTGGCCGCCGAGTGTGAAAGGAATCCTGGTCACCGAAGGTGTTCGTGGTGACGGCGGAGTGCTGAAGAACTCCGACGGCAATCGATTCATGTTCGACTACATCCCGCCGGTGTTCAAAGGCCAATACGCCGAAACAGAGCAAGAGGCCGACCAGTGGCTGAAGGACAACGACTCGGCCCGTCGTACCCCGGACCTGCTGCCCCGCGATGAGGTCGCGCGCGCCATCAACTCGGAAGTCAAAGCCGGCCGCGGCACGCCGCACGGCGGGGTCTACCTCGACATCGCATCCCGTTTGACGCCAGCGGAGATCAAGCGCCGGCTGCCGTCGATGTATCACCAGTTCATGGAGCTCGCCGAGGTCGACATCACCACCCAACCGATGGAGGTCGGACCGACGTGCCACTACGTCATGGGTGGTGTCGAGGTCGACCCCGATACCGGTGCCGCGACGGTGGCCGGGCTCTTCGCCGCCGGCGAGTGCTCCGGCGGCATGCACGGTTCCAACCGGCTGGGCGGCAATTCACTGTCGGACTTGCTGGTCTTCGGCCGGCGGGCCGGCCTGGGCGCCGCCGACTACGTGCGGGCGCTGAGCAGCCGCCCGACGGTCGCCCAAGACGCCGTCGACACCGCGGCGAAGAGAGCTCTGGCCCCTTTCGAGGGATCGACAAACGGCACCACGGCAGAGAATCCTTATACGTTGCAGTTGGAACTACAGCAGTCGATGAACGATCTGGTCGGCATCATCCGCAAGGCGGACGAAATCTCTGAGGCCCTCGGCCGGCTCGACAAACTTCGCGAGCGGTTCAAGAACATCCACGTGGAGGGGCATCGCCAGTACAACCCCGGCTGGAATCTGGCCATCGACATGCGCAACATGCTGCTGGTCTGCGAATGCGTCGCCAAGGCCGCGCTGGAGCGCACCGAAAGCCGCGGCGGCCACACCCGCGACGATCACCCGTCCATGGACCCGTCATGGCGCGATGTGTTGCTGGTCTGCCGCGCAGCCGGCGGCGATGCCGTGATTCCCGACGTCGAAATCGTTCATGAAGACCAGGTGCCGATGCGGCCTGATCTGCTGGAACTCTTCGAGATCTCCGAGCTGGAGAAGTACTACACCGACGGTGAGCTGGCCGAGCATCCAGGACGGAGAGGCAAATGACCTACGACGCGAGTATGCGGGTCTGGCGCGGCGACGAAGCTGGCGGCGCGCTGCAGGACTTCACCGTTGAGGTCAACGAGGGCGAGGTGGTGCTCGACATCATCCATCGCCTGCAGCAGACCCAGACGCCCGACCTCGCGGTGCGGTGGAACTGCAAGGCCGGCAAATGCGGATCGTGCTCGGCCGAGGTCAACGGCAAGCCCCGACTGATGTGTATGACGCGGATGTCCACGTTCGCCGAGGACGAGGTCGTGACCGTAACACCGCTGCGGACTTTCCCGGTGATTCGTGATCTGGTCACCGATGTCTCGTTCAACTACGAGAAGGCCCGCGAGATACCGTCATTCACGCCGCCGAAGGAGCTGCAGCCCGGCGAATACCGGATGGCGCAAGTCGACGTCCAGCGTTCGCAGGAATTCCGCAAGTGCATCGAGTGCTTCTTGTGCCAAAACGTCTGCCACGTGGTCCGCGACCACGAGGAAAACAAGCAGGCGTTCGCCGGGCCCCGCTTCTTGATGAGGATCGCCGAGCTGGAAATGCATCCGCTGGACACGCTGGACCGGCGCAACCAGGCTCAGGAGGAGCACGGTCTGGGCTACTGCAACATCACCAAGTGCTGCACCGAGGTATGCCCGGAAAACATCAAGATCACCGACAACGCGCTGATCCCGATGAAAGAGCGGGTCGCCGACCGCAAATACGACCCAGTGGTGTGGCTGGGTAACAAGTTGTTCCGCCGCTGAGGACCGAGCCCGCGATCACGGCGCTGAGTCTGCGGCTCGACCAGGCAAAAAGTTCAGGCGCCGAGTCGGCGGAAGACGCTGCGGTGGAACACGATGGGCGCCACTTGGGCGTCCACCGTCACCTCGGTGACCCGCAAAACCACGATGGTGTGGTCCCCGGCCGGGATCAGTTGCTCGATCGCGCTCTCCAGCCATAGGCCGGTGCCCTTGATGAAGACCGCGCCAGTGTCGTTGGACACCGTCTCCAAACCGGCGAATCTGTCGCCGGTCTTGGCAGCCAGAGTCCGCGCTGCCTCGTCGTGAGTTTCGCCGAGCACACTGACGCCCAGCTTCGGCACTCCCTTGAGCTTGGGCCACGTCGTCGATGTGTTCTGCACGCAGAACGACACTAGCGGCGGGTCCAACGAGACGGGGACAAAGGTGCTGGCCGCCAGGCCTTCTCGGATTCCTGCAACTTCGGCGGCGATCGCCACCACCCCGGACGGGATATGGCCGAAGGCCTCACGCAGTGAGGACTCTGTCAGTTTGTTTGTTGAGTTCACCGAACTTCACAGCCCCTTGAAGCCTAGGACGGATTCTCGCCTCGACCCTACCCCGCCGAGTATCCGTGTGCGGCGGCCACATCCGGGTGGGCGCGCAATCTGCTCTTCCAGGCGTTACGACCGTAGACCGAGAAGATCGGGTCGGACGGGTCCTCCGTTGGCGTCCAGTTGGTGCCGGTGCGGGCCGCGAGTGCCCGTAGTTCACTGGGCAACCACAGCACCGGTATCTGCGCATCCAGCCTCGGATTGAAGAAGTAAGGCACCGAAATCCGCTCTGAAATCTTCTCCGAGGCGGGCCCGTGCAGATTCACCCGGTGCTGGGTCGCCCGCAAGTAGCCGCCCGTCGCGACTTCGAGCAGCTCGCCGATGTTGACAATGAATGCCCCGTCCCGTGGTGGAACGTCGATCCAGCCCTCAACGGGATCGGCGGCGGGATCGGCGCTGGGATCGCTCTGAAGGTCTCGCCGCACCTGCAGGCCCCGGCTGCCCGGCTGGGCCAGCAGCAGCGTCAGCACCCCGCTGTCGCGGTGCGCGCCCACGCCTTGCGGACTGGCCGCGCGGGCCGGATACCGCACGATCTTGATCAGGGTGGCGGGTGTTTCGGCAAAAGCCGAGTCGAACACGTCGGGTGAGCTGCCCAGCGAAGCCGCCCAATGCCGCAGCAGGGTGCGGGCTACTGAGGACAAAGCACTATCCCACTCACCGACGATCCCAGGCAGCTCCGGCAGCGCCGCCGGCCATTGGTTTGGCCCCTGCAGCCACAGGTAGTCCGGTTTGCCAGGCCCGCCGATCGACGGACGTTCCGGTCCGATGTCGATTTGTTCGCGCCAGTCCACCTCGCCCCGGGTCAGCTCGCCTCCCAGCCTGGTGTAGCCGCGGAAATGCGGACTGCGCACCATCGCGACAGCGTCTTTGTCGGCTTGGCGCAGCTCGAACAGCTTGCGCGCCACCTCGAGCACCCTGCCTACCAGCGCATCGGGCACGTCATGGCCGGTCAGATAGAAGAATCCCACCTCGTGGGCTGCCTCACGAAGGTGTTCTCGGAGCTGGCCGCGATCCGCCCGCAGATCGACCACGGGGAGTGCCGTGACGCGTCCCACACTTGTCATAGATCCATCATCGTCGCAGGTGAAGGCGCCTGTCAGAGCCGCGAACCGGGCCTGCCCAACCGGTTGGTTAATTAGATAGTGAAATTTAGCTCACATTGACTTGCGTTGAAGTAACAGATGGATATATTTTAACAGTGTTACTGGTGGGTAACTTAGACCTAGTACCCAACCACATGTGGCATTCTCAACGAGGAGGAATGTAGTGAGCCACTACAAGAGCAACGTCCGTGACCAGGTATTTAACCTGTTCGAGGTCCTTGGCGTTGACAAGGCGTTAGGCCAAGGCGAGTACAGCGACCTGGATGTCGACACCGCCCAGGAAATGTTGGTCGAGATCAGCCGACTGGCTGAGGGACCCATCGCCGAGTCGTTCACCGACGGTGACCGCAACCCGCCGACATTCGACCCGGAGACCCACTCGGTGGCGTTGCCGGAGTCGTTGAAGAAGTCCATTCGCGCGGTCATCGAGGCCGGTTGGGACAAGGTCGGCATTGACGAGGCCCTTGGCGGCATGCCGATGCCCAAGGCGTTGGGGTGGGCGCTGCACGAGCACGTTCTGGGTGCCAACCCGGGGGTGTGGATGTATGGCGGCGGGGCCGGATTCGCCAACATCGTCTACCACCTCGGCACCGAAGAGCAGAAGAAATGGGCCGTGCTGGCCGCTGAGCGCGGCTGGGGATCGACCATGGTGCTCACCGAGCCGGACGCCGGCTCGGACGTCGGCGCGGGCCGTACCAAAGCGGTCCAGCAGGACGATGGCTCCTGGCACATCGACGGCGTGAAGCGGTTCATCACCTCCGCCGACTCCGACGACCTGTTCGAGAACATCTTTCACCTGGTGCTGGCACGCCCCGAGGGAGCCGGGTCGGGTACCAAGGGTCTGTCGCTGTTCTTCGTGCCCAAGTTCCTGTTCGACTTCGAGACCGGTGAATCGGGCGAGCGTAACGGCGTGTTCGTCACCAACGTCGAGCACAAGATGGGCCTGAAGGCGTCGGCGACCTGTGAGCTGTCGTTCGGTCAGCACGGCGTACCCGCCAAGGGCTGGCTGGTTGGCGAGGTGCACAACGGCATCGCGCAGATGTTCGACGTCATCGAGCAGGCCCGCATGATGGTCGGCACCAAGGCGATCGCCACCCTGTCGACCGGTTACCTGAACGCGCTGGAATACGCCAAGTCCCGGGTGCAGGGTGCCGACCTGACCCAGATGACCGACAAGACCGCGCCGCGGGTGACCATCACGCATCACGCCGACGTGCGCCGGTCGCTGATGACCCAGAAGGCCTATGCCGAGGGTCTGCGTGCGCTGTACCTCTACACCGCGACCTTCCAGGACGCGGCGGTCGCCGAGGCGCTGCACGGAGTGGACGCCGCCCTGGCCGTCCGGATCAACGACCTGATGCTGCCCGTGGTCAAGGGTGTGGGTTCGGAGCAGGCCTACGCGAAGCTGACCGAGAGCCTGCAGACGTTCGGCGGGTCCGGCTTCCTGCAGGACTACCCGATCGAGCAGTACATCCGGGACGCCAAGATCGACTCCCTCTACGAAGGCACCACCGCCATCCAGGCGCAGGACTTCTTCTTCCGCAAGATCGTCCGCGACAAGGGTGTGGCGCTCGCGCACGTATCGGGTGAGATCCAGCAGTTCGTTGACAGCGAGTCCGGCAATGGCCGGCTGAAGACAGAGCGCGAGCTGCTCGCCAAGGCACTGGCTGACGTCCAGGCGATGGCGGCCACGCTGACCGGCTACCTGATGGCCGCGCAGCAAGATGTCACCAGCCTCTACAAGGTGGGCCTGGGTTCGGTGCGCTTCCTGATGAGCGTCGGTGACCTGATCATCGGCTGGTTGTTGCAGCGCCAGGCTGCAGTCGCCGTTCAGGCGCTCGACAGTGGTGCCAGCGGCGCGGAGCGGTCCTTCTACGAGGGCAAGGTCGCGGTGGCGTCATTCTTTGCGAAGAACTTCCTGCCGCTGTTGGCCAGCACCCGTGAGGTGATCGAGACGCTGGACAACGACATCATGGAGCTCGACGAAGCCGCCTTCTAAAACCGGTACACGTGTAGGGCCCCGTTTCCTCAGTGAGGCGGGGGCCCTTGCATTTGCGTGGGTGTCGGCTTACCAAAAGCAGTGCCTACCAAAAGACCGCCGCTGGATCCCCTCACTCCAGCGGCGGCCCTTTTCGTAAGCCCGCCTTTTGTCCGCTGACAAACGATTCGCAGATGCCCCGCTGTCGTCGAGGTCGGGGTTCAGACCACAACACGGGAGCATCCGCAGGTTGATTTACCCGTTCCGCCCGGGTTCCTAACCACTTGTGACAGATTTCATTGGTCGTTCGTTGGTCGTTTCGTTGGTCTTTTGCAAGCCCACCATCAGGCCTCCACAATCGCGGCTACGCCCTGACCTCCGGCGGCGCAGATCGAGATCAGCCCTCGAACAGGCTTGTCGGGCCCGCCACCTTTACGCTCGGCCTTCTTCGCCACTTTCTTTTGAAAGAGCTGCTTGGCCGTCTGCGCGAGGATCCGCCCGCCGGTGGCCGCGAAGGGGTGGCCGGCCGCCAGTGACGAACCGTTGACGTTCAGCTTGGACGGATCGATCGACCCGAGTGCGGCGTCGAGGCCCAGCCGCTCCTCGCAGTACTCCTCGGACTCCCACGCCTGCAGATGCGCCAGAACCACCGAGGCGAACGCCTCGTGGATTTCGTAGAAATCAAATTCTTGCAGTCCCAGTCCGTTTCTCGCCAGCAGCCGGGGCACGGCATAGGTCGGTGCCATCAGCAGCCCGTCGCGTCCGTTGACATAATCGACCGCGGCCGTCTCGGCATCCACCAAGTAGGCCAGTGGCGCCAATGAATGTTCGGCTGCCCACTGCTCGGTGGCCAGCAACGCGACCGAGGCGCCGTCGGTCAGCGGAGTCGAATTGCCCGCCGTCATGGTCGCGTCGCCGGCCTTCACACCGAAAACCGGGCGCAGCGTGGCCATCTTCTCGACGCTGGAGTTCGGCCGCAGGTTGTCGTCGCGATACAGCCCCAGAAACGGCGTGATCAGGTCGTCGAAGAAGCCCCGATCGTAGGCGGCGGCCATGTTGCGATGGCTGGCGGCGGCGAGCTCGTCCTGGTCGACGCGCTTGATTCCCATTTGCTTGGCGGTAATGGCGGCGTGCTCCCCCATCGACAGCCCGGTGCGCGGCTCACTGTTGGCCGGGATCTCGACCCCGAGCGTGGCGGGCAGCAGTCCTACCAGCTTGAGGCGTTGGACGTTGGACTTGGACCGGCGCAACTTCAGCAACGTGCGGCGCAAATTGTCGCCCAGGCCGATCGGCGCGTCAGAGGTGGTGTCCACCCCGCCGGCGGCGGCCACGTCGTAACGGCCGGCGGCGATGCCGTCGGCCGCGGCGACCGCGGCTTGCAGGCCGGTCCCGCAGGCCTGCTGCAGGTCAAACGCCGGCGTGTACGACGACAGCTCGGACCCCAGCACGCACTCACGCATCAGGTTGAAGTCGCGGCTGTGCTTGAGCACGGCCCCGCCGACCACCACGCCCAGTCGTTCGCCGGCCAACCCGAACCGGTCCACCAGCCCACCCAGGGCCGCGGTGAACATGTCCTGGTTGGACGCCTCGGCGTAGGCGCCGTCTGATCTCGCGAACGGAATGCGATTGCCACCCAGCACGGCGACTCTTCGCCTGGCTTGGAAACTCGTCTGAGCAGCCTGGTTACTTGCCTCAGAACTTGCAGGGGCCACGTTTGTCTCCGCTAGTCAGATTGGGGTATCCGCGTTTGACGGCAATACTACCCACTGTTCTTACTCTGCAGTAAGTTCGTCCCCGATACGGTGGCCCTATAACGGCACGTCCGGACCTAGAAACGAAACCAGGAAGAAAGAAGGCAGCACAGTGGCCCCCAAAGGCACGTCCGATCTGTTCTCGCAGGTGGTCAACTCCGGCCCCGGATCGTTTGTGGCTAAACAACTTGGTGTTCCGCAACCCGAGGCCCTTCGCCGCTACCGGCCAGGTGATCCGCCGCTGGCTGGATCTCTGCTGATCGGAGGTGACGGCAGAATGGTCGAGCCGCTGCGTGCGGCGCTGGACAAGGACTACGACCTGGTCGGCAACAATTTGGGCGGCCGCTGGGCCGACCAGTTCGGCGGGCTGGTTTTCGACGCGACCGGCATCACGGCGCCGGCCGGACTCAAGGGATTGCACGAGTTCTTCACGCCGGTGCTGCGCAACCTGGGCCGCTGCGCGCGCGTCGTGGTCGTCGGCACCACGCCCGACGCCTTGCCCAACACAAAAGCCGGCACCGACGAGCGGATCGCGCAGCGCGCGCTGGAGGGCTTCACCCGCTCGCTGGGCAAGGAACTGCGTCACGGCGCCACCGTGGCGCTGGTGTACCTGTCGCCGGACGCCAAACCAGCCGTGACGGGCCTGGAATCCACCATGCGGTTCATCCTGTCGGCGAAGTCTGCTTACGTCGACGGCCAGGTCTTCTATCTCGGGGCGGCCGACTCCACGCCACCGGCCGACTGGGAGCGGCCGCTTGGCGGCAAGGTCGCCATCGTGACCGGCGCCGCCCGTGGCATCGGTGCAACGATCGCCGAGGTGTTCGCTCGCGATGGCGCCCGCGTCGTCGCGATCGACGTGGAGTCCGCCGCCGAGGCCCTGGCCGAAACGGCCAGCCGGGTCGGCGGCACCGCGTTGTGGCTCGATGTCACCGCCGACGATGCCGTCGAGACGATCACCGAGCACCTGCGCGACCACAACGCGGGGCATGCGGACATCTTGGTCAACAATGCCGGTATCACCCGTGACAAGCTGTTGGCCAACATGGATGATGCCCGCTGGGACGCCGTCCTGGCCGTCAATCTGCTTGCTCCGCAAAGGCTTACCGAAGGGCTGGTCGGAAACGGCAGCATCGGCGAAGGGGGCCGGGTGATCGGCTTGTCGTCGATGGCCGGAATCGCGGGCAACCGCGGGCAGACGAACTACGCCACCACGAAGGCCGGAATGATCGGGCTCACCCAGGCGCTGGCACCGGTGCTCTACGACAAGGGCATCACGATCAACGCCGTGGCGCCGGGATTCATCGAAACCCAGATGACGGCGGCAATCCCGCTGGCTACCCGCGAGGTAGGCCGTCGGATGAACTCGCTGCTTCAGGGCGGGCAGCCGGTCGACGTCGCCGAGGCCATCGCTTACTTCGCCAGCCCGGCGTCAAACGCAGTGACAGGAAACGTCATTCGGGTTTGCGGCCAGGCGATGCTGGGGGCATAAGTTCGGAGCCGGACAATTCAGAGTGAGGAGAACGCGATGAACCAGCCAAGCGGCCTGAGAAACATGCTGCGCGCGGCCGCCGGCGCATTGCCGCTGGTTTCCCGCTCCGACCAGCTGCCCAACCGCATGGTGACCGTCGAGGAACTGCCCATCGACCACACGAACGTCGCCGAGTACGCGGCGCTCACCGGTCTGCGCTACGGCAATAACGTGCCACTTACCTACCCGTTCGCGTTGACCTTTCCCGCGATGATGTCGCTGGTGACCGGATTCGACTTCCCTTTCGCCGCAATGGGATCGATACACACGGAGAACCACATCACGCAATACCGCCCGATCGCGGTCACCGACACGGTCGCTGTGAAGGTGCATGCCGAGAACTTGCGCGAGCACCGAAAAGGTCTGCTGGTCGACCTGGTGACAGCCGTCAGCGTCGGCAACGACACCGCGTGGCACCAGGTGACGACGTTCCTGCACCAGCAACGCACCAGCTTGTCCGATGAGCCCAAAGCACCGCCGCAGAAGCAGCCCAAGCTTCCCCCACCCAACACCGTGCTGAGAATCACCCCGGGCCAGATCCGCCGCTACGCCGCGGTCGGCGGTGATCATAACCCGATCCACACCAACCCGATCGCCGCGAAACTGTTCGGGTTCCCGACCGTCATTGCACACGGGATGTTCAGCGCTGCAGCAGTATTAGCGAACATCGAAGCCCGGCTTCCGGATGCGGTGCGGTATTCGGTGCGGTTCGGCAAGCCGGTGCTGCTGCCCGCCCGTACGGGGCTCTATATCGAGCAACGCAATGACGGCTGGGACCTGGCGTTGCGCAATATCGCCAAGGGGTACCCACACCTGACTGGCAACATCGGCGCGCTCTAGCCCGGATGCGTCGCGCTCCGGCCGGCCACGAGCAGTTTCAGTCCGTGGGCGCTTACGGCGGTCATCAAGAAGACAAGGAACAGCCAGATCGGGGGGTGGGCGAGTTCCCATACGAAGATCGCGGCCCAGATCGGTGAGCCCTGGGTGACCGCGAGCACCCCGGCAGCACCGGCCAGCGAGGTCGCCGGAAGCTGCAGGTGCGTCCCGGCCGCGGCGTTGATCGCCAGTACCAGCAGCGATCCCGCGGCCGCGCCAGTGGCCAGCGACGGCGTGAGCATGCCACCGGCCCCACCGGCACGCAGGAACAGAGCGGTAAGCAGCGGTTTCAGGACCAAAATCACGGCGGCCGCTGACAGCGTCACATTGCTGGCCAGGCTGACCGTCAGGATGCTTCGGCCGTTGCCGGGCAGCTCAGGCCACCAGTGCGAACAGACACCCATCACCAACCCGGCGCCTGCCAGGGCGGGGATCAGCCGCCAGGTGCGCATCAGGGCGGCCGGCCGCGCCGCCGCCATGATCCGTTTGAACATCAATCCCACTACGAGGGTCAGCGGCGCCAATACCAGAGCGTGCAGGGTCAGCAGATACGACGATTCCCCGACGGGCCATTCCAGGCTGGCGTGATCGTGCGTGACGGCCGAGCCGATCGCGACGGCGAGGCCGGAGGTGAGCAATGCCGCACCCAGCGCCCGCGGATGCCAGCTGTTCAACAAGATCCGTGCAGAGAACAGCGCGCCGGCCAGCGGAACGGCGTAGACCGCACCGAGCCCGGCCCCCGCCGCGCACGCCAGCAGGATCTCACGGTCGCGACTCGACAGCCGCTTCAGCCATCCGGTCCCCAAATCGCCTAGGACCGCAGCGAATTGGCGTGGAGCACCTTCCCGCCCGAGCGACGCCCCGGAGCCGACCAGCAGCACCTGCAGCAGGGCGTCGATGCTCCATGACAGCCGCGGTATCCGGGCGTGGCACGCGATGGTCGGCGCGAGCGGCGGCACCTCGGCTCTGCGCCGCAGGATCCACCACCCGACCGCTGCCAGCGCGCCGCCGACCATCGGCCCCAGAGCGCGGCGGACTGGACTGCTGGCGGTGATCCCGGCGAGCAGCGTGCCGAATGTGTAGTGGTACGTGAGGTGCTCGACGAAGCGCAGCACAATCGTTGTCGCCAGCCCGGCGACCCCGGCCAGCAATCCGACGATGACTACCGCGCAACAGAAGTCAAGATTGCGAGAGCGTCGGGGCACCGCACGAATGTATGCCATCTGGGCGTCGTCGAGGCTATGTGCCGGCGAGACGCCGGAACAACGCGACCTGCGTGAAACGCGCTAACCGGTGGCGGCGCTCGAGCCGCCCGTCTCGGCGGCGGCGTCGCGGTCGGCTGGTGCGCCCTTGAGTCCGCGCCAGAACAGGTCGATCATCAGCCGGGCCGCCTCATCGACGTCAACGTCACCCGTGCTGACGCGGTTGGCCATCGCCTCACCGGCGCCAACCAGTGCGACGGCCATCATCTCGTGCTCGACATCCGGACGCGGGGTGCGGCTGCCGGTTCGCACCAGCCTGGCAACCAGCTGGATGAACTGCTCGCGTCCCTCACGCACCGTATGAGCGAACGCCTGCGAATTGGTGGCCTGGGTGTACATCACGATCCAGGACGCCCGGTTGGCATCGATGAAGCGCAGGAACGCCACGATGGTGTTGCGCAGCATGTCCTTTGGACTCTGCTCGAAGTCGATGTCGGCGCGCACCACCTCGATGAACCGGGTCATCTCGCGGTTCAGGCAGGCGCCGAACAGGTCCTCTTTCGAGCCGTAATACAGATACAGCATCGGCTTGGAGATCTGCGCCGCGGCGGCGATAGTGTCCATCGAAGTCTCGTGGTAGCCGTTGACCGAGAACATCTGCACAGCGGCGTCAAGCATCTGCTGCTCGCGGACAGCCCGCGGTAGCCGCTTGGTACCACCTGCCATCGCTCTGCCCTTTCAAGCGCCTCTGACCCTGTCTATCTGACTCCAGAGTAACGTTGCTGTCGGATAACGTTAGTGCCCACACGCTAGATTGCGGCCTTTCATCGTCGCTACCCGTACGAGCGATTCGTTTACCGCCGACATCGGCAGTTCGCCCGCGGCCACCGCCTTCTGCAGCCGGTCCAGGACCGCCGGCACCTCGTCAGTGGTCAGCCACAGCGCGATGTCGGTACCGGCCTGCAAGGTACGCAACACCGCTTCGGACACGCCGTATCGGTCCGAGATCGCGCCCATGCCGGACAGGTCGTCGCTGAATACCGGGCCGTTGAAGGGTGGGGCTCCGTAGCCGGTGCCCTCGCGTAGCAACTGAACCGCGGGCCGGCTCAGACTGGCTGGGTCATTGCCGGTCAAGCCGGGAACCTGCAGATGACCCACCATCACTGCGACCGGCGTGGCGTTCACCAGCGCCCGGTACGGCACCAGGTCGCTGTTCTGCAGGTCGCTGAGCGGTGGGGTTATAACGCCACCGGTGTGCGAATCACCAGAACCATGTCCGTGACCCGGGAAATGCTTGAGCACCGGCAGCACTCCGGCGTCGCGCAGACCCTGCGCGTACGCACCGGCGTATGCGGTGACCTGGTCGGGATCCGAGCCGAACGAGCGGTCCCCGATCACGGTGTCGTCGGGAGCGTCGGTGACATCGACCACCGGGGCGAAGTCGATGGTGATGCCGAGCTTGCGCATCGCGTCGCCACGCTGCTGTGCCAAGTCGTGCACCTGCGCAACGGTATGGGTCTGCACCAGCAGCCGGGCCGACGGTGCCGGCCCGATCAGCGACTTCAACCGAGAGACCCGACCGCCTTCTTCGTCGACGCTAACCGCCAGCGGTAGCGGGCCCGCTTTGCCCGCGATGTCGGCCAGCGGGCCGTTGAAAATCGACAGGTCCGTCCAGCTGCCGATGAAGATGCCGCCGACGTGGTAACCGTTGACAACCGCCCGGGCGTCGTCGGCGTTCTTC
>Ga0209248_10000392_pt1 | contig 14220 bp, 16 predicted proteins | sample BogFormECP04_OM1_FD_188241 | JGI IMG/M metagenome (GOLD analysis project Ga0209248, IMG submission 188241) | Bog forest soil microbial communities from Calvert Island, British Columbia, Canada - ECP04_OM1 (SPAdes) (version 2) | ecosystem: Environmental > Aquatic > Freshwater > Wetlands > Bog ... | reverse complement strand
CGGATACGCGTTGCCGTGCACCAGGCTGGTGTAGTTGCCGAGCAGGTCGATGTACCTGTTGCCGTCGACGTCCCACAGGAACGGGCCTTCGCCGCGCTCAAGCGTGAGCGGGTAGGGCCGGTACCAGGTGGTCGTGCGCGTATCGCCGCCGGGCATTACGCGTTCGGCGCGCTTGGCCAGCTGCGCGGACTTCTCAGTCGCCGCGCGATAGACTTCTTCGATGCTGTTCATCGTGCCAACCCTCGGCCGAGATGCTACAGCCGTTTGCGCTTCTGCTTCCATGCTATTCCTCCATCATTTGCGGGCATTCCGCCACCGCGGTTCAAGCTCCCCGTCGCCCGCCAACATGACCGGCGCACAGTATTGTCTACTATGACCGCTCAAACGAATCAAATTGTAAGATATTATAACTTGGAGGCAGCCAAGGTTTCAGCGCTGCAACCAGCTAGAACTCGACCGGCAGCGATTCCAGCCCGCGGAACCGGCCCATCACCTTCCACTTGAGCTGATCGGTCGCCAACCGCAGCTTTGGCATCCTGCGAACAATCGCGCCCACGGCGATTTGCGCCTGCAAGCGCGCCAGGCTCGCGCCGAGGCAGTAGTGCGCTCCGTGGCTGAACGCCAGATGTTCGCCGTCGGCACGCGCGATGTCGAATCGGTCTGGCTCGGGAAATTTGGCGGGATCGCGATTCGCCGCACCGATAAGCACCGTCACGACTTCGCCCGTGCTGATTTTGCGCCCGCCAATCTCGAGGTCCGCAGTCGCGACTTGCGGATTCGGCGCCTGGGTCGGGCTGTCGTAGCGGAGCGCCTCTTCGATCGCGCTGTCGATCATCCCCGGATTCTCGCGCAGCTTGCTGAACTGCGCCGGATTTCGCATCAGCGCGAGCACCGCGCTCCCGATCAGATTGCGCGTCGTGCCGTGGCCGGCCGTGAAAAGTTGCTCGGCCATCGTGACGACTTCGTCGTCGTTGAGGCGCCGCCCGTGTTCTTCGGCGGCGATCATCGCGCTCATCAGATCGGCTTGCGGCCAAGCGCGGCGCTGCTTCACCAACGCGCGAAGATATTCCATGAACAGGCGCGCCGATCGATCACCCTCGGCCATCATTGCGGTCGTGCGCACGATTCCGCGCGAGAGGATCACACCGTCCACGAAGTCGCGAAGCATCGCCCAGTCCTCGCGCGGCACGCCGACCATCGCGGAGATCGCATCGGCCGGCAGCGGATAGGCGAAGTCCGCGATCACGTCCATGCGGCCCGCGCCGGCAAATGCGTCGAGCAGTTCGTCGACTCGCGCTTCAACGCCGGGACGCGCCGCAGCGATCGCGTTGGGGGAGAAGGCCTTCGCCGCGAGCCCCTTCAGCGTCGTGTGATTCGGCGGATCGTTGAACGCAAGCTCTCCGGCCTGCAGCTCGAGGATGGGCTGGTCGCCGAATCTCGCGCGCATCTGGTCCAGGTAGGCGACGCGGCTGAACCGCCGATCGCGCAGGTACGCGACCGCGTCGGCGTAACGCGTCAGCACCCAGCCGCCGACGAACGCACTGAAATGAACCGGGTCGTCTGCACGCAGCCGATGCAGCAGCGGATACGGATCCGGATGCCCCGGCAGTGTGGGATCGACGTCGAGCGGAAAACTATCCTCGGCGATACGCATCGCGGACAACTGTCACGCCGATCACTTGACGGCGGCGATTGCTTCCATCTCGACCAGGAGGCCGTCGACCGCGAGCGAGGTGACGCCGACCATAGTCGAGGCGGGCGGCTCGCCGTCGGGAAACAACTCGGCGCGCGCCTCGCGCATCGCGGAATAGTCGGACTGTTTATAGTTGACGATGTAGGTATTGGTCTTAACGATGTCGGCCGCGGTGGCTCCTGCAGCCGTCAACGCGTCTTTCAGATTCCTGGCAGCCTGCCGAATCTGCGCCTTCAGGTCGCCCGGCCCGACCACTTTGCCTTCCTTGTCGATTGCCACCTGGCCCGAGATGAATAGTAACTTCGCCGGTCCCGCGATCGTCACGACCTGGGTAAAGCCGCGCGGCGTCATCAACGTATCGGGATTAATATATTTTTTCTCCACGTCACTTCTCCTGGGTTTTCGATTTGCCGTCGCCGTATTGCAGGACCTGGACCTTCTCGACGGTGATTAGTCCCGAGCCCATCATTTTGTCGAGCACCGGGATGAACGCGTCGATCTTCGCCTGGCTATCGACGATCTCGACGATCATCGGCAGGTCTTCCGATATCCTTAGAATTTTCGCCGAATGCAGATGGCTCGATCTGCCGAAGCCCATCGGGCCGCGGATCACGGTCGCGCCGCCCAGTTGAAGTTCGCGCGCCTTCAGCACGATCGCCTCGTAGAGCGGATGATGGCCCGAGCGTTCGCTCTCGCCGATAAAAATTCTGAGCAGCACCGCATCGCGTGGGATTTGCATCGCTATACACCCCGGTTGATCGCTGTCGCGGCTATGTACCCGAGCCATACTGACAGCATGCACAAGATAACCGAACCGGCGGCGTTCGCGGTCGCCGGAATCCATTCGCCCGCGCGCGCGAGGTAGAGCGTCTCGAGCGAGAAACTCGAGAAGGTGGTGTAGCCGCCGCAGATTCCGACCATCACGAATTGCCGCCCCGGCGTGCCGACCAGCAGGCGTCCGTCCGGTCCCGTCAGCGTCGCGAAAAATCCGATCACCAGGCATCCGGTGAAATTCACCAACATGGTGCCGTAGGGGAAAGTGCCGCCGGTCAGTGTTGTGATGACGCCGGAAACAAAATAGCGTCCCATCCCGCCGAGCGCGCTGCCAATCGCAATCAGAACGTACGCGAGCACCGGGAACCTCCGTCAAGTTGCGGCCGCGATATGGCCGGCGTCGGCGACTGCGTTAACAATCAAATGAAGATAGATGAGTCCGGCGTACGGATGCCACCGCTCGAGCATCGTGGCGACCCCGTCGTAGGTCGGCGCGCCCCTCGCGCCCAGCCATTCGAAAAGTTTGTTGCGGCCGCCGACGTCGTCACCAGGAAATATGTTGATGCGTCCGAAGCCGCGCAGCATCACGTATTCCGCCGTCCAGCGTCCCACGCCGCGAAACTTTGAGAGGCGCGCGATCGCGTCGTCGTCCGTGAGCGGCTCGATTGAGGCGAAGTCGCGGTCCTTTGGATCGATCGCCAGCCGCGCGAGTTCGACCAGGTATTCTCCCTTCTGCCGGCTGAGTCCCAGCGCGCGCAACGCGTCAGGATTCGAGCGCGCAACCGCGGCCGCGGCGGGAAACGATCGCATCGTTGCGCAGCGCACTCCGAATTCTTCCGTCAGCCGGTTCAGCACATGCATCCCCGCGCTCAGCGAGACGAGTTGGCACGCGACCGCATTGGCGAACGCCTCGAACACCGTCGCGTAGCGCACCGGCTTCATGCCTCGAAGCCGCTCCGCCAGTTCACGCATACGCGGGTCGCTGCGCACGAGCCGGTAGAAGTCCGACAGGTCACGCTCGAGCCCGAGCATCCGCGTTACGATTGAGGCGACTTCCGCTTTGACAATTTGCGGTCGCGCGGCTCTGAGTTGGACTTCAATTTCCGGACGCGATCCGCCGCGCGTCTGCGTGACCGCGAGCGCGACCGGTGATTTGCCGATCACGAGGACTCGCCGCCAGACGCCGTCGTCGAATCGATCGACGACGTTATGCGGCCGCCGCCGAAGAGCCCACACCGTCAGGTCGAGCCTGAACGGAGGCCGCGCCTTGAGCGTGAACGTCAGCTCGGGCACTTGCGGCGGCCGGCTGCGCTATTCGATATCGCTGTCGGGAATTTTTTGCGGCTGCGTCGAGGCGGCCTGCTTGCTGCTTGGCGTGTTCGAGGTGGTGTTGGCCGCGGTCTGATTCTTGTCATGCTCGTACTTGTAGCCCGAGTAAGCGAGTCCGGGCACCATCAACGCGAGACATCCTGAACAGGAAATCGCTGCCGCGACCGCCAACGCGATCGTCATCACCAGTTGTTGCGTCTTGCGCATCGCACCACCGCCACTCGCAGAACTTACGCCTCGTTGCCGCCGATACCGACGCGACTCTCCAGCGCGCGCACCCGCCGGATTATTTCGGGCAGGCGGGTCAGCACGACGGCGTAGCGGCGGAACTTGCGCACGTCCACCGCGGGGATGCCCGAGACGATCGCGTCGTCCTTCAGGTCGTTGTGGATGCCGGCCTTGGCCACCACCATCACGCGGTCGCCGATCGTTACGTGGTCGGCGCATCCGACCTGGCCGCCGAACAGACACCACTTGCCGATTCGCGTCGAGCCCGAGATTCCGGTGTGGCCCGAAAATCGCGAGTACTCGCCGATTTCGCAGTTGTGGCCGATATGCACCTGGTCGTCGAGCTTGACGCCGCGATGCAGGATGGTGGCGCCCATCATCGCGCGATCGACCGTCGAGTTGGCGCCGATTTCCACGTCGTCCTCTAATATAACGCTGCCGACTTGTGGAATTTTGATCAAGTCGCGGTTCTCCTCGACGAAGCCGAAGCCGTCGGCGCCGATTACCGCGCCGTTCAGCAGCGTCACGCGATTGCCGATCACCGTGCCCTCGCGAACCGACACGCCGCTGTGCGCGGTGAAGCGATCGCCGATGCGGACGCCAGGATAAATCGTCACGTTCGGATGAATCACCGCGTCGCGCCCGAGCGTCACGCCCGCGCCAATCACCGTCGAGGCGCCGATCGAAGCGTTCGCACCGATGGTCGCGTCGGGCGCAATCGAAGCGCGCGGATCTATCCCGGCCTCGGGTCGATACGGCGGGAAAAAAATCTCGAGCACGCGCGCGAAGTCCGCGTACGGATTCGCGCTGATCAGCGTCGCGCATTTCGCGTCCGCCGCCAGCTCCGCGGTCGTGATGGCGGCCGAGACGTTGGATTGCAACGCAGGCGCGTACTTCGCGCTCGCGACGAATACGATCATGCCGGGACCGGCAGCCTCGATCGGCGCCGGCGCGAAGATTTCGACGTCGCCGTCGCCGCGGATTTCGAGCCCGAGCTTCGATGCGAGTTCCTTGAGTTTCATGTTGATGCCTTTGATTTCCGAGTCTTGAAAGTTTTCTGATTCATTGAGCTGCGCGCATCGCGGCCATCGCGTCGGCGAGCTCGGCCGGTTCGATTTGCGTCAGGCAGTGGTAATGCCCGAAGCGGCAGGTGCGCGCCAGGCAGGGACTGCATTCGAGCTGGTGGTAAATCACCCGCGTCTTCGGCCCCATCGGCCCGGTGCGAACCGGATTAGTCGAGCCGAAAATCGCCACGGTCGGGATTCCCAGCGCTCCCGCCAGATGCATGCAGCCCGAATCGTTTCCGATGAACCCGTCGCACAGCGACAAGAGCGCGATCAGCTCGCCGATGTTGGTGTGTCCGGCCGCGATCATCGCGCCCGCTTTGCTCGCCGCCGCAACTTCTTCGCACTTGGCCCGCTCCGACGGCGCGCCGACCAGCACGACCTCGGCTTCTTCGCGGCGTGCAAGTAAATCGATCAGCGCACCGTAGTTCTCCGCCGGCCATTGCTTGGCCGGTCCGAACGCGGCGGCAGGCGCGATGGCAAAAATCGGACGGCCGGGACGCTTGCGATTTGCCGCGAGCCATTCGCGCATTCGCTCGCGCGACGGTTCGTGCACGTCGAGCCCGAAATCGTCGGCGCGCCCGTCGGCGACGCCCGTCGCACGCACCATCGCGAGCCAATAATTCACCTGATGGCCCGTCATCGCCGAGGGCGGCGGCGAAGCCTTGAGCGTGAGCATCGCGCCGCGCGCGTCGGCAACGAACCCGGCACGCCGCCGGATTCCCGCCATCGCGATCCACAGCGCCGACTCGAAACTGTTCGGGAACAGCACGCCGAGGTCGAATCGCCGCGAGCGGATGTCGCCGACAATTCTGCGCCGATCGAAAAAGCCCGAGAGACCGCGCCCGACCGAATACGGAATCACCTCGTCGATCCATCGCGCGCCGTCGAAGAAGCTCGCCAGCTCATTCTTGACGAGCACCGCGAGATGCGCGCGCGGCCATGTGCGGCGAATAGCGCGGAGCGCGGGCAGGCTCATTACGACGTCGCCCAGCCAGTTCACTTCCTTGACGAGGATGCGCGCCGGCGGAGGATCAAGCGCGACGACCGGCGCCGATGCGGCAGCGCCGGGCGCGTGCTCCTCACTAAGCCGAATATTTTCCGATTCCACCTGAGTGATTCTCCGCAGCGCGATGCGATCCCGTCAGAGATTTCATCACGCGCGAAGGGCCAAATAAACCCGTGCACTTCCCGCCGTCGAAGCGACTGGCGGGTGTTGAGAATCGAGGCGGATTTCGCGACCAGCTAGGGTCGTGCGGGATGTGGCCGGGCCCTCACCCTGGCGGCGCTGGCGATCAACGGCCGCGATACGTTTTCGCCAACCGCGGGGCAAACGTCACCGTCGAGGACCGTGTTCGTAGTGTTGAAAAACGTGTTGGGCGAGGTGGTGTTGCCGGCGGTGCCGTCGAGAATTCCCGCGCAGGCTTCGTTAATCGTATTGCCGGTGGCAGTCGTGTCGCCCGAGGTCACGCCGGTGCAGGTGCCGTCCAGATGGATTCCCGATTGCGTGCTGCCGGAGATCACGTTGCCTGTGATTGTCCCGCCGCTCGATCCGCAGACGTTGATGCCGTCGAAGATCAACGTCCCATCGAGCGTGTTGCCCGTGATAGTTGCGTCGTCGGCCTCGCCCGTCGTGTCACCGGCCACGGCGATACCGAACTGCGTATTGCCCAGGTGATTGTTGGCCACGGTCGCGTCGGCCACGTCGAAGATCAGGATTCCCACAGCCGCGTCGCCCGAGTCAGCCGAAGTATCCGGCGCCCAGATTTCATCGATGACCGTGTTGCCACCGACTCTTCCGGTGGCACCGAAGCCAAGCTGAATGCCATTTTCGGAAGCTCCATTGGTGGGACCTAGTCCGCGCACTTCGTTGCTGCTCACCGTTAGTTTGGTGCCGACTTCATTTCCCGTGATGCCGTTCTTCTGAAAGTCATGCACGCTGCTGTTCTGGACTGTTACGGTCGAGGTGCCGGCGCCTCCGGTCACGAGGCTGATGCCGCTCTGTACGAAAATGCCCATCCCAGTCCCCTGCGCGCATCCGTTGGGAGGTACCGAGGTCTGATTTCGTGTGACGACATTCTGTATCGTTCCTTGAGCATCCTGATAGTAGATGCCGACCAGGTTCGGCGCTCCGCAGGCGGTGAGACCATTGTTGCCGGAACCATCGACCGTCAGATTCGAGATCGTGACTGCCCTCGCCGTGTCATGCACGTAGATTTGCGCCGCGATCGGATAGGCGGTCGCGAGGCTCACCGTGTTTTGGACGATCCCGCCGGCTGGCGCCGTCACGACGGCCTGATTCAAAGTACCAGACGTAACTCCCTGCAGCGTAAGACGCTTGTTGATCGTGACCTGTTCCGGATACGTCCCGGGGCAAACATTTACCGTGGATCCGGGGGGAGCGGCGGTTACCGCGGCCTGGATGGTCGAAACGTTAGGAGTTCCGCATGTTCCGACGAAGACGGTTGCGGCGTAGGCGGACATCGCGAGGCAGTTTCGCGAAAGCCAGCGCCAATAACAATATTACCGCCTTGCCGAATTTGTTTTTCATGAAATTCCCGTCCCAACTAATTGCTGCATTTATAAACCAACCGTAGTACTAGCGCCGCTCTGCGGCAAGTTCTTTTTTCACCTGCTGCCTGGAAAGCGTCATCGTGAATGAACTTCCGCATTGCCGGATTTAGGACTACTATCCGATTATTCCAATTGCGGAATCGCACGCGAGGGGATTGCTGCGATGGCTGGTTTGAGAGATCGACCGCTGATGCGCGCTGCGTTGCTGGCCGCGGCAGTGGCCGCCACAAGCGCCGCGTTGCTGCTGATCGTAGTCGATCGCGGCCAGGTATCGCCCCCTCATTTCGATTCGATGGCGTTCGTCCCGACGCACTCCGACGTCCACTCTTCGACATCGCCATCGGCGGCATCCGGCGCCGCGTCATCTGCGGCGAAGGCGCTACCCAAACAAATCGGTTTCGCGCCGCCTCCGTCGAAAAAGAAATCAGACATGACGCTGGTCGTGATGGTTCCCGATCTGCCGCCGAGCGAGAATCCTGAACCTCCGCAGTCAGCCGGGTGGACCGTGCAGGGCAGCGCCGCTCCGGTCAGCGGTTCCAACTTTCAACCTCCGGGGCAGATTGCGTTGAGCGCCGTCGGCGGCGTCTCGTCGCCACTGACTTCACCGACGGGAGGATCGTTGCCGAGTTCGCCGAGTAGCGCGCCCGCGGCAAATCATCCTGCTGCATCGAATCCCGTTGGTGTTTCGCCGGCTGGACGATCCGCCATCCCGAGCAACAGTGGTTTCGTGCTGCTGGCGGGCGGGCAGGGCAACGGACAATTTGCGCTCTCGAGCGCAGAGCTTTTCGACCCGGCCAAAAACGCGTTCGCCGCCGCTTCCTCGATGAAGGATGCGCGCACCGATCACACGGCGACGGTGTTGCCGGGCGGCAAGATCCTGGTCGCGGGGGGAGAGGGCGCCACGGGCCGCGCGCTGTCGTCGGCAGAATTGTACGATCCCGTCAGCGGAACATTTTCCGCGGTCGCGTCGACGATGGCCACGGCGCGCGCCGAACATACGGCGACGCTCATTTCGGGCTGTAGCTGTCCCGCCGACGGCCAGGTGCTGATCGCCGGCGGCACTACAGCCGCCAGCACGCTCGGCTCCACTCTGAGGAGCGCCGAACTCTTCGATCCTGTGACCGGCACGTTCACCCCGACCGGCGCGATGAGGGCGACGCGCGCGCGCCATTCCGCCACGCTGATCGCCAGCGGTCCGCTGGCTGGAAGCGTGTTGATTGCGGGTGGCTTCAGTGACGAGAGCGGCGGTGACGTCGCCACCGCTGAACTCTACGATCCGGTCACCGGACAGTTCACCACGACCGGCGCGATGAGCGTGCCGCGCGAGAGTCAGACTGCCAGTTGGCTTTCGCCGAACGTCGTTTCTGGCTCTCTCGCCGGCAGCGTGCTGATCGCAGGCGGCGGCGACGTGAGCGCGCCCACCGACAGCGCTGAAGTCTTCAATCCGCAGACGGGCGGATTTTCGCCGGTGGGTGCGATGACGATCGCGCGCACGATGCAATCGGCGATATTGCTGACGACCGGTAAGGTGCTCATCGCAGGCGGTCAGAGCAGCGACACGAACTTCCTCGTGAGCGCCGAACTTTTCGATCCCGCGCACGCGACTTTCGCCGCCACCGGCTCGATGCACAACTTACACGCCGGCGCGACTGCAACCGCACTCGAGAACGGCAGCGCGCTGATAGCAGGCGGCCGTTCAAGCTTCGGCGATCTTTACGACCCGGCGGCCGGAACTTTTTCCGCGACCGGCAGAATGATCACCGACGTCGCCGAATCGACTTCGACGCTAATCCGATAGCTATTTCTTGAGCGCTGCGATCACCTGGTTGACGATCGCGTCGGCCTTGGCGCGCATCTGGTCGTCGGTCGCGTCCTGGATTGGATGCGGCACGAAAACGCGGCGCACTTCGGGCAATCCCAGCGCGTCGGCCTGCTTCTGCGCGGCGTCGACGAATTCGCTCGACGCGACCACCACCGAGGGCTTCTTATTCGTCTCGAACCATACGGAGTCGTGCACACTGCACGTTGTGCATGACCCTCAATCGGCGAGCGCTTCGATAACGAAGTCGCTCTCCTCGGCGATCCGGCGGCGCAAGTCGTCGGGCGCCGGCTTGGTGAAGGTTGGTTTGCGAAAGCGTTTGATCTCGACGCCGGGCAGCCGGTCCTGCAGATGCTCGGCGAGGCGATCGAGCAGCACGTTGCCGCGCGGCTTGGCGATGTCGAGCAGCGCGACGCGTCCGACAATCGAGTCAGTGCGGGCGGCCAGCGTGCGCCGAATCGGCACCCGCTCGTCGGTCGGATCGATAATCACCTGTTTCATGTTGCCGTTGCCTCCTCGATTCGCCGGCTGACGCTCGACGATCCCATCGGACCCGAAACCCATCCGGCGAACACCGCGGAAAATTTCCCGGCGTTGCCGCCAGCCACGATGATATTGATATCCTCCGGCCGGCGAAACTTCGCAATCTTCTCGTCGAGCCGCGCTTCCGGCGCATCGCCGAGTGCGCTGAGCGGAATTCCTTCACCGCTCTCGTCGTCGCGAATCAATTCGCGCACCGGCCGTGCCGTCACTTCCTGGATTCGCGCGCGCACCTGCGCCTTGGTCCAATTCTCGCGGGCGAGCGTGTCGGCATGCTCGGGCGAAATGATGAGCAGGATCTCGCCGCTGCCGTGCTGCTTCGGATGCCAACATGCTTCGAGCGCCATGCCCAGGCTGCCGGCCAGCGCGCGCGCCGTTCGCGAAGTTTGATCGGCAATCTGTCGCGAGCCTGCCTCGAGTCCGAACACCGTCACGACATTTTCGTCCTTGCCGAAGCCGCGCTCGACGTGCAGCGGCTCCCACGGACTGCGCTCCTCCCATTCGGCGAAGCAGGTCGTGAACTTGCCGGGCGCGCCGAGAGTCGAGCGCTCGATATCGCCCGGCCGCGCGCCGCCGACATTGCGCAGCACCAGCTTCAGTGCGCGCCCGATTGTCGCGTTGGAGCGCGTGCCGTAGCCGAGCGCCATCATGCCCATGTTCATGTCGAGGCGGCGGCGAATCGGACCGTTGACGACTATCACCGGCGTCGCGCCCCATGTCGTCGACATGATGCCGTGGATGTTGAAGGTGTCGGTGCAGACCGCCTCGAGCGCCGCGATTACCACCGGCAAATATTCGGGCCGGCATCCGGCCATCACGGCGTTGACCGCGACTTTCTCGACCGTCACCGGCGCGAGGTTGGGCGGCACGATCGCGACGACGTCGCGCGGATCGCGTCGCGTCCCGGTTAGCATCAACATCACGCGCTCAGGAGTCGGCGGCACCACCGGCAAGCCGTCGGTCAACCCGCGCTCGAACATGAATTCGAATACGTCCTCGGCGTCGCCCAACTCGATCCGGCGCGCAGTCATCTTGTCGCCGCGGGCATCCGCTTCGAGACGCTCGGCGATTCCAGGCTCGACCGATTTGGAGCCGCAGCCGGGCCGCGACTCTGGATATGAATTCCAATCGATCGGCGGCGCCGCGACGCCCGACTGTCGCGCCAACTCGGCGAACATCTCGCGCCAGTCGTCGCGTCCGAAGCCTATGAAACGGCGCACCTCGTGTCCGTGCACATCGGCCAGGATGATCGTCGGAACGGTGTCGAGGCCGTAGTCGAACGAGACCTTCAGCGCCGAATCGTCCAGCATCGGAACGGTCAGCGCGTATCGCTCGACGAGTTTCGCGTTGCCTGCGGAGTCCTGGCCGATCGCCCAAACGTCGACCGCTGCGCCGAACGCGCGATGCGCCGCTTCGATCAGTGGCATTGTCATTCCGCACGTTGGGCAATCTTCCTTGACGAAGCAAAGCAGCGCCGTCCGCTTGGACGGGAATGATCGTGTCGCTCCACCGGAGTCGCGCAGCTCGAACGCGGGCAATGAGTTCATGGCGGGGTAGAAGCGCTCGTTTCAGGGACCATCAGGAACTGATGCTGCCGTGGAGAATAGAATTCGACTGACGCAGTAATCAGTGAGGTGCCGTTGATGCCACCGGCGACCAGTACCTCGCCGTCGTTCAGCAACGTCGCGGTGTTCGTGAGCCGCGCGACGTTGGTCTGCCCCACCTGCGAAAACACGTTGCTCTCGGTGAGAAAGACTTCGGCATCCCGCATCCCGACGACCGCCGGTCCCTGGATAGTATATCCGCCGACGACCAGCACGTTTCCGTTGTTGAGCATCGTCGCCGTCGCCAGGTAATGCGGCGCGCTCATGTTGCCGGTTGGGACGAAGACTCCCGCTTCCGGATCGTAAATCTCCGCGCTTCTGAGCGGCGCCATTCCAGCGAGGGTGCGCATGCCAACCAGGACCTTGCCGCTCTTGCCGCCGACTATCAGCACGCGCCCGTCGTTCAAGCTGACTGCGGCGGCACCGACGCGATCGTAGTTCATTCGCGCGAGCATCGGTGAGAAGGTTCGCGTCGAGGGGTTGTACAATTCCGCGGTGTCGTACGAGATGTAGCCGCTGGGCATGCCGCCGCGGCCGCCGCCGGCGATCAGAACTTTGCCGGTGCCGAGCAGCGCGGCGACGTGCGCGACGCGCGGCTGATTCAAATGACCCGCACGGCTGAACGCTCCGATCGACGGATCGTAAACCTCGGCCGTGTCCAGCGTATGCGTCCCGTTGTCGCTGCCGCCGACGACCAGCACGCGCCCGTCCCGCAGCAACGTTGCAGTATGACCTTCCCGCGGCACTGACATCGAACCGGTCGCGCTGAAAGTGCCGCTCGCCGGATCATAAATCTCGGCACTCGCCAGCTCCGAGCGGAAGCCGACATTCTGCACGCCGCCCGTGAGCAGCACGCGTCCGTCGCGAAGCATCGTGATCGTCTGTCCCGCGCGCTGCACGGTCATCGAGCCGGTCGGCGTGAACGTGCGCGCGGCAGGATCGTAAATCTCGGCACTCGCAAGAATGCCGCCGACTTGTCCGGTCGCCGTTCCGCCGCAGATCAGCACGCGGCCGTCGCGCAGTCGAATCGCAGCCGCGTTGGCGCGCGGCGTCGTCATCGCGAGCGCCGCGACCTGATTGCCCGCGGCATTCGTCACGGTGACGGGAGGCGCCTGTGAATTTCCAGCGCCGCAGGCGCCCAGCGCGAGCGCGAAGAGAAACGAAAGAGCAACGAGGTATCGACGATTCATTTCAAACACCGCGCCGGATCATAAGCCCGCCGGGGCGAGATGGGAAGTTGAATTATTTGCTCGGGGAACGAACGCCACGGCGAAGCGCGTTCATCGTCGCGCTCAGGAACATCCATCCGGGAAAGACGCCGCGCTTGCGCGGTTGCGTCGTCGCTTCGCCGCCGCGGCCAAGCTCTCGCACCAGTCCGAGCAATTGATCGACGTTGACGCGCGATGCGACTTCTTCGAGCGCGCGGAAACGTATGATTCGCTCGCGGTCGATCACAAATGTTGCGGGAAATGCGATGCCGCCTTTTTCGGCGGTGTTGAGCAATCCGTATGCCTTGACGACTTCGCGCCGCGTGTCGCATAGCAGCGGAAACTTGATGCCGAGCTCCTGTCGGACTGGCTCGGCGCGCGCGGCGTCATCGACCGAGATCGCGACCAGGTCGGCGCCGGCCGCGCGAAAATCTTCGAGATGCTCCGAATAGTCCGCCAACTGGCGGAGGCAGAACGGTCACCAATGTCCGCGGTAGAAAACGACGACGCCTATCCCGCGCGCGACCAGCTCGTCGAGGCGCCGCACGACGCCGGTCGAGTCGGCGAGCGCGAACTCGGGAGCCCGCTCGCCCACTGGCGGAATGTGTCGTTCGTCCATAGTCACAACCATAGCCGCGGCCGTGCGCTAGAGGAACATCGCACCTTCGCCGACGATCGCGCATCGCCCGCCGATTCGCAGCGCGAAAACGCCGCTCTCCTTGCGCGCAACCTCGACGCGAATCTCGCTCGGCCGTCCCATCTCGACGCCTTGCCGGATCGTGAATTCAGTTTTGGGCGCCGGCTTGATTAATCCGTAGGTGGCGGCGTATGCGCCGAACGGAGCGGCGGCGCTGCCGGTCGCGGGGTCTTCGGCGATTCCGTTGAACGGCGCGAACATCCGCGAGCGCACGGAGAACTCGCCCGAATTTTCCGCGACAAACACATATAGAAGAGGCGGCTGCGCAACCCCTTTGAACAGCGCGGCCAAAGGCGTCTTGTTCGGGTAGCATCTTCTGAGCGCGTCGAGGTTGCGAAGAGGGACGAAGACGAACGGAAAGCCCGTCGAGACGATCTGGATCGGCAGATCGTCGCGAATATCCGCCGCGCTGATTTCCAGCGCCTCTGCGAAGTGCGCGCGATCGTCACGCTTCTCGCCGAATTCGGCCTCGCGATGCGCCATCCAGACAAAATCCGGTTTGCCGCCGGTGCTTTCGATCGTCACCGTCACCGGGCCGATTCCGAGTTGCAGCGTCGCGTCGACGATTGCCGATTCGAGCGCGATCTCGCCGCGAGTCGCGAGCACCCAGGTCGTGCCGACCGTGGGATGCCCGGCCATCGGTAGTTCTACCGTCGGCGTGAAGATTCGCACGCGTCGCGCGCCGCTGGA
>Ga0209248_10000391_pt1 | contig 14223 bp, 9 predicted proteins | sample BogFormECP04_OM1_FD_188241 | JGI IMG/M metagenome (GOLD analysis project Ga0209248, IMG submission 188241) | Bog forest soil microbial communities from Calvert Island, British Columbia, Canada - ECP04_OM1 (SPAdes) (version 2) | ecosystem: Environmental > Aquatic > Freshwater > Wetlands > Bog ... | reverse complement strand
CGCGATGGCAGCCGTGCTTCTCGCGTCCCTGGCAATTAATTGGGGGCGGCACTTCATCGCCACGAACCTCGATTACGCGCTCTCGCTCGCAGACCAGGCGGTGATGTCGTTGTTTCTCTGGATTGCGGTGTACGCGATCTTACGGGACCTATTTCGCACGTCGGCAGGGGGTGCCGAGAATGTGCTTGGCGCAATCTGCGGCTATCTCATCGCCGGCAACGCGTGGGGGCACATCAATGCGATTGCGTACTTGCTGGCGCCCGCGGCCTACAGCATCAACCCGGAGTTAGCCGGGTTTCTTCCCGATTGGCACGGCCGGACGGCACTGTTCACCTACTACGCCTTCTCGCAAGTGATGACGATCGGTTATTCGGACGTGACACCGGTAGGCGCGCCGGCGACGACGTTGAGCCTGTTCGCGGCCTTGTTCGGAGTGTTCTATACCGCTGTAGTCGTGTCGCAGTTCGTCGGGTTGGCGCAGAAACCCAAGAGTTGAATTTCCGAAGCAGTGATTTTGGCTGCCCAAGCGCGGTTGTCGAGGGTTGATCAGAGTGACCGCCGGAAAGCCTGCGGTCACCGGTGACGCCTTAATTTATCGAACGGGCGCGGAGCGCGCCGAATATCACGAAAGATCCCCATCCAATCTATTGACGCGCCATTGCCACCTTGAATCGCTCCTCCGGGGAGATCAGGTGATCGTGATTGTCCTTCTCCAGATCGATCTGCACCCAGTTCACCTCGCCGCTGAACTCATTATCTCTCGGGTCATAGTCCGGTGAAACACTCGAGCCGGTTCCCTTGCCGACATCGCAGGTTTCGTCTGCCGAGAACGCCATCGGCACCGTTATGTCCACCCTGCCTTCACCAACCATCGCGCCATCCATGTAAAGCGACGCATTGCCGCCCTTGGCGAGGCCGCCGCCGTCGTACTTGAACTCCATTCGAACCTGGTGCTTACCCGCTGGAATCGCTTTGTTTGATTCCGCGTAGAAGCGCTTGATCCCGAGGACGTTGTAGCAATATTTAAGTTTGCCCTCCTTGGCGTAGAGGCTCCAGCCGTTGAATGCGCCACCCTGCGCGATGATGACGCCTTCGGCACCGGACTTCGGGACGACCACCTCGGCGGTTACTGAGTAGGACTTGTTTTTGATATTGATGACGGAGTTTTCCGAGAGGCGGCCCATGCCGCCGAACAGGATCTGCGTCTTGCCCTTGATGAGCTGGGGTCTCCCGGCAAGGTCTGGGTTGAAGCGTTCCACCCGTCGATCATCCAGAGGAAGCACGCTGTACTTGGTGGCTTCGATCAGCCAGAGCCTCTGCAGGTCGCGCAGTTTCTGCGGCTGATCTTTGGCGAGGTTTCGCGCCTGCGTCCAATCTTTGCTGGTGTCGTATAGTTCCCATACATCGTCGTCAAAGGTGGGCAGCGGCTTCGAGGTATCCCAGGGTGTGCTGTGCCGGGTCACCGCAGTCCAGCCTTTGTGGTAGATGCCGCGATTGCAGAACATCTCGAAATACTGGGTCTCATGTGCTTCGGCAGCCTTGGGATCGTCGAAGGCATACAGCATGCTGAAGCCTTCAAGCGGCGCCTGTTGTACGCTGTTGACGACGGTGGGTGCTGGCAGCCCCGCAGCCTCCAAAATCGTCGGCGCCACATCGATCACATGATGGAATTGCGAACGGATCTCTCCCTGCGCCTTGATCCCCTTCGGCCAGTGCACAATGGTGCCGTTACGCGTGCCGCCGAAGTGCGAGGCGACCTGCTTGGTCCACTGGTACGGGGTGTCCATTGCGTGCGCCCAGCCGACGGCGTAGTGATTGTAGGCGTTCGGTCCGCCGAACTCATCGATCTTACTCGTCATGAACTCAACCGTCTCGATCTGAGCCATGCCGTTTAGCATCGCCATTTCGTTGAAGCTGCCGTTTAAGGATCCTTCGGCCGAAGCACCATTGTCGCCGATGATGTAATAGACCAGGGTGTCGCCGAGCACCTCCAGGTCCTTGAGCGCATCGACCAGCCGTCCCACGTGATGATCGGTGTGCTCGAGAAACCCCGCATAGATCTCCATCTGCCGGGCAAGGATCGGCTTGATCTCGTTCGGCATCTGCTCCCACGCCGGAATTTCTTGAGGCCGCTGGGTGAGCTCAGCATCGCCCGGGATCACCTCGAGCTCCTTCTGGCGAGCGAAGATCTGCTCACGCAGCTTATCCCAGCCTTGATCGAATTTACCCTTGTACTTATCGATCCATTCCTTGGGTACCTGATGCGGGGCGTGGCAAGCGCCTGGCGCAAAGTACATGAAGAACGGCTTCTCCGGCATCAGCGCCTTTTGCTGGCGCACCCACTTGATCGCCTTGTTGGTCATATCCTCGGTGAAGTGATAGCCCTCCGCGGGAGTCTTCTCGGGCTCGACTGGTGTCGTGCCTTCATAGATAGCGGGGTAATACTGATTGGTCTCTCCACCAATGAAGCCGTAGAAATATTCAAAGCCAGCGCCGGTCGGCCATTGATCATGTGGTCCCATCGGGCTGGTTTCCCACACCGGCACCTCGTGGCACTTGCCGAATTGCGCGGTGGAGTAGCCATTGAGCTTGAGCGTCATCGCCAACGTCGCCTTGTCCTTCGGCAGTACCGAGGTATAGCCGGGAGCCGAGGTTGCGATCTCGCAGATGCCGCCCATATTCACCGAATGGTGGTTTCGTCCGGTCAGCATCGCCTGGCGCGTCGGCGAGCACAGCGCCGTCGTATGGAAGCGGTTGAATTTCAAACCACCCTTCGCCAGCCGCTCAGCAGTCGGTGTGCTGATGACCCCACCGAAGGCGCTGGAAGCCGCGAAACCCACGTCGTCCAGGAGCACGATCAGCACATTGGGCGCGCCCTTCGGCGGCAGCAGCGGCTCGATGGGCGGGAAGTTGGTGTCCGCGTCCTTGGCGTCGTAGGTCGTGAGGCCCACATGCTTAACATCGGGAATGGGCAGGATTGTGCGCGATACTCTATCGGATTGATTGGCCACAGAATTTCTCCAGATCCGCTGGTCCAAGCATGAAAGCCTGGCATGAGGCCAAGCTGCGCACCATGTGACTTAGGATCTAGCGGTAAACCGTTACGCACTAAGTAGAGACGCTCATGGTCAGGCAGAGTATCTGAGGCCGGAGAATGAAGATCTCGCGATTCCACGTGATTTCACGACGATATTAAGTAATTGTACGACTACCCACCCCGACGTCGTATCAATACCTTTGATGATACATGCACGCACAAAGCGGTGGCTAACCGGAAACTTTATGAATGCACAAGGCAACGTGTTCATCGTGGACGACGCTCGCGAGATTCGCATCGCGCTGACGTGCATGTTAGACGTCGCCGGTTACCGGGTGCATGCGTTTGAGTCGGCGGAGCGGTTCCTTGTAGAACAAGACTGCGAGATTCCCGGGTGTCTTTTGCTTGACATTGGTCTGCCCGGAATGAGCGGGATGGATCTGCAACGTGCGCTTGCTGGTTCGAGGGGCGAGCGCCCGATCATTTTCTTAAGCGGACGGGGCGACATCCAAACCAGTGTACAAGCCATGAAACTGGGTGCTGTGGATTTTCTGACGAAGCCGTTTGATGGAGCTCGACTCTTAGCCGCGGTCGATCAAGCGATTCGTCTCGATATGGCCGCGCGAAAAGATCGTGCCATTTGCGAATCCATCCAACAGCGTCTTCAAGTCCTTACGCGACGCGAGAGGCAGGTAATGGCCGGTGTTGTTCGTGGCCAACTTAACAAACAGATCGCGGCCAATCTCGGTGCGGGCGAAAAGGTCGTGAAGATTCACCGCGGGCGCGTGATGAAAAAAATGGAGGTACGATCGGTAGCGGAACTCGTGCACCTAGCGTTGCGAATCGGAGTTACAACCGACATCACTCTGCATGTCCCCGAGACTGCCGCTATGGCACGAGTCTAACGTCCCAGACTCCCGATTCGCATCACGATGTACATTACCCGCCTCGCAAACGGTCGTTCCCTGGTCGAGTCGACGACGTTCGGCTAGCCTAGTTGGCATATGCCCTGGGTAACGATTGTATGGTCCATGGTCGCATCGGCGTGCCTTACGCTGGCGGCGATACATTTACTGGCCTGGTCGATGAACCGCGCGGCGTGGGCCAACCTGCTCTTTTCCCTGTCGGCGTTGGCGACGGCGGCACTGGCGGGCTGTGAATATTGGATGATGCGGGCCCAGACGCCTGCCGAATACGCCACCGCGCTGCGCTGGCATCACATTCCGATCTGGGCAATCTTCGTGACGACGGTCGGTTTCGTTCTGCTACAACTGCGGGCTGGACGTCCGTGGCTCGCCTGGACTGTGTGTGCGCTACGCACTCTCACGCTTATCCTTGACTTCACGGTGGGGCAGAATCTCCAGTACCTTGAGATCACCCACCTGCGGTCGATCCGGTTCTTAGGCGAATCCGTTTCCGGCGCCGTAGGGGTGCACAATCCGCTGCTTCTGATTGGCCAATTGAGTGCGCTGCTATGGCTGGTTTTTATTGCGGATGCCGCGGCCACTGCTTGGCGACGCGGTGATAGGCGACAGGCGGTGGAGGGAGCCACTATCGCATTCTTTGCTCTGGCCACCACCGTGCAGGCCGCGCTGGTCTTCCGCGAGATAATTGCCGCGCCATTCGCGGCAAGCCCCTTCTTCCTGGCTGTCGTTGCGGCGATGGGCTATGACCTGACTCGCGAGGTGCTACGGACGGCGCAATTGTCGGACAGCCTTCGGGAGAGCGAGGAGCGCATGACGCTGGCCACAGATGCGGCGGGATTGGGCATCTGGATGTGGGACCGCGCGCGCAATCGTGTCTGGGCGTCGGAGCGGGGGCGGCAACAGTTGGGCTTCGAGCCCGGGGAGCCGCTCAGTATCCCGGCGATGTTGCAGCACATTCATCCGGATGACCGGGAGGCGGTCCATCGCGAGCTGCAGCGCGCAGGGCAAGCAATGGGTGAGTGGCGGTCGGAGTATCGCGTCTCATTGCCGGACGGCACCCACCGGTGGATCGTGGCGCGCAATCGAATGTATCCGGACACGGCCAGCGGGACGTCACGGATGCGCGGGGTGACGGTCGACATCACGGCCCGCAAAAACGCGGAACAGGCACTCGAAATGCAGCGCGACGAGTTGGTTCACCTGGCGCGCATCACGACCCTGAACGAGTTCTCAAACTCACTGGCGCACGAATTGAACCAACCGCTTGCCATCATTCTCACCAACGCTCAGGCTGCCCAGCGGCTCCTCGCGCAATCGCCGCCGGATCTTGCGGAGGCGCGCGACATCCTCACCGACATCGTGAGCGAGGACCAGCGAGCGGGCGAGGTGATCCGCCGCCTTCGCAGCCTTCTCAAACACGGGCAGAGTCATCTGCTGCCGCTTTCCCTGGACGCCATCGTCGAGGATGTGCTTCGAATCGCGCACAGCGAACTCATCGGGCGCGGCATCACAGTTCACACCGTCATGGCCGCGAGTGATCCTAGAGTCGCCGGCGACCGGGTCCAACTGCAGCAAGTGCTCCTGAATTTGATCCTCAATGCCTGCGAGGCGATGGCCAGCAATCCGCCCGCGAGCCGGCACTTGACATTGGCGAGCGCACGCTCCGAAGAAACAATCCGGGTTTCCGTGTCGGATACCGGCTGCGGTTTACCATCTGACGCGGAAAGCATCTTCAAGCCGTTCTACACGACCAGGAAAGACGGTCTGGGTCTGGGGCTGCCCATCTGTCGTTCGATTGTTACCGCGCACCACGGCCGACTGTGGGCGGAAGCGCATGGAGCGGCGGGTCCCTCGCTGGGCGCGACGGCTGCAGGCCCCGGTGCAACGCTCCATCTCGAATTGCCTGCGGTGACGTAAGAATGGTTGACTCGCCCATCCCTGCTGAAGGCACCGTCTTCCTGCTGGATGACGAGCCGGGGATGCTCAAGGCGCTCACGCGACTCCTCAAGGCCGAGGGATATTCGGTGCGCGCTTTCAGCGCGGCGAAGGCATTCCTGGAGTCGTATAAACCACAGGCCATTGGCTGCCTGGTACTCGATGTCGCGATGCCTGAGATCGACGGATTGGAGCTGCAACGACGCCTCACGCACTCCGGGGCGTTATTGCCAATCGTGTTTCTCACCGGGCATGGCGACATTCCGATGAGTGTGCAGGCCATCAAGGCCGGCGCCGAGGACTTCCTCACCAAACCGGTGAACGACGCCGACCTGTTGCGCGCCGTGCGCGCCGCTGTGCAGCGCTGCGCCGCGCAGCGCGAGCTGATCGCAGAAGCGGCATTGCTTCACCAACGCCACTCGACTCTCACGGCGCGCGAGCGCGAAGTGATGGCCCACATAGTCGCCGGCGAATTGAACAAAGTTGCGGCTGCACACCTTGGCATTGGCGAGCACACCATCAAAGTGCATCGGGCACGGGTGATGGAGAAGATGGGCGTCGAGTCTCTCGCCGACCTCGTCCGCGCGGCGGAGCGATTGAATTTGGTGATCCCGGCCAACACGAATAAGAATTGATCCTGCGCGATCCAGCCCAGCGGCCATTGATCGCTGATCACTGGCAGCCAGGCCCGCCCGCCCGGGCGCCGCTGTGTAACCAAGGTGGAATACCAGACGGCCTGGCTTTCAGCCATTCTCGCCCCCATGGACCGAACCCGGCCACTCATTGCGGTGCTGGATGACGAGCCGCAGTTCTGCAAGGCGGTGGCCCGCCTGCTCAAGACCCACGCCTTCGATGTTGTGACCTTCACACGCGGCGAGGAATTTCTTGCGGAATGCACGTCACAATCACCCGACTGCCTGCTGCTTGACTTGCATATGCCGGACTTAAGTGGTTTCGAGGTCCTGGAACGAATTGCCGCACGCCGCATACGGTCGTTCGTGATCACCGGCCACGACGAACCTGGCAACGCCGAGCGCGTGCGAGCACTGGGCGCCGTGGACTACTTCCTCAAGCCGGTGAACGAATCCCAGCTGATCGAGGCCATTCGTTCGGCCATTGAACATCCGGCTCCGACCATCGTGCCCCCGGCCAACCCTCGGCTGAAGCAATGACCGCTCGCAACTCATGAACCTGACAAGCGCACCTGGAGCTTCGAGAAAGAATGTCGCCATTGGCGCCGCCCGCTGTATCGATACGAGTGGCAGAGGTGCTGATGGATTTCAGTGCGCGCGGCTTTGCCTCCGCGGAGTTTCGAAGGTGTGGCTGATTTTCGCGACCCATGCGCTCGTGTTTGTCGCAGGCATTTCTCCAGTGCGCGCGCAGCCGTATGAGGTTCCGCCCACCTGGGGAGGAGACATTGGGTCTCGCCCGCGTCTCACCGGTGACTGGGGCGGATTGCGCGACGAACTCGGCAAGGAGGGCGTGGTGCTCGACGTCGATGCCCTTGTCACGCCCATGGATGTCTTGAGTGGCGGGCGCAGCACGGGCAATGAAACCTGGGGCAACATCGACTACACGCTGAACATCGACACGCAAAAGCTTGGGTGGTGGCCGGGCGGTTTTCTCAATGTGTCGGCGGATACCGGTTTTGGCACCAATCTATTCGCCTATTCGGGCGCGATCGTGCCGGTCAACACGGGTGCGCTCTTCCCCGCGCCCAACGATCACACCACTGTGCTCACCAATGCGACCTTCATGCAATTCTTAAGCGAGAAATTCGGTGTGGTGCTCGGCAAGTTCAATACTCTGGTTGCGGGCAAGCAAGAGTTCTACGGCGACTACAGCACGCAGTTCTTGAATGCTGCATTCGTCTTTCCCATGACGCTCGAGCAGGTGCCACTCTCAGCTTATGGCGGCGGACTGATCGCCTTGCCGACGCCGGACATCGTTCTCTCTGCAATTGTATTGGACCCGAACGGGACGGCGACCAGCAATTCCTTCAACGACGTATTCAACAGCGGCGCGATGGTTGTCGGCAGTGGCCAGTTCACCATCAAGCCCTTTGATCTCGTCGGCCACCAAAACGTCGGGTTATCGTGGAGCAACAAGGAACGCTACTCCCTCGAGCAGGATCCCTCGAATCTGCTGCGCCTGCTGTTGCAAACCCAGTTCCCGCGCTTAGGCGATCCCGGCTCGATCTTAGGACAAATCCTGGAGCGCTTCTTCCCCGGCCTGATCGTTCCCACCGAGCCCGCCAATCAAAAAAGCAGCAGCTGGTCGGTGAGCTACGCGTTCGATCAATATCTCTGGCAGCCTCCGGGCGATACCAAGCACGGCATCGGCCTGTTCTTCTCCGCTGGCGCTTCCGATGGGAACCCGAATCCGATCAAGTGGGCGTTCCTTGCCGGCCTCGGCGCCAAAGGGGTTCCCGGCCGCCCCGATGACAGCTACGGCATCGGCGCTGCACGCACTCAGTTCAGCGGCGCGTTCATTCCGTTTTTGCGCGATCGACTGGATCTCGGGCTTGAGCACGAGGACGCGCTCGAGATGTACTACAACCTCGCCCTCACCGGGTGGCTGTCGGTGACGGCCGACCTGCAGCTCGTCAACCAGGCGCTCAACAAGACACTGAACCCAAATGCGCTGGGTCTGGTGAACGTCAACAACGCCACGATCGCCGGAATTCGTTTCCGTGTCCGCTTCTAGTTTCAATGGTATTCGCCGAAAGGACAGCTAAGATGAAAATGACACGCGCAGTCGGCTTTCTCCGCTCCGCTCTCGCGGGCATGATGCTGATCGCAATGACCGTAGCCCATGCGGCCGGGCAGAAACCGAACGTCGTGTTTATCCTGGCCGACAATGTCGGCTACGGCGATTTGGGTCCTTACGGCGGTGGTGAACTTCGAGGTTACGCGACCCCGCGCAGCGACCAGCTTGCCCGCGAGGGATTGCGCCTCACGCAGTTCCTGGTCGAGCCCGCATGCACCCCGTCGCGTGCGGCGCTCATGACCGGGCAATACTCGATCCGCAACGGGTTATCGCTCTTGAGCGCACCGGGCAGCCCGTTTCAAATGCCGGCCAAGGCTTACACCTTAGGAAAGCTGTTCAAGGACGCTGGATATGCGACCGCAATGTTCGGCAAATGGCATCTGGGCGGAAATGAGCAGGCCAGACCGACTGCGCACGGCTTCGATGAGTTCTACGGCATCCCGCCGGATACCTCGTGGAGCGACGCCATCACCGCCCCTTTCCTCACGATGACCCACTCCCTTGCGGTGCCCGAGAGCGTGCTGATCGAGAAGGGACCGTGGATCGAGCAGCAGACCGCCGGCGGAGCCGTGAAGCGGGTGAAGCCGTTCACGCCGGAAGTGAGGGCCGAGATCGACAACGAGCTCACCGAGCGGTCCATCGAGTTCATGAAACGACAGTCAGCGGCGGGCAAACCGTTCTTTGTCTACCTGCCGTTCTCCATGGGGCACTTCCCGAATTACCCGTCCAAGCAATTCGCCGGCAAATCGCGCATCGGAAACTACGGCGACAAGATGATGGAGGGCGATTATCACGTCGGGCAAGTGCTCGATGCGCTCAAGGACCTCAAGATCGATGACAACACAATCCTGGTATTCGCCTCGGATAACGGACCGAGCGGCTGGATTGGGAGAGAACTGGGCAATCTGGGATCGCCCGACATGGGCAGTCCCGGTCCCTTCCGCGGCGAACTGGGTGAGGCCAGCGAGGGCTCGATCCGCACCTTCTGCTTCATCCGCTGGCCGGGGCACATCGCGCCGAATACCAGCTCCTACGCCATGTTCTCGGAGATGGATTTTCTGCCGACCTTTGCATCCATTCTGGGCGCGAAGCTGCCCACGGATCGTCCGATCGACGGCGTAGACCAGAGCGCGGTGCTCTCCGGCAAGAACGAGGCGGGTGCACGCGAGTCGCTGCTCACCTTCATCGGTCCGGATCTGGTGGCCGCGCGCTGGAAGCAGTGGCGTTATTATTTCAAGGACATGCACCTCACGGGCTCGGGGCCACAGATGCTCGGCGGCATCTACGCGAACAACGGCGAGATCCTCTTCCCGAAGATCTACAACATCGAAATGGATCCACGCGAGGATCTGAATCTCGGCGGCATCGCGATGTTTATCTCGGGGCCCGTATACCAAGTAATTGGGCAATACCAACAATCCGTCAAGAAGTATCCGAACCCGCCCTCGGCCAATCTGACGAATTTCCGGGGAAGTGTGGCTGACTGAAGAACTGCGCACGACGCGAAGCCGCGCGCCCAACAAACCAATCTGATTTCACCTAGTTCGACAATTTGCGAGGGGAACCCATGGCTACCGACAATGACGACACCAAGACTCCGCCCGAAACCGATCTGACCCGACGCGCGGTGCTCACTGGCGCCCTTGCCAGCGGCGCGGCGGCGGTCGGCATTTCCGCGCCAGAGCCGGCTTCGGCGCAGGGAGCTCCGACGATGCCGGCGAATCCGTATGGCGGAGGCCCCGGCACCGGATTGCAGTTCCCGCCGTACTACAAGCCCACGCCCTCCGTGCGCAGCCGGATGAACTACTTCCCCGGCAGCGAGACGCTGGCGCCGGATGAGATGCGCATCTCCTTCGTCGGCAGTTGTCCTTTCCCACCGCGGCGCGATCAGGCGGGCACCTGCATCATGGTGGAACTCGGCAACGGCGACCGCTTCTTCTTTGACTTCGGCCCCGGCTGCGTCAAGAACATCCTCGCCATGGGCGTCCCGGTTCCGAGCATCAACGACATCTTCATCACTCACTTGCACGTCGATCACTACCACGACCTCTCGTATCTGTTGCCCTTCTCGGCGTGGGCAGGACGCTGGAAGATGCCACTTAGAGTCACCGGGCCCTCGGGGCGCACCCCGGACCTTGGAACCAAAGGCATGGTCGCGGGTATGAAGCAGATGCTCAAATGGCACCTGGAAGCCTTCGATGCCTGTCCCATCGGCGACGGTTACGAGGTTGAGGTCAATGAGTTCGACTGGAAGGACGAGAACGGCATTTGCTACAACAAGAACGGCGTCACGATCCGCCATTGGCGCCGCTCGCACGTCAAAGACGGCGCCTCGGCGTATCGTCTGGACTGGAACGGCCTGTCTTTCGTATGGACCGGCGACGGGCGGCCCGATGATCTCACGGCCAAGTACGCCAAGGGTGTCGATGTGTTCGTCACGGAGATCCAACCGGATCTCGCGCGCATCAACCAGCTCAAGTACGGACTGCCGGAGTTCCTCTTCAACTACACCGTGGACATCCACCACACGGTGGCCTACGCCACGGGGTATCTGATCAATCAGGTCAATCCACGGGTCGGTATGGTCACGCACCTCGCGTTCGACAACGACACGCTGAATGAGCAAAGCGCAGACGTTCGCTCGCATTGGAAAGGGCTCTTCTTGTACGGCGCACCGGACGTGGTGACCGTCAACGTGACCAAGGACGCGATCTGGCAGCGCGACGCCGTGCTGCCAAATTTCTCGGGTCAGTCCTTGCCGCCGCCCACGCTGCTCTTCGGTGACCCGTTGCCGCTTGCGACCGGCCAGGGAGTCGTCCCGCAGCCGAGGCTGCCGCGTGAGAAGCAGCAGGAGCAACTGACGCGCGACCTCGAAATTGATCCGAAGTTGTACTATCCGCCGGATGTCTACCGTAAGCCGATCACGACGCTTCCCAACCCCCAGCTGGTCGATCTCGTCGAGATGGCGAAGGTGATGGGAATCGATATGAGTAAATTCAAGAAGTAGCCAGTGGCCCCCGTCCCGCCGCGATGCGGCGGGACGCTCCGGCCTCCTTTTGATCCCGTTACCTTTTCTCGGAGCAACTCTCATGGACACCATCGATAACAATGGCAAAGCCGTTCCAATCACCATCCTCACCGGCTTTCTTGGAGCGGGAAAGACGACGCTCTTAAGTCGCATACTGACTGGAAATCATGGTCTGCGTGTCGGGGTGCTCGTCAATGATTTCGGCGCGATCAACATCGATGCCGAACTCGTCGTCGGGATCAAAGATAACGTGGTGAGCTTGTCCAATGGCTGCGTCTGCTGCCAGATTCGGGACGATCTCGTCGAGTCCGTCGTCGCTTTGCTCGCCAGCCAAGAAACCCCCGTCGAATACATTCTGCTCGAAGCCAGCGGCGTCGCTGACCCCGCCGGCATCTTCGTGACCTTCAATGATCCCAATTTGCGCGACCGGATCAGGTTGGACAGCGTCATCTGCGTTGTGGACGCGGAACAGGTTTTCGCGCACCCCGAATATCCGCCGCTGATGGACCTGAAGCTGCAGCAGATCGGATTTGCGGACATGCTGGTCTTAAACAAAGTGGACCTGGCCGGCCCTCTGCAAGTCGCGAAGGTCAAATCTTGGCTCGACGAACATTTCAACCGTCTTCGCATCGTCGAAACCAATTACTGCGAGGTGCCCTACGAGATTCTGTTGGGTGTCGGGCGCTTCGATCCAGTTCGGGCCGGCGTCAATTTGCACGCCACCGCGCGTGATTGCGCCGACCCGTCTTGTCATGACGACTCCCATGGCCATGACCACCATAGCCAGGACCATTCGAAGGTGTTCAGCACCTGGAGCTTCGAGACGGCGCAGCCGTTGGCGCTCGAGGCGCTGCGAGAAACGCTGCGAAAGTTGCCGGGCACTGTTTATCGCGCCAAAGGCTTTGTGTACTCGAGTGATGCGCCAAATCGGCGGGCAGTGCTGCAGGTGGTCGGCAGGCGTGTGTACATTTCAATTGAAGAGGAATGGGGCGAGCGCGCACCGCGTACGCAAATCGTCGCCATTGGTGCCGCCGGCGGCATTGACGCAAGTGCGCTGGAAAAGACCTTTGCCTCGTGTATTTCAGCTCCTGCCGGACTAATGTGATCACGCGAATCAACCTCGCGGCGACTCATTGCGCCAACGCGTGCAGTCGTTAGTATCTGGAATGTCCGAAAATCGAGTGCCCGATTGCTGCCGGTCGCCAAGGTCCGCAGAGGGTCGTGGGATAGGGGTAGGGAACGGCTGACGCCGTCCCCTCCCTCCGAACCCGGTGTGCAGTTCTCCCGCGACGGGCTCTCCAGTCAGTTGTTTCCTCATCGGGATTGGCGCGCTAATCGGTGAGCTTCGGACATCGTGAAAAGCCCCAGATCGGCGAAGAAGGCATTCGGCCACTGTGTATGATCGCGTCGGCATTGGCCCTGACCCGGCCGGTGCTTTTGTCGGCGTAACATTGCCCGCAAACGACGGCGAATAAAGCCGTCGAGTGACGAGAACGTAAAATGGTGGGCATGTTGGAAGTAGGCATACCAGCCTCGCAGAGTTGGATTGAGTGACGCAATCACGTATTCGATGGAATGTCCCTCGTTACGCTTGGTCTTCGCGCGGATCTTATCCCGCACGGACTTCAGACTTTTCTTGCGTACCCAACGCTGCCCTGCCTCGAACCGGTATCCCAAGAACTCGAACCCCTGACCCTCCACCCGGCAATCCCCAACGTGGGTTTTATCCGGACTTAGCGTCAATCCGTTCGCATTCACCCAAGCACGTAGGCGGGCCAGCGCACAGGCCGCTGCTTCCCGACTACGACACAACACCACAGCGTCATCGGCGTATCTCACCATCACCATCCCAGCCTCACGCATTTCAACGTCAAGCTCGTGAAGGTAAATGTTGGCGATCAGGGGGCTGATAACAGCGCCCTGCGGACTACCAGAGGTTGGTGTCCAACGCGTCATGTCTTCCATGATGTCTTGCTTGAGAAACTGCTGAACGAGCTCCAGTACACGACCGTCCGCAATCCGTCTTCCCACTTTCGCGAGAAGGGGTAAGTGTGGAATCGTGTCAAAGTAGCTTTGCAGGTCCGCATCCACCACCCAGAAATGGCCCGATTTTAAATACCGGTCCACTTCACGCAGCGCATCTTTGCAGCCCAGACCTTGCCGAAAGCCAAAGCTCCTCGGCTCGAACTCGTGCTCAAAGATCGGCTCGATCACCAACTTTAGTGCCGCCTGAAGTACGCGGTCTTTTACAGCGGGTATACCGAGCGGGCGCTGCCCCTTGCCTTTAGGTATGTACACACGCCTCACAGGCTGCGGCCGGTAGCTACCGTCCCGCAGAGTTGACGCCAGTTCGGCCAGATAATAGTCCCGCGCTTGTGCAAATCGCTCCACACTCACGCGGTCTACGCCCGCTGCTCCAGCGTTCCGTTCGACTTGTGTCCATGCCAGCATCAACGTATCAGGATGCCATAGCTTATCGATCAAACTGTGCCATTTGCCTCCTTTAACTCCTCGTTGTAGAGCCGCCA
>Ga0209248_10000390_pt1 | contig 14227 bp, 12 predicted proteins | sample BogFormECP04_OM1_FD_188241 | JGI IMG/M metagenome (GOLD analysis project Ga0209248, IMG submission 188241) | Bog forest soil microbial communities from Calvert Island, British Columbia, Canada - ECP04_OM1 (SPAdes) (version 2) | ecosystem: Environmental > Aquatic > Freshwater > Wetlands > Bog ... | reverse complement strand
GGTAGCAGAGGAACACGAACAGCGCCAGCGCCAGCACATAGTTGATGTCCGACGCGGGCGGGGCGAACAACTCTTTCGGAGACCCGCCCGCCGGGTCGGTGTACTGAACGGGCAGCACCGACAGCCAGTTCGAGATCAGGATGTACACGAAGAGCGTGACGGCCAGGGGCAACACGAAGGGCGCGATTCGCATCCCGATCGCGGATTCGATCTGGTTGCGCATCTGGATAGTGATCGCCTCGAAGAACAACTGCACACCGCCCGGCACGCCGGTGGAGGTGACCTTGGCGCGCAAGAAGAATGCCAGGGCGATGACGATGACGGCGGCGAGGGCAGCGGACGACACGGTGTCGACGTTGATGGTCAAGCCGAACCAGCGGGCGGTTTCGTGGTGGCCGACCTCGATGGCACCCTCAGCCAGCAGCGTCTCAGTCATCGCTGTCGCCTTTCCCTTCCAGTCCGTTGCCCGCGCCGCCCTCCCAGCCGCGGTCGGCGGTCTCGGTGCGCAGCTTTTTCCAGACCGGCAGCGCGGTCGACACCACCAGCAATACCTGGAACAGCGCAAGCCCGAACACCACGCCCAGCCCGGCGGGTCGGAAAACGAATGCGGCGCCCAGTCCGATCACGGTGATGATCAGCAGCCTGCTTGCCGAGTTCATCGCCATCTGCTTCTTCAGCGGATGCGCTTCGGCGGTGATCGCCGTTACCGAGCGCCGCACGCCGAGGGCGTTGAGCAAACCCAACAGGAGGCCTACGCCGAAGAACGCGCCGACCATCGGGTGGCCGAGCGCAGCGGCGGCGCCGACCGCAACGAGAGTCAGCACCAGCGAGATGGCGAGGAGACGAATTGGCCGGAAAGCAACCGAGGGAAACACCAACGGCGCGTCCTGCGCTGGCGTTGTCACTGCTGCACCTCAGTCCTCGCTAGGGGGGAGTTGCCTGGTTGAACGTTGCGTAGCCCGTCGAGCGTATCGGAGGGCAATCACCGCACTCGCATCACCCAAGGGACAACTCCCCTTTGTCGGTCGTACGTCCGTCCAATCGGACGTGAATCCGATGGCCGGTGGCCGGCAACCCGCGAGGTTAATTCGGGTTCTACCAGGACCGTACCACATCGGAGACGACCCTACTACCCCTCGTCGTAGATGTCTTCATCGCGGCGGCGCAGCAGCGGGATCAACGTCGCGATTACCGCAATCGCGATCGCGCCCAGCATGACCGCCGCGGTATCGCGCGGATTGAAGAAAATGGTGCTTGCGGTGCCGAAAGCCACGATGCCCACCCACAAATAGATGATCAGCACCACCCGGCGATGCGAATGACCGATCTGCAGCAAGCGATGATGCAGGTGCATTTTGTCGGGGCTGAACGCGCTACGGCCCGCCCGGGTCCGTCGCACGATTGCCAACAGTAGGTCGAGCATCGGCACGAACATGACCGCCACGACCAACAGGAACGGCGACAGCAGAGCAAACACGTCGCGGGCGCCGTAAGCGTTCTGCGAAATCGGTCCCGCGGCCGTCGTCGACGCGGCGGCCAACATCAGGCCGATGAGCATCGACCCGGAATCCCCCATGAAGATCTTGGCCGGGTGGAAGTTGTGCGGCAAAAATCCCAGGCAGGCTCCGGCCAGCACCACCGAAATGAGCGCCGGCGGGTAAAACAACACGTCACCCCCGTGGTCGCGAAGCAGGCCGACGGAGAACATGCAAATGGCCAATGCGGTAATCAGGCCCAGGCCGGCTGCCAGCCCGTCGAGACCGTCGACGAAGTTCATCGCGTTGACGATCGACACGGTCAACGCCAGCGTCAGCAGGATCGAGGAGGCCTGGTCCAGCACGATGGTCCCTACGCCGCCCAGCGGGATGTAGATGACACTCCAGGCGACGCCCATAGTGACTAGCACACTGGCCGCGGTGATCTGGCCGGCGAACTTCGTCAGTGCATCCAGACCCCACCGATCATCGATCAGGCCGATACCCATGATCACCGCGCCTGCCACCAGCACCGCCGGCATACCCGAGGAGTAGACGAAACCTCGTGTGAGCGCTGGCAGCTGAGATGCGAGAAAGACCGCCGCGACGACGCCGACATACATCGCCAGACCGCCCATCCGCGGCGTCGGCGTTACGTGCACATCGCGTTCGCGTGGATAGGCCACCGCGCCGAGCCGGGTTGCCAGCAGGCGTACGGGTCCGGTTGCGAAGTAGGTGATGATCGCGGCGGTGAGCCCGACGAGCGCCAGCTCACGCAACGGAACACCGGCGCCACGGTCGGACAGCGCGAGCAGACCGCCGGCGAGGTTGTACTGCACCACGACTGTATTCAATTCCGCGGCGGATCAGCCGGTCAAACTGGCAGCGTCCAGGCCGAGCACCGCGGCAATACCTTCGGCGCTAACCGGTCCGGATCGCAGAATGCGCGGCTCTGACCCGGTGAGGTCCAGGATCGTCGAGGCGGCCTGCTGCGCGGAAGGACCGGCGTCGAGATAGATGTCGACGAGGTCGCCAAGCTGCCTCCGCGCGTCGTCGGCGTCGACGGCCGGCGGAGAGCCGGAGACGTTGGCGCTGGATACCGCCATCGGCCCGACCTTACGTAGCAATTCGATGGCGACCGGGTGCAGCGGCATCCGCAGCATCACCGTGCCGCGGGCATCGCCGAGATCCCATTGCAGGGACGGGGCCTGTCGGACCACCAAGCTCAGCGCGCCCGGCCAGAATGCGCGGATCAGGTCACGCATGGCCTGCGACACCATCAGGGCAAGACCTTCGATGGTGTGCCACGAGCCGACCAGCACCGGCACGGGCATGTCGTGTCCGCGGCCCTTGGCCGATAGCAGGGCGGCCACGGCCGCGCTGTCGAAGGCGTCGGCGCCGATGCCATAGACCGTGTCCGTCGGAAGCACCACCAGCCGACCGTTTTTCACAGCCCCGACTGCCGACTCGATTCCGCGGGAACGCTGTTCGGGGTCGGCGCAGTCGAAGATGTCGGTCACGAGTCACTCCTGCGGGCCGTCACGAATCTCGGCCGACCAGTCAGATCTGTTCGGGCGACGACATCGTCGAAAAGCTCAGTGCCGCTTATCAGTCCGCAGGTCAGCGATGACGTGGTGTCGTCATGCTCGACGGCGAAGAAGCCGCCCGGACGCAACCAACGACCGGCGAGCCGGACGATAGCGTTGATCACCGTCATCCCGTCCGCGCCGCCGAACACCGCATGCGACGGATCATAGTGCGAGACTTCGGGTTCGACCGGCGCGCCATCAGGCACGTAGGGCGGGTTGGCCACCACGAGATCGACCTGCCCGTCGAGATCGGTAAGCAGGCCGGGTTTGGTGACGTCAGCGTGTAATAGCTCGACCTTGGTGCCTGCGGAGTTCTTGCGGGCATACTCAAGCGCCGCATCGGAGTCATCGATGCCGAGTAGGCGTGCTTCCGGCCAGTGTCGCGCGAGGGCGATCGCCAGCGCACCCGAACCGGTGCAGAGGTCGACGATAACGGGAGCCTCCGGAAGACGCTGCGCGGTAGCCCATTCCAAGATCGCTTCGGTTTCCGGACGCGGAATGAAAACGCCGGGCCCGACGAGCAGCCTCAGCGGACCGAACGCGGCGGTGCCGGTGATGTGCTGCAGCGGCACTCGGCGTGATCGGGCGGCGATCGCGGCGTGGTAGCGGTCGAAGAAGGTGTCGTCGGGCGAATCGATCAGCGGCAGACGTCCACGCTCCGTGCCGGTCAGGTGTGCGGCCAACTCCTCGGCCTCGTAACGCGCAGAGTCGATTCCGGCGTCTGCGAGCAGCGTCGTGGCCGACTCGATCGCGCAGCGCAGTCGAGTGGTCATGCCTGCTGCAGCCGTGATTGCCTGTCGGCAACGCTCAGCGCGTCGAATAGTGCGTCCAGGTCGCCGTCGAGAACCTGATCGAGATTGTGTGCCTTGTAACCGATGCGGTGGTCGGTGACCCGGTTCTCCGGGAAGTTGTAGGTGCGGATGCGTTCGCTGCGGTCCACGGTGCGGATCTGGCTGGCGCGGTCGGCCGAGGCGTCGGCGAGCGCCTGCTCTTCTGCCAGTGACTGCAAGCGAGCGGCGAGCACCTGCAGGGCGCGGGTCTTGTTCTGCAGCTGCGACCGTTCGTTCTGACAGGTGACGACAATCCCGGTGGGCAGGTGGGTGATTCGCACCGCCGAGTCGGTGGTGTTGACGCCCTGACCGCCCTTGCCCGACGACCGGTAGACGTCGATGCGCAGGTCGGACTCGTCGATCTGCACCTCGCCGACCTCTTCAGGCTCCGGGTAGACCAGCACGCCGGCGGCCGACGTATGAACGCGGCCTTGGGATTCGGTGACAGGTACGCGTTGTACCCGGTGTACCCCGCCCTCGAACTTCATCCGCGACCAGACGCCGTCGGCCGAGTCGCCCTTGCTGGCGATCGTGACCGTCGCGTCCTTGTAACCACCCAAGTCCGAGATGGTTTCGTCCAAAACCGTCACGTTCCAGCCGTGCCGCTCGGCATAGCGGATGTACATCCTGGCCAGGTCCGCAGCGAAGAGGGCCGACTCTTCGCCCCCCTCACCGGATTTGACCTCGAGCACGATGTCGTCGGAGTCGTGGGGGTCGCGGGGTGCCAGCATGTCGGTGAGCTGAGTGTCGAGTTCTTCAGCGCGTGATTTCAGTTCGGCGACTTCGTCGACGAACGATGCGTCGTCGGCGGCCAGCTCACGTGCGGCCTCGAGATCGCCCCGGACCGTCTCCAGCTTGCGGTGGGTGGCGACGATCGGCGCCAGTTGCGCGAATCGACGGCCGACTTTGCGCGCGTTGGCAGCATTGCTGTGCAGTTCGGGATCGGCCAGCTGACGCTCGAGCTCGGCGTGTTCGGCCAGCAGCGCGTCGATCGCCTGCACGCCCTGCGTCATGCGTCTCTCCTTTCCAGAGCAAGTCGACAAACCACGAGTCTCCCAAACGCGAAACGACGCCCGGCCTGGTGCGGTTTTCGCAACAGATCGGGCGTCGGTCCAAGCTACTTGTCGGCCGAAGCCTCTTTCTCGGCGCCGGCCTTGCGCTTGCCGTAGCGCCTCTCGAAACGGGCTACCCGGCCGCCGCTGTCGAGAATCTTCTGCTTGCCGGTGTAGAACGGGTGGCACTGCGAGCAGACCTCGACCACGATGTGGCCGCTTTCCTTGGTGCTGCGCGTCGTGAAGGTATTGCCGCACCCGCAGAGCACGGTGGTCTCACCGTAGGCGGGATGAATATCAGATTTCATGGTGTCCTCTTCGTTCGTCGGTCGCCGGGTCGCCCTGAGAAGCTCGCAATCGGACGTGAACCGGAACCTCAGCTTCGGCTGTCGATTATGCCAGGTCAGCCGCTCTCCCCCTAAACGCGCGCAAGCAGCTGAGCATTCCCCGCGCTAACCGGGGCTGACGTGGTTATTCGCCGCGGCCTTCGCCGGCCTGGTCGACCACCGTATACGTGGTGTCACGCGCGATCCGGGTCCACAGCGCGCCACCCTCCGGAGTCGAGCCCCGGGATGTCAGTTCGCGCTTGAGAATTTTGTTGGTCGCGGTCGACGGCAGGCCTTCAGTGATCCACACATGACGCGGCCACCCCTTGGGCGATAGATCGGCCTGGCCGGCCAGGAACTCGCCGAACTCCCCCGGCGTCAGCTCGGCGCCGTCGACCAGTACCAATGCCGCCATTACCTGGTCGCCCACCTGCTCATCCGGCACCGCGTACACCGCGACCTGGCTGACAGCCGCCAATCGTTGCAGGATGCGTTCGATGGGCGCCGTCGTCATGTTTTCGCCGTCGACCCGCAGCCAATCTCCGCTGCGCCCGGCGAAGTAAATCCAGCCGTCCGCGTCCCGGTAGGCCAGGTCGCCCGACCAGAACATGCCATGGCGCAGTCGCGCGTCGGTGGCGTCCTGGTCGTTGTAGTAGCCGGCGAACAGGCCGGCGCCGGACGTGTTGACCAGTTCGCCGATCGCCTCGTCGGCGTTGATCAGCGCGCCATCGTCGTCGAACCGGGCCACCGCGCATTCGGTGAGCGTGTCGGGGTTGTAGATGCTCACGCCGGGAAAGCCCTGGCCCAGTGACCCCGGCGGGCAGCCGTCTTCGCGGGTGATGATGATCGCGCCTTCGGTGGAGCCGAAACCGTCCCACACCGTGCAATCGAAACGCCGACTGAACTCGGCGATGTCGCGGTCGCTTGCCTCGTTGCCGAATGCGACCAGCAGCGGGTTGTCCCGATCGTCGGGCAGCTCAGGGGTGGCCAGCACATAGGCCAGCGGCTTGCCGACGTAGTTCATATACGTCGCGCCGTAGCGACGTAGGTCAGCCAGCAAGCCGGATGCCGAGAACGTCGCAGGCACCATCGCCGCACCGGAGCCGACCGCCACGCTCCAACCGGCCAGCAGCGCGTTGGAGTGAAACAGCGGCATCGACAGGTAGCAGACGCCGGATGAGTCGACCTCGAACCGCCCGATCAAGTTGGCGCCGGCGAAAATCACGGTCAGGTGGGTGACCCGGACCGCCTTCGGCTCGCCGCTGGTGCCCGAGGTGAAGATCATCATCAAGGTGTCGGTGGGCTCGACCTCGCGATGCGGAACGAGCGGCCCGGCTGCTGCCAGCAAACCAGCCCACTCATCGCCTCCGACGTCGACGACGCGGACTCCGGGCAGATCCAGCCCGTCGAGCAGTGCGCGGTGCGCAGGGTCGGTGAGCAGTATCTGGCAGTCGGCCCGCACGATGTCTTTGGCCAGCGCCGCGCCGCGACGGGTGTCGTTGATGCCGCACAATACGTAGCCGCCGAGCGCCGCGGCCGCCATCGCGGTCAGCATTTCGGGGGTGTTGCCCAGCAGCGCGCCCACATGCAGGGCGCGTTCCGGGTCGGCGATGCCGATCAATGCGGCGGCCGTGGCCGAGGCGTCCGCCAAGTGCTCGCGCCAACTCCACACCCGGTCGCCGTATTTCACCGCCGGCGTGGAGTCGCTAACGCGGGTGCGCAGCAGTCGCTGAATAGTCTCCGCCACAGGCTGGGACGTTACCGGCGCAGCGTCAGCTGCCTAGGGGAAAGGCGATGTTCGTCGACGGCGGTGATGTGCTAACCGGTCAGTCGTTGTCCATGCCCGGTGTCGTCTTGGATACCTGAACCAGGAATTCGTAGTTGGTCTTGGTCTTCCGCAGCTGCGACATCAGCAGGTCGATGGCCTGGTGGGAATCCAGCCCCGACAGCACCCGACGCAGCTTGTGCACGATGCCGAATTCGTCTGGCGAGAGCAGCAATTCGTCCTTACGCGTGCCCGACGGGTTCACGTCGACGGCGGGGAACACACGACGTTCGGAGATCTTGCGGTCCAGCTTGAGCTCGGCGTTACCGGTGCCCTTGAACTCCTCGAAGATCACTGTGTCACCGGTGGATCCGGTTTCCACCATCGCCGTGGCGATGATCGTCAGCGAGCCGCCTTCTTCGATGTTGCGGGCGGCGCCGAGGAATCGCTTCGGCGGGTACAGCGCGGTGGAGTCGACACCACCGGACAGAATGCGACCCGACGCCGGCGACGCGTTGTTGTAGGCGCGACCCAGGCGGGTGATCGAGTCGAGCAGCACGACGACGTCCTTGCCCTGCTCCACGAGCCGCTTGGCCCGTTCGATGGCCAACTCGGCGGCCTGAGTGTGATCTGACGGCGGCCGGTCGAAAGTCGAAGCGATGACCTCCCCCTTGACCGAACGCTGCATGTCAGTAACCTCTTCGGGCCGCTCGTCGACGAGTACGACCATGAGATGGCATTCCGGGTTGTTCACGGTGATCGCGTTCGCGATGTCCTGCAGGATCGTCGTCTTACCGGCCTTGGGCGGCGACACGATCAGCGCGCGCTGGCCCTTACCGATCGGCATGATCAGGTCGATGATTCGCGTCGTCAGCCGGTCGGGAGTGGTTTCCAGCCGTAGCCGCTGGTTGGGGTACAACGGCGTCAGCTTGGAGAAATCGTCACGCTTCTTGACGTCTTCCACAGGCCCACCGTTGACGGTGTCCAAGCGCACCAACGGGTTGAACTTCTGCCGCTGGTTGGGCTGTTCGCCGTCCTTGGGCACCCGCACCGCGCCGGTCACCGCGTCGCCGCGGCGTAAGCCGTTCTTGCGCACCATGTTCATCGACACGTAGACGTCGTGCGGGCCGGCGAGATAACCGGAAGTACGCACGAACGCGTAATTGTCGAGCACGTCGAGGATGCCGGCGACTGGCTGAACGACGTCGTCTTCGCGCAGTTCGGTGTCACCACCGCCGCCGTCGCCCGGCCGGTCGCCGCGACGCCTGCGTTCCCGGAATCGGCGGCCTCGGCGGCCGCCGCGCCCGTCACCGTCGTCGTCTTGCTGGTTCGAGCCGCCGCGGTTCTGTTGCCCGCCCGAGCCCTGTCGGTCGCCGCTGCGGTCGGAGTCCTTATCGGACTCGCGATCTTCGGACTTGGCGTCCTGCTGGCCGCGGTCGCGCGACGGCTTGTCGGCGGATTGGTCGGTCTTTTCGTCCCGGTTCTGCCGCTCGGCGTGGTCGCCGGACGATCCCCCTTCGCTAGAGTCAGCGCGTGTCGCATCGTCGGCGGTGGCCTCGGTGTGGTTGGCCGGAGCCTCGGCCCCGTGGTTTTGTGACGCGCTGCTGGTAACGCCGTTGGCAGGTGCACCGTTGGCTTGCCCTTGACGGCTCTCCTTAATCGCGGCGATCAGTTCGTTCTTACGCATCCCAGAGGTGCCCTTGACGCCGGCCCGATTGGCCAATGCGCGCAGTTCGGGCAGCACCATGGTGGACAGCGAACCGTCCGACCCGCTGGTGTTGGCCTCCGTCGCCGATCCGGATGCGTCATGGTCGGCGGAAGAGTCAGTGGTCACGGAGTTGGACAGCTTGTGGTTTTCGGTGCTGTCGTCAGCCGTAACGAGGTCCGTTTCAGTCACGGATTTCCTTTCTTCCCTCGCTGATCGAATCAAGCAAGGGGTTCGTTGCATTCAGCCAAATCGCCGAGTGCTACCAACAATCGACTCTGCAACGGTGATCCCCCACGATTTGCCGTTTTAAATGGCGAACCATCGTCCCCGAGAAGAATTTGGTGTTCGTCCTAGTGTCTACGCAGACTCAGAGGCTGCAATTGCTGGACGCCGTCGAGAATAACCTGCTTCGATGCCGGAAGCAAGAAGCCCCTCCCTCGTGGCGGTGGATGTTAGCTGCGGACAGCTACCCCAGAAGTCCAGCGTACTCCGTCGCCGAGTGGCATCTCGCTGACCGCAAACCCGTTTGCGGCGCCGTACTCGAGGGCCTCTGCGGGTAACTCGGATGCCGTGCTCAGCGCGATCACCGCCGGACCGGCGCCAGAGAGCACAGCCGCAACCCTGCAACGCCGCAAAAGGTGAAGGTATTCCGCCGCCGCCGGCATCGCGGGTGCGCGCTGCGGCTGATGCAGCATGTCCTCGGTGGCGGCCATCAGCAGATCAGGTCGCTCGGTGAGCGCCACCACCAGCAGCGCTGCACGGCTCAGATTAAAGCGTGCGGCGACGTGGCTGACCTGAGCAGGAAGCAGAATCCGTGCTTCCGCCGTCGATGACCGATGCTCGGGGATGGCGGGGAACAGACGGATGTCGGGATGTAATCGCAGCGACACCGCCGAGTAGCTGGGCGGATCGGAGCTGCGGTCGGTCCACGACACCACCGCACCGCCCAACACCGACGCCGCGGCGTTGTCGGGATGCTCCTCGAATTCCGACGCCAGCTGAATCAGCTGGGTCTGGCTCATCGGGGTCGAACCCGCTTGTGCGACAAGCCCGTTGACCGCCGCCAGGCCGCCGACCACCGCCGCGGCCGACGAGCCCAGGCCCCGCGAATGTGGGATGGCGTTACGGCACCGCACTTTCAAGCCGGGCGCGCTGACGCCTGCCGCCTGCAGCCCGTGCTTGATGGCCCGAACCACCAAATGGCCGGGGCCGAGTGCCAGCTCGCCGGCGCCCTCGCCGTCGACTTCGACGGTCAGGCCGGAATCGGTTGTCTCGACGATGATTTCGTCGTAGAGGCCCAGCGCGAGCCCGATACTGTCGAAGCCCGGGCCGAGGTTGGCACTGGACGCCGCGACGACCGAGCTGGCCAGCAGCCCGGCAGGCAACACTTGGGTCACTAGACGAGCTCCAGTTTTGCGACAACGGCGACGGGGTCGACGGGCACCGCCGACACGGTCGGCATGTCCCGTAACGCCGTGTCGGGATCCTTGAGGCCGTTGCCGGTCACGGTGCACACCACGCTCGATCCCGGTGTCACCCAACCGTCCTCGACGGCTTTGAGAAAACCGGCGATGCTGGCCGCCGACGCGGGTTCGACGAAGACGCCTTCGCTACCGGCCACCAGGTGATAGGCGGCCAGGATCTCGTCGTCGGTGGCGGCGAGGAATCGTCCCCTGGACTGCTGCTGCGCCTCGACGGCCTGCGCCCACGACGCCGGCGAGCCGATGCGGATCGCGGTGGCGATGGTCTCGGGCTGGCTGACCGGTTGGCCGAGCACCAACGGCGCCGCGCCGGCCGCCTGGGTACCCAGCATGCGCGGCAGCTTGTCGATCACTCCGTCGGCGTGATACTCGCGGTAGCCCTTCCAGTACGCGGTGATGTTGCCGGCGTTGCCGACCGGCAGCGAGTGCACGTCGGGTGCGTAACCCAGCGCGTCGACGATTTCGAATGCCGCCGTCTTCTGGCCTTCGATGCGCAAAGGGTTGACCGAGTTGACCAAGGAGATTGTCGGGAAGTCGGCGACGATCTTGCGGGCGAGTTCCAGGCAGTCGTCGAAGTTGCCGTCGATCTGGATGACCTTGGCGTCATGCATGACGGCCTGCGCCAGCTTGCCCATCGCGATCTTGCCCTGCGGGATCAGTACCGCGCAGGTGATGCCGGCCCGGGCCGCGTAGGCCGCCGCCGACGCCGAGGTGTTCCCCGTCGACGCGCACAGCACGGCCTGCTGACCGCGGGCCACCGCGTCGGTGACGGCCATCGTCATACCGCGGTCCTTGAAGGAGCCGGTGGGATTGAGACCCTCGACCTTGAGATGAACCGTGCAGCCGGTCTTCGCGGACAGCCTGGTCGCCGGTATCAGCGGCGTGTTGCCCTCGAGCAAGGTGACGGGAGCCCAGTCGTCGCCGACCGGCAGCCGATCCCGGTAGGCCGCAATCAGACCCGGCCACGGCTGGTGGATGCCGGTCTTGGCGCTTGCCGAATTCATTCGCTGGTTCCTTCCAGCCGCAGGACGCTGGCCACACTCTGCACCGCGTCGAGGTCGGCGAGCGCGTCGACGGTTTCGGACAGTGCGGCGTCGGTGGCGCTGTGGGTGACCACGACGATGCGGGCTCCTACCCGTTGGCCACCCTCGCCGACGACGCCTTCCTGGCGGACTTCGGCGATACTGACTTCGCGCTTGGCGAATTCCGCTGCTACCGAGGACAACACGCCGGGCTTGTCCGCGACGTTCATGCTCACGTAGTAGCGGGTGCTGATGCAACCCATTGGCGCGACGGTCAGTCGGGCGTACTTGGATTCCTTGGGTCCGCGGCTGCCCAGCACCCGGTTGCGCGCCGCCATCACCAGATCACCGGTTACTGCCGACGCGGTCGGCGCTCCGCCGGCGCCCTGACCGTAGAACATCAGTCGGCCCGCGGCTTCGGCCTCGACGACCACGGCGTTGAATGCGCCGTTGACCGTGGCCAGTGGATGCGACAACGGCACCAGCGCAGGGTAGACCCGCGCCGAAACCCGCTGCTGCCCATCGTCGGTGGTGATTCGCTCACAGATCGACAGCAGTTTGATGGTGCAGCCCAGGGCCCGCGCGGACACGAAGTCGTCCGGGGTGATCTTGGTGATGCCCTCGCGGTAGACGTCGTCGGCGGTCACCCTGGTGTGGAACGCGATGGACGCCAGGATCGCGGCTTTGGCCGCGGCGTCGTAGCCTTCCACGTCCGCGGTGGGATCGGCCTCGGCGTAGCCGAGCGCGCTCGCGTCGGCCAGCGCGCGCTCGTAGTCGGCGCCGGTGCTGTCCATCTCGGAGAGGATGTAGTTCGTGGTGCCGTTGACGATCCCGGCCACCCGCTGCACGGTGTCGCCGGCCAGCGACTGGGTCAACGGCCGGATCACCGGGATGGCACCGGCAACGGCAGCCTCGAAATACAGGTCGACGTTGGCGCTTTCGGCTGCCTGCGCGAGCTCGCCGGTTGCGACCGACAGCAGGGCCTTGTTCGCCGTCACCACGGATTTGCCGTGCTCCAGCGCCGACAGGATCGCTTTGCGGGACGGATCGACCGGACCCATCACCTCGATGACGATGTCGACGTCATCGCGGGAGACCAGTTCGTCGATGTTGTCGGTGAGCAGATCGATCGGCACACCCCGGTCCGCCGCTACCCGCCGAACGCCGACGCCTCGCAGCACCAGCGGCGCGCCGATCCGGGCGGCGAGATCATCGGCACTGTCCTCGATGATGCGAACAACTTCACTGCCCACATTGCCCAGTCCCAATACCGCTACACCGACCGGCTTTTCATCACCGTTCACGCGTCACCTCAGCTCCAGACTCAGAAGATCATCGACGGTCTCCCTGCGCAGAATCAGACGGGCCTGTCCGTCGCGCACAGCGACCACCGCCGGCCGGCCGATCAGGTTGTACCGGCTCGACAGCGAGTAGCAGTAGGCGCCGGTGGCTGCCACCGCAACCAGGTCGCCCGGCGCTACATCGTCGGGCACCCAAGTATCCCGTACGACGATATCACCGCTCTCACAATGCTTTCCGACGACACGGGCCAGCGTCGGTGACGCATCGGTGGCCCGGGAGACCAGCCGAACGTCGTATTCCGCGCCGTACAGCGCAGTGCGGATGTTGTCGCCCATCCCGCCGTCCACGCTGACGTAACGGCGATGCGCCGTCGTGCTCACACCGACATCTTTGACGGTGCCGACCTCATACAGCGTGATGGTCCCTGGCCCGGCGATGGCGCGGCCGGGCTCGACGACCAGCCGCGGAACCGGCAATCCCACCGCCGCCGATTCATTGCGCACGATGGATCCGAGCTTGTCGGCGAGTTCGCGCACCGGCGGTGGATCGTCGTTGGGCAGATACGAGATGCCCAGGCCGCCACCGAGATCGACGGTGGAGATCTGTGCGGTCTTGTCGACCCCGAACTCGGCGACGACGTCGCGCAGCAGGCCGATCACCCGGTGCGCGGCGAGTTCGAAGCCGCCGACGTCAAAGATCTGCGACCCGATGTGACTGTGCAGGCCGACCAGTCGGAGGTGATCGGTGGCGAATACCCGTCGAACCGCTGCCGTCGCCGCGCCGTTGGCCAGCGACAACCCGAACTTCTGGTCTTCGTGGGCGGTGGAGATGAATTCGTGGGTGTGGGCTTCGACGCCGACGGTGACGCGGATCAGCACATCCTGGACGACACCGGCCTCACCGGCAATCGCATCGAGGCGCTCGATCTCGATCATCGAGTCCACCACGACGTGACCGACGCCGGCCTTGACGGCCGCGGTCAGCTCCGCGACGGATTTGTTGTTGCCGTGCAGCGCGATCCGCTCGGGCGGAAAGTTCGCGTGCAGCGCGACCGCGAGTTCACCGCCGGTGCAGACATCGAGCGAGAGGCCTTCCTCGTCGATCCACCGCGCAATCTCACTGCACAGGAAGGCTTTACCGGCATAGTGCACATTGGCGCCACCGCCGAACGCCGCCGCGATCTCCCGGCACCGGGCCCGGAAGTCGTCCTCGTCGACGACGAACAGCGGCGTGCCGTATTCCTGTGCCAACCAGTTCAGCTCGACACCCGCGATGCTGACGACACCGTCATCACCGCGGACCGCGTTGCGCGGCCACACATTCGGTGCCAGCTCCAGCAGTTCTTGGGTGCTCGACGGGCACGGCGGAACGCCGGAGTGATGAAACTCTTCGGCGTGACGTGGGCCGGCGGGATGCGCGTTCACATTCGCTCCGGAGCGCGGACACCCAGGATGGCCAACCCGTTGGCGATGACCTGGCGGGTCGCCTGGCACAGCGCCAGACGCGCGGTGTGCAATTGGTTGGGCTCTTCATCGCCCTGGGGCAACACCCGGCACGAGTCGTAGAACCGGTGGTAATCGCCGGCGAGGTCTTCGAGGTACCGGCACACTCGGTGCGGTTCACGCAGGGCAGCCGCGGTTTTCAGCACTCGCGGGAATTCGCCGAGATTGCGGACCA
>Ga0209248_10000387_pt1 | contig 14303 bp, 10 predicted proteins | sample BogFormECP04_OM1_FD_188241 | JGI IMG/M metagenome (GOLD analysis project Ga0209248, IMG submission 188241) | Bog forest soil microbial communities from Calvert Island, British Columbia, Canada - ECP04_OM1 (SPAdes) (version 2) | ecosystem: Environmental > Aquatic > Freshwater > Wetlands > Bog ... | reverse complement strand
ATTGTCCAGCTGCTCGCGGAAGGGAAGAGCAGCAAGGAAGTCGCGTCGTCGCACAACATCAGCGTCAAGACGGCCGAAACGCACCGCGCCAACATCATACGCAAGCTGCAGTTGCACACCGTCAGAGAACTGTCGGAACGTATTTCGAACAAGTTCCTAAAACGGTTATCGAAAAAATACTCAGGCAGCAAGATCCGCCGGCGGAAAACGACAGGGGCGTCGAACAGCCGGTGGAGAAGCGGGGCGCCAGCAAAACAAAAACCCGCAACCGCAAATCCTGATTGGCGCCAGAGTGGGAGTCAGTTGCGAACCAGCGTCACGTCTGGGGTAGAAAAACGGAGCAGATAATGCGCATGACAAGTAATGGAACGGGCCAGAGCGACCGAGCGGTGGTCAGAGCAACTTGGGAGAAAAGTATGGACGCATCAATGCAGAGCATTCTCGAAATCCTGGAAGAAAACGTCAAATGGTGGGAACAGGCCGCCGTCACCTGCGAACACACGGCCACTCGTTTACCCGCAGGTGAGAAGGAAGGCTGGCAGCTGATGGGCGCAGTGTATCGGGAGCGCGCGGAGAAGCACACGCGACTCGTGGAGCAATTTCGTCTGGGGAACAATGTGGCGCGTGGCGGAAGCGGCGCTTAAAACATTCCCCGGATTCCGCTAACAATGAACGCCAGCGACGCGAGCAGCATCACCACCGTCGCGGCCCAGCCGATAATCCGCAGATACGCCGGGAGCGAAAACTCTTTCACAATCGCGGCGTTCGCGGACATGATCATCAGCATCACCATCAGCGGAACCGCTACCACGCCGTTGATCACGGCGGACCAATAAAGCGCGCGTATCGGATTCATTCCGAAAAAATTCAACGCGATACCGATGATCATCGCTGCCGCCAGCACACCATAGAATTTGGGCGCCTGGCGTGGCCGGCATTCCAGGCTGGCGCGCCAGCGGAACGCTCCGGCCACGGCGTACGCCGCGGAGCTGGCCAGCACCGGTACCGCCAGCAATCCCGTCCCGATGATCCCCAGCGCGAAAAGCAGGAACGCGAAATGTCCGGCCAGCGGTTGCAAGGCCTTGGCGGCATCGGCGGAGGTTTCGATGCCTTTGCCCGCGCCCGTGGAGTGCAGCGTCACGGCTGTGGTGAGAATAATGAAGAACGCCACCAGGTTCGAAAATCCCATGCCGACCCAGGTATCCAGCGAGATCCTATGGAATTCCGTGGCCGCTTGTTCCGGGCGTCGCTTGAGCGGAGATTCCTTCCTGCTGATGCGCACGTCCTCCGCCTCTTCCGACGTTTGCCAAAAGAATAAATACGGGCTGATGGTGGTGCCCAGCACGGCGACCAGCGCCATCCAGTAGCCCGCCGTCCAGGAGACGGAGGGGATCACCGTTGAGCGCAGCGCCGTTTTCCACGGAACGTGCACCACGAACGCCGTCGCCACATACGCAAACAGCACCACCGTCAGCCACTTCAAGTAATGAACATATTTTTTGTACGGCACGAACACCACAAGCAGCAGAGACAGCAAGCCAAACGCCAGCGCATAAGCGTTGAGCGATCCTCCGAACACCAGCTGCGCCGCCGCGCCCATGGCTGTTACGTCCGCGCCCAGATTAAAAATATTGGCCACGCAGAGTAATAAAACCAGTCCGTAGAGAACCGGCCTTGGATAGTGCTGGCGCAGGTTTTCCGCGATGCCCGCCCCGGTGATCCGTCCCAGCCGCGCGCAGATTTCCTGCATGGCGGCCATCAGCGGAAACGAAAACAGCATGGTCCACAACATGCCCATGCCGAATTGCGCGCCTACCTGCGAATAGGTTGCGATGCCGCTGGGATCGTCATCGGCGGCCCCGGTAATCAACCCGGGGCCGAGCCGCAGAAGGAAATGGATATGCTTCCGGGGAAAGCCCGCGCGCGGCGCGGCCGTTTTCGCTTTTCCCGATGAATTCGTCACGCAACTCTCCCAAAAATCGCGACAGCAGAACACCGCCAGCGCCCGCTGAGCAGGACTTTTCGTTTTCTTCTGTCCAGCGGCAAACAGTCCCGGGACGTCGCGGCGCTCAATCGCTGCAAGAGTTATACGCCAGTCGTAAGCTCCGTAAAATCAGTGATTCACGGTAGGTACGGCCCCGGTGGACCGCGGGCAAGAAAATTCGCCACTGCGGGGACGAATCGTTGCTCCTGGCCAGTCGCTCCTGGACGTTGGTACGACCGGTCTGATGCTGGCGCCGGCAGCAGGCCTCGCGGCGCAAACGTTACGCTTTCGTATGGATTTTGGAAGTTGACCGCCGAATCCGCCAAGCCTGGGATAAAATTTATTCCGGTGCCCCTTCGATGAAGGTTTCACGTTTAACGCTTCTGATTTCCTGTGTTTGGGTGTTTTTTGTCGGTGGCTACGCGGCCGTCACCTTGCTCGCCTCTCGCGATTCCACCGTGGCCGGCCTCAGCTATTTTTTCGCGTGCATGCTTCCGTTGTTTGCCAACACCTGCCTGCTATGGAACGCCGCGTCTCCCTACCGGCGGCAAAACGGATTCTGGATGCTCCTAGCGCTGGGCTGCACTTTTTGGCTGGCGGGAATCCTCGTCCTGGTTTACACCCAATTTAGCCTGCACCAGGAAACGCAAGTGCCGTTCATCGCCGACTTGCTCTTTTTTCTGCACACTGTCCCATTCATCGCCTCGCTGGCGCTGATGCCGCACGCGCGCAAGATGCGCGAAACCCTGCGCTATGGTTTGATCGATTTCGTTCTGTTGGCGTTCCTGTGGCTGTACATCTACGTTTTCGCGGCCATGCCCTGGAAAGTAATTTCGCCCAATCCGCAGTTATTCCACTCGCGCGACCTGGCCAGCTATGTGATTGAAAATTTGGTGGTCGCGGCCGGCTTTGGCCTGCTGTTTCTGCGCGCTCGTGGAGCGTGGCGCATCGTGTACGGCCATCTGTTCGGCGCATTCTCCTTATATGTCACCGGCATGACGCTATCAGCCATGGCCATTTACCACCTGCTGCCTTACAACGGCGGCCTGATCCGCTTGCCCATGCTGGCTTCCTTCGTCTGGCTCGGAACGGTGGGAATTATCGCGCACGGTTTGTCGTTCGAGCCGGAAGCGCAGCAACCGTCTGTGCAGCGCGATACCCAGTGGCCCGCACGTCTGGCGATGTGGGGTGTGCTGGCCGCGCCGCTGCTGGCTGCGTGGAATGAGTTCGCAAGCACCGCGCCGGATTCGGTGAAAAGTTTTCGTTTAATTGTTACGCTGGTCGCGATTTTCGCCGGCGCGGCTCTGGTGTTTCTGCGTCAGCATCTCGTGTATCAGGAACGCACCAAGCTGGTGCACGATTTGTGGGAGTCCCTGGAAAACGTCAAGCGCCTGCAAACGCATTTCGTGCAATCCGAAAAATTGGCCTCGCTCGGTCAGCTGGCCGCGGGTGCCGCGCACGAAATCAATAATCCGCTCACCGCCATTCTGGGTTATGCGGACGTGCTGACCATCGAAAACGCCGCGAACACGCGCGCGCATTCCCTGGGCGACAAAATCCGCGAGCAGGCGCGCCGTACCAAGGACCTGGTCAATAATTTGCTCAGCTTTGCGCGCCAGGTTCCCGCCGAAAAGCAATTGCTGGACCTTAATAGCGTCCTCACGGGCGCCGTGCAGCTGCGCAACCTTGACCTGCGCGGGAAAAATATCCGCATCGAGCTGGAAAACCGCAGCATCCTGCCTGCCGTACGCGGCGATCCGAATCAGTTGCTGCAGGTTTTCTATCACTTGATCAGCAACGCGGTGGACGCCATGGAGTCCGCCGGCGGCGGCGTCTTGCTGATTCGCACTTTGCGCGAACGCGGAAATGTGGTGATCGAATTCTCCGATACCGGACCAGGCATGAAGGAACCGGAAAAAGTCTTCGATCCGTTTTACACCACGAAGGAAGTCGGCAAGGGCACGGGCCTCGGCCTCAGCATCTGCTACGGAGTGATGGAAGAGCACGGCGGTCGCATCAGCGGATTCAACCGCCCCGAAGGCGGCTGCACGTTCCGCCTGGAACTGCCGGCGATCCTCGCGGTTTTTCCGCAGACATCCACGCTGCCGGCAGCTCCGGTGAACACCCGCTAGATTCTTATCCGGGCATCGTGAATGTGCTAGAGTCTGAAATTCCATGAACGCATCCGCCCCGCTGGCCGCACCGGCGATTGCCACCGAACATCTGACCCGCCGCTTCGGCGATTTGATCGCCGTGCAGGACGTAAACCTGCGCGTGGCTCCCGGCCAGTTCTTCGGTTTTCTCGGCCCCAACGGCGCCGGAAAATCCACAACTATAAAGATGCTCACCGGACTGCTGGCGCCTTCTTCCGGGCGCATGCAGATTCTGGGCATTGATCTGACGCAGGATTCCGTGGAAGTGAAGCGCCAGATTGGCGTGGTGCCCGAAGGCATGGCGCTCTTCGGACGCCTCACCGGCTCCGAGTATCTGAATTTTGTGGGACGCATGTACGGGCTGGACCGCGCGACAGCTGCAAAACGCACCGCGGAACTTCTAGATTTTATGCAGCTGGTGGACCAGCCCAAGGCTTTGGTGACGGACTACTCGCACGGAATGCAGAAGAAACTCGCGCTGGCCGCCGCGGTGATCCACGGCCCGAAAATTCTTTTTCTCGATGAACCGTTTGAGGGCGTGGACGCGATTGCCTCGAACACGCTGAAATCCATGCTGCAGAATATGATCGCGCGCGGCGCCACCATCTTTCTTACTTCGCACGTCCTGGAAATTGTCGAACGGCTCTGCAGCCACGTGGCCATCATTCATCGCGGCCAGCTGGTCGCGCAGGGCTCGCTGGAAGAACTTCGCGCGGGCGTGGAGGCGCAAGCGGCTGCCGCTCTGAATGCCGCCGGTGCGCCGCATGAGATTGGCGCGTCCGCTCCCGGCGAAAAGCTCACGCTGGAACAGATTTTCCTGCGCATCGTGGGCGGCACGCGCCGCGCCGATCAGGAACTCTCGTGGCTGGGCTGACCTTCTCCCCCGAAATCCGCGGCCAGTTTTCCGCCATCGCCCGCGTGCGCTGGCAGCTTTTCATCAACTCCATGCGCACGATTCGCGGCCGCATGGAAATTGTCGCGCGCGGATTTACGTTTCTGGCCTTCGGCATGGGCGGCATCGTGGGATCCATCGGTATCGGCTTCGCAGCGTGGTATTTCATTTACAGCGGCAAAGTAGATTGGCTTCCCGTGCTGCTCTGGCCCGTGTTTCTATTCTGGCAATTGGTTCCGGTGATGGCCAGCGCCTTCACCGAAAATGTGGATTCTTCCAACCTGCTGCGCTTTCCGCTCAGCTTTCCTTCCTATTTTCTGATTCGCATCGCCTACGGGTCGCTGGACCCTTCCACCGTAATGGGCAGCTTGTGGCTGCTGGGCATGACGGTCGGGATTGCCTTCGCCTCGCCGGTTCTATTCCTTTCCGCCGCTCCCGTTCTGCTGCTTTTCGCGGTCTTCAATATTTTGCTGGCGCGCATGCTTTTTACTTGGGCGGAGCGTTGGCTGGCGCGACGCAAGTCCCGCGAAATCCTCGGCGTCTTGTTTCTTTTTATGGTGATCGGTTTCCAGTTTATCGGCCCGCTCGTCCGCCATTATGGCAACCGCTCTCATCAGCCGGCGGTGTCGCGCGTCTTCGCTGAAGGCCTGCCTATCGAGCGGCTGCTGCCGCCGGGGCTGGCAGGCCAGACGATCGCGCACTCCCTGCGCCGAGAGTATGCCTCTGCCCTCGGATCGTTCGCCCTGCTCTGCGGTTACGCGCTCGTGGTTCTGTGGCTATTGAATCTGCGTCTGCGCGCGCAATATCGCGGTGAGAATTTAAGCGAAGCGCTGGCGCGAACCGCCGCGCCCGCGGACAGGCAGCAAATTCGGCTCGGCTGGAGCATCCCCGGCGTTCCCGGTCCGGTTTCCGCCGTGCTCGAAAAGGAAATACATTATCTTTCGCGCAGCGGTCCCACGCTGTTCACGCTGGTGATGCCCGTCGTGGTGCTCTTGATCTTCCGGCTCTCGCCCGGAAAATCAGATGGCGCCGGAGGCCTGCTGGGCCACGCCGCGGATCTGGCATTTCCGCTTGGCGCCGCCTACACCCTGCTGATATTGACGAACCTGGTTTACAACAGTTTCGGCGCCGACGCCGCCGGCGTTCAGTTTTATTTCGTTTCGCCAGTGCGTTTCCGCGAAATCCTGCTGGGGAAAAATCTCACGCATTCGCTGGTGCTCGCTGTCGAAATGGTTTTGGTCTGGGTTGGCGCCAGCCTGATGTACCGTCCGCCTCCCTGGGAGATTCTGCTCGCGACGGTCACCGGCGTATTCTTCGCGCTGGTGGTGAATTTAACGGCGGGGAATCTGTTCTCGGTGTACACGCCGAAAAAAATTGACCTCGGCGCCTTGGGCCGTCAGCGCGCGTCGCAAGTCACCGCGCTCGTAAGCCTGGGAATTCAAGCGGCGGTGCTCGGTCTGTGCGCCCTGGCGATCCTGCTCGCCCGCGCGTTTCACCATATCTGGCTGGCAGCCATCATTTTCGTCGCGCTAGCCGCCGTCGCCATCGTGATTTATTTCCTGGTCCTCAAGCGCATAGACGCCATCGCTCTACAGCGCCGCGAAGCCATGATCGCCGAACTCTGCCGCGCGTAAAGCACTTTTGAAATTGTGTAAGAGATAACGCTGCGATACATTCGTGCGGCGTGCAGGAAATGTTACAGAACCGAAAGGAACCTGGAATGAATCATCGTTTTGGTCTTGTTTTAGGGTTTCTACTCGCCGTTTTCCTTCTGCGCTCTTCTCCCGCCGTCGGGCAATCGCAGAAGCCTGCCAGTTCGTACGGCGGGCTCACCTATCAGCTTGAGGAACTTGTCAATACGCCCGCCGTTTCGGGCTACGAAAATCAGCTCGGCGATAAAATTCGCGCAAAACTGAAGGCTCTGCACCCCGAGACGGACAATCTCGGCGACGTGATCGTCACCATTGGCAGCGGCGCACCGCATCGCTTGATCGTCGCACCACTCGACGAGCCCGGCTTCGTTGTCAGCGAAATCACGTCCGACGGTTACTTGCGCGTGCAGCGACTTCCACAAAACGGCTTGCTCCCGATCTTCAATGAAATGTACGCCGCGCAGCCCGTGCGAATCGAGACGGCCTCCGGCAAATGGATTGATGGTGTAGTTGCGGGCCTTTCCGTACATCTGCAACCCGGCCGGACGAATCCGCCGAAGGCCGGCGATATCGAAAATATCTACGTGGATATCGGCGCAAGTTCTGAAGCCGAAGTTCGCAAGTCGGGCGTGGACGTTCTCGACCCCATCGTCATCAATCGCAGATTAATGAACCTGGCCGCGGCGGAACTTGCCGGCACTTCGGTAGGCGATCGTTTCGGTGCAGCCGCGCTCGTGGAATTATTGAGCAGCGTTGATCCCGCGAAGATTAAAGGCACTCTCACCGTCGCATTCGTAGTGCAGCAACGCACCGGCGCGCGCGGCCTGCAGCGCATTCTCACGCAAACGCAAGCTGACGAGATGATTTACGTCGGGCGCCTACTTCCCGGCGGACCCATTCCGGAAATGGAGACGCTGCATCGCGCGCCGCGCCGCGAACCCGGCGGTGGCGTGTTAGTCGGCGTGCCGCAAACCGACGGCTCGCTTCCGGCATTTGCAACCGAACTGAAGCAGCTCGCCGACGCCAACAAAATTCCATTCGCATCCGACTACTCCGCAAATATTCTTCCCAAGAGCTATTTGCCCATGCCGCAATTGCCAGCGAAATGGGCGCACCTGGCAATCGCAACTTCGTGGACGGACACTCCAGCGGAAACCATCGATTCAGCTGATCTAAACAGCCTGACGAGTCTCCTGAATATTTATCTTGGAGCTGCAGCGCTAACACCTTCCGGCGGCAGTTCCGCCATGGACGGCCATACCCAAAACGCTCACGGGCGTTTGCCCAACACCGAGATCCTTCGTGAATTGGTGGAAGCGTATGGCGTCAGTTATCACGAAGGGCCGGTGCGCGAATCCGTCGAGCGCCTGCTTCCGCCGTGGGCCAAGCCGGAAACCGACGACGGCGGAAACTTGATCCTCCATCTCGGCACCGCTGCTGCAAACTCGAAAGCGCCGCGCATCCTGGTCGTCGCGCACATGGACGAAATCGGCTTCGCCGTGAAATCCATTTCCAAAGACGGCCGTCTCGAAGTCGAATGGCGCGGCAGCGGCGACCTCAGTTTTTTCGCCGGCCATCCCGCGCTGGTACACACCGCAAAAGGCGACCTCGACGCCATCGTCGAGCTGCCCAACGGCTGGGACACCGCGAATTTCAAGTGGCCTTCAGATGCTGGAGAACAGGGCTCCACAAACGCCGTTCGCGTGGATGTGGGCGCGCGCACTCCGGTAGAAGTCGCGAAGCTCGGCATCAATCTTGGCGACACCATCACCATCCCCAAAGCCTACCGCCCGCTGCTCGGCACACGCGCCAACGGCCGCAGCTTCGACGATCGCGTCGGTGACACCGCGCTGATTTCCGCCGTATGGGCGTTAGGCGCACCGCTGAGAGATCGGTACGTCACTTTCGTCTGGTCCACCGGCGAAGAAGAAGGCCTGGTAGGCGCCGCGAAAGTTGCCAAGCGCCTCGCCGCGGAAGGCCACGTGCCCGATTTCGTTTTCGCGGTGGACACTTTCGTCAGCGCGGATTCGCCCATCGAATCGAAGCGTTTCGCAGATGCGGAAATCGGCAAAGGTTTCGTGATTCGCGCCGTGGACAATTCCAATATCGTGCCGACGGATCTGGTGGCGCGAATCATCAAACTCGCGCGCGCCAATCAAATCCCCATTCAGTACGGCGTCACCGGCGGCGGCAACGACGGCTCCGCCTTCGTCCGCTACGGTTCGGTGGACATCGCGCTCGGCTGGCCGCTGCGCTATTCGCATTCCCCCGCGGAAGTGATTGATACACGCGACGTGGATTCCCTGGCGCGCATCATCACGGTGATCGCGAAAACCTGGTAAGCGCGAGCGGATGCGAGTCCCTTGGATCGACAACGTACATCCGTGGGTCAGGCCGACACTTTGCTATAATCACGCGCCGTGAGCGACCCAGTCTTCAAACCGCCGCGCCATATCGTTATCGAGGGACCGATTCGCGTCGGCAAGTCCACGCTCGCGAAGGTGCTGGCCGAGCAACTGCACGCCCGCCGCATCTTCGACGCCGACGACAATCCCTTCCTCAGCGATTTCTACGACGAAAAACCCGGCTCCGCCTTCCGCGCGCAAATGTATTTTCTCTACGAGCGCCATCGCCGCTTGCTGGATACTCGTCCGGAAACGAATCCCGCGCCCATCGTCAGCGACTTTCTTTTCGAGAAAGATAAAATCTTCGCCTACCTGAATCTGGACAACGAAGAGCTCAAACTCTACGAACGATTCTTCGAAATGCTCGCGCCCTCGGTTCCCGCGCCCGATCTGGTGATCTATCTGCAAGCCAAGCCTGAAGTCCTGCGCAAGCGCGTCTCCAAAAAAGGCGATCCTGCGGAAACGCAAATTTCTCCGGAATATGTGGAAGCCGTGGCCAACGCCTACGAACATTTTTTCTTCCGCTATTCGGGCGCGAACTTGCTGGTGGTGGATACTTCGGAAATTGATTTCGTGGAACGCAACCAGGACTTGCAGGAACTACTCCGCCGCCTGCGCCAGCCAGTAAAAGGCACGCAATATTTCCTGCCGCTGGGGCAGGGCTGAAAGCCGCGTTTCCAACGCTTCGCGATCACTAAGCCTGCTGGAATTGGTCAATCCAAGAAGAGGGGGACGGGACGGGCGGCCCCGCCAGGCTACCCGCCCCGCACTGCGCACAGGAGGATCTCAAATCCGAAAACCAGCGCTGCAAACTACCCATACAACCGCGCCAAACGATCTCGTCAGACTAAGCAGCTTTATGCGTGCCGGTCAGCCGGTGACGCAATCTTCCCAACGTGCGATTCATCGGATGGCTGCGGTGCAGGAAAGTGAGCACCGGCATGCGCCGCACGCCGATTTTTTCCAGCGCGCGCCGGATGCGGAAATCTCTTCCCGCCGACACCAGCCCTTTTTCCAGCGTGCTGATCGCCTCCGACGTGCGTCCGGCCTGGTAATAAACTTCCGCCAGATTCAGATACAGCTGGGCGTGATTATGCTTCATGCCCAGCGCTTCGCGGCACAGCGATTCCGCGTCGCCGAATCGTTTCTCAGCCAGCGCGGCCAGCAGGCCGGTGTAGGAAAGATAAAATGGGTTTTTCGGAGCAATGCCAAGGGCGCGCCGGGCGTGTTGCAGCGCTTCTTCAGACTGCCCGTCGCGCAGGTTTTTCAGACACTCTTTAAAATCGTTCATTCCAGCATCGGAGGGGGATGTGGTTCCTATCCAGTGGGACATAAGTTCCTTCCTCTCCCTGCGGGCACCAGCAGGGTGACTGGAAGCAGAGTAGCTTTGGGCTCCGCGCGTGGAAATAGAACGTCCGTACAGTTTTTGGGCTACTCCCTTTTACTGTCCGGAATGACAGGCAAAGGTTTTTCCAAGGCAGGTGGTTCGGACCGCGCTTGCGCATCAGGCCCACAGCGGCTGTAAGTCATTGTATTAGTGGGGTTTAAGCACGTACGAAATGATGCCCGCCGGAAACGAGAGAGACCGCAATTCACACCAAGAAGGCATCCGAGTTAGTGTCGAATTCGATAATCTTTGCGGGTTGTGGCTTCAGCGACGACGCCGGCCATACAGGAACACTGCGGCTTTTGTTGCTGAAGTACCGGTTTTGCGGTGGTGCCCGCGACGACCCGCGAGGTTGCAGCGCGCCGGCCATCTTCTTTTTCGATGAAATCGCCAGCGGGTCGAGTCTCCCTTGCGAGCCAGCCTCCGGGCGGTTATGCTGCGTCGTGAATTTCGAGGAGTGACATGGAATCGATCCGTACGCGGCATCTCAAACCCATCGGCGGCGCGTTATTTGCATTTTTCCTCGCGTTGGTCATCGCCAAGCCGCTGCAGCTAACCGCTCTCGCGCAGTCTTCCGCTCCCGTCGAGCAAGGAAAATTCATCCTGCACAAACTCGAGCAGCCCATCGGCGAGGAAACCTACCAAATCACCCGCGACGGCGATGGGCTCAGCGCAAAAATTGACTTCAAGTTCACCGATCGCAGTTCTCCCGTGCCGCTGACCGCGACATTTAGTTCGGCAAATGACTGGACTCCTCGCGCCTTCGAAATAAAGGGCAAGAATTCCCGCGAGACGGACATTGATGAAGCCGTCGAAGTACAATCTGAAAAAATCCGCCTGCGTGACCGCGACAAATGGACCGAGGCCGCCCGCCCACCGCAGTTTTTCACCATCGCCGGCTACGCGCCCACCACCATGCAGATGTTGCTGGTGCGCTACTGGGCGACGCACGGCTCACCAGCGCAGCTCACCACGCTTCCCAGGGGCCAGGTAAAAGTCGAGCCACGCGGCAGCGACACCGTCAGCATCGACGGAAAGGATCAGAAGTTCGATCGCTTCACCGTCGAAGGATTAATCTGGGGCCGCGAAACGCTCTGGTTTGACGCCAGCCGGAATCTGGTAGCCGCCGTCACCACCGACGCGGAGTTCGACCACTTCGAAGCGATTCGCGAAGGATACGAGAGCGGCCTGGGAACATTCGTCGGTTTAGCCGGCTCGGACGGCATGGCCGCGCTCGCGGATATTTCCAAGGGAATTTCCGGCAGCCGCGCCGAAAGGATTGCGCTCGTCGGCGGCACGCTGATTGACGGAACCGGCCGCGACCCGGTTCCCGATTCCGTTGTCTTGATTGAAAAAGGCAGGATCGTGGACGCGGGACCGAAGTCGCGCGTGAAAATTCTCAGCGGCACGCAAAAAGTGGACGTGCGCGGGAAGACGATTCTTCCCGGCCTGTGGGATATGCACGCCCATTTCGAGCAGGTGGAATGGGGGCCGATCTATCTGGCGGCTGGCGCGACCACCGTGCGCGATTGCGGCAATGAATTTGAATTCATCACCGCGGTGCGCGACGCTGTGGCCCACGGCCGCGGCCTGGGCCCGCGTTTGCTGCTTGCCGGAATCGTGGATGGCACCGGACCCAGCGCCGTCGGGGTGGCGCGCGTGGACACGCCCGAGCAGGCAAAAATGTGGACGGACAAATACCACGACGCCGGTTTTCAGCAGATGAAGATTTACAGCTCCGTGAAGCTCGAAGAAGTAAAGAATGTCGCGGACGAAGCGCACCGGCTCGGCATGACCGTCACCGGTCACGTCCCGAACGGTCTGAACGCGTATCAGACTGTCGAGGCAGGCCAGGACCAGATCAATCACATCCCCTACATCGTGGACATTATGGTGCCACCTCTTCCCGCGGACGCCACCCGTCTCGATCGCGCCCAGGAGAGGGCCAATCTGGATCTGAATTCGCCAGAAGCGCGCAAGGCGATTGCCTTTCTGGTGGAACACGGGACAGTGGTGGATCCCACCCTCGCGCTTTTCGAGTTTTTCTCCGCCAGCACTGCCAAGCCCGCGGCCAGCATCGAGCCGGGAGTTGTAAAGGTGGCGCCGGAACTGCGGGCTATTTTGATGGACGTCGGGCCGCCCTCGCCCTACGCGGACGTCAGTGAAAAAGTTTTTGCGCGGGAACTCGCAGCCGTGGGCGCTCTGCATAAAGCAGGCGTTCCCATCGTGGCGGGAACGGATCAAACGGTTCCGGGGCACAGCCTGCATCGCGAGATCGAGTTGTACGTCCAGGCTGGATTCACGGCGATGGAAGCGATTCAGGCGGCCACGATCGTGCCCGCGCGCGTGATGGGGCTCGACAAGGAAGTCGGCACACTGGAAGCGGGCAAGCGCGCCGACGTGATTATTCTCGATGGGAATCCGCTGGAATCCATTCACAACATCCGCAAAGTGGAATTCGTGATCACCAACGGCACCATGTACAACTGCGCAGAGCTGTGGCGCAGCGTCGGTTTCCAGCCGTAACATGACGCATGAATCGCGCGGACGCATCCTGAATCGCATTTGAGCTTGCGCGCGAATTGCGAGGACTCCCGATGGACAAATGGACACGCAGAAAGTTTTTCTTAGCCACGCTGACGGGCGGCATAGCAGCCAGCACGCGGCGGCTTTTTGGCGGCACGGACCAAACACGCAGATCCCTCGCCGTTCCTGACGACTTCGCGGACTCGGCGGCAGCGCCAAGCGTTCGTCCGTTGATTATTTCTTCGGCCAACGGCTTGCAACATCTCGATGACGGAATGGCCTTGCTGCAATCGGGCGGCGACACGCTGGACGCGGCGCTAGCCGTGGTGACTAAAGTGGAAGACGATCCGAACGACGATTCGGTGGGCTACGGCGGTCTGCCCAATGAAGACGGCGTGGTCGAGCTGGATGCCAGCGTGATGCACGGACCTTCTCGCCGCGCGGGGGCTGTGGGATCCATTCAGAAAATCAAAAACCCTTCACTGGTCGCAAAAACTGTGATGGAAAAAACCAATCACACGTTCATCGTCGGCGCGGGCGCACAGCGCTTTGCGGAGGACGAAGGCTTTGTGCCCACGAATCTGCTCACGGAGCGTTCACGAATCGCCTGGCTGGCGTGGAAAGCTTCCATTTCCGAAAATTGGCGGCCGGGGCTCGACAGTCCGGAATGGAAAGAGAAACTCGCGCAGCTTCTAGACACTCCCGAAAAGCTGGCGTGGCGTGCGCACATTGAAGATGTAGTGATGCATCCGCCGACGGGCACGATCAATTGCCTGGCCGTAAACGCCAAGGGCGATATTTCCGGAACCACCACGACCTCCGGGCTGGCATGGAAAATCGCGGGACGTGTGGGCGATTCGCCGTTGATTGGCGCCGGGCTTTTTGTGGACAACGAAGTGGGCGCGGCCGGTTCCACGGGCCGCGGCGAAGAAAACATCAAGATCGCCGGCGGCCACACCATCGTGGAAATGATGCGCCGGGGATCATCTCCTACCGACGCGTGCATGGAAGCGCTGCATCGGGTGGTGCGCAATTACAAAGCGTTTCCCGACCGCCTGAAGAGATTCCACATTCAATTCTATGCGCTGAACAAGAACGGCGAATACGGCGCCGGCAGCTTGTGGGGAAAACACAACGACGGCAGGCTGATGCAGTTTGCGGTGCACGACGGCAGCAAAGCGCGGCTGGTGCGGACCACTCCGATGTTCGATGAAATCGGCGGCGACTACTAGAATTCGCGCGCGTCGGCTTTCAGCAACGCGCATGTAAATCACACCGCGCTCCAAACGCAAAATCTCTTCGCG
>Ga0209248_10000386_pt1 | contig 14339 bp, 13 predicted proteins | sample BogFormECP04_OM1_FD_188241 | JGI IMG/M metagenome (GOLD analysis project Ga0209248, IMG submission 188241) | Bog forest soil microbial communities from Calvert Island, British Columbia, Canada - ECP04_OM1 (SPAdes) (version 2) | ecosystem: Environmental > Aquatic > Freshwater > Wetlands > Bog ... | reverse complement strand
GCTGCGAAAAATGAGGGGATGGCTGAGGATCCCCGCGTGTGTTGAAATTGACCAAGCGATCAAAGCGAAGGACAGCAGCAAATTCTTGGTTACCTTCGGTAAACTGACCGCCGAATGCAACTCTTGTCATGAAGCTGCCGGCTTTGGCATTATAAAGATAAGAGAACCGAAGTTGTCGCCGCTCGAGACGTCGCCGTTCAGCGACGAGGAGTTTTTGGGCAAGTAACTATTCTCTATCGCTTCGCGAGTTGACTCCGCCACCGGGTTATCGCCGCGTGGAGCCGCCATGGCCTCGGTGGGTGATGAGGGGGCGCCGACCGCCAGTTTTCCCAAAAACACGGGCGTGTGCGCTACGGCGAGCCAGAGGAGATCGTCAGGCTACAAAAATTGCGCATTGGCGACGGTCGGTGCTAATCTGACGGGATGATCAATCTCTCGAGGGAAACCGTCGCCTTCGCGGAGCGGCTCGCGGCCGCCGAGAGCCTTTCCGTAGAGGACGCCATTCGGAAAGCGTTGGAAGCCTGGGCTCGCGCCGAGAACATTGCAACGGCGCCACGGGCGCCGCGCGATATTTCCCCCGCCGCCGTCGCCAGACGCAAGGCGAGCATCGACAGGACCGTCGCGGAAATCGCTGGATTGCCTACCCTTGATCCGCGTTCGCCGCGCGAGATCATGGACGACCTCGACTCGCTATGATCGTCGTCGACAGTTCGGCCCTACTCGCTATTCTTTTCGACGAGCCCGAAAGGCGATCGTTCGAAGACTTGATCTCCCGAGATGAGCAATGCCTCTTGTCGGCGGTGAACGGGCACGAGACAGCTTGCGTCCTTCGCGCGCGCCACGGCCCCGCCGGCGTCGCGAGGCTCTGGCGATTGCTGGAGGACAGCGAAGTCGAAATCGTCGCCGCAACCGACGTGATCGCGTGTAGCCGCTCGTAAGCATCTCATCCAGAAAGACTACCGCGCTCGTCGAGCATCCGACGCGCCGTCCGTGACAACGCTCCATAATTGTGGCCAACTGCGCGACGCAGTGGCGCGACTGCGGCGCGCGCGAGAGACACGCGACTGCGGCGCGCGTGCGAGACAGGAGACGGACGCGGCTCTCATGCGGGTCTTGGGCTTTATCGGCTCCCTGATCGCGACCTTTCTCGGGCTGACCGCGGTCACCTTCTCGATCGGAAGGTTCATCCCCGTCGATCCGGTGCTGGGCATCGTCGGCGATCACGCGACGCGGCAGGTCTACGATCGCGTTCGCCTGGAAATCGGGCTCGATCGATCGGTGCCGGAGCAATATCTCCTCTACCTCGAGCGCGTGCTGACGGGCGACTTCGGCCATTCGGTCATGACCTCCAACCCGGTCCTCTCCGATCTCATGCACTTCTTCCCCGCGACGCTCGAACTCGCGACGGTCGCCACGATCATCGGCGTCTCGCTCGGCATCCCCGCGGGCGTCGCGGCGGGCGCGATGAGGGGCCGCTGGCCCGATCATTTCGTCCGCTTTTTCGGGTTGTTCGGCTATTCCATGCCGGTGTTCTGGCTAGGGCTCGTCGGGCTCTGGCTGTTTTACGCCAAGCTGGGCTGGGTCGCCGGGCCGGGCCGCATCGACATCGGTTTCGACGATATCGTCGAGCCGCGCACCGGCGTGCTCCTGATCGACAGCGCCATCGCGGGCGAATGGGACGCGTTTCGCAATGCGTTCGCGCACCTCGTGCTGCCGGGGTCGCTGCTCGGTTACATCTCGCTGGCCTATATCGCGCGCATGACGCGCAGCTTCATGATCGATCAACTGAATCAGGAATACATCGTCGCCGCGCGCGTAAAGGGCTGTTCGTTCTGGCGCGTGGTCTGGGGGCACGCCTTTCCCAACATCCTCGTCGCGCTGATCACGGTGATCGGCCTCAGCTACGCTTCGTTGCTGGAGGGCGCGGTGCTGACGGAGACCGTGTTCGCCTGGCCGGGTCTTGGCCTCTACATCACTCGCTCGTTGTTTAATGCGGACATGAACGCCGTGCTCGGTGGGACCTTGGCAGTCGGCGCCGTGTTCATTGGCGTCAATGCGACGTGCGACTTCCTTTATCGGGTCGCGGATCCCCGGTTGCGCGCGACGTGAGCGACGCCGCCCCGGTATCCTTCCCGCGATCCTTGCGCGCCTGGCTCGCCGACGAGGCGCCGGCATCGCAGACGCAAGCGCGCCTCGGCGAGTGGTCGCGCGTCGCTCAGCGACTGCTCTCCAATCCGCTCGCCGCGACAGGCCTCGCGATCGTAGTCGTGCTCGTTCTGACCGCGCTGCTTGCGCCGATGCTCGCGGGACGCGCCTCGCCGATCGCCCAGGAGTTGACACAAAGGTTGCAAGCGCCGAGCGCCGCACATTGGTGCGGCACGGACGAGCTCGGGCGCGACATCTACGCCCGTCTGATCTACGGATCGCGGGTGACGCTGCTGATCGTCGCGCTCGTCGCCGCTGTGGTGGCGCCCGTGGGCCTCGCGGTCGGAACGACCGCGGGCTATTTCGGCGGCGGCGTAGACACGGTCCTGATGCGCGTCACCGACATCTTTCTCGCCTTCCCCCGGCTGGTGCTCGCGCTCGCCTTCGCGGCGGCGCTCGGGCCGGGCATCGTCAACGCGGTGATCGCGATCTCCCTGACCTCCTGGCCGGCCTACGCGCGCATATCGCGCGCGGAGACCGCGACGATCGCGCGCAGCGATTATATCGCCGCCGCCGTACTGCTGGGGGCGCCAGCGTCGCGCATTCTCTTTCGGCACATCGCGCCGCTCTGCGTTTCCTCGGTCATCGTGAGGCTGACGCTGGATATGGCGGGCATCATTCTGACGGCCGCGGGCCTCGGATTTCTCGGCCTTGGCGCGCAGCCGCCAACGCCGGAATGGGGCGCGATGGTCGCCACCGGCCGCGACGTGATCCTTGATCAGTGGTGGGTCGCCACGATCCCGGGTCTCGCCATCTTCGTCGTCAGCCTGGGATTCAACCTTCTGGGGGACGGACTGCGGGACACGTTCGATCCGAGGTCGCGATGAGCGCGGCCCCGCTGCTCCAGGTCGAAGGGCTCGAAGTCAGCTATCCCAGCCGGGGCGGCCTCGTGCGCGCCGTGCGCGACGTCGGCTTCGCGCTCGGCCGGGAGCGACTCGGGATCGTCGGCGAGTCCGGTTCAGGCAAATCGACGACGGCGCGGGCGATCCTCGGCCTGATCCCCGCGCCGGGCATGGTGAAGGCACGCAAGCTCGCTTTCGACGGGCGCGATCTGACTGGGCTGGGCGAGCGGGAATGGCGCGCGCTGCGAGGCCGGCGCCTCTCGATGGTGACGCAAGACCCGAAATACTCGCTGAACCCCGTTCAACGCATCGGCACGCAGATCATGCAGACCTATCGGCTTCATCACCGGTCGAGCCGACGCGAGGCGGAACAGCGTACGCTGGAGATGCTGGAAAGGGTGCGCATCCGAGATCCGGAAATGGTCTCATCGCTCTATCCGCATCAGCTTTCCGGCGGCATGGGCCAACGCGCGATGATCGCGATGATGCTGATCGCCGATCCCGATCTCCTGATCGCGGATGAACCGACCTCCGCGCTCGATGTGACCGTGCAAAACCAGGTGCTGCGCATCCTGGACGATCTCGTCGCCGAGCGCGGCATGGGATTGATCTTCATCACGCACAATCTCACGATCGTCTCGAGCTTTTGCGATCGCGTGCTCGTCATGTATGGCGGGCGCATCGTGGAGGAATGCGCGGCGCGCGATCTGCATGACGCGCGCCACCCCTATACGCGCGCCCTCGTCGCGGCGGCGCCGGAACTCGAACGTCCCAAGGCGGAGCTCAGCGTCGTCGCGCGCGATTCGGCGTGGATGTCATGACCGCCGCGCCGGCCATCGCGGTCGAGAACCTGAGCGTGACGTTCACCAGCGGGCGGAGGCGCATCGTGGCGGTGCAAGAGGTCTCCTTCGAGGTCGCCCGCGGCGAGACCTTCGGGATCGTGGGGGAGTCCGGTTCTGGCAAATCGACGGTGCTGAAGGCGATCGCCGGCCTCGCGCCGGCCTCGAACGGGGGCGTGCGCATAGAAGGCCGCCTCATGAGCGCCCGACGCTCGAAGAGCGAGCGCCGGCTATTGCAATATGTGTTTCAGGACCCGTATGGCTCGCTGCATCCGCGCCAGACCATCGATCGCATCCTGCGCGAACCGCTCGAGATCCACGGTCTCAGCGATCGCGAAACGATGATTCTTTCGGCTCTCGCCAATGTCGGCCTCGACCCGCGGCATCGATTCCGATATCCGCATCAACTCTCCGGCGGTCAGCGCCAGCGCGTCGCGATCGCGCGCGCGCTGATCCTCGCGCCGAGCCTGCTGCTTCTCGACGAGCCGACATCGTCGCTCGACGTCTCGGTGCAGGCCGAGATCCTCAACTTGATCTCCGGAATTCGCCGGACTCGATCGCTCACCACGATATTCGTCAGCCACGATCTCGCGGTGGTCGCGCATTTGTGCGAACGCATCGCGATCATGCAGTTGGGACGGCTGGTCGAAATCCTGCCGGTACAAGCGCTGCGGCGAGGTCAGGCGCGAGAGGATTATAGCCGCGAGTTGATCGCGGCCAGCCGTGGCTATGTTCGCGAGGCCGCCGCGCTGGCCGCCGCGCTTGCCAAGCCGCCGGAAGGCGTCCGATAGTGTTCGCGTTGCCACCGCATCGGCAGGAGGGCCGCATGTCGAAACCCTGGAAAGTCGCGCTCGGCGCAACGGTAATGGCCGCCTTGATCGCGTCCGCGCCCTCGAATGGCGCGCTCGCCGCAACCCCGGCGGATACCCTGGTCGTCGCCAAGACGATCGACGACATTATTTCCCTCGATCCCGCTGAAGCCTACGAGCTTTCGGGCGTCGAGATGGTCACCAACGTCTACGACCGCATCATGCGGTTCGAGGCCGACGACGTCACCAAGCTGGTCGGCGGCGCGGCCGAGAGCTGGACCATCAGCGACGACGGCAAGACGTTCACGTTCAAGTTTCGTAAAGGCATGAAGTTCCATTCCGGCGCGCCGGTCACGGCCGAGGACGCCGCCTTCTCGCTGCAGCGCGTCGTCAAGCTCGACAAGACGCCCGCTTTCTTGATCGAGCAGCTCGGCTGGACGAAGGACAACGTCGACAAGATGGTCAAGGCGATCGACGACTCCACCTTGCAACTGACAATCGACGCCGATTTCGCGCCCTCGCTGGTGCTGAGCCTGATGTCGTCGGTCGTCGGATCCATCGTCGAAGAGAAGGTCGCGATGGCGCATGCGGCGAACGGCGACTTCGGCAACACGTGGCTAAAGACAAACTCAGCCGGCTCCGGCGCCTTCGTGCTGAAGAGCTGGAAAGCCAACGAAAGCGTGGTGATGGACGCGTTTCCAGACTACCGCGGCGGCGCGCCGACAATCAAGCGCGTAGTCGTGCGCCACGTTCCCGAGCCCGCGACGCAGCGGCTGCTGATCGAGAAGGGCGACGCTGACATCGCCGAGAATCTGACGCCCGACCAGATCGCCGGCCTGGCCGGAGACAAGGATGTCGTCATCACGAGCTCGCCGCAGGCGACGCTCGTCTATGTCGGCCTCAATGTGAAGACGCCGATGTTCGCGAATGTGAAGGTCAGACAGGCGTTAAAGGATCTCGTCGATTACGACGGCATGGCGAACAGCTTCCTGAAGGGGCAGTTCGCGGTGCATCAGACTTTCTGGCCGTCGGGTTTCTGGGCCTCGCTCGACAAGAACGAGTTTTCCTTCGACCCCGCCAAGGCCAAGGCGCTGCTCGCAGAGGCCGGCTATCCCAACGGCTTCGAGGTGACCCTGGATACGCCGAATTCTTCGCCGTATCTGAACATGGCTCAATCGATCCAGTCGACGATGGCGCAAGGCGGCATCAAGGTCACGCTCAATCCGCAGGAGCAGAAGACGCTTCTGACCAAATACCGCGCGCGTCAGCACCAAATGCTGCTGGTGTATTGGGGGCCGGATTACATGGACCCTCACACCAACGCGGATTCGTTCGCGCGCAACCCCGACAATTCGGACAGCCCAAAGTCAAAGCCATTGGCCTGGCGCAACGCCTGGGACATCCCTGAAATCACCAAGATGGCGGACGCGGCGGTGCGCGAGCGCGACGCGTCCAAGCGCGAGGCGGAATACAAAGACCTGCAAGCCAAGGTGATGGACGAAGGTCCGTTCGTGATCATGTTTCAGGAGACCAAGCAAATCGTGGAGCGCGCGAACGTGAAGAACTTCGTCTTCGGCCCGACTGCCGATGTCGTGTTCTACCGGCTGGTGACGAAGTAGCGACGTTTCTGGCAGACTCCCTCGACCGTCGCCGCGTAGGGAGCGTTTCGAGGCTCGCAGCTCCTTTTAGTCCCAATAAAATGCACTGTCACCGTGCCCCCACGGCTTGACGCCTCGAGCTTGTCCCGTCAGCTTCGCCCATGCGGCATGAGCGCGGGGGACGGCCGATGGATACTTTGAAACGATCGATCGCCGTCGCGTTGGCGACCTTTGGCGCCAGCGTGGTGGGCATGCTCCTGCAACATATCGTGCCGACGCAGGCGCTGACGGACTCCAGGGGGACCGTCGGCGCGATGGTCGGGCTCGTCACCTTGCTGCTGGCGCTCGTCCTCGGTCTCCTCGTCTTTACCGCCTTCACGGTCTACACGACGCAGCGGGACGAGGCGCAGGGTCTGGGGCCGGTGGTGGTCGAACTCGATCTCGCGCTCGAACACTATGGGCCCGAGGCTGCGCCCGGACGCGCCGGTTTGCAGGCGGCGCTCGGGCGTTCGCGCGCCCGCTTCTTCGGCGACGGAAAGCGGGGGCCGCAGCCATTCACCCTCGAGGAAACCCGGGCAACGCTGCATGGGCTCAGCAGCTATTTCGACAGCCTCCGGCCCTCGACCGAGGCGCAGCGGCAATTGCTGACCTCCGCGAGAGATAACGCGAAGAAATTCGCCGAAATGCAAATGCTGATGGCGCGGCAGCTCGCCAATCCGTTTCCACCTTACGTGCTGGTCGTCGTAGTCTGCTGGGCCTGCGCGCTGTTTCTCGGCAACGGCCTCGTCGCGGCACCGAATGCCGTAACGGTCGGCGCGCATTTGGCGGGGGCGATCGCAATCGCCAGCGCGATCTTTCTGATCCTCGAACTGAGTTCGCCCTACACCGGCGTGGTTCGACTGTCGTCCGCCGGCCTCGACCGGTTGCTGCAGTTTCTGGGAGACGCCGGCGCGAAGCGGGGGTGACGAGGCGGTCCACATCTTCCGCGGACTACGGATGATCAACTCGAGGCGACTTTTTCGACATGGACCACGCAGCGTAGATTACCGCCAACGTGAATCCAAAATCGACCAACATTTGCACGATGAGGGCAGGCAAGGCGAGGTAGAAATATTTCAGCACGCCGTAGGATAACAAGGTCAAACTGAAATCGCCGATTTTTGGGTACGAGTTTGGATCTGGCAATAACGCTACGATTTTGTCGATCGTAAATAATGCCTTTATGTCTGCCGTCTCGGTCTGCGATTCCTCGTTCAATTTCTCTGCGGCGTTTCTGACGCCATCCAAGTCGATTGTGCGAAGTTGGTTCAATTGACTCCTGGCGTCGTTGATCGAATTGGTGATCCGCGCACGAGAAGCAATCATCTTTCCACTGTTGAAACTGGTTTCGATATCGCCGAATATCTCGCTGAGTTCGCCAGCTATGGCGATTCGTTTCTCCTGTCTAGCTTGGCATAGTGAAATTAGCGCATCAGAAAACGAACCGAAGTCCGCTTTAATTTGAATTTCACCGCCACCTGACGTTTTGTCGTCCCCTTCCACCGGAATTTCTGCAACTCGATTGTCTCGAATTACGGTGTTCAGGCGATTGACGAAAGAAGCGATATTTTCCTTCAACCCGTTCAAAACTCTTTCCTGTTCACCTTTGATGTCTGGTTTCGGATCGAACACTATCACCAAGGGCGTGTCCTTCTCGGTGGAAAGCTGAGAAGCCAGATTCTTCATGACTGGTCGAATATCTATTTTCTTATACTTCGCCAAGCTGGTCCAGAAATTGTGCAAGTCTTCCTCGATTACGGACGCGGGAACGTGGTTCGATGTGTCGGCAAGCGCTTTCGCGCTGGTCTCGTCTAAAGTCTTCTCCAGATCGGCCTGGGTGCTTTTGTCCGCTTTGACGACCGAGTCCGCCGCGTCCAGATAAACGACGATCCTTCCGAGCACCTCCGAAATGGCGCCCCCGCCCGCCGCCGTAGTTATGCACCCTCTTTGCGCCTCGCACTCTTCCGAATGGCGAAAGCTCTTCGCCTCCCCGGCGAAATCAAACTCGTTGGCGAGCGTCTGAAAGGAGTCCCCCTGCACCTTGCGCGCCATTTCCAACTCCAGACGGCGCGTTTCCAAAGCGGCCCGGGCCTTCTGATCCAATTTGCGAACCAGAGCGGCGAATTCCGTCTTGACTTCGCTCGCCGCGACCTCCAGCGTTCGAGCATCCACTTCGGCGGAATCGTCGAGTTTGGTTTTGGTCTCCTGGACGCCGCGAAGGAGTTCATAAGCCGTCGCCGGGGAGCTGTTCCACCGTGTAAATCCGCAATATGACGACATCAAACCCAGTACAAATATAGCCAGCGGTATAAATAGAGGTATTCGCTTATTCTCCAACAAATTGTGGAGAGCCCATGCCGCAAATACAGAAATGAACACAGAAAATACAAGAGATGATCCAATAGAAATTAGCTCGTTTTGGCTCCACGTCATAGTTCTGTCGTGTATGTCAAGTATTTCAGAGATTTTCTGTGGTAAATTGAACGAAATCGCCGCTTGGTCAGGTAAAAATTCAGGCAAAATCAACTTGAACCCGAAATACGAGGTGAAGAAAGCGGCAATTTGCAGCATAATTGTTCCATAAATCGACAACTGAATGAACCAGGCCGTTGTTGGCCCATATAATGAATATGCAGGGACATCAGCAGAAATAGGCCTGAGTAGATATTTTATAAATTCATAAAAACTATATATTGCAATCAACACGAGAGTATACATGACAAAAAATACAAACGTAGACAATAAATTATCAAGCCAAGCCGCAATGTACGGTCCAATACCCATCAATCCAAGTAATATCGCGATCCCGAAATAAACGATCATGAATTTCAGCATTGCCTGAATATCTGCAGAGCTCAGTTTGGAAACGCGGCCAACCAAGTAGATCAATATGCCCGGTCGTTGACTAACGTAGACGAAAGTTAAAATAGCAAGCAGGAAAATTGCTGTATAAATGAACAAGAACGCGATTACAGAAGTGTCCGGATGCAACCACAGGCTCGCTGCTGGAGCGACGCCCAAGCGTTCTAACCAAAACGCTATCGCCGTGTAAAACAATAGTCCAGCTATTACAATGGAAATTACGCGGATGAAATATTTATTTCTCAGTAGAAAATTAAATGATTCCAATGCAAGCCACAAAAAAGTGGCAAATGTGAATACTAAACCGACCCAACTTCCAACAGTAGGTACGAACTCCGGACGATACGCAGGGATGATCCAAACAACGTAACCGACAAGGCCTACGATAAATTGTGTCGCAACAAACGCCGCCAGAAGTCGCCTCAACGAAGGAATCATTCAGGCTGTCCCTCCCCACTTGAAACAGGAGCGTAACTAGTCACGTGCGAATTTGCGAGTCCCGGGCGCGGGCGCCTTTTGGGCGAGAAAGCGGGAATTCAGCCCTCACGGCGGGCGCATCGAGTTGGCCACGTATCGATTGCAGGCCCGGCGGTGGCCGCGCGACTGGAGACCCGCTTTCGCGGGTATGACATGGTGACCGAATGATCGTTGGGTGGGTATGAACGCCGTGTCCTCCGACGAAGCCGACGCGACGCCTTCGAGCATCGTCGCCGACGTGCTCGTCCCCGTCGCGGTCGACACCGCCTATAGCTATCGCGTCCCCGCCGGCTTACGGCTCGAGCCCGGGCAATTCGTCGCCATGCCGCTGGGAACGCGGATCGCGACGGGCGTCGTCTGGGCGACGCGCGCGGGCGGCGGCGACAATCTCAAGTCGATCGTAGAGGTTCGAGACTGGCCGGCGCTGCGCCAGCCATTGCGGGATTTCATCGATTGGGTCGCTCGATGGACCTTGGCGCGGCGCGGCAGCGTGCTGCGCATGGCGGTGCGGGCGCCCGAGGCGACCGCCGCACCGCCGCCGAAATGGGGCTACCGCAAGACCGGCAATTACCCCGCGCGCCTGACGCCCGCGCGGACGCGCGTCCTCTTGGCTCTCGACGCCGCCACACCGATGGCGAAGACGGCGCTCGCCGCCATGGCAGGATGTGGAACGGGGGTCATCGACGGGCTCGTCGACGACGGCGCGTTGGAAGCGGTCGAACTGCCGGCCGAGCCCGTCGCGCCCGCTCCCGATCCGGAGTTCGGCCGCCGGCCGCTGGAGGCCGATCAGGAGGCCGCCGCCGAGGCGCTGGTCGGCGCGGTCCGAGCCAAAACCTTCGGGGTCTTTCTGCTCGAGGGCGTCACGGGCTCGGGCAAGACGGAGGTCTATTTCGAGGCCGTCGCGGAAGCGCTTCGAACGGGCCGCCAATCGCTGATCCTGATGCCGGAAATCGCGCTGACCGCGCAATTCCTCGACCGATTCGCGGCGCGTTTCGGGGTCAAGCCCGCCGAATGGCATTCCGGGATCACGCCGCGCCAGCGCGAGCGCCTCTGGGCCGGCGTCGCCTCGGGGGAAGCGAGGGTGGTCGTAGGCGCGCGTTCGGCGCTGTTCCTTCCGTTCGCGGACCTCGGGCTGATCGTCGTCGACGAGGAGCACGAAGGCGCCTACAAACAGGAGGATGGCGTCGTCTACCACGCGCGCGACATGGCGGTGGTGCGCGCCCGTTTCGAGCGGGCGCCGATCGTGCTGGCCTCCGCGACGCCCTCGCTGGAGACGCGCGTCAACGCCGAACAAGGCCGCTATGCCTGGCTGAAGCTGGACGCCCGCTTCGGCGCGCGCGCGATGCCGGACCTCGCCGCGATCGACTTGCGCCGAGAGGGACCGCCGCGCGGGCGCTGGATTGCGCCGCGCCTTGTCGCGGGCGTCGAGGCGGGTCTGGCGGCTGGCGAGCAGAGCTTGCTGTTCCTCAACCGACGCGGCTACGCGCCTTTGACCCTCTGCCGCGCCTGCGGCCATCGCTTCCAGTGTCCGAACTGCTCGGCCTGGCTCGTCGAGCATCGTTTCCGCAAGGCGCTGGTCTGCCATCATTGCGGACATTTCGAGAAGCGGCCGGACATCTGCCCCGCCTGTTCCGAGGCCGACAGCCTCACAGCTTGCGGCCCCGGCGTGGAGCGCGTCGCCGAGGAGGCCACGCTTCTGTTCCCCGACGCGCGTCTGCTGGTGCTCTCCTCGGATACGCCCGGCGGCCTGGAGCGGATGCGCGCGCAACTCGCGGCGGCCGCGCGCGGGGACTACGACGTCATCATCGGCACGCAACTCGTCGCCAAGGGTCACAATTTTCCGCGGCTCACGCTGGTCGGCGTCGTCGATGCCGATGTCGGCCTCGCCAACGGCGATCCGCGCGCGGCCGAGCGCACCTTTCAATTGCTGCGCCAGGCGACCGGACGCGCCGGACGCGGTGACAGGCCGGGGCGCGCGCTGCTCCAGACGTTCCAGCCCGAACACCCCGTGATCGCAGCACTATTGTCGGGTGACGTCGAGCGCTTCTATGCGACCGAAGCCGACCAACGCAGACGTGGCGGCCTGCCGCCGTTCGGGCGGCTCGCCGCCGTGATCGTCTCCGGCGAGGATCGCGGCGCCGCCGAGGCGAATGCCCGCGCGCTCGCGCGCACCGCCCATGCGATGCCCCAGGGCAAGGGCTGGCGCCTCGCGCCGATCGGCGGAACGATCGAAGACGGCGAAATCACGCTGCTCGGCCCTGCCGAAGCGCCGATCGCGCTGCTGCGCGGCCGCCACCGCTTCCGCCTCGCGGTAAAGGCGCCGCGCGGCGCCGATCTGCAAGGCTTCCTGCGCACCCTGCTCGCCGCCGCCCCGCCGCCGCGCGGCGGAGTGAGAGTGACGGTCGACGTAGACCCGCAGAGTTTCATGTAGGGCGGCGGCGCTCTTCTCCCGCTTGCGGGAGAAGGTGGCGCGAAGCGCCGGATGAGGGCGCTTCCTCAGGGCCTATCCGGCGGCGGCAAGAGCCCTCACCCCAACCCTCTCCCGCAAGCGGGAGAGGGGGTTTTCCCATGGGCGTCACGCGTCCCCCACCGGGATCTCGGTGGTCCATTTCGTGACCTCGAGGACCACCTCGCTGGTGTAGGAGCGGATGCCGGGAGGGGTCGCTAGGATTTGGCGGGCAAAGTCCTGGTAATGCGCGACGTCCTTGCTACGCACCAGGATGATGTAGTCGATGTCGCCGGCGACGGTGCGACACTGCGCGACGCGCGGCAGCTCGCGCATCCGGCGTTCGAAGTCGCGCATCACCGTCTCCTGAGGGCGATCGAGCTTGATGCGCACCACGGTCAGCAGGGGATAACCCAGCTTCTCCGGCGCCATCAGGGCGACGGTCCGCTCGATGATTCCGGCAGCGCGGAGCCGGCGCACCCGCTTTAGGCAAGCCGGCGGCGACAGGCCGATCTCGTCGGCCAGCGCCTGGTTGGCGATCGCCGCGTCGCATTGCAGAACCCGGAGAATCCGCCTGTCGATGGCGTCGAGCGGCGTGTCGGTCGGATCTGCCGGCTTTTGGATTCGCAAGTGAAACCCACTTTCGGCGTCGCCAAATTTCTCAAAAATGAGAAATGGCGAGAGATTTCCACGAAATGCGCGCTTAAAGAGAAATCACGCGTCGTCGCTGCCGATGTAAGCTCATCGACGTTGCCGGAGCAAGGGGAAGCCTATGTCGAAGCCGCATCTGACCAACGAGCCTTGGGATGCACATCTCATTCGCTACGGGATGCCCTTCGCAAAGCGCCTCATCGAAAGGGCGCGCGGGACGCTGATCTGGGACAGCGAGGGACGCGAGATCCTCGATTTCACGTCGGGCCAGATGTGCGCGACGCTCGGACACAACCACCCGCGCATCGTCGAGGCGATCCAGGAGGCCTGCGAGGGCGCGCTGCACCTCTTCAGCGGCATGCTGAGCCCGCCGGTGGTGGCGCTGTCGCAGCGGCTCGCCGCGATGCTGCCGCCGCATCTGTCGAAGTCGCTGTTTCTCAGCACCGGAGGCGAGGCGAACGAGGCCGCGCTCAAGCTGGCGAAGATGCATTCCGGCAGATACGAGGTGGTGGGCTACACGGGCTCGTGGCACGGCATGACCTCCGGCGCGCAATCGGTCAACTACGTCGCCGGCCGCCAGGGCTACGGGCCGATGATGCCGGGGGCGCTGTCGCTGCCCGCGCCCAACCCCTATCACTGCCCGGTGCGGCGTTGCCGGGACGCTTGCGACGGCACTTGCCTCGAGGTCGGCTTCGACATGGTCGACGCGCAGTCGACCGGCTCGCTCGCCGCGGTCATCGCCGAGCCGGTCGAGAGCTCGGGCGGCGTCATCGTGCCGCCCGACGGCTATTGGCGGAAGGTGAAGTCGCATTGCGACAAGCGTGGGATGTTGCTGATCTTCGACGAGGCGCAGACCGCGTTCGGGCGACTCGGTTGCGATTTCGCCTTCCAGCATTTCGGCGTCGAGCCGGACATGCTGACTCTCTCGAAAACCCTCGGCGGCGGCCTGCCGCTCTCGGCCACGGTGATTTCCGACGCGATGGATGCGGATTGCCATGAGAAGGGCTTCATCCACCCGACTTCGCACGTCTCCGATCCCTTGCCGGCCCATGTCGCGCTCGCCGTGCTGGACGTCCTGGCGGAGGAGAACCTGAACGCCCGCGCCCTGGCGATGGGCGAGCGGCTCGGCGCGGGGCTGCGTTATCTCCAGGACAAGCATGAGATCATCGGCGACGTCCGCGGCTTCGGGCTGTTGCAGGGCGTCGAGCTGGTCAAGGACCGCGAGACTCGCGCGCCGGACGCCGCCACCGGGCGCGCCATCACCGCACGCTGCATGGAGCTGGGACTCTCCATGAACATCGTCTCCGTGGGGTCGATGGCCGCGATATGGCGCATCGCCCCGCCGCTCACCGTGACGCGCGAGGAGATCGAGCGCGGCGTCGCCATCCTCGATCAGGCGATCGGCGAGGTAGTGGCGGAGGGCTCCAAGACGGCGGTGGGCTAGTCGCCCGAGTCGGAACCAGCCGTTTCGGATTGCGCCGCCCCACGCTTTCGCGACCAGCCCATCGAACTCGGCGCCTGGCGCGAGGGCGCGGGACGCCGCGACCTTCCGATTCTGCGAATTCTGTGCT
>Ga0209248_10000385_pt1 | contig 14342 bp, 15 predicted proteins | sample BogFormECP04_OM1_FD_188241 | JGI IMG/M metagenome (GOLD analysis project Ga0209248, IMG submission 188241) | Bog forest soil microbial communities from Calvert Island, British Columbia, Canada - ECP04_OM1 (SPAdes) (version 2) | ecosystem: Environmental > Aquatic > Freshwater > Wetlands > Bog ... | reverse complement strand
CGCGATCGTGGGCGTGAGCGGGCTCGAGCTGGCGCTGGACGACCGCCTGCGCGGCACGCCCGGGGGCGAGCTGCTCGCGGGAACCCGCGTGCTTGCCTATGCCGTCGCGCATCCGGCAGCCGCCGTTCGCAGCAGCGTCTCTCCGGAGCTGCAGCGCACCGCAGTGAGCGCGCTCGGCTCACAGTACGGCGGGATCGTCGCGATGGCGCCGTCCACCGGGCAGATCCTGGCGGTGGCGGGCATCGGCCTCGACAGCCTGCAGCCGCCTGGCTCGACGTTCAAGATGGTCACCGTCAGCGGGATCCTTCAGGCCGGGATCGCCGACCGGCACACCGTCTTTCCCTACGCCACCTTCTCCACGCTCGACGGGGTGAAGCTCAACAACGCCAACGGCGAGGAATGCGGGGGCACGCTCGAACTGGCCTTCGCCGTGTCCTGCAACTCCGTGTTCGCGCCGCTCGGCGTCAAGCTCGGCGCGGCGCGCCTGGTCGCCACCGCCGAAGGCTTCGGCTTCAACCACCAACCGGGCATCCCCGGAGCGGCCGAGAGCACGCTGCCGGCGGCCAGCCAGATCCAGGGTGAACTCGACGTCGGATCGACGGCCATCGGCCAGGGCCAGGTGCTCGCCAGCGCGCTGCAGATGGCCACCGTCGCGGCGACCATCGCCGACGGCGGACACCGGCCGCGGCCGACGTTTTCGTTCGCCGCCCCGGCAACCCCCGGCGTGTCCGCGACGAGCGCCGCGGTGGCGCGCACCGTCAGGCGCCTGATGATCGGCGTCGTGCGTGAAGGCACCGGCACCGCGGCGGCCATCCCCGGCGTCGTGGTCGCCGGCAAGACCGGCACCGCCGAACTGAAGACGAGCTGCTCCGCCTCTGAGGAGAGCGCGGGCGAACAGGAATCGCGCGCGGGCAGCACGGGCGCCTCGGGCGCGGAAGGCTGTGAGGGGACCGCCAACGAAGCGAGCAACACCGACGCCTGGTTCGCCGCCTTCGCACCGGCGCTTCACCCGCGCATCGTCGTCGGCGTGCTGCTGGTCAAAGACGGCGCCGGCGGCGCCACCGCGGCCCCCGTCGCGCGCCAGGTGCTCGAAGCCGGCCTGCAGGCCGGCAACCACTAGACGTCGAGCTCGGCTGAGGCCGTCTGGGCGGCGTCCTGAGGATCGACGATGTGGATTCGGATCGGCCGGTTGACGAGCGTCGCAACGGGGATCTTGAACAGCACCATCGCACCCTGGCTCGGGCCGTTGGCGGCGACCGAGCCGAGTTCCGGCAGCCGGCCCCCGGCCGGGACCAGCCCCCCGCGGTAGGCGAACTGGTTGGTCTGGTCGGGCACCACGGGGACGAACACGTTGTTCTGCGTGTCGCTGAGCGACATCATCGTAATGGCCTGGTGGGACTGGGAGCTGTTGTTGTAGACCTGGATGAACACCGCGAACCACTCTTCGCCGGGTTCCAGCTTGCGCTCGGCGGGCGTGAGGCCCTGCAGATAGGCCGATTCTTCGGCGTTGAACGGGTTCAGCTCGCGTGAGATCTGGACCTGGTAGATCAGCGGCCCCACGTCCAGGTAGGGGGCGGCAACCCCTCCCTCTCCGGCGTAGGTGCCGGTGGTCACCCTCTCACTCGCGTTCCCGCATGCGCTCAGGGCCAGTGCTGTCAGCAGAACGAGCACGACGAATGGGAGCTTGCGCGGGCGCCTGGACATGCGACGCGGCAGTCTATCCTGGTCCGCTTTCATCCGGAGGCGACGGTCACCCGCGCTCCAGCGCCTTCCCCCCGCTCGAGGATCGAGCGCAGCCTGCGCATCGCCCGCTCGATCTTGCGCTTCGTCCAGCGCCGCGCGCCGAGCCGCTCGAGCAGCCGGTCCGAGAACGTCGCGGGGGCGGTCTGGAGCGTGAACTCGACGCGTGTCGCGCCGGCAGTGGCGGGCGAGAGCGCGTACACGCCGAGCGTGCGTATGCGGTTGTTCTTGCCCGTGCGGCCCACCTCGACGATCCGATACGGCCGATCGACCTCGGCGAACGTCACATCGCCCCAGTTGAAGCGGCCGGGCACCTTGATGCGAAAACGCGCCCCCGCCCCGCGTCCCACCGAATCGATCCGCGTGAGGTGCCAGTCGACGAGGTAATGGTCTGAGAACTCGGCGTGGTTGGCGATGTCCTGCAGATAGTCGAACACCTGCTCGCGAGGAGCGGACACGACGGTCGACACGGTCACGGGGTTCACGGCGACGGCAGTCTATTAGCCGCCCCGCTGAAACGGCGCCGCAGAAGGCCCGACAGCGCCGGGGAGCGCCCTAAGCGGCGCGGGCGGTGAGCCGCACGGCGTGGCCGTGCTCTGAGTGGCGCACGAGCTTGCTCGCCGCCGGGGCCTCGCGGCGCAACGGCCGGCACAGCTCGCAGACGAACACGACGCTGCCGTCGCGCCCGTCGTAGCAATGCACGCGCTCGCCGATCAGCGGCGAGCGCCCGCAGTCGCAGCAGCGGTGGCGGTCCTCCTGCAGGGCACCCAGGCCGTGGCGCAGCAGCTGGCGCTCGAACTGCTCCACTTTGGCCACAGACGTCGTCATCTCGCCCTTCCTTTTCGCCGCCTAGCCGCCACCTCCTGCAGCGAATCCGCAGCGAATCCGGGCTAAAAGGACCGATCAGCAGTCCAACAGATTTTGCTATCCAGAACTTGCAGCCATGGCCGGCGGCACCCAGCCTTTGTTATTATCGCCACGACCCTCCTCGACGGCCAGCGTCCCCGGTGGCGTTGAGATGGGGGAAGGAGCAGGGTATGGAACCACTCACTTCAGGCACCTTCGTCGGCGCAGGGTCCTTCCGCTGCCGCCGCTGTCACTACGTCCTAACGCTCACCGGCTCGGACACCCTGATGGACTGTCCAGAGTGCGGGGGGCAGGACTTCGAGCGCGCCTCGTTGTTCAGCACCGAGCGCCTGCCCGCCGGGCACGCGACCGGTGTGCGCGAGGGAACGCTCTCCCAGCCGGCCTCTCCCGAGCACGACGCACGGCTGGCCGAGGTGCGTGAGGGGATCGAGCAGCCCGGCGACTACCTCTGCTACGAGGAGAGCGGCGAGATGCGGACCGTGTCGCTCACGCGCGAGTGGACCCGTATCGGGCGCAGCCTCGCCGCCGACGTGCGCTTCGACGACCCCACCGTCTCACGCCGGCACGCCCTCGTCGTGCGCCACCCCGACGGCGTCCGCGTGCTCGATGACCGCAGCCTCAACGGCGTCTTCGTGAACGGCGCGCGCGTCGAGGGCAAGCTGCTGAAGGACGGTGACGAGATCATCGTCGGGCGCTACCGGCTCAGCTTCCTGAGCGTGCCCGAGCGCCCGCAGGGCGCGCCTCCGACGGACACCGAGAGCCCGGCGAGCACGAAGCGGGCATCGCTCAGCGACAGCGCCTGAGGGCTTCGCTGCACACGATCGGCGCGCCGCGTAAGATCGCGCGAATGGCTCACACGATCGCCGTGCTCTCCCAGAAGGGGGGCACGGGCAAGACAACCGCAGTCCGCACCCTCACCGACGCGCTTCGTCGCAGCGGCGTGCGTACGCTCGCGATCGACCTCGACCCGCAGGGCAATCTGTCCGACTACTTCGACCTCCCCACCGACGTGCAGCCGACGATCGCCGACGTCCTCTCCGGGCGCTCGCGCGCGGCCGAGGCGATCCATTTCGACATCATCCCCGCCAACCTCAGCCTCGCCGAGGCCGAGCTGATGCTGGGCGGCAAAATGGGGCGCGAGATGACGCTCAAGCGGGCGCTCGCCAAGCTGCCCGAGGAGTACGAGATCGTGCTGATCGACTGCCCCCCCTCGCTCGGGCTGCTCACGGTCAACGCCCTCGTCGCCGCCGACCGCGCGCTGATCACGGCCGAGGCCCAGTACTTCGCGCTGCAGGGGGTCGAGCAGGCGATGGAGGTGGTGGAACTCGCGCGCGACAGCCTCAACCCGGAGCTGTCGCTCCTCGGCGTGCTGCTCAACCTGGCCGACATGCGCACCGTCCACTCACGCGAGGCACTGGCCTCACTGAAGGAACGCTTCGACGAGCAGATGTTCGACACGGTCGTGCGCGCCTCGATCGCCTATGCCGAGTCGGCCGAGCGGGCCAGCTCGATCCTCGACTACCGGCCCGATCTGGGCGCCGACTACATCGCCCTCGCCGATGAAGTGCTCGAGCGGCTGCCCGATTTCGAGGGCGCCCGCACCCAGCTCGCCCAGCTGTAAGGCCACTCACCCGCCCGCCCGCGAGGCGCACGGGCGTGCGTGTGGCGCTCGGCGCAGGACCTCCACGCGACCGTCCCCGAAACCAAGCTGTGCGGCCCGGTTTCGGGGTGGGTGCGCGTGGGCAGCCCAATGGTCGCCCCTGTATTCGGATGGCCACGGAGCCACCCGATTCGCTACTTATCGGAGCCCTGAGCGGAGTGCTTGAGAACGGCATGGACAGCCTGCTCAAGCGTTCGACCTAGAGCTCTCCCACGTAGGCGCCCTGCGACTCGAACGGCGTCCTCAAAAGCCTCGCCCAGCCCTCCACCTCCGCTCTGAGCGCCTCTGCGACGGCGCCCGTCTGCTCGTAGAAGCACCACACCAGTATCGTCGGACCGGCCCCCGAGATCGTCGCTCCGAGCGCTCCCAGCTCGCTCGCGCGCGAGGCGAGCTCATAGGAGCGTGGGAACAGCACCGAGCGCCGCTGCTCGTGCAGGCGATCCTGCAGGCCGCGTGCAAGCAGGTCCCAGTCGCCGCGCACGAGGCCCAGCGTCAACAGCGCTCCGTGGGCCACGTTGAAGACCGCGTCGGCGAGCGGCACCTCAGCCGGCAGCGCCTGTCGCGCCGCACGGGTGCGCACCGGCTGCTCGGGCACGACCGCCAGCGCTTCCAGTCCCGTGGGGGGATCGAAGCGGTCCGCCCGACCGTCGGCGCACACGACGAACCCGCCCAGCAGCGCCGCAGCGACATTGTCCGGGTGCCCCTCGAGCTCGCTCGCCAGGGCGAGCACGTCCGCGTCCAGCTCGAACAGGTGGTCCGCCGCCATCAGCCCCGCCACGATCGCCGAGGCACTCGACCCCAGCCCGCCCACGAGCGGGATCTCAGAGCGGATCCTGAAGGTGAAGCCGTCCGCGGGGTGCAGCCGCTCGAAAGCCTGCACGCAGAGGTTCTCGCGCCCGCCGCCCACCGGCAGATCGGACTCCACCGCGAACTCCCCCGTCTCTGAGACCTCGAGCTCCATGTGCAACGCCAGCGCGGCCGCCATACAGTCAAAGCCCGGTCCCAGGTTCGCGGAGGACGCGGGCACGCGCACGACCCGCCTACGGATCACCCAGGACCGCTTCCTCGATCGCCGCGATCTCGGCGACGCACTGGATCACTTTGCCGTCGTTGTTGGCGATCGCCGTCTCGGGGTCCTTCAGGCCGCGACCGGTGAGCACGCACACAACCTGCTCCGCGCCGTCGGCGCCGTACTTGAGCAGGCCCGCCACCGATGCCGCCGAGGCGGGCTCGCAGAACATCCCTTCGCGCGAGGCCAGCAGCTTGTAGGCGGTCAGGATCTCCCTGTCGCTCACAACGCGGATCGCGCCGCGGGAGTCGGTCGCGGCCGCCATCGCATCCTCCCAGCGCACGGGGTTGCCGATGCGGATCGCTGAGGCGACGGTTTCGGGGTGCTCGATCACTTTCCCCTCCACCAGCGGCGCCGCGCCCGCGGCCTGGAAGCCGAGCATCTTCGGCGACGCCCCCAGCTCGCGAAAGCCGCGCCAGTAGGAGGTGATGTTGCCGGCATTGCCCACCGGGATGCACAGCGCTTCGCACTCGCCTTCGAGCGCCTCATCGATCTCGAAGGCTGCCGTCTTCTGGCCTTCGATGCGGAATTCGTTGACCGAGTTGACGAGCACGATCGGGTGCATCGCCGTCAGCTCGCGCACGAGCGTCAGCGCCTGGTCGAAGTTGCCGGCCAGCGAGATCACGCGGGCCCCGTGCACGAGCGTCTGCGCCATCTTGCCCTGCGCGATCTTGCCGTCGGGGACGATCACCGCGCAGGTGATGCCCGCGCGCGCCGCGTACGCCGCGGCGCTCGCCGCCGTGTTCCCCGTCGACGCGCAGATCACCGCCTTCGCGCCGTCGCGCGCGGCGGCCGAGACGGCGCACGTCATCCCGCGGTCCTTGAACGAGCCTGTCGGGTTCGCCCCCTCGAGCTTCAGGCGCACCGTCGCGCCCACCATCGCCGAGAGCACAGGCGCGCGCAACAGCGGCGTCGAGCCCTCCTGCAGGCTCACCAGTTTGTCGCCGACCTCGAATGGCAGGCGCTCGTGGTAGCGCTCGATCAGCGGCACATGCGTGCCGCTGAACGCCGCCCCTTCCACACGCGGCAGCGGCACCGGCGGCGTCGCTCGTAGGCGCTCCTCGATATCGGTCGGACGGCTCACGCGTACTCCTCTTCGATTACCCTGATCATGCGGGGCGGTGAGCGCACGAAGTCGAACTCCCCCACCTCCCCGACCGCCACGCGCAGGCTCGACTCGAGGACGGGGTGGGTGACCATGACCAGTCGTGCATTCTCTCCCAGACCGCGCTGCACCACCGACCTTATCGACACCTCCCGCTCACCGAGCACGCGCATGACACTCGCGAGCACTCCGGGGCGATCGACGACGTCCAGGTGCAGGTAGTAGGCGCTCTGCACGTCCTCGATCAGCCGCAGCGGCAGCGGCGGCGCGGGTGGCCGTGCGCCACCGGTCATCACGCTCACGACGTCGCCGAGCACCGCGCTCGCGGTCTGAAGGCCACCGGCCCCGGGCCCCGACAGCGTGATCTCGGTGATCGTGCCCGACTCGACCGTGACCGCGTTGAACGAGCCCGTGATCGACGACAGCGGGTGGCCCGAGTAGAGGAACGTCGGATGCACATGCACCGACAGGCCGCCGTCACGGCGCTCGGCGGTGCCGACGAGCTTGAGGCCGAGGCCGAGCTCGCGCGCGTACTCCAGGTCATCGGCGTGCAGGTGCTCGATCCCCTCATAGCGCACGTCGTCCAGATGCACGGGCGTGCCGAACGCCAGCCGCGCGAGGATCGCCATCTTCGCGGCGGCGTCGCGGCCTGAGACGTCATCGCTCGGGTCGGCCTCGGCGTAGCCCGAGCGCTGGGCCTCGGCCAGTGCCTCGGCATAGCTCGAGCCGGAGGCCATCTCGCTGAGGATGAAGTTGGTCGTGCCGTTGACGATCCCGTGAATGCGCTCGATCGGCGTGGCCGACAGCGACTCCTCGAGCACCCGCACCACCGGCACCGCCCCCGCCACCGCCGCCTCGAAGCGCAGCCTCACGCCACACTCCCGGGCCGTCTCGAACAGCTCCTCACCGTACTGTGAGAGCAGCTGCTTGTTGGCTGAGACCACGTCCTTGCCCGCGCGCATGGCGCTCAGCAGGTACTCGCGGGCGGGCTCGATCCCGCCGATCAGCTCCACGAGCAGGTCGGCGTCGGCGAGGATCTCCTCGAAGCTCCCGCGCGATCGGGTGAGCACGCCGCAGATGACCGGCCTGCGCCCGTTGAAGCGCTCGATCTCCTCGGCCCGCTGCTCGAGCAGGTCCGAGAAGGCCGAGCCCACGGTGCCGTGACCCAGCAGCCCGACCTTGAAGTCTCCCGGCGCGGAGCCGCCGTCAGCCGCCATTGCGCGCGATCCCCTCCGGCGTGACATCGCGCGCGGTGAGATCCTCAAAGCTCTCGCGCCTTACGACCACGCGCGCGTCGCCCTGGGAGCAGAAGATGACAGGCGGGCGGGGGATGCCGTTGTAGTTGTTGGCCATCGCGTGACCGTAGGCCCCCGTCGCCGGGGTGACGATCACGTCGCCGGGCTTCGGGTCGCTCAGCAGCGCCTCGCGCACGATCACGTCGCCCGACTCGCAGTGCTTGCCCGCGAGCACGCACTGCGTGTGCCCGCCGAAGCGGTCCGCCACGTGCGCTTCATAGGCCGCCCCGTAGAGCATCGGGCGCAGGTTGTCGGACATCCCGCCGTCCACCGCGACCCAGCGTGAGACGTTGCGCTTGACGCTCTCGACCGTGTACAGCGTCACGCCGGCGTTCGCGCTCAACGAGCGGCCGGGCTCGAGCAGCAGGCGCCCGCCGGCGGCGATGCCGTGGGCATGGGCCGCGCTGATGATCTCGGTCACGTACTCCTCGATCGCCGGGGGAGCCGGCTGATCCTCGGTGTAACGCACGCCCAGGCCGCCGCCGAGGTCCCACACCGGGAAGTCGCCCAGCTTCGCCAGCTCCGCGACCTCGCGGCGAAACGGCTCGAGCTCGAGCAGCTGGGAGCCGATGTGCGCGTGCACCCCTTCGAGCCGCAGCCCCTCGACCACTTCCACCCGTTCGATCGCCTCCGGAACCGCGGCCATCGAGAAGCCGAACTTCGAGTCGGCCTGGCCGGTCGAGATCTTCTCGTGCGTCTCCCCCCGCACGTCCGGGGTCACCCGCACGAGCAGCCGCTGGGCGGCGCCGTCGCGCTCGGCGAGCAGCGCCTCGAGCCGGTCTATCTCCCCGAGGTTGTCCACCACGATCAGCCCCACGCCGAGACCGACGGCCATCCCGAGCTCGGTCTCGGACTTGGCGTTGCCGTGGAACACGAGCCGCTCGGGGCGAAAGCCCGACTGGACCGCCAGGTGGAGCTCGCCGCCGGAGGCCACGTCGCACCACAGCCCCTCCTGCGCGAACAGCTCGAGCACGGCCGTGCAGGGAAAGGCCTTCGAGGCGAACGCCACGTGGAAGTCCTCCTGGCCTGAGTCGCGCCCCGCCTGCAGCAACGCGCGAGCGCGCGAGCGCAGGTCGTCCTCGGCCACGATGTACGCCGGCGTCCCGAACTCCCTGGCCAGCTCGATCGTGTCGCAGCCGCCCACCTCGAGGCGACCGCGCTCGTTCAGGCGGCTGCCGAGGGGGAACACGTCAGAGAGGCTCGTACCGGTGGTCATCGCCGGTGATTATCGCGTGCCGGCTTCCGACGCGGTCGGGCGGTGAGGGTCAGGCCGGCGTCGGTCCGAGCGCCGCCGTGCCGCCCCGGCGCACGATCGCAAACAGCCACACCGACCCGATCACGATCAGCGCGGCGCTCTCGAGCTGCGGCGCGGTCAGCCCCACGAGCACCTCCTTGTTGCGGCGGATGAACTCGACCAGAAACCGCTCCAGCCCGCTCAGCAGCAGATACAGCGCGAAGATCACCCCCGGGCGCACGCGATCGCGCAGGTGCCACAGCACGTACGCGAGCAGGCACATGCTGACCGTCTCATAGATCGGCGTCGGCTGCACCCGCACCCCCGGCGGCGTGGGGACCGTCCCGTGGGGATAGCCCATCGCCCAGGGCAGGCTCGAGCGGATTCCATAGTCGCCGTCGCCGGAGACCTGGCAGCCGATCCGCCCGATCGCATAGCCGAGCGCGAGCGCGGTCGCGCACATGTCGAACATCCGTAATTCCAGCGCACCGCGCCAGCGCATCCACAGGGTCACGCCGATCGCGCCGCCGATCGCGCCGCCGTACCACACGAGCCCGGAGCCCGAGAAGATGCTCGTCGCGAGGTGGCCTGAGACCTGGTTGTAGTTCTGGATCAGGTAGTACAGCCGCGCCCCCACCACGCCGCCGATCAGTGCGGCGAACACGATCTCATACGCCCAGTCGACCGGCTTGCCGAGCTCGCGCAGCCTGCGCGCCACGACCGCTCCGCAAGCCAGGAATCCGAGCGCGAACATCACGCCGAAGGTCTTGACGGAGACGCCCAGGATGTCGATTTCAGGCTGCACTATCCGCTCGCCGCTGTCCTCATCGCTCGCGCCGCACTGTAACGAGATGCGGTCGCGAAGAGACGGGAGATGCGGGCCTTAGTGGACGGGGAGCCGCAGCGCGTCTGCGACAATCAAGGTATGGCCAAACGGCACTCAAGCTTCGGCAGGGACACCGGTCTGCAGGCGCGAATGCTCCTGACGATGTTCCTGCTCGGACTCGTCTACGTGGTGTTCGTCGGTGTCCTGATCGCCGCCGGCGCCGCGGCCGCCACGGTCGTCGTCGTGGCGCTCGTGCTGCTGGTGTTCCAATTGTTCACCTCCGACAAGATCGCGATGGCGACGATGGGCGTGAAAGAGGTCTCGCCCGCCGAGGAGCCCGAGCTGCACGGGATCATCGAACGGCTGTGCGTGCAGGCCGACCTGCCCAAGCCGCGCGTGTGCGTGATGGAGACGCCGATGCCCAACGCCTTCGCGATGGGCCGCACCAGGAAGTCGACCACCGTGTGCGCGACCCGCGGAATCCTCGATCTGCTGTCGCCGGCCGAGCTCGAAGGCGTGATGGGACACGAGCTCACGCACGTGATCAACCGCGACGTGATGGTGATGACGCTGGCGAGCTTCTTCGCCACGCTGGCCTCGCTGATCGCCCAGTTCGCGCTGTTCTTCGGCGGAGGCTTCGGCGGCGGCTACGGGCGCAACCAGAATGAGGAGGAGGAGGTCATGCTCGTCCTGTTGGTGTCGGTGCTCGTGTATGCGATCTCGTTCCTGTTGCTGCGGGCGCTGTCGCGCTACCGCGAGTTCGCCGCCGACCGCGGCTCGGCCGTGCTGACCGGGCGCCCCAGCGCGCTGGCCTCGGCGCTGCTGAAGATCAGCGGCACGATGGAGCGGGTGCCGGTCGAGGACCTGCGCAAGGCCGAGGGCATGAGCGCCTTCTTCATCCTCCCCGCCAGGACCAAGAAGTCGCTGATGAACATCTTCGCCGACCACCCGCCGCTCGAGCAGCGCCTGGCCGCGCTCGAGCGTCTGGAGTCCCAGCTGCAGAGCGCCGCCTGACCCGTGGGCCTGCGCGACATCCTCACCGGCCGCCACGAGGTCAAGGGTCCCGCGCCCGATCGCCTGTTCGCGATCTCGACGGCCTACGTGACGCTCTCCTCCGATCACCAGATCGAACCGCTGGGAACGGCGGCGATCGTCTTCCAGGCGCTCGCCACCAGCGACTTCGAAACGGCGCTGCGCGAAACCGAAGAAGTCGTCAAGGCGACCGGCGGCGAGAGCGCCACCTCGCTGTCCACCCAGGACGACAGCTACGGCTACCGCTGGATGGTGCTGAAGAGCCCCGCGGGCGCCCCCAGCGTGGAAGACCTCGCGGTGGGCATCAACGCCGTCTCGAGCTCGATCGAGACCGCCGGCCACGGCGAGCGGCTTCTTTGTGCCGTGTTCGCCTTCGCCGATGCTCAAAAGCGCCGTGTCTACTTCATCTACAACTACAAGCGCGGCTTCTGGTACCCGTTCGTGCCCGACCCCGACCACGCTGAGCAGCGCTCGACCGAGCGCGAGCTTCAGATCAAGGCGCAGATGGCCTCAGAACTGCCGATCGAGCCGGAAATCGAGCGCTGGTTCCCGCTCTGGGGCATACCGATCTGAGGCGCAGCGCCCGCACGCGCCGCTCAGTCGGGGATCAGGCCCTCGCCGGTGAACTCCCGACCGGCCTCCTCGAAGGTGAGGTCGGCCGGCGGCAGGATCACGTCAGAGCTCTGAAGCTCGTCATCGCCGATCGGCGTGCCGTGGCTTCGCACGTAGTCGAGGACAGCGCGGTATGCGTCGCCGAAGCCGTCCTCGCGGCCGCCGTCTACCACCGAGACCACCGCTCCCTCCAGCTCCTTCAATCGCTGCGCGTCCTCATCCGGGAGTAGATACTGATCCTCGCCGGAGATGCGCACGATCATGCCTGTCCGTCCCCGCCCGGCGCCTCGGCACCGTCGGGAGCCGGCGCGCCCGGCGCGGGCGCCTGACTCTGCGCGGGGATCTGCGGCGAGGGGGCGGGGGCATCGCCGGCCCCGATTTCACCCTTCAGCTTGGCGAGCTCGTTGTCGATCTGCGGCTGATTGGACAGCTGCTTGAGCTGGCGATCGATGTCGTCTTCGCCCGGCCCCAGCGCGGTGATGTCGTCGAACGTCCCGGCGGCTTCGAGCTCTGAGACGGCGTCCGCGCGCGCTTTCATGTTTTCGGTCTTGTCGACCGCGCGCTGCATCGCCAGCCCCACGTCGGCCATCTGCTCGCCGACCCCGGTGGCGGCCTCTGAGATCCGCACCTGCGCCTCGGCCGCGGAGTACTGCGCCTTGATGACCTCCTTCTTGGTGCGGAAGGCCTCGATCTTGGCGCGCAGTTTCTGCTCTGAGTCGGTCAGCTTCTGCTGCTGCTGTTCGAGTTCTGTGACCTGCCCGTCGAGCCCCTGCAGCTCGGTCTGGGCGACGTTCTTGCGTTCAAGCGCCGCCCGCGCCAGGTCCTCCTGTCCGGCGGACACCGCCTGGCGCGCCTGCGTGTCGAGCTTGACCACGCTCTGCTGCAGCGAGGACTCCTGCATCTGCAGGCGCTTCTTGGCCGTGACCACGTCGGCGATGCCCTTCTTCACGTTCTGCAGCTGTTCGACCTGCTTCTGGTAGCTGTAGTCCAGGGTCTCTGCTGGGTCTTCCGCGCGGTCCAGCAGTTTCGAGACCTTCGCCTTCACGACGGTTGACATGCGCCCGGTCAGGCCGGCCATCTGATCCTCCTATTTGCTTTTCTTCGGGACCGATCGGAGACCGACCAGCGGCCTCAAGCGTAGCCGAAGCGGGCGCCTGAGCCCTTCAGAAGCCGGTCGGGTGGCGGACCGAGTAGCCGCCGTTGCCCTGACGCAGCGGGCGCCAGCGCGGCCCCTGCTGGTTGGAGGGGTCATCGGCCGAGCTGGTGTCGAGCCGCAGCCCCGCCACCGTCATGTAGGCGTGACCGGCGTTCGCGAAGATCGTCACCCACCGACCGACGCCGGCCGAGCCGTAGGCCTCGAATTCCGAGGAGTCCTCGGGCGCCTGCACCAGCGCGGCGCCGTGCAGGGCGAAGGACACCGTGCCCGAGCAGTCATAGCCGGGCGATTCGAAGGACGCGTGACCGCCCCCGTAGATGTAGGGCAGCCCGACGATGTCATCGCCCGCCCAGATGATCTCCTGCACCGCCGCGGGGGCGGACATCGGCGCCGCCGCGATACCGCTCACGTAGCGGGCCGTCGAGCCCGGGACGAGCAGCTCCGGCTTGGTGTCGGCGGTGGTGCCCACCGGGCTTCCGCCCGTGGCGCCGCCCACGACAGCGGCGGGCGTAGGCGGCTGATAGGGCACGACTTCCCCGGTGACGGTCTTCTCATAGACCGGGCCCTTGTAGATGATGTTGGGGGTGCGGGCGGTGACCGGCGCCGCATGAGGCGGCGGCGGCGGGGTGGTAGCGGTGCTCGGACTCGAGCCGCCGCTCGGGGCGGGGGTTTCGACTGCTGAAACGCCCCCTGTCGAGACGGCCAGGGCGGGCGCGGCGGGGATCGCAAGAATCGCCAAGCTGCTGAAGAACGCGCCTAGGGTTCGCACCCGCAAGACAACAACCTCTTTCGTCGGCCTGCGGGGTTAGCTGACGGGCTAGCGCTGAAAGAGCCTGCGCTTCACACGACTTCGTGATTCGCCCCAACAATCTGGGTCCCCCGTTCCCTGACATCTGGTCAGGGACTCGGCATTGCGCGGCAGGCTAGCAGAGTGCAAGGACACTTGCAGGCCGTGCATCGCCGCGCTCGCGTTCCACCTGCAAGTTCCGGCAGTTTTGGCCCTCTGGCGGGCCCGCTAGTGTCCCGGTCGATGCGCGAGACCCCATCGCCACGGCTGCTCGTGCTCGTGCTCGTCGCGTTCTGCGCCGTGCTGGCGGGCTGTGGCAAGGCCGGCCTGGCGCCGGCCTCCGAACGACGGCCCCCCGAAACGATCCCCGCGGTCAGCGCCGAAGGCGCGGTGGGCGTGGCGACGAAGAACACGACCCGGCTGGGTGGCGCCGATCAGGTCAGCGTCGCGGCGGCGGTGGCCCGCGCCGTGTACCCGGGCCTCACGACCGCCAGCCGGCCGCGGGCGGTTGTGCTGGTCGACGAACACGACTGGCCGGCCGCGCTCGCCGCATCGGCACTGGCGAGCGTGCCGCTGGGCGCGCCCCTGCTCTACAGCGACGGTGAAGCGCTCCCGGAGGCGACGGCCGAAGCGCTCACCGCGATGCGCCCGGTCGGCGCGGCGACGCTGGGCGGCGTGCAGGTGATCCGGGTCGGGTCGGCGCCCGTACCGGGCGGACTGCGCACGCGCACGGTGTCCTCGGCGGGAGCACCCGCGACGGTGGCGGCGTCGATCGCGCACCTACTGGTGCTCGCCGACGGCAGCGCGCCCAACCAGGTGATCGTGCTCCCCGTGGACGGCCCGCCGGCGCTGCAGATGCCCGCGGCCGGCCTGTCCGCCGAGAGCGGTGCCCCGATCCTGTTCGTGAACCCCGCGAGCGTCCCGGCGGCCACCGCCGCCGTGCTGAGGGGTCTTGGCCG
>Ga0209248_10000383_pt1 | contig 14358 bp, 13 predicted proteins | sample BogFormECP04_OM1_FD_188241 | JGI IMG/M metagenome (GOLD analysis project Ga0209248, IMG submission 188241) | Bog forest soil microbial communities from Calvert Island, British Columbia, Canada - ECP04_OM1 (SPAdes) (version 2) | ecosystem: Environmental > Aquatic > Freshwater > Wetlands > Bog ... | reverse complement strand
GCGACCTCGACCTCCACGTGCAGCCGCGCGCGGTCGGGGTCCTCGCCGGGCTGCCGGCGGACCTCGATCTGCAGGTAGCCACCGCCGTCGCGCCCGCGCCTGGCGACGAGCAGGCCCCGTGCGATGCGCCAGCGCACGAGCCCGCGCAAGCGGTCCATCTCGTATTCGGGCGCATCGAAGGTGAGCAGCTTGAACGGGCTGAACAGCAGCACGACGGAGCGCTCCCCCTCGGTGTAGTGCACGCGGATGATCCCGAGTGTGACGCGGGTGAGAAAGCGCCAGTAGGTGCGCGCCAGTCGCTCCAGGTAGGGAGGTGACCAGATCTCATCGAGCGCTGCCCGCTCGAGCAGCAGGTCCGCGGTCTGCACGGAACGCACCGCCCCGGTGCCTCCGTCCAGGGACGTTGAGTCCTGCAGGTCGGTGATGACCGCCTTCCTGCGTCGATCATCGAACGGTCGCACCGCCTTTCAGGCTAACGCCGCGAGCCCACCGTCCTCCCTTGCTGCTATCCAACATGTGTGAGTCGAAACCCCGCCATCTGGCCTGCTTCGCTCCCGCACCCGCGCCCGGTCGGCGAGGCGCCCGTCGAGAACCTGATCGACCGAGCCGATGACCTGGCCAGGCGCTGGGTGATCGCGCTGATCCTCTCGCGTCCGCTGCAGCGGATCGGAGAGCTCCCGCTCGAGGACTTGGCGCGCGCGGCACCGGCGCTGTGCGCCCAGGCGGTTCGCGCGCTGCTCTCCGACGCCGAGCTCGATCGCTTGGCCGGAAGCTGCGCCGCGGGCAGTCGCGAGGAGTCCGCCGACGCGCACGAGCTGGGGAAACTCGCGGGTGCCCGCGACGCCGAGGAGGCGGTCGAGGCGGTCGAGGCGCTGAGGTCGGTCCTGTGGCGTGCGCTGCTTGAGGAGTTGCGCGATCCACCCGCGCGGCAGGTGGCCGATCTCGCCGACCGGCTGGCCCACGTCTGCGCGACGGCGCTCTCGGTGACGCTCGCCGCGCCCTTCCCGGTGGAGGCGTCCGTGCCGCTCGAGGATGCCGATCGTGCGGTCGCGACGGGAGCCCGGGGCCGGGGCCTCGCCGAGGGCGGGGATCGCCCCGTGCGCCCTGGCGGAGCGGTCCTCATCGACGAGCGCGATGAGGGCCGACCGGCGCCGGCCGCCTCGCGGCCGCCCCCGCCGGCGAGCGAGCGCCGCACGCAGGTGCGCCCGTTTCCGTGGGACATGGGCCCGTTCGAGTCACGCGAGAACGTGGCCTCGGCGCCGGTCTCCGGGCCGCAGATCGAAATCACAGATGCACGCGGCGAGGATCGCTCGCCGGCCTGGACCTCTCCGATCGGGCGCCGGCTCGAGCGGTTTGAAGAGGATGGGCTCCCGTTCGCGGTGCTGCTCGTCGAGCTGTTCGATGTCGAGCGACTGGAACGGGTCGTGCCGCCCGGGGAACTGTCAGCCCTCACGAGCGAGGTTGAGGGCGCGCTCGCGCACGAGCTGCGGATGGTCGAGGGCACGCACGGCGCCCGGCCCGGCGGGCCGAGCCGGCGCGCCGGCGCGCTTACGCGTGAGCGCTCGGGGCGCTACTGGCTGCTTGCACCGGCGAGTGACCGACTCGCGGTGAGGATGCTGGCCGAGCGCTTGGCGCGCGCGCTCGAGCCGTTGGCTCACCGTCCCGGGGTGGCGCTGCCGTTTGCGATCGGCACGGCCGTGTGCCCCGAGGACGGCCGGGACGCGGCGGCACTGGCCGCGCGGGCCGAGGCGCGGCTGTTCGATGCGCGCTCGGGCGTACGGTCGATCGCCTCGGTGGACAGGCTCGCCGAGGACCTCGACCCGTCGTGATAGGCCCCGTCCGCGTCAGCCGGAGATCGCGCCGCCGGTGAGCGCCGCGGCAGCGGATTCGGGCGGTGCTCCGAGCGTCGGTGTGTTGGGCGTGCTGCCAACGATGCGCGTGGCGATCCGCACGGTCTCTTCGATTCCGAGCATGCGAGCGGCTTCCGCTGTCAGGTCCCACTGCGCGCCGGAGTGGCCGTACGGCCCGCGATCGATCACCGGCACAACCAGCAGGTGGCCTTGATAGTTGACCTTCACGAGCGTGCCGCAGGGGAGAGTGCGGTTGGCGACGCCAACGATGGCGGGGGTCATGGTCTGTCCGCAGGCGGTCTGCTTGCCGTAGAAGCCGGGGCCGAACCAGGTGGCGATGGCGCTTCCGTGGGCCGGGGCTTTGGGGCCCGCCGGCGAGCTCGGAACGGCAACGCCGCCGGTGCTGGCGAAGGCCTGCACCGAGCAGGCGCCGACGTAGGCCAGCACGATGGCCAGGACGAGGAATATCCGATCTCTGAACGTTGTTCGCATCGTCATCGCTACGCCTACGGGGTCAGCTGACGGGCTCGCGCTGTGAGGCAGCGCTACGGCCTGAGAGGCCGATTCGCCCCAGCGGATCGATTCATCCGCATTGGGTCCCCCGCCTCCCCTGACCTGGGTCAAGGGAGCTCGGCGTGGGCGCCAGTATACATAAGCGCCGCGCGGGTCCCGCGGTCACGCACGGCATCGACCGGCGACCCGACGACCCGCTAGGAGTGCGGCAGGCGCGACAGCACATCCTTGAGCAGGCGCTCGCCGGTGGAGAGCCCGGCCTTCGCGAGCTCGCTGACTGCCTCCGCCGCGGATGCGATGAACTCCGCGCTGCCCGGGGGCTGGACGGAGCCGCTCATGTTCTCGTTCTCAGACTCGAATCCCTGGCGTGGCGCCGCGTCGTGTCTGCGGGCTGGATCCCCGGAGCGCCTGGGGGCGCTCCCGGGGCGTGTCCTGGCGGGCGCTCTCGCGGTTGCCGGCTCGCGCAGCGCAGCCCGCTGGCGGGCCGCCGCGCGGCGGGGACTGGAGCGCTGCGGGCGAGTGCGGGGCAGGTTGACGAGGACCCCTCCATTCTTGCCCTGCCCGGTCGCGCGACCGTTGTCGTCGATACCACTCATCGGAACATGATTGCTTAAGGCGGCGGTTGGGGTGGGGTTCGCAGGGAAACGGAGAAAGTCGCTCCAATCTGGGCCTTTGAGGCGTTAACATGGGAGCCTGGAAACGGCGCTCACGTTGTAACGTTGGGGAGGCTCCGGCCGTACGTTTGCTTGAGCGGCAGGTTTCGGCCGGATTCCGGCGGAGCTGCAGTGCTGTCCCGGGTTGTCGATCGACGGAAGAAACGGATATAAATGTCAGTAGTCGAGCTTCAGGAGCTGGATGAGGTCAAGGGTCTGCTGGCCAAGGGGCAGCAGGTTGGTGTGCTCTCCTACACGGAGATAACGAAGGCGATGTCCGAGCTCGACCTGGACGAGTCGGACGTCGAGGAACTGCACGGCTTCCTCGAGAAATCGGAGATCGAGCTCGTCGAGGACATCGATCCGGCGACCGCCGCCTCCTCGCAGCTGGAGCGCGCGCCCGACAAGCGCGGCCGGCGCAAAGCCAAAGCGCAGCTGGACCTCAAGCCGGACATGACGACGGATTCGCTGCAGCTGTTCCTGAAGGACATCGGCAAGGTGCGGCTGCTGACGGCCCAGGAGGAGGTCGATCTGGCCAAGCGGATCGAGCGCGGCGATCTCGACGCCAAGCAGAAGATGGTGGAGTCGAACCTGCGCCTGGTGGTGTCGATCGCCAAGAACTATCGCAACCAGGGGCTTCCGTTCCTGGACCTGATCCAGGAGGGCACGCTCGGGTTGGTCAGGGCGGCCGAGAAGTTCGACTACCGCAAGGGCTTCAAGTTCTCCACATACGCGACCTGGTGGATTCGCCAGGCGATCGCGCGTGCGCTCGCGGACAAGGCGCGGACGATCCGCATCCCGGTGCACGTCGTGGAGAAGCTCAACAAGATCGGCCGCGCCGAGCGCAAGCTCGTGACCGAGCTCGGGCGCGAGCCCACGGCGGATGAGATCGCCGATGTGACGGGCATCGACCCCGAGGAGGTCGACTCGATCAAGCGCTCCGCGCAGGCGCCGGTATCGCTCGAGAAGCCGGTCGGTGACGAGGAGGAGTCCGAGTTCGGCCAGTTCATCGCCGACGAGCGCGCCGAGTCCCCGTACGAGCGTGCGGCGGAGATCCTCACCAAGGAGGCCCTGAGGGAGGCGCTTGAGAACCTCTCTTATCGCGAACGGCGCGTGCTCGAGCTGCGCTACGGGCTCGGCGGCGAGCATCCGCGCACGCTCGATGAGGTGGGGCGCACGTTCAACGTGACCCGCGAGCGAATCCGCCAGATCGAGAACCAGTCGTTGAAGAAGCTTCAGAGCCTTGCAGAGGCGCAGAAGCTCCGCGACGTGGCCTGACGGCGGCTCGGCGCGCCTGACGGCGTCCTCGTTGCGCTCGTGTGCTGGCCGGTTCGGGGATGCGAGCGACAGCGAGTGTCTCCCGGTCCGGCACACTTCGCTCGCTGCGTCCTTGTCAGCCACCCCGATCCGCTCGTCAGGGCGTAGTTCGTCCAAGGCCCCTTTCGGGGCTCAAGGCCTGCCCGTCGCTTGCCGATCAGCTCCTATGTTCGACGTCAGGGAGGCGCTTCGCGAGCTCGTCGCAAAAGAGGGCTCGGATCTGCACATCAAGGTGCACGCCAAGCCGCTGTATCGCGTCCATGGAGAGCTCGCGGCCGACGATTCAGCCGACGTGTTGACCCAGGACGACACCGAAGGCGCGCTGAAAGAGCTCCTCAGCGACGAGGGCAAGCTCGACGAATTCGCGCAGGAGCACGAGGTCGACTTCTCCTACGAAATCCCCGGTGTCGCGCGCTACCGCATCAACGCCTTCCGCCAGCGCGGCCTGACTTCGATGGCCTGTCGCGCCATCCCCACCAACATCTCCACGATCGACGAGCTCGCGCTGCCGCCCGTGATCAAGGAACTGGCCGAGGAGGAGCGCGGGATCGTGCTGCTCACGGGGACCACCGGCTCTGGCAAGTCCACGACGCTGGCGGCGATGATCGACCACATGAACGTCACCTCCAGCAAGCACATCGTCACGATCGAGGACCCGATCGAGTTCGTGCACAGCGACAAACGCTCCGTGATCAACCAGCGCGAAGTGGGCATGGACACCGCGTCCTTCAAACGCGCGCTGCGCAGGGTGCTGCGGCAGGACCCGGACGTGATCCTGGTCGGGGAGATGCGCGATGAGGAGACGGTCCAGACCGCGCTGTCGGCAGCCGAGACCGGACACCTTGTGCTCTCCACGATTCACACCGTCGACGCGACGGAGTCGATCAACCGGCTGCTGGACTTCTTTCCTCCCCACCAGCACCAGCAGGCGCGCAGCATGATCGCGGGCACGATCAAGGGAGTGATCTCCCAGCGGCTCGTGCCCGGCGCCGACGGCGGACGCGTGGCGGTGTGCGAGATCCTGCGCATGACCGGACGCGTGCGCGACATGATCATGGACTCCACGCAGACGGGCAAGCTCGTGGAGGTGATCACCTCGGGCAGCTACTACGGAATGCAGACCTTCGACCAGGCCCTGTTCGGCCACGTGAAGGCCGGGCGGGTGACGTTCGAGGACGCGATGAAAGTCGCCTCGAGCCCGCACGATTTCAAGCTTCTGATGCAGGCGGACGGACGCAGGGGCACGACCATGGAGGACGTCGCCTCCACCGAGAGCCAGCGCGAGCCCGAGGCCACGCCGCCGCTCACCGTGGCCTCCTAGATCGGTCCCGTCTCCCGGCCGGGGTCCGCCCGGCGTCACTTCAGTTGGTAAAGTAACGGTTGAAATGGCCGTTGATGAGACATGCCCTGTCTGCAGAACCGCGGAGATCGTCTGCGGAAAGTGGACGCTCCTGCTGATCCGCGACCTCGCCGAGGGGACCTCGCGCTTCTGTGAGCTCGAACGCTCGCTCGCGGGCATCAGCCCGCGCACGCTGTCGCTGCGGCTGCGTGCGCTCGAGGAGCAGGAGATCGTCGAGCGTCAGACGTTTCCCGAGGTGCCGCCGCGGGTTGAGTATGCGCTGACCGAGAAGGGACGGGCGCTGTTGCCGATCATCGATGACATGCGCTCATACGGAGAAGAGTGGCTCGACGCGGAGTGCGCCGAGCGCATCGCTCCAGACGTCCTCGTCACTGCGTAAGCGGAGGTTCTCCTCACCGCCTGAGGCGCCTGCAACTCCGGGTGCGGGGAAGAGGAGGTCGAGCGCCCAGCGCGAAGTGAGCGCAACATGCATTCGCGCCGGCTTCAGACAGCGCTCACGAAGCTCATCGAATCGGCGGCCAGCCAGCTGCAGGCGGAGATCGATGGCGGCGCGGAGGTCCCGTTCGAGCTGGGGTCACAGACCGGGCGCAGGGGTCGCGGAGCGACGCCGCTGTACTGCTATCGCGCGTTGACCGGTGCTTTCATCACCGATCACGAGGCCGAGCTCGAGCGCCTGCCCGGCTACGGCGAGGCCGTCAGTCTGATGGAGGGCTTCGACGGGCTCGATCGCTACCTCGTCAGCGTCGGAGTGGACGACCCCACCCGTCGCGGCCGCGCGAGGAGCCGCGGCAAGGGTCAGGCGAGCGCGCCGGCCGCGATCATCGCGCTGCTCTCCGATGTGTTCGACGAGCAGAGTGACTTCGAGGTGCACCCCGAGCGCGTGGATGCGGCGCTCGACAGGCTGATGCGCTCCGACTCCCTGAGCACGAGCGAGGTGACGCTCGTGGCGACGCTGCACGGCCTGACGATCACCTCGGCCGAGCTCCCCGTGACCAAGGGCCTGACGATCGCCCACCCCGATGCCCTGCAGGGAATACCCGACGGCGCTCGTGCGCCCGACGAGAGCGAGCGCGACCACCTGGTCGTGGCGTTGACCGTCTCCGACGATGAGGGCGCGATCGCCCAGGGTGACGCGCGCGAGGCGATCGCGCAGGGGCGGGAGGTTCTCAGGGATCTGCTGCGCGCACTGAGATTATTCGGTGACGGCCGCGTCGCGTTGGGTGCGCTGGCGTGGGCGAGGGTCGGCGGCGGCGTGTGGAGCCCGGTGGCCCTGAAGCTCGGTGGCAGGCCATACGGGATGCTCGTGGTGACGGCCGAGCAGGAGGACGAGCTGCGGGCGTTCTGCAATCTGGTATCGCGCCGGGCGCCTCACGGCAACGAGCTGGCCTGGGCGCTGCGCCGCTTTGAGCTGGGCTGTGAGCGCGAAAATCCCTACGAGGCCCTCACCGATCACCTGCTTGCGCTGCGTGCGGTGCTCGAGCCGGAGGGGCCGTCCAGCGGCCTCCTGGCAGGACGGATGGCGGCGCTGTGCGCGACGCCCGAGCAGCGCAGCGAGCTGACCGAGCGGGTTGTTGCCGCCGTGGCGCTCGAGCACGCCGCGATCACCGGGGGCTCGCTGAAGCGCACCGGCCAGGCGCTGATGCGGGAGATCGCCGATCACCTCCGCGCGCTGCTGCGGGACGTGATCTGTGGACACCTCACCACCGATCTGCCTGCTCTTGCCGACGAACTGCTCGCCGCGCCGGAAGAGTCCGAGGAGTACGGGCACCCGGCGGAGGCGATCGCCGCCGAGCCGGTCCTGTCAGACCGAGCCCCCGCGGACCCTGCCCCCTCGGACTCGGCCCTCTCGGAGCCGGTCCTCTTCTAGAGGGCCGATCTGCGGGCGCAGGCGCGCCGGCCGGCGCTTCAGGCGAACAGATGCTCCGCCACCACGGCCAGGCCCGCCAGGTCCTGGATGTCGTGGTCGAAGTGGGGAACGAGGATTGGGTTCTGCTCCTGCAGCTCAGAGGCCAGGTGTGAGATGGTCGCTGAGTCGCGCTGCACGAGCACGTCGAAATCGGCCAGGTTGTGCGCGACGCGCGCCGCCAGGCGCTCCCCCAGCTGCGGCTCCAGCAGCGTCCTGACCTCCTCGGCGGAGTGGCCGCCGAGGCCGTCGCGGTGGACGCGGTTGACGATCAGCTCGCCGCGGCTCATGTCCCTGGCTTTGAGGTTGTCGGCGAGGAAGATCGCCTCGGCTGCCGGCTCGGGCTCGGGCGAGGTGACGATCAGGAATGTAGTTGACGGCTCACGCAGGAGGTAGGCGACGCCGCGCGTGCGCTCGCCGAATCCCTCGATCACGCCTGAGACCGAGCGGAAGAACCTCGACAGGTCCGCGAGCATGTCGACGCCGGTGACGCGCGCGAAGATCGAGAAGACAAGTGCGGTGGGGCGGCCGAACAGGCGTGCGGTGAGGCCGCCGGGAGCGATGAACACTTTCAGGGCCCGTCCTTCCAGGAACCCGAGCAGGCGCGTGGGCGCGTCGAGGAAGTCCATCGCGTTGCGCGAGGGCGGCGTGTCGAGCACGATCACGTCGAAGTCGCGCTCGTGGTGGAGTTCGTAGAGCTTTGCGATCGCGCTGAGCTCCTGCGATCCCGCGACCGCGGTTGAGAGCTCGCGGTAGATGGGGTTGGAGAGGATCTCCTCGCGCGCGCTTCGCTCGGGCTCGAGATCCGTGACGATGTCGTCGAAGGTGCGCTTGGGATCGAGCATCATCGCCCACAGCTCGCCCTTCATCTCGATGCCCTGCGAGGCGAAGAGCGCCGGATCGACCATGTGCTGGCCCAACTCCGAACCCTCCTCGGAGGGTTCTTGCAGGCCCAGCGCGGCCGCCAGTCGCCGGGCCGGATCGATCGTGATCACGGCGACCTTCTGTCCGCGGGCGGCGAGCGCGAGCGCGAGCGCGGCGGAGGTGGTGGTCTTGCCGACGCCTCCGCCGCCGAGGCAGATGCAAACGCGCATACCGGAAAGGCGCGCCCGCAGGCCCGCCCGCTTGCTTGACGCCATCCCGGGATCGTAGTTCCCGTGCAGGAATCCCCCGGCGGTATGCGAATACTCAACGGACGGCTTTCCCGCAATCGAGCATCGGAGTCCCCGTGGAAGGAAAGGCCAAGGTCATCGCGTTCGCCAACCAGAAGGGCGGCGTGGCCAAGACGACGACCACACTCAACCTGGCTGCCGCATTCGCTGAGGAGGGACACCGGGTGCTGTGCGTCGACATGGACCCGCAGGGCAACCTCACGATGTCGCAGGGAATCGACCCGGACACGCTCGAGAAATCGATGTACGACGTGCTCGTGCACAAGGTTTCGATCCGTGAGGTGATCCGCAAGCGCGAGATCGACATCGCCTGTGCGTCGATCGACCTCGCCGGGGCGGAGATCGCGATGTCGACGATGATCGGCCGCGAGCGCTCGCTGCAGAAGGCGTTTGAACCGATCCTCGAGGACTACGACTTCATCTGCATCGACACTCCGCCGAGCCTCGGGCTGCTGACGATCAACGCCCTGACGGCCGCCGACAAGGTGATCGTCCCCGTGCAGTGCGAGTATCTGTCCATGCGCGGGCTGATCCAGCTGCAGAACACCCTGGCGATGATCCGGGAGAACCTCAACCCGGGCGTCGACATCGAGGGTATCCTCCCGACGTTGGTGGACTCGCGCACGATCCACGCCAAGGAGGCGATCGAGATCCTCGAGGAAAACTTCGGGGACCGCGTGTTCGCCTCGCGTATCCGAAAGACGGTACGTTTCGCCGAGGCACCGGTGAAGGGCATGTCGGTGCTCAAGTACGAGCCTGACGGGGTCGCGGCTCAGTCCTACCGGCAACTGGCGCAGGAGGTTCTCACACATGGCAAACGCTAAACGCGCGAGCATGCGCGAAGGCCCGCTGGCGGCGCTGTTTCGCAAGACCGATGAAGACTCTGAGGAGGATTCCGCCCGACCCTCCCCGCCTGAGCATCCGCGTGACAGCGGCCTTCCCCACCCGGCCCTGAGCGCGTCGACGGAGACGCAGGAGGCTTCGCCAGAGCAGGCCACGCCCGTCCCCACCCCGCGGGAGCGGCTGCGCCACGCGTTCTCCTCGGAGATTCCCGACGATGTGATGGATCGCTCGGCCGTGCGCCCGGTGATGGACGGGTACTCCCGCGAGCACGCCACAAGCGAGCCCGGCAAGGTCGAGCAGCCCGTGATCCGCGTGGTCGGCGTCGGCGGCGCGGGCGTGAACGCGGTCAACCGGATGGTCGAGGCGGAGGTCGAGGGAGTCGAGTTTCTCGCGGTGAACACCGATCTGCAGTCCCTGCAGCAGTCCACCGCGGACATCACCCTGCACATCGGCGAGCAACTCACCAGGGGATTGGGCTCAGGCTCGGACGCGAACGTCGGACGCCAGGCCGCGATGGAGGACTACGACCGCCTGAAGGCGCTGTTGAAGGGCTCGGACATGATCTTCATCACGGCCGGCGCGGGAGGCGGTACCGGCACCGGTGCCGCCCCGGTGGTGGCCCGGATCTCGCGGGAACTCGGTGCGCTCACGGTCGCGATCGTGACCAAGCCGTTCGGCTTCGAGGGCTCCCGCCGCTCAGAGCAGGGAGAGCAAGGGGTCAGCGCGCTCGCGGCGGAGGTGGACACCCTGATCGTGGTGCCCAACAACCGCCTGCTGGCGGTGCTCGACAAGCAGACCGCGATGGTCGAGGCCTTCCGCGTCGCCGACGACGTCCTGCGCCAGGGGGTCCAGGGGATCTCCGACCTCGTCACCCTTCCCGGCCTCATCAACCTCGACTTCGCGGACGTGCGCACGATCATGAGCGAGGCCGGGAGCGCGCTGCTCGGCATCGGCATGGGCCTCGGCGAGAATCGCGCCACGGAGGCCGCGATGCAGGCCGTCTCCTCGCCGTTGCTCGAGACCTCGATGGACGGCGCACGATCGATCCTGCTGTCGATCACCGGCGGCAACAATTTGTCGCTGTGGGAGGTCAACGAGGCGGCTAAGTCGGTCTCGGAGGCCGCGCACCCCGATGCGAACATCATCTTCGGAGCGATGGTCGATGAGAAGCTCGACGACCAGGTGTGGGTGACGGTCGTGGCGACCGGCTACGGCGAGCAGGGCGTGCGCAAGAGCGTTGGCCGCATGAAGGAGCCCGCGGGCGAGTTCAAGGTCCAGCGCGCAGGCGCGCCGAGCACCGCTCGCCGACAGTCGCGGCGCGGTGGGTTGGCGGTCGATGAACTGGACGTCCCCGAGTTCATCCCCAATCTGTAAGGCCGTCAGCACTTCGCATAACTGCGTCCTCGGGCGCTCGTGTGCGGAGCACACTTCGCTTCCTGCGTCCTTGTTCTGCTCGACTGACGACCTCACAGACCCCTTGCCGTCCCGCGCGCCCGCCACGGGCGCAGGCCGCTGTGCTATCGCTCTGGCATGAGCGCTCCTGAGAAGGGGGTTGTGGCGGCTGGGCATCCGCTGACGGCGGAGGCCGGGGCGCGGGTGCTGCGGGAAGGGGGCAATGCGGTCGACGCGGTGGTGGCGGCGATGTTGACCTCGTTCGTCGCCGAGCCGCTCTTGACGGGGCTCGGTGCCGGTGGCTACATGCTGGTGGCCGGGGGCGGGGAGGAGCCCGCGCTGCTTGACTTCTTTGTGCAGGCGCCCACCGATCGCATCTCGGCCGCCGCCGGTGACGGCTCGGCGGCGTCTCTAAAGGCGATCGATGTCTCGTTTGGGGATGCGGCGCAGGTGTTCCACATCGGGCCTGCCTCATGCGGCGTCTACGGCGTTCCCGCGGGCGTGTGCGCGGCGGCGAGGCGGTGGGGGACGATCCCGCTCGAGCGTCTGGTCGCGCCGGCCGCGCGTCTGGCGCGTGGGGGCGTGGTGCTGAACGCGGGACAGGCGTATGTGGCGAAGATCCTCGGCGAGCTGCTGACCTCCACGCCCGAGTGCGCCGCGCTGTGGGCACCCGAGGGCCACATCCTGCGGGAGGGTGAGCTGCTGCGCAACCCGGAGCTGGGCGACGCCCTGATGCTGCTGGGCAGGGAGGGCGCCGAGCCGTTCTACCAGGGAGCGGTGGCGGCCGCGGTGTGCGACTGGGTGTGGGCCCGCGGCGGTGGCCTGAGCGGCGAGGATCTCGCTCACTACCGAGCGCTGGAGCGCGAGCCCGTGAGGATGGGCTACCGCGATCGCGAGGTCCTCACCAACCCGCCGCCGTCGGCGGGCGGGACACTGCTCGCCTACGCGCTGGCGCTGTTGAATCGCGGCCCGACGCCGCCCACCCTGCGCGGTGTCGTGGATGCGATGGCGGCCGCCCAGTCCGAGCGTACGCCCGCGTTCCTTGACGGTCTGGGCGAGGAGGGTTTCCTCGAGCGCTTTCTCGCCACGCGCCTGGGCGCCACCACGCACATCTCGGCGCTCGACGGCGACGGACGCGCGTGCAGTTCGACCTGCACCAACGGCGAGGGCTCCGGAGTCGTGGTGCCGGGCACCGGGATACATCTCAACAACGTGATGGGCGAGGAGGACCTGAATCCGTTCGGCTTTCACCTCCATCCTCGGGGCCGGCGAATGCCGAGCATGATGGCTCCCTCGATCGTGATGCGCGAAGAGGATGTGGAGCTCGTGCTGGGCAGCGCGGGCTCGAACCGCATCCGCTCGGCCCTCTTGCAGACGATCGTCGGTGTCGTCGACCACGGCATGCAGGCACGCGAGGCGGTCGATGCCCCGCGCGTCCATTTCGAGCACGGCATCATCTACGCCGAGCCGGGGATCGACCTGCGGGAGCTTGAGGGGGAGTACGCCGAGGTGGTCCAGTTCGGGGCTCTCAACCTGTTCTTCGGCGGGGTCCAGGCCGTGCAACGCCTGCCCGACCGGTTGGTCGGTGCCGGCGATCCGCGGCGTGGCGGCGTGGCGGTGAGCGCTTGAGCCGCGCCGCTGCCGTGCTCGCGGTCGCCACCGTCGTGCTCGCCGGCGGCTGCGGCGGCATTCAGGCCCCGGATCTGTTCATCGTGCAGCGCAGCGGCAGCGTGGCGGGCGCCCGCCTCACGTTGCTGGTCAATGAAGAAGGCGGCGTCAGCTGCAACGGAGGCGCGACGCTGAAGCTGAGCGACCCCGCTCTGGTGCAGGCACGGGCGATCCAGGAAGAACTGCTGGAACTGGCGCCCCACATTTCGTTGCCGGCCCGCCCCGGGTCGGTGCTGGCCTACTACGTGCGCGATGAACACGGCAGCGTGCGGTTTGCCGACAACTCGGCCGGACAGCCGAAGGTGCTGCACAGCCTGGCGCTGTTCGTCCTGCAGACCGCCCAGCAGATCTGCCACCTGCCGATGTGAGCAGCTGCGCTCGGCCCTAGCCGAGCCGAACCTTGCCGTTCGAGCGGGCGCGCGTCTGGGCACGCTCGACGACCTCAAGGCGCTCGATCGCGGCGTGCAGCAGCAGCCCCAGCAGCCGCAGACGCTCGTTCTCTGAGCGCAACTCGAGCAGCTCCTGCTTGGCGTCGGTGCCGAACTCGACCGTGGCCGCCATCCCGTAGGAGTGGAGCTCTGCCAGTTCTGCGTCGGTCAGTTTTCGGTCCGTGGCCTGCTCGACCAGCTCCCTGTAGAGCTCGCGGGCCGTCTGGCCCGCCTGCTCGTCGAGCTCCTCCTCGCGGTCGCTCAGGAACTCGACCACGCCGGCCGGGTAGGGGAGGTCGTCCTGGCGTTCAAGAAGCCTGAAGGGGCGCGTGCCGCGGGCGAGGATGTTCAGCCGGCCGTCCTCCATGCGCTCGAGGGTCTCCTCGATCTCGCATGCGCAGCCGATCTGCTTGAGCTCTTCATCGGACAGCCACACGATCCCGAACTGCCGCTCGACCGATCCGACGTCCGCCGACAGGCATTGCTCGATCATCTTCAGGTAGCGGTCCTCGAAGATGTGCAACGGCAGGCTCTCGCCGGGGAGCGCCACGATTCCCAAGGGGAACAGCGGAAAGCCCCGGAACAGTTGCTCGGACATGCCCGCAGTCTAGGTCGGCTTTTGCGCTGCGAGCATCAGGTTGTAGAACACGGCTGCCGGCAGCCGAGGCTCGAGCAGCTTGCGGTCAAGCGCCTGCAGCAGCAGGTAGCCGCGGTGTGCGTATTGGCGCCAGGCCCACGGCACGTCGTCAGGGTCGGCCGAGGCCTCGAGCGTGCGGTTGGTCCAGCCGAACCAGTTGGCCAGGAGCTCCTCGCCCGCTACGCGCACGTCGTGGAAGCCCGCGGCTAAAGCCAAGCCGGCGAGCTCGGCCGGAGCGAAGGCGTGGACGTCGACCACGCTCTCGAGAATGGCGTCGGGCTCCCAAGCGCCGGCGCCGGGCGCCGGGCGCGCGGCGATCGCACGACGCCACAGCGGCGCCGCTGCGCCGGCTATTCGCTTGGGCACGCCGGCGATGCGATCGCCGTAGCGCGAGGGCTCACCGGCGAACAGCACTGTTCCACCGGGAGCGAGTACGCGCTCGAACTCGGCGAACGCACGCTCCAGGCTGGGGATGTGGTGGAGCACGGCATGACCGAGAACCAAGTCAAAGCTCGCGTCTGGAAAGGGCAGGCGCTCGGCGTCGGCGGGCCGAGTCTGAACCTCGAAGCCGACCAGCCGCGCGTTGGACCGGAGGGTGGAGAGCATGCCCGGTGAGATATCG
>Ga0209248_10000382_pt1 | contig 14370 bp, 6 predicted proteins | sample BogFormECP04_OM1_FD_188241 | JGI IMG/M metagenome (GOLD analysis project Ga0209248, IMG submission 188241) | Bog forest soil microbial communities from Calvert Island, British Columbia, Canada - ECP04_OM1 (SPAdes) (version 2) | ecosystem: Environmental > Aquatic > Freshwater > Wetlands > Bog ... | reverse complement strand
CTGCTGAGAGGCCTGCTCTTGCTGTTCGTAGTTGTTGGCGTCGCGGATCAGCCCGTCGCGCACCCCGTGCAGCATGTTGACGATGTTGCGGAAGGCCTGGTTCATCTGGCCCATGGTGTCGTAAGACGTCATCTGGGCGGTACCACTCCAGCCGGCACCGGCGATGTTTTGGCTCGACGCCCACATCTTGCGGGCCTCGTCCTCCACCGTCTGAGCGTGCACATCAAAACGGCCCGCCATCGACCGCATCTCATGCGGGTCAGTCATAAAACGAGTAGGCATATCAATCTCCTTGTCTGTGAGGTCAATTCGGCGTTGGTTGTTGGGTGTCTATCCGCCGGCTGGTGAGCGCGGCATGACTTTGGCGGCGACGCGCGAGCCCATGCTGCTGACTCCGCGTCCGGCCAGTGCGCCCATCAGTCCTTGGGAGAAGGGGCTGCTGGGCAGGCCGGCGTGCATGGTCGGCGCCGCGACACTGGTGTCGGGCATGATTGGGGCGGCGCGGGCCATTTCGGGGGCCATGCCGTGCCAGGCGTTGGGCACGGACAGTCCGCCCAGGTGCTGGGCTGCGGCCATGCCCGCCGAAATCTTGGATCCCCAGGACGACAGTTGGCCGCCCACACCACTCATCACGGTGCCCATTTTGCCGTCGATGAACTTGCCGACGTTCTCCATCAGGGTGTCGCTGCTGCTGGCCAGGCTGGAGCCGGCAGCGCTGCCGCCCGAGGAGCTGCCCGAGCTCATGAACATACGTGCGGGCGTGCTGCTCAACATGCCCATGTAGTAGGTGGCCTGCACCGGAAGCAACGCGGCCGTCGGATTGGCGGCTACCGAAGTAGCCACCGACCCGAGCCAGGTCGTCAACTCCGTGGCACTCAAGCCTCCCGGCCCCGCCCCCGTGAAGCCGAAGATTTCCGCAAGGTCCAGTAGCAGCCCCTGGATCACCGTGCTGGTGGCGTCGGCCGGGGCGGCTGCCGCGACGGCGGCTGCGGGTGCTGCGCCGCTGGCCACCTGGGGGGCGGCGACTTGGGCAGGCAGGGCGGTGGCGGCTTGGGAGTTGACCTGATAGGTGTCCATGCCCAGCGCGTCCTGGATCCACATGTCCAGGTAGTTCGCTTCGGTGGTGGCGATCGCCCCGGTGTTTTGGCCAAGGAAGTTGTTGGAGACCAACTCGGCCAACAACGCCCGGTTGGCAGCGATCTCGGGCAGCGGCACCATCGATGCGTAGGCGGTCTGATAGGCCGCGGCGGCTACCTGGGCCTGGGCGCCGGTTTGGGCGGCGGTCGCCGCGCTACCTTGCATCCACGCGATGTAGGGCGCGGTCGCCGAGGCCATCTGCGCCGACGACGGCCCCAGCCAGGAGCCGGTGACCAGGTTGGTGACCAGGGTCTGATACTGGGTGGCGGTGCTCTCCAGATCGGCGGCCAACTCGCTCCAGGCCGTCGACGCCTCCAACAACGGACCCGACCCCGCCCCGCTGAACATCAGGGCGGAGTTAATTTCCGGGGGAATCAGCGAATAGCTCATCAGCTAATAGACGCCGACGCCACGTTCGCCGCTTCAGCCAACGCGTAGGCACCCGCACCGGAGCGCAACGCGGCCACCAACTGCTCGTGCACCTCGGCGGCCTGGGCGGCCAGCTGCTGATAGGCCACGCCCTGCTTACCGAACTGCGCGGCGGTCATCGCCGACACCAGGTCCGAGGCCGCCGGGGCCAAACTCGTCGTCGGCGTCGCCGCGGCCGCATTGCGGGCCACCATCGAGTCACCGATCCCCGACAGACTGCTCGCAGCCCCCGACAACACCTCAGGATTCATAGTTACAAAAGACATGTTCCGACCTCCTCCGAAGACCCCGCCGACACTGAAGCTAGACGTTACTCCAGGCCGGGCGTTGGATTGACCACCCCAAAAGCAGCTGCCACTCGCGATGGCTGACAAATCGTAAGCTTTTTTTGCCTTCAGCGGTATACAAATCGCGAAACGATGTCGGCCAGAAACCGCAGGTTAAGCGGGACGCCATCTCGGACGGGTTGAACACGGGACGTGAGCGCCGGTGAGGCGCGCGGACCTGGCGTTGGGAGCGGGAATCCCCGGCGTCGGACCGTCATCGTGTGTCGTCCGAGCCCCGCGGGCCGGGACTGTATCGTTGCCGCGTGACCGAGCGACCGCCGACGCTTTACATTTTTCCGCATGCCGGCGGATCAGCCGAATATTACGTTCCCTTTGCCAAAGCGTTTGCCAGTGACATCAAGCGCATCGCAGTTCGCTATCCAGGACGTGGTGGTAATCACGATCTTGGATCTTTTACCAGCATTCCCGATCTCGCCGACAAAGTTTGCCGGATGCTCACACCACCGGAACATCCCGACGACAAATTGGCCTTCTTCGGCCATAGCATGGGCGGGCTGTTGGCGTTCGAGGTCGCCCGCCGGTTCGAAGTGGCGGGGACCCCCATTGCCGCCCTGTTCGTATCCGCCTGCGCGGCACCCGGTCGAGTCGGCTACGAGCACATCCCTGAGTCAGACCGTGGGCTGCTCGATGCGGTGAGCGAGATGACCGGTGTGAATCCAGAGTTCCTGGAGAACGAGGAATTCGCGGCCAAGATCCTGCCGACCCTTCGCGGGCTCAAGGCCATCTCGAAGTACGACTGCCCACCTGAGGCGACGCTGTCGTGCCCGATCTTTGCGTTCCAGGGCGACGATGACGAAGTCGCCACCCACGAGAAGGTGTTGCCTTGGTCGGAGCGCACGACGTCGGAGTTCAGCGTGCGGGTTTTCCCCGGTCATCACTTCTACCTCAACGACCACATACCCGAACTGGTTAGCCACATCGAGGGCAAGATCTTGTCGTGTTGCCGAGGTTAACTTAACGCTGAACGAAACGGCTGCCGTAAGGACGTTGCCGACGCACCCGCCATCCGCAAAGCGCGATGCCTATCGTGGCCGAAAGCCTTATGTAGCTGACAAATTGGACGCTGCAGCCGATAATTCGGACACGTTGGGATCGGCACGATTTTTACCGCGAACGCGCCAACACGCCTGAACCGGGGCGTATTTGACGGCTGCGACAAACACCACACTCCAACACCGGTATGCTCGTCTCCAGCAAACCGCAGCCCGGACAGGATTTCGGCCTTGATCGACGATCTGCAGCTTGTTCGATCAGCGGTGGGAACGTGCGCAATCGGCCGCCGACAAACTCGTCTGAAAAGGCGACGTTTGATGGCGATACGAGAAATCCACGGCCATCAAGCCGGCTTGTTTAGACCACTCGAGCGGTGGGTACGCTAGCGGCCCCCGGCGCCGCGCGACCAGCGACGGGGCAACACAGTTTGACTGCTTAGCAAAACCTATGGTCTCATCGACTGTGCAGGAAGCGCTAAGCTCCTAGTTTGTCGCGCGTATTACATTCTTGGGCTTTTGGTCCGAGAAGCGCGACGCCCCTGTTAATCTCCTGCATTGCAAGTGCCCTATATTCGTTAGTGGTCGGGGCTCTGATCTAGAGGGGGGTGGTGTCCCGATGGCGGCAACCGAAGCTTCGATTCCCGTAGCGCTGCGGGAGCGCGCCCGGCAGAGGCCGGATGCGCCCGCGTACACGTTCATCGACTACGAGATCGATCCTGCCGGGTATTCCCAAACCTTGACCTGGTCTCAGCTTTACCAGCGCGCCCAAGTGGTGGCCGGGGAACTCGCGTCCTGCGCGCCGCCCGGCGAACGCGTGGCGATCCTCGCGCCACAGGGCTTGGAATACGTTGTCGGTTTTTTCGCTGCGCTGGAGGCCGGTTGCGTCGCGGTGCCGCTACCCGTGCCGCAGTTCGGCGCGCATGGCGAACGTGCCTCCGCGGCCCTGCAAGACAGCGCGCCAGCGGCGCTCCTGACGACATCGGCCGTTGTCGACGACGTCGTGTCGTGCGCTCGTACGCTGCCCGGCACACCGCCGGCGGTGATCGAGATCGACGCGCTTGACCTCGATGCGCCGCCAGCCTTCCAGCCCGTCAGCCAGGCACAAACCAAAACCGCTGTGCTGCAGTACACCTCGGGCTCGACTCGTTCGCCTGCTGCCGTCGTGGTGACGCACAAGAACATCTTCGCGAATCTCGCGCAGCTGACGGCCGACTATTTCGAGGCCGACGGGAAGGTTCCACCGCCGGACCTCACGCTGGTGTCGTGGCTGCCCGTCTACCACGACATGGGTCTGTTAGTCGGAGTCACCGGCACGCTGACGATGGGACTTCACTCAGTGCTGATGAGCCCGATGGCGTTTCTGCAGAGGCCCGCCCGGTGGGTGCAGCAGTTGGCCAAAAACACCCGCGCCTTTACGGCAGTGCCGAACTTCGCCTTCGAACTGGCGGCGCGACGGACTTCGGACGCCGACATGACCGGGCTCGACCTGGGGCAGGTGCATACCGTCCTCAGCGGTAGTGAACGGGTACACGCGGCGACGATCCGGCGTTTCATCGATCGGTTCTCTCGTTTCAACTTCCCCGCAACCGCGCTGAAGCCGTCGTACGGCCTGGCCGAGGCGATGGTGTACGTGAACTCATCTGGTCCGGGGCGGCCTCCCACGGTCGCCACGTTCGACTACGAGAAGCTGTCGGCCGGACACGCCGAGGCCTGCGACAACGTGAGCGGAGTCGAACTGGTCGGCGTCGGCACTCCGCGCGCTTCCACGATCCGCATCGTCGACCCGAACACCCGCGCCGAGAATCCGGCCGGCATGGTCGGCGAGATCTGGCTGCACGGCGACAACATCGCCAACGGCTACTGGCGAAAACCGCAACAGTCGCAGCGAACCTTCGGCGGACAGCTCGTCGATCCATCGTCTGGCACGCCGCTGGGGCCCTGGCTTCGGACCGGCGATTTGGGCGTCATCTACAACGGCGAGCTGTTCATCATCGGCCGCATCAAAGATCTGTTGATCGTGGATGGGCGTAACCACTATCCCGACGACATCGAGGCAACGACTCAGGAGATCAGTGGGGGTCGCGTAGTGGCGATCTCCATCCCGGATGATCGCACTGAGCGGCTGGTTGTGATCGCGGAAATGAAGAACCGGGGCAGCTCCGAGGAGATCCAACAAAGGCTTCGCACCGTGAGACAGCAAGTGACATCTGCGATTTCGAAGTCGCACGGGTTGCGGGTGGCCGATCTCGTGCTGGTGCCGCCCGGCTCAATTCCGATCACCACCAGCGGTAAGATTCGCCGTTCCTCGTGCGTCGAGGTTTACCGGCAGGACGAGTTCAGCCGTTTGGACTCCACCGCATGACGCCTCTCGGCATTGCCGAGAGGCCCAAATAGTGGTTTCCAGACGGCTTGACACCCAGCGGGAGTGAAGCCGATGTCATCGATAGAATTTTCTCTACCCGCTGCGCTGGGGGAACGTGTCCGGCAACTGCCGGATGGCGGCAATATCTGCCGCTCCACGCGCGCCGAACATTATCGACAAGACGAGGTTACTTGACTGGATATGCCCGGATGACATCTTTGAGCGGGGCGGGCTACCTCGCAAAAGGTGTACTACTGCAACAGCTTTCCGAAAGTTTGGGGGGAGCGCGATGAGTGCTGCGCCGCCGCCGGACCGTCGGGCGATCATCACCGATGCATTGCGCAAGATCGATGATTTGACTGCGCGGTTGGAGGTCGCCGAGAAGGGTGACACTGAACCGATCGCCGTGGTGGGGATGGGCTGCCGGTTTCCTGGTGAGGTGGACGATCCCGCCCGGTACTGGCGGTTGCTGCAAGACGGGGCGAGTGGCATCGTGCAGGTCCCTTCGGAGCGTTGGGACGCTGACGCCTTCTACTCTGACGACCACACCGTGCCGGGGACAATCTGCAGTCGAGAGGGGGGTTTCCTCACGTCGTGGCGACCGGATGAATTCGATGCCGAGTTCTTCGGGATCTCCCCGCGTGAGGCAGCCGCGATGGATCCCCAGCAGCGCCTGCTGCTCGAAGTCGCCTGGGAGGCACTGGAAAACGCGGGCATCACCGCCTCGGCGATCCGCAACACACAAACCTCGGTCTTCGTTGGCATGACCACGTTTGACTACATCCTGACCCTGGCTAGAAGATTGCCGCCAGAAGAGGTCGACCCGCACGTACTCGGAAATGCGGCGAACTTCGCTGCGGGGCGGTTGTCGTATTTCCTGGGTGCGCACGGCCCGGCGATGGTGATCGACACCGCGTGCTCCTCGTCGCTGGTGGCTGTGCATTTGGCATGCCAGAGCTTGCGCCGACGAGAAAGCGATCAGGCGTTGGCCGCCGGGGTCAACCTGATGCTGAGTCCGGACAACAGCCTCGCCACCTCGCGGTGGGGGATGTTGGCCCCGGATGGCCGCTGCAAAACCTTTGATGCCAATGCGAACGGTTATGTTCGCAGCGAGGGTTGCGGCGTGGTGGTGCTCAAACGACTCAGTGATGCACTGCGCGACGGAGATTCGGTGTTGGCCGTGGTGCGCGGTTCGGCGGTCAACCAAGATGGTCCCAGCAGCGGGCAGACAGTGCCAAGTGGGCCGGCTCAGCAGGCGGTGCTGCGTGCGGCGTTGGCGTCGGCGCGGTTGCAGCCTTCGGAGATTGACTACATCGAGGCGCACGGCACCGGTACCGCGTTGGGGGATCCGATCGAACTGGGGGCGTTGAGCCAGGTCTTTGGTGAGCGCGACGGGTCGACACCGCTGGTGTTGGGGTCGGTGAAGACCAACGTGGGTCATCTGGAGTCGGCGGCCGGGATCGCCGGTTTCATCAAGACTGTGCTGAGCGTGCACCATGGCTATATTCCTCGGCACCTGCACTTTAAACAGCTGACTCCGAACGCTGTCGAGGGTGCTTCGCGGTTCACGATCGCGGCCGAAGGCATGTCCTGGCCTGCGGTGGGGAGAGCGCGGCGAGCCGGGGTGTCGTCGTTCGGGGTTAGTGGCACTAACGCGCATGTGGTGGTCGAGCAGGCGCCGACTGCCGAACCTGTTGTCGCACAACCGGAGCCGGTGGTCAGCACCCTGGTGGTCTCGGGGAAGACTCCGGCGCGGATCGCGTCGACGGCGGCGGTGTTGGCCCAGTGGATGGCTGGCGAGGGCGCTGGCGTGCCGTTGGCCGATGTCGCCCACACTGTCAACCATCACCGCACCCAACACAAGACCTTCGCCACGGTGTGCGCGCGTGACCGTGCCCACGCGGTGGCCGGGCTGCAGGCATTGGCGGCCGGCCAATCGGCCATCGGCCTGGTCGGTGCCCATGAGGGGTTGTGCAAGCCGGGCGCGGTCTTTGTGTATTCGGGACAGGGCTCACAATGGGCCGGCATGGGTCGGCAGTTGTTGGCCGACGAGCCGGCGTTCGCCGCCGCGGTCGACGAGTTGGAGCCGCTGTTCCTCGAGCAGGTGGGATTTTCCCTGCGGCAAGTGCTGGCCGACGACCAGCCGGTGGCCGGGGACGCGCGGGTGCAGCCGGTGTTGGTGGGGTTGCAGTTGGCGCTGACGAAGTTGTGGCGCTCCTACGGTGTGGAACCCGATGCAGTGATTGGGCATTCGATGGGGGAGGTGACCGCAGCGGTGGTGGCCGGTGCTCTCACCCCGGCCGAGGGCCTGCGGGTGATCGCGACCCGATCAGGGCTGATGTCGCGGCTGGCCGGCCAGGGTGCCGTGGCGCTGCTGGAGATGGACGCCGAGGCGGCCGAGAAGCTGCTCGCCGATTTTCCCGACGTGAGTTTGGCGGGGTACCTCTCACCGCGGCAGACCGTGGTCGCCGGGTCCGTAGCGCAGGTCGTTGCGGTGATTGCCGCGGTGAGTGCGCAGGAGCGGTTCGCCAGGCGGGTGAATATGGAGGTCGCCTCGCACACCGCGCTGATGGATCCGATCTTGCCCGAGTTGCGTTCGGCGCTGGCGGATCTGACGCCCAAAGCACCCACGATTCCGTTTATCTCCACCATCGCCGACGCCGCCGTCACGCCGACGTTGGATGCTGCGTACTGGGTCGCCAATGTGCGCCAACCGGTGCGGCTACACCAAGCCATCACCACCGCCGCCGAGCAGCACGCCACGTTCATCGAAATCAGTCCGCATCCCACGCTGACGCATGCCGTCACCGAAACGCTGGAATCCATCCATCATCACAGCATCGGGACGTTGTCGCGCGAGGGTGATGACACGGTAAGTTTCCATAGCAATCTCAACAGCACTTACGTCGGCCGTCCCCCAAAGCTGCCTCACCCACCCGAGCCGCATCCAGTTCTTCCGAGCACGCCCTGGCATCACACGCAACACTGGATCAGCGCCGAGAATTTTGTGAAGGCCGCCGAATCTGCGCCCAGGCCCGGCACTCTGCTCGGTCAGCACATCCCGGTCGCCACCGCACCGCCGACGCATCTGTGGCAGGCGCGCCTTGCGCCCACGACCAAGCCCTATCCGGGCTCCCACCAGAACAACGGTGTGGAAATAGTTCCGATATCGGTTCTCTTGCAGACGCTTTCGGCAGCCGCAGCCGAGTGTGACGCATCGATACTTTCGGACATCCGATTCGAGTATCCGATCGTCGTCGACGAGCCGCGGGTCATTCAGGTGGTCGCCGACGATGAGTCCGTCACCGTGTCGTCGAGTGCTGCGGCCGACGGTCCCGCCCAGCATTGGGTCAGACACGTCACCGCCCGAATCACCCGCAAGCTGGATAACCATGAGGCAGAAGGCTTATCAGACGACGTGGCTGGCAGCCCGGGTGCTACTGACACCGAGTTCGTCGACGAGTCGGTCACCTCGTTATGGCGGACATGGGGCAGTGAAGGGCGCCCGTTCGGATGGTCGATCGGCTCCTGCCGGTCAGCGGCCGGCGGGTTGCACGCCGATGTTGAGCTGTCCAAAGCCTCGGCAGTTGCGCTGCTCGACGCGGCCATTCACATCGGGCGACTGCTGGACAGTTCCAACCCGCGGCTCATGGTTCCGGCTGCCGTCGCCAGTGTCCGGTTCGACGCTGAACTTGCCGACCCACGCGGCCGCGTCGAGGTGCGTCGGCGCGGCGGCAACGATGAAGAGCTCATCGTCGACATCGCGGTGACGGCGCCGGATGGCAGTACCTGCGTCGACGTCTGCGGACTGCGCTACGCGGCGGTGGACTCGAATTCGGCGGCTGCCCGCAACGACGATCCCAGCGCGATGGTGCACACGATCGCGTGGCAGCCCTTCTCGCCTGGTGACGGTCATGATGACTCGCACCAGCTGCCCGATGACCTGAGCACGCTCGCGGTCTTGGGCGAGGACACGATTGTCCGCACGCTCCGCGATCGGCTCAGCGACGCCGGCTACCCGTCGGCCGCGGTCGCCGAGGCACGATACGTCCTCTATGTTGCCGAATCCGGGTCCGACGAGTCCGACGCCGACTGCGCGGTTCGCCTGTCGCTGGAAGTGGCGGATCTGGTCCGGGGGCTGGCCGAGCGGGACGACGACCACCCGGTCACGCTGTGGATCATCACTCGCGGCGTTCGCGAGGGTAGTTCCGACGCGGCGGTCGCGCAGAGTCCGCTGTGGGGAACCGCCGGGGTCATCCGGGCCGAGCAGCCACAGTTGTGGGGCGGTTTGGTCGACCTGCCGGACGCAGCAGACATCGCTGATTACGTACCGGCGCTGGCCACGGTTCTGCGGACACCGGCCAAGTCCATCCTGGCGCTGCGTGACGGCGAATTCCTCGCGCCGGAGCTGGTGGCGGTCTCCGGCGAGCCGGTCCGCGAGCCGTTGCGGTGCCGCCCTGATGCGGCGTACCTGATTACCGGTGGTTTGGGTGCGCTCGGGCTGCTGATGGCGGGTTGGCTCGCGGATCGCGGCGCACGTCGTCTGATACTGGCCGGCCGCGCTCCGCTGCCGCCACGGCGCGACTGGGACAGCGATACCGCCGACGCCGACACGAGGCACAAGATCGCGGCCATCCGCGCGCTGGAAATGCGCGGGGTCTCGGTGGAGGCCGTGGCCCTCGACGTCGGTTCGCGCGAGGCCGTGCAGGCGTTAGTCGCCAAGCGGGATGCCGATGGAGCCGCGCCGATACGAGGCGTCATCCACGCTGCCGGAATCACCGAAGCCCAACTGCTGACCGAGCTCGAGCAGAGCCGTCTTCGGCGCACTGTGTGGCCGAAGATCGCCGGCGCGCAGGCTTTGCACCAGGTCTTTCCGCCGGGTAGCCTCGACTTCTTGTTCATGACTGCCGCGGCCGGCGCGGTGTTCGGTGTCCCGGGGCAGGGCGCCTACGCGGCGGCCAACGCCTACCTCGACGGGCTGGCCCGGTCGCGCCACCGGCAGGGTTGCCACACTGTCAGCTTGGACTGGGTGGTTTGGCGGGGACTCGGGTTCGCCGCCGAGGCACAAATCGCGTTGCAAGAGCTTGAGCGATTGGGCTCGCGGGCCGTCACCCCGGAAGAAGCCTTCACCGCCTGGGAGTACCTGGAGCGCTACGACGTCGCGCAAGCCGTTATGGCTCCGCTGCCATCGTCGGACGTCTCGGCGGTTTCCGAACCGCAGGAGACAGCGCCGGCGTGGTCGCAGATGCCTGCCGAGGACATGCTTCGCGAACTGCAGGCTGGACTGCGCGCCATCCTTGCCCGCGAACTTCAAATGCCAGAGGCCGAGCTCGAGCTGGACCGGCCGTTCGCTGAGCTGGGCCTCAACTCCGTGATGGCGATGTCGGTTCGTCGGGATACCGAGCAGTTCGTCGGCATCGAGCTGTCCGCGACCATGCTTTTCAACTATCCGACTATCGTGGCGCTGGCGGAGCATCTCGCGAAAAAGCTTTTGCCGCAGACAGAATCGGAAAACGACATCGATGCGCTGGGCGACTCGGACGGCAGCATATTGAGTGAATTGTTCGACAGTGTGGAATCGGCTCCGGCTGGTAGTGAGAGGGGTATCTGATGGGGCGCTACCGGGAGGCTGCATCCAGCCGTCTGGAGGTCTTGTCATGACGTCGTCTTTCGACGAGGGGGCTCTTCGACACTGGCTGGCCGATTACCTCGTTACGAATGTCGGGTGCAGTCCCTACGACATCGACTTCGACGCGTCGCTGAGCGATCTGGGTCTGGGTTCGCGCGACGCGGTGGTGCTCTCCGGTGAGCTGACCGAGTTGCTCGGCCGGAAAGTGTCACCCGTGGAGTTCTGGCAGCACCCGTCGATTGCTGACCTGGCACTCTTTCTGAGCGGTTCCGAGTCCGTCGCCGCCGAGGCGGTGGTCGAGCCCGACCGCAGCCACATGGATGAGCCGATCGCGGTGATCGGTTTGGGATGCCGATTCGCCGGTGGCATCTCCGGCCCAGAAGCGTTGTGGCAATTCCTGTGTGAGGGCAAATCCGCGGTGGGAGAGGTGCCGCCGGATCGCTGGGCGCCGTTTGACGACGGTTCCCCTGAGGTCGCGGCGACTCTCGCCCGCACCACCCGCTTCGGATCGTTCATGGACAACATCGACGCCTTCGACGCCGAATTCTTCGACATTTCAACCCGCGAAGCCGTCAAGATGGATCCGCAGCAGCGCATGCTGCTCGAAGTCGCATGGGAGGCATTGGAACACGCTGGGATTCCACCAAGCTCGCTGCGCCGCTCGCAGACCGGCGTCTTCGCCGGTGCGTGCTACACCGATTACGGATGCCTGGCAGCACTGGATCTGACCAATGTCGACGCGTGGAGCAACCCCGGTGGCGCGCTGAGCATTGTCGCCAATCGACTGTCGTATTTTCTGGATTTGCGTGGCCCCTCGGTCACGGTTGACACCGCATGCTCGTCGTCGATAGTCGCTCTGCATCTGGCGTGCCAGAGCCTGCGAATCGGGGACTCGGATGTGGCTCTCGCGGCAGGCGTGAATCTGATGTTGGCGCCTGCGGTCGTTCGCGCGTTCGATCAAACCGGTGCGTTGTCGCCGACTGGTGCTTGCCATGCGTTCGACGCGGACGCCGACGGGTTCGTCCGCGGCGAGGGCTGCGGAGTCGTGGTGCTCAAGCGGCTGAGTGACGCAGTGCGCGATGGAGATCGGCTGCTGGCGGTGGTGCGGGGTTCAGCGGTCAACCAGGACGGCAGGTCCAACGGCCTGTTGGCGCCTAATCCCGCTGCCCAGATGGCGGTGCTGCGCGCGGCGTACGCCAATGCAGGTGTGCCGCCGCATGAAGTGGATTATGTCGAGGCACATGGGACCGGAACGCTGCTGGGCGATCCCATCGAAGCGCGTGCGCTCGGCACGGTTTTGGGGCGCGGTCGTCCTGAGCAGTCGCCACTGTTGATCGGTACGGTCAAATCGAATCTCGGTCATCTCGAGGCGGCGGCCGGAGTGGCGGGTCTGATCAAAGCGGTGCTCGCGGTGCAACGGGCAAGCATCCCGGGAAATCTGCATTTCCACACCCCCAACCCGCATATCCCGTTCGACCAGTTGCGGCTGAAAGTGGTTGCCGAGCAACAGGATTGGCCACGTATGCCGCATCCGCGCCGGGCGGGCGTGTCATCGTTTGGGTTCGGCGGCACCAATGCGCATGCGGTGATCGAGCAGGCGCCTGCTTCCGTGCCAGTCATTCGCGAGGCCGATCCGGCTGTGACCACACTGGTTCTGTCGGGCAAGACCCCGGAGCGGATCGCAACGCTGGCCGCGTCGCTGGCCGAATGGCTGGAGGACGAGGGTGCCGGAGTGCGGTTGCCCGATGTCGCTCACACGCTCAACTTCCACCGCGAGCGTCACGCCCAGTTCGCCACCGTCTGCGCCCGCGATCGCGCCCAGGCGGTGACCCGGTTGCAAGCGCTGGCGACCGGCCGGCCGGCCGAGGGCGTAGTGGGCCCGCATGACGGACCGTGCAATCACGGAACGGTGTTCGTGTACTCGGGCCAGGGCTCGCATTGGGCGGGAATGGGCCGGCAATTGCTTGCCGACGAGCCGGTGTTTGCCGAGGCGATCGCAGAGTTGGAGCCGGTTTTTGTTGAGCAGGTTGGGTTTTCGCTGCACCAGGTGATCGCGACCGGCGAGCCGGTGAGCGGCGACGCGCAGGTCCAGCCGGTGCTGATGGCATTACAGCTGGCGCTGACCGAGTTGTGGCGCTCCTATGGCGTGCACCCGGATGCGGTGATCGGCCATTCGATGGGCGAGGTTTCCGCCGCGGTGGTGGCCGGGGCGCTGAGCGTAACCGACGGACTGCGGGTGATCGCTAACCGCTCTCGGTTGATGTCACAGCTGGCGGGGCAAGGGGCGGTGGGATTGCTCAAGCTCGATGCTGAGGCCGCCGAGGCGTTGATCGCCGACTATCCCGAAGTGAGTGTGGCGGGCTACATCTCACCGAAAGAGACCGTGATCGCGGGTCCCGTCGCGCCGGTCGATGCGGTAATCGCTGCGGTGAGTGCGCAGAACCGTTTTGCGCGACGGGTCAACATGGAGGTCGCCTCGCATACCGCGTTCATGGATCCGATCCTGCGCGAATTACGCACGGCACTAGCGGATCTCAAGCCCGAGATTCCGACAACCCCGTTCTTTTCCACGGTTACCGAGGGCACCGCCGCGCCACTGCTGGATGCCGAGTACTGGGTGGCCAATGTGCGCCAGCCGGCGCGGCTCAGTCAGGCCATCACCGCAGCCTCAGAAGAGCACGCCACCTTCATCGAGATCAGCGCTCATCCGATCCTGACGCATGCCGTCACCGACACGCTGGATTCGATGACCCATCACCACAGTGTGGGGACGCTGTGGCGAGACGGTGATGACGCGGTGAGTTTCCACACCAACCTCAACACCATCCACACCAGCCATCCGCCGCAAACCCCGCATCCGGTTGAGCCGCATGCGGTGCTGCCGACCACTCCCTGGCACCACGGCCATCACTGGGTCCCTGCCAGAGCGGTGGCTCCCGTCACACGTGTTGAGGCTGTTGCTAACCCGGCTGTACATGTCGATGGACCGATCCCGCCCGAGTGGTACTGCCAGTTGGCCTGGCCGGCGCAGGAGTTGTCCGGCGAGCACAAAGACGTCGACAGCTCGTGGCTAGTGGTCACTGACTCGGAGCTGGGCGCGGAGATCGGTCATGTTCTCGGCGACGAATTTGCCGTGACGGTGGTGCCGTCGTCGTTGTTGGCCGAAGACGCCGACGCGACGGCACTCACGGACGCCCTCGCCGGAACGACCCATGTCCTCTACGCACCGCAGGTGACTTCTGACCGTTTGGATGCCGAATCGGGATACGCCTTGTTCAATGCCGCGCGAAGGCTGGCCGCAGCGGTCGCCGAAATGGGGGTGGCGCCGCGGCTGTACCTGCTCACCCGCAACGCTGCGCCCGTAGCTGAAGGCGATCGGGCCAACCCCGCCCACGCGGTGCTGTGGGGTTTGGGTCGCACGCTGGCACTGGAGCACCCCGAATTCTGGGGCGGCGTCATCGATGTCGACGAATC
>Ga0209248_10000381_pt1 | contig 14386 bp, 12 predicted proteins | sample BogFormECP04_OM1_FD_188241 | JGI IMG/M metagenome (GOLD analysis project Ga0209248, IMG submission 188241) | Bog forest soil microbial communities from Calvert Island, British Columbia, Canada - ECP04_OM1 (SPAdes) (version 2) | ecosystem: Environmental > Aquatic > Freshwater > Wetlands > Bog ... | reverse complement strand
GGCAATTTCGATCTCGCCGCCGTCTTCGGCGACATGCTCACCGCGTCCGCTACCGACGGCAACTTCTTGGCCGACATCGTGCCGTAGGTCAGCGCCGTCCCGTCGGGTGCGGCCATCGTTGCTGGGCGACCGGGTGACGCGGTAACCGCGCGCTGGCAGCGGCCGGGTCGAAGCGCGCAAGCCACCACGAGAATTCAGTTATCTGCCAATTTGTAATCCACGTGGTGGCGGGGGAGTTGGCGGACCACGCTGCTGTTGGTCAGTCAGCCTTCTGCCAGGGCTGGCAGCTATGCGTCAAGAACGCCCTGTCACTCGGCTGGATCGTCACTACCTGAGGAACAGTGCTGATGTTGCTATCGATGATGTGGGTTTCATTGAGACTACTCAGCCTCGCCCAATAGCAATCGGATGCTCCTTCAGGACTAGCACCGGCCGAGCGATAGGTGCCCGGCACGATGTCGGTGCCGACTCGATAGGTGCCATCGGTTTCCATCGTCGTTTTGGGGACGGATGTTGGCGGCGGGGCGGTCACCGTCACTGTTTTGGTGATCTGCAGTGTGGACGTCAGCGTGGCCGCGGTCTGGCTTGACCCGCCGCACCCTGCGAGAACTATCGTCACTCCAGCGATAGCAGTTATCTTTTCCTGCATTGAGGGAGGGTAAGCACGGGGAGTGCTGTCCTGACGTCGTTTTCGCGGTGAGGGGAACGTGGCAGGCAAATCTGCGATTTGGACACCCTTGCTGTGACGCGGACCCTGGCCGACTGGTTTGCCAAGTCGGCCTGGTGCCTCCCGGACGCGGAGGCGCGGCAACGCAACCGAACAAGGGTGCGCCGTGGGCACATATTGGGCGCACTTCGGCACAAACCGAGGAAATCCCGGCGAATTACATACCGTATTATTTCGGAGGTAAATGCCGTTTCGGCGCTCTGAACTGGGTCACGCCGAGGGTTCAAATCCCTCCGCCACCGCCATCGGGTTACTTGGTCAGCGTGAATTGTTCGACGTCGGTGATGCCGCGGCGGAAGAAATCCGCGCATCCGGTCAGGTACCGCAGGAAACGGTCGTAGTTGACCTCTGACGTGAGTGCGATCGCGTCTTCGCGGCGGGCGACGAGAAGAGTGCGGACTAGCCGGTGAAATCCTGGTGATGGTTTCTTAACGCCTTGCTGCAATCAGCCTCTGGGTATCTCGGCAGCGATGCGGTCCATCAGCGCGGTGTAGCGCTTGACTTCCGGATCAATGCCCGGTTTGCCACTGCTGACCACACCGGCGGCCAGTTGGCGCTCGGGGTCGGCCCAGATCGCGATGTTGACGAGCCCCAGGTGACCGAACGCTGCCGGCGCGTTGCGACCGAACGGGCCGTACTTGTCGGTGCCGAGTTGGAAGCCGGTGCCCCAGCGGGCCGGCAGGAGACCTGTCGCGACATCCGGTCGCAGCCGCCGACTTTGACGCACCGCGCCACGCAGTGTTTCTGGGCTCATCACCCTGACGCCGTCGAGTTCGCCTCCGCGGCGCCATATTTCGGCGAACCGCGACATCTCGTCGGCGTTCGAGATGGTGTTCGACGACGGGACGACGGTAGTGAGAAACATGGGTGTGTTGGTGATCGGGACGGTCTGGTAAAGCGTGCCGCCGATCGCCTTGCGGAACGCGGCCGCGATCGGGGCCGGTAGCTGCTTGCCGGTGGCGTGGCTGGGCGCGACCAGCGGGATACCCTCTTCTGCGACACCGAAGTTGGTCCAGCGGAAGCCCAGCGGGTCGAGAATCTCGGTGGCCAGAATTTCGCGGATGTCCCTGCCGGTGGCGGCATAAATGATCTCGCGCATCAGTGGACCCCAGGTCACTGCGTGATAGATGTGCACCAGCCCCGGACGGTACAGCGGCCGCAGCTTGGCGAGCTGTTCCTGCGCATATTCGTGGTCATCCGCGCGTTTGAGGTCCGGCCTGGGTCCGGTGGGAAACGGGACGCCGGCGCTGTGGGTCATCACGTGCCGGATCGTGGTGCGGTCTTTGCCGTGGCTGGTGTAGCTCGGTAGGTACTCGCACACCCGATCGTCGAGCGAGAGCTGACCGCGTTCGACGAGCATGTATACGACGGTCGCGGTGATCGCCTTGGCGGATGAGTAGACGCAGAACGGCGTATCGGTCTCGACCGGTATCTTCTCGGCGTCCGGCGGGTCGGTCGGCGCGTTGCCCCAGCCGTGCCCGATCGCGCGGTTGAGCACGACCTTGCCGTTGTGCCGCAGGCACAGTTGGATCGCCGGGTGCATCCCCGCCGCATACCAGTGGCGGGCGGCCTGCCAGATCCGTTCGACGGCCGTCGGGTCGATACCGGAGTGGTCCTCGTTGCCGACGGCCGTTACGGAGTCGAGGTCGGCCGGGACGCGGACCCTGCCCTGCAAGTCAACCTGGGTGGTCATACGTACCCTTTCGCGGCGGAGTCGGTCGAAACCCATCCGCGAGGGTACGTGGAGCGGCGATCGGTGAGTTATCCACAGTTGGACGTTTGTCCACAGGCGGGCGTCCGGCGAGCGGCAATCGCTGGCACTATCCTGTCTCCTCTGATGGGAGTAGGTCGGTAGCGTCCCCCGACTGGTTTCCCGCGTCGATCCGAAGGTGTGCAGTCAGCATTACGTTGTCGTAGGCCGACCGAGGTGGGAGCGTCTCGCCGCGACTGAGTTCACGGAAGTCGGTGGCTATTTGCTCGGCAAGAAGCCGCAGTTTGACGTTCGTCTCCTGGGATCGCCACTTGAGCAGTTCGAAGGCGGTTGGTTCATCGATTCCGTAGACGAGCATCAACATGCCCTTGGTCTGCTCGATTCCGGACCGGCTTTCGGTGATTCTGGTGACGGCTGCGGTCACCTGGTCTTGGCGTGCCCGTTCCGAAGGTGTGACGTCGATGTAGAAGCCGTGGGTGCCGATCACGGTCTCGTTGTCGTCGCGCAGAAGGTCGCCAACGACCACAACGTGATGTAGCCGACCTTCCACGTCGATGATGCGGTGTCGACTGCTGAACGCTTGGCGGGTTTGGCGGATCAACTCAAGGGTGTGCGCGATGTGCCGATAGTCATCGGGATGCTTATGAGCCAGCACCATTTCGGTGGTCGGGGTCACCGACCCCGGCAGATAGCCGTGCATCTTCTCCACTTGGGGCGACCACTCCCAGCGGTCGTCGTCGAAGTGAAAGCGGAACCAGCCCACCCGGTGGGGTCCGCCACCGGCTAATGCCTCCTCGAGACCTACCTTGCTGTCATCGCCGCTGGATTGCTCAACGGCGAACCGATTCTCATTTCCCGGATGTTGGTGCATGGCATACCCCTTGTGCGGAATACCCTCTGCTATTTGTGTGCTCGGCAACCTCTGGAACATCAAATCCTCGCCGCGAAGACATCTGCGCGACGGGGGTCTTCCGCCCGGAGGTGTACGGAGCAATAAATTTTGTACTACTACCTGGCTCCCAGGTCAACCCCTATTTTAGGCGCGCAAAAAAGCCGTCATGCGTCAGAGCAACGTACCCGCCACGCGATCTGCACCGAAGGCCGGTCGCCCGCCACGTCGGAACCCATGGCTACCTGACGGGCATGCCGAATCGCGTTATTCCCCGGTGAACTTTGGCGGTCGCTTGGCGAAGGTTGCCGAGATCCCCTCGGACAGATCCTTGGACGGCAGGAACGCCGCGTTCCACGCGGCGACATAACGCAGACTTGCCGACACTGCCGAAATGCGTTGCTGGTCAAGGACATCCTTGACGCCGCGGACGGTTAGCGGCGGGTTGGCGGCGATCTCGGCGGCGGTGGCGTGTGCAGCCTGCAAGGTGGCATCGGCGTCGGCGAACACGTCGTTGACCAAGCCGATCTCCTCGGCGCGGTCCGCGTCGATGTCCTTGCCGGTCAGCGCCAACTCGCGCAGGTGGCCGTCGGACAGGATCAACGGCAGCCGGGCAAGGCTGCCCACGTCGGCGACGATAGCCAGCTTGACCTCGCGGACCGAGAACTTCGCGTCGGCGCTCGCGTAGCGGATGTCGACGGCAGAGATCAGGTCGACACCACCGCCGACGCACCAGCCGTGCACCGAAGCGATCGTCGGGGTGCGGCAGTCGGCGACGGCGCTGATCGTGTTCTGCATCCGCAGCACCTCGGAGTGGAACTCGGTGCGCGGCCCCGCCAGCGCGCCGTCAGCCAGCACCGGGGCCATCGTCCCGCCCATCGCCGGCAGATCCAGGCCGTAGCTGAAGTTGCGGCCGGACCCGGTGATGACGATGGCCCGCACGTCAGGATCGGCGTCCAGAGCAGCGAACAACTCCGGTAGCTCCGACCAGAATGCCGGGCCCATCGCATTGCCCTTGCCCGGTCCGATCAACGTCACCTGGGCGACGTGGTCTTTTGTTTCGACGGTGACGGATTCGTACGGCTGGCCCATGTCGAGACCGTACCGTGGACATCATGTCTTCTGACCTGCGGCCCGGACCCGACTCGCCGCCCACCGATGAGCTGGCCAGCGCAGAAGCCGCGCTGGGCGCCCTGCAGCATGTGCTGCATCCGATCTCGCGCGACGAGTTGTCCAAATCCACACCATGTTCGGAATACGACGTGATGCAGCTGACCGACCATCTGATGAACTCCATCACCCTGCTCGGCGGCGCAGCGGGTGCGGAGCCGCCGGAACGGAACAGCGAAGACTCGGTGGAGCGGCAGATCGTCGGCGCGGCCCGGCCCGCGCTGGACGCGTGGCATCGCCGCGGTCTGACCGACACGGTGACCATCGGCACCAACGAGATACCCGCTACCTTCGCCGTCAGCATCCTGTCGGTCGAATTCCTGGTCCACGGTTGGGATTACGCGACCGCGACCACACACCCGATCGACGTCGCCGAGGCGCTGGCCGATTACGTGCTAGGGCTTGCCCACAAAGTCATCACGCCACAAGGGCGCGCGACCGTGGGCTTCGATGATCCGGTCGCCGTACCCGACGATGCGCCCGCCCTAGACCGGCTGATCGCCTTCACCGGCCGCGATCCGGCGCCGGCACGGACCTAGACGCGTTCCAGATAGAAGTAGAAGTAGCGGCCGTTATTGACGACGCCCTTGCCGTTCATGATGCCCATCACCGTGCTGTCGTCGATGGTCTTGAAATGATCGTGCACGGGCTGGCCGTCGTAGACCATCGTGGCGGTGACTTCGCCGCGGAACTCCTCCAGCCAGAGGCTGGCTTCGCCCTTGCCCATCTTGACGTTGGAGAAGCGGTTCCCGTCTTCGTCGAGACACACCAACGGCTCCACGTCGGCGGGCGAGTTGAACGTCTTGCCGAACCAGCGTGACTTCTCGAGCTGACCGTTCATGCGGTGGCCGGTGACGAACTCGCCGCCCTTCCACTCGCCGAGCATGCCGTCGATGGTGGCCGGCGACAAACTCGCCCAATAGTCGTCGAGCTCGGCGTCGCTGATGGCGTCGGTGCGCTCCTTGAACTCAGCGAACTTCTTGCGGGCCAGCGCGTCACTCATGGTGTTTCTCCTTCAGATCCAGCTTTTAGCGAATGCGAGCAGGGCGTCGTTTTCGTCCGGGGCGCCGATGGTGACCCGGACGCCGTCGGTGCCGTAGGGGCGAACCACGATTCGCGCGTTGGCCGCCTGCTCCACTAAGTCCATCGTGCGGGTCTCCAGCGGCAGCCAGACGAAATTCGCCTGCGACGGCGGCACGATGAATCCGGCGTCGCGCAGCGTCTCGCTCACCCGGGCGCGTTCGGCGACCACCGCGTCGGTGCGGGCGAGCAGCTCGTCGGCGGCCTCCAGCGAGGCGATCGCGGCGGCCTGCGAGATGCTGGTCGCCGTGAACGGCACATAAGCCTTATCCAGGGCGGTAATCAACTCCGGGTGGCCGGCCGCATAGCCCACCCGCAGGCCGGCTAGGCCATAAGCCTTCGAAAACGTCCGCAGCACAACGACATTGCTGTGGCTACGCACCAAACCGAGGCAGTCGGGTAACAGGCCGTCGCGGATGTATTCGACGTAAGCCTCGTCGATCGCGATCACGACGTTCGACGGCACTGCCTCGACGAACCGGGTCAACGCGTCCGGATCGACCACCGTCGAGGTGGGATTGTTGGGGTTGCAGATGAAGATCAGCCGGGTGCGATCGGTGACCGCGGCGCGCATCGCCAGCAGGTCGAAAGTGTGATCGGAGAGCGGGATCTGGACGGTGGTGGCGCCGGCGAGGCGGACCTGCAGCGGGTAGATCTCGAAGCTGCGCCAGCCGAACAGCACCTCGTCGCCAGCCGAGGCGCTGATCTGGATGAGTTGCTGGCACAGGCTGACCGATCCGCAGCCGACGGCAATGTGCTCGGGTGCCCACCCGCCGGGACTGCCGACTCGGCCGGAGTTCAAGTGCTTGGCCAACGCTGATTTGAGCTCGGTGCAGCCGTTGTCCGGGTAGCGGTTGACGCCATCGGTTGCGCGCTCGATGGCCGCGCGGACGCTGGGCAACGGGCCGAACACGGTCTCGTTGCTGGCAAGCTTGATCGCGCCCGGCACTGTTTTGCCGGGTACGTAGGCAGGCAGCTCAGCCAACTCGGGGCGCAGGCGAGCGGTCATTTCGACAGCATATGTCCGGGCTGTGTACGCTGTGCTCCGCGGCGGTTCCGGGAGCCTTGGAGGGTCCGGTACCCTCGACTGGTCCAAGGAGGCGTGCCAGAGCGGCCGAATGGGACTCACTGCTAATGAGTTGTCCTCTTACCGGGGACCGGAGGTTCAAATCCTCTCGCCTCCGCCAGCTAGATAATTGAACACATGCGCCCGTAGCTCAACGGATAGAGCATCTGACTACGGATCAGAAGGTTGGGAGTTCGAATCTCTTCGGGCGCGCTTTTGGAAATGTATGACCTCGGCTGATGATTGACGGGGCCTCCAAAATGTCGATCAGATTGTCGTCCAGCTTGCTTTCGATGAAGTTAGCTGATCAGTATTCCGACACGGCAGCCAAGCGCGCGTTGTTCTGAGTCAGAAGCTGTCCCAGTTGCGTGCCGCTGCTCTGCGGTGATGCCGTAGTACCACCACCAGGCCTGCCCGTTGGCAGGCACCATGACGGCTGCAAATTCCACCTGACTGCCCATTTTGGTCATTTCTCCTGATATTGATTTGCCACTGTCCGCCTGAATTCCGTCAGGCCAGATTTACGCGCTGGCCAGGATCGACTGGACGCGTTTTGGTCTTTCAGCGACCGCGGACGGAGCTGTGCACTATTTGGTTTTCGAAGTCATACGCTCCCTGCGCCACGTGGCAAGATCCATTGCACATTTAGGGGGGTGGTTTGAGAAGAGTGCGGTCCGCTGAGCGGACCGGCGGCCAGCAGGATCGCGGTCCCGCGCATGGCGCACGCCGCGTGCCGAGGCTGCGGCTGGTTCCACACGACAGGACCACGACACGGGCCACCTCCGCGGCCTGGAACGGGCCCACCAGCGGACGCGCCGCCACCAAGCCTCGGGCAGGGCCTAGGGCGGTGGAGCGCACCGAGGACGGCAGACATGACCGGCGGCTAGAATTTCGCCGCCGAACTTGTGAAGTCCAGGGTGACGTGGCCGCACCTAACGGGTTGGGCGCAGATGGTGCGGATCGCCGCGGCGACCATGTCAGCAGAGCCCATGGAGTCTCTATGGTGAGACCGCCGAGAATCACTGGAGCACCAACCCACTGGAACGACTCGGCAAAGAGATCGACCAAGAGATCGAACGCCGCACCCACGTGGCGCGAGTCTTCCGCAACCCCGCTGCGCTGCGGCCCTTGGTACAGCGACGTCTCCCGCAATTTCGAGGACCGGTGGGAGGCAGCCGAATTTGCCCTGGGTTGCGACCAGCTGGGTGTTTACGATCAAGACATGTTCGAGGGCGCCGTGGAGACACCACAGTTTCTCCATGACCAGACTGCGAAGGGGGCCCACGAGCGAGGGAGTCGTGACCGTTAAGCATCCCCGATGGCAGTGCCCACGATGCGGCACGGTCGTGTTCTGGGTCGGGGCCACTTCGCACCTCAACCGCTGCTCGGAGGGCGAGGAGCCCTGGCGCGAGGTATTGCGGAGGCCGCGGAATAGGGGTGGGAGGTCGTGACCGTCCCCTGGTTGCACGTCTCACGCCATAAGCTGCCTGTAGGCACCCAGCTAGTGCCGGTGGGTGAGGTAGGTCGGTCCCGGATCCTCTTTATCGTCAGCAGGGCGCACAGGACCGTATCGTTAGCCTGGTTCTGGATTCTGACGCTGTCTCCGACGCTCTTGCTCTCGGGGCGGTTCCAGGAGGCGGAAGGGTGATCCCGGTCCGCTCAGCGGACCGTGCCGTTGCCTTCACCCCGCGTACGGGGTCGAATCGGAGCGAATCCTGTCGATCCTTATCGACAGGAAGGAGAAACGAGATGGCACAAGTACCGACGACATGGATGGCGCCCAACACGGCTTGATCGGCCCGTAGTTCGACTTGAAGCGCCTGTTCAAGCATCCGCAAATGATCTTAGGAGTGGAAACATGACCAATTCCTCGAAGATGATCCCGATTTCGGGAAGCAATCGGCCGCCATTGCCGGGAGCCAAATCGCTGCGCAAGACGGATCCGAAAAAGTCGATCACGGTGAGCATCTATCTGCGCCGCAATCCATCTACGGCAGGCGAGGCGGCGTCCACGATCGCAACGTTGAGCGAACAGCCGCCGCAGGAGCGGCGCTATCTCTCCAAGCCTCAACTCGCAGCAATGTTCGGAGCCGACCCCCAAGAGATGCAGGCGGTCGAAGACTGGGCCAAGTCATGCAAGCTCAAAGTGGTTGAAGCCGACGCCGCGCAGCGCCGGGTCAAAGTCTCGGGCACGGTCGCGGCGATCGACAAAGCGTTTGGCGTGCAACTCAACGACTACCGCCACCCTGAGGGCTACGAATATCGCGGGCGCGAGGGACAGGTGCATGTGCCGGAGAAGCTCTACGGCATTGTCGAGAGCGTGCTCGGTCTGGACACGAGGCGGGTGGGTCGAGCGCGGCTGCGCCGCGCCGCCAGGCACAAGGTCGAATGGCAAAAGTTTGCCGCCAGCAAGACCCGCAGTCCTGCGACCGGCTCGGGGACGTCAAATCCATGGCCCGGCACGTTCTTCCCTCCGCAAGTCGCAGCGCTTTATGACTATCCATCCAACCTGACGGGCAAGGGCCAGAACGTCGCGATCATGTCGTTCAATGGCGCTCCGGATGGAAACCCGCACGGCGGCTACAGCCTCGCCGCGCTCAACACCTACTTCACCAAGGTGCTGGGCGGGACGGCGCCCAACTTGACCAACGTGGACGTGGTGGGACCGGGCAACGATCCGGGACCGGATACGCAGGCCTCAGACCAGCAGGGCGATTCGACTGGAGAGGTGATGCTGGACGCCTGCGTCGTCGGTTCAGTCGCGCCGGGCGCCAACATCTTCATGTACTTCACGGAATTCACAACGCAGGGATGGGTCGACGCTCTGCAGGACGCAGTCGCCGGCGACAACAACATCTCGGTGATCTCGATCAGCTACGGCAATCCGGAGGACGATCCACAGGGCGCTTGGACCCCAGCAGCCGTCCAAACCGTGAACCAAGCGTTTCAGGCTGCCATCGCGGCAGGCATCACCATCTGCTGCGCTTCCGGGGACGATGGATCGAGCGACGGGGTGGCGAGCGGCGCGCATGTCGACTTCCCCGCATCAAGCCCGTACGTGCTCGGAGTGGGCGGGACGAAGCTGACAGCTTCGAGTCTTTCGCCGCCTGCAATCAAATCGGAAGTGGTGTGGAACGAGCTCGCACAGGGCGAGGGCGCGGGCGGCGGGGGCATCTCGGCGCTGTTCACCAAGCCGTCGTGGCAGGATGACGTCAACGTGCCGCCGTCCGCCAATCCGCCGCACCAGGTCGGCCGAGGCGTGCCGGACGTCGCCGCCGACGCCGATCCTGTGAGCGGCGTCGTGGTGATGCACATCGACGGCAAGCACCTTGAACCGATCGGGGGCACGAGCGCGGCGACGCCGCTGTGGGCGTCGCTCATCGCGCGCCTCAATGAGGGCCTGAACGCACGTTGTGGCTTCATAAATCCCGTGCTCTACACGAAACTTGCGCAGGGCGTGCTCAACGACATCACTTCCGGCAACAACGGCGCCTATGCGGCGAAGGTTGGTTGGGACGCTTGCACCGGTCTTGGCACGCCGAACGGCGCAAAGCTGCTGAGCGCCCTCTCGACCAACGCAGTCGCCGCGACACGGAAGTTGGCGAAGCACGCCTGACCCAGTTCTTGTGACTGAAGCCGAAGCGATCGCCGATTCGCCGAGGGCCACGCGCCTGCCTGAAAAGCGGAAGGTCGGCGGTTCGATCCCGCCCCTGGCCACCAACATCAGTGCAGGTCGCGGGCTCGGACACATCGCTCGGCAGAAGCCGCGGCCGGACCTTCGGCCCTTTTCATGCGGCCAACATACGGCCAGGTTGCGTATTGGCCGTCCTGCGGAAGATCGCCCGCCACGCCGCGACGAACAACTTCCTCGGGCCGCTTCTTCAAACGAGCGCTTGTCAGGCGACGACTACTCTGGATTGCTCGCCAACCACATCGCAAGAGGCGAGAACCCGGTCGTGCTGTCACTGCCCGCTTTGGCCACATCGAGGATCCGGCGCTGTCGGCCGCTGACTCGCCGCCCAGAGCCGTCAGCGGCGGCGAGACTTACCTCAGCTAGAAGGTCGCCTAGAGAGTCGAGCGCCACGGCGATGTGGTCCAGCTCGTCGTCAAAGAGGTCGGCGTAAGTGTGTGCAGTGACGGTGATGGAGGCGTGGCCCATCGCTTTCTGGAGCAGGCGAAGGTCAGCACCGGCCCGCCGTGACAGCGAGGCATAGGTGTGTCGCAGATCGTGGACTCGTAACTTGTCGCGGCCAATTTCGGCGACCGCGGAGCGCCAGCGCACCGACCGCTTACAGTTCTCGAGGCCCAGGCGCGAGCCTCTGCGCGATGCGACCGCCGGCGCACCTTGCGGTCGGCCGTCGATGCAGCGCCTTAAATAACGGAACGAGTCGTTCAGGTTAAATAACGGAACGAGTCGTTCAGGGATCGGCACCGATCTCCTGCCCGCCATTGATTTCGGGTTCCCTTCCACGAGGCGCCCTCCGAGCTGAGTCATTGAGCGGCGGACGCGGACGCGACGGGCATCCAGGTCCACATCCAGAGCAAGACGTCGGAGCACCATCCGGTCGGGATCGGAACAAGATCAATCAACCGACATAAAAACGTAAAGCATCAACCGACTCTGAACAGGCGCGCACAGCTCAGAGGCGCTTCCGTCATTGTGGAGGCACCTCTGTTGGTTGTTTGACGACAGTTTTGACGACAGTAGCCAGCCCGCTAGTGGTGTGTCTCGTCATTGGTTGACTGCTTGGAGCGCGACGCGTCCGCGGGCGGCGGTAGGTCGCATCGGTGAGCACGGCCAGCTCCGATTGTTGCCTGATGCCGGTGAACTGGTAGCCCACGTGATAAACCGAGACGCCCATCACGAGTTCGATCGGTTCGAATCCGGCCCCATGCAGCAGCGCGAATTCATTGATCGACAGGTCAGACGTGAAGACCTGTCCAGCGTGTGACAGCGGTTCGCTGGCGACGGGGTCGAGCGGGTTCGATTCCATTGTCAGACACCCGCCTGCGGTCCCCGAGAGCCTAGGCCGCAGGATCGTCTCGCACACGCATAACGTGCGGACATCAGCAGGGGTGTCGGCGGCCGTCGCACCTTCGACGAGGCTGGGCCGTTACTGCCTGGGGATCGTTAGATCAGCGGGCAAAGGTCGGCTCACGCATCCGCCGGATCGTCACCTTCCGGCTGCTCATCGCTACATTCCAGCAGTTCTTTGAGCGCGTCGGAGAACCCGTCGGCGATGTCCCACAGGTCCGGCAGCAGGTCGGGGCAGGAGATGATGCCGATACCCAGTTCCCCGTTGAGCGACATGACGGTGATGTTGAGTCCCGCGCCGCCGAGGATTGGGCCGAGGGGATACATCGTGTCGACTTGGCAGCCCAAGAAGTACAACTGGGTCTGCGGGCCGGGCACGTTCGACAGGATCAGGTTGTAGGCGGGGCTATGGCTTATCGGAATGTGCGGCAGGATCCGCATAACTGCGCCGAACATCGACGGGCCGCCGAACTGGGACCAGTCGTGCAGCAGGGTGGGTCCGATGGCCGCGGTGTGGTCTTTTGCGGCGGTGTTTCCCGCGGCGATGGTGCGGATACGTTCGGCGGGGTCGCTGATTTGGCTCTCCACCCGGCAGAACATCAATGTGGTCTGGTTGCGTCCGGGACGGTCGGACTTGTCGTGCACCGACACCGGCACGGTGGCCACCAGTGGGGTGTCTGGCAACTCGCCGCGCTCGAGCAGGAACCGCCGTAATACCCCGGCGCACAATGACACCACCACGTCATTAATGGTCACGCCGAACCGGTTCTTGACCCTCTTGACGTCCCGCATATCGAGCTGGGTGTAAGCGATATTGCGGTGCCGGCTGAAGGGGGCGTTGAACCGGGTCGGTGGGGCGGTAAACGGTGCGGCCATGGTTCGGCCCTCGCGCGCGCGTAACAGCGTCTGCATCAAAGTCAGCATCGTGGCCGGTACCACAGTGGCCAACCGCAACGGCCGCAACGCGAACCCCTTCAGTCCGCTCGCGGCGATCTGCAGCGAGTTACCGCTACCCGCGCCACGAACGGGCTGCGGTGGCGGCGCATCGGGCTCCAGGCCGCATAGCTGGGCCAGCAGGTTCGTGCCGGCAACCCCGTCGACCACGGCGTGGTGGACCTTGAGCATCACCGCCAGTGCGTCATCGCGGGCGCCGCCCTCAATTACCCACATTTCCCACAGCGGCTGGTCGCGGTCCAGTGGCAGCCCCGCGATATACCCACAGATCTCGGCCAGTTCGCGGCGCCCTCCGGGTGCCGGCACACCGACACGGTGCAGGTGGCGCCGCAGCTGGAAGTCCTCGTCGTCCACCCACACCGGATGATCCGGGTTCAGCTGGGTATCGGCGAGCTTCATCCGAAATTCCGGTAGCGCTTTCACGTGCTTCGCCAACGCGGTGCAAAACCGGCCATACGTATAGCCGCCCGGCATCGTCGAGGTATCCAACTCCAAAATGCAGCACACGTTCAGTGGCTGCGTCGGCGTCTCCAAATAGAGAAAAAATGCATCAAGTCCGCTTAGTCGTTCCATAATTAATTTCCATAATTCCCCGACCCACACAGAGCTTAGGCTCGAAATCGTGCAGATTCAGTCCCTAACAAGGGCTTTCCGCGTTAAATCTTGATGACCGCGGCGGTAATATGGCCGCCTCGTCGCTGATCACGACATAATCGATCGCCGAATCCCGCCCACGCCCGGTTAGGTTCCCATACCCCGACAGCAGGGAAGCTAAACATTTACCGAGCCGTGGACGATGAACGATTTTCCGCTGGCGTCGCCGGAGGTCTGTGGTCGTCACCGAACAGCGCACGGAACCTCGGCCCGTTGGCCACACCAGCGAGTCAGGACCGCCGCGGACGCGTCGCGCTCCAAGCGGTCAACCAATGACGAGACACACCACTAGCCCATGGGCGGTCGCCATCACTGTGCCGGGCTCAGCAGCGAATCCATGCCCGCAACCGCCGCACGCTGAACCTGTTCGATCACGTCCACATACGTCCCTGTCGTCACAGAAATCGAGCTGTGACGCAGAATGCGCTGCACCGTTGCTGCCTCGACACCCATTGCGAACAACAACGTCGCACACGAATGCCGAAGGTCGTGCAGCCGGATGTTTCGCACACCAGCTCGTCGGCACAGCGTCTCGAACGCTCGGTTGACGTTCCTCGGCTCAAGAGGTGTCCCGTTCTTCGTCGTGAATACCAGACCGAGTGTGTTGGCCCGCGCGACCTGTGTGTCGCCGAACTGATCACGCCGATGCCGCCGCAAGATCGCAACGAGCTCCGCCGGCAACGGCGCCCGCGAGGAACGGGTGAATAGTGGCCGCCTGCCACGCGGAGGTGTGACGGCTCATCAACGCAGCGGCAGTCATGGTCTCTCGCATCGGGCGGCAGTGTCGAAGAACCGCAATTCGAGTTCCATCGCCTGGTGATACAGGACGGCCAGGCGGTCGTGATCACCTCCGTAGCGGTCGAGCAGGCCCTCTACGCGTCGGGCGAGGGCCTCGAACTGCGCGCTGGAGTAAGTCATCACCCACTCGCGATAGGGACTCTCGGGCTTCGTCTGAGCGGCCAGCTGCTGGCCGAGGTAGGCGTAAAGCCGCATGCACGGCGTCATCGCCGCCGCGATGTGGCCAACCGGCTCCAGCGCAGCGACCGCCAACAAGAAGTTGGTATACGCCGCGGTGGCGGGGTCTGCCGCTTGGTGAAGGT
>Ga0209248_10000379_pt1 | contig 14427 bp, 13 predicted proteins | sample BogFormECP04_OM1_FD_188241 | JGI IMG/M metagenome (GOLD analysis project Ga0209248, IMG submission 188241) | Bog forest soil microbial communities from Calvert Island, British Columbia, Canada - ECP04_OM1 (SPAdes) (version 2) | ecosystem: Environmental > Aquatic > Freshwater > Wetlands > Bog ... | reverse complement strand
CCAGATCTGGCGCATTTCGGCGGCCGACTTCAGGTAGTAGCCGTCGCCATCGAACTTGAACCTATTGGGATCCGACAGCGTCTTGCCGGTCTGTACACACAACAGCGCCTCGTGGTTGTGGGCGGCGTCGCGGGTGACGTAGTGGCAATCGTTGGTGGCCAGCGGAGGAATGTTGAGCGTGCGGCCGATCTCGAGCAACCCCTCACGGACCCGCCGCTCGATGCTCAGCCCATGGTCCATCAGTTCCAGGAAGTAGTTGTCCGCACCGACGATCTCTCGCCATTTGGCGGCCGCCTCAAGCGCCTCGCGGTCCTGGCCGAGGCGAAGCCGGGTCTGCACCTCCCCGGAGGGGCATCCGGTGGTGATGATGATGCCGTCGGCGTTTTCGGCGATAAGCTCGGCATCCATTCGCGACCACTTGCTCAGCTGGCCTTCGAAGGAGGCCAGCGAGGACAGCTTGAACAGGTTGCGCAGGCCGGTCGCGTTCTCGGCCATCATGGTCAGGTGCGTGTAGGAGCCGCTCCCCGAGACGTCGTCACTCTTCTGGCCGGGGTCACCCCAGAGGATCCGCCGGGTATCAAAGCGAGAAGCGGGAGCGATGTAGGCCTCGACGCCGATGATCGGCTTGATCCCGACCTTGGTCGCCGCGTTGTAGAACTCGCTGGCGCCGAACATGTTTCCGTGATCGGTCATCCCGATCGCGGGCATTGCCAACCGCTCCACCTCGGCGAGCATCGGCGTGATCTTCGCGGCACCGTCGAGCATCGAATACTCGGTGTGGTTATGCAGGTGCACGAAGGACTGGTTCATAGGGACGCCAGTCTATGACCGAGGGCCGACGCGTCCTCGGCGTGTCGCCGAGTGTGTCTGGTTTCTATCCGAATCGCTCGTTTCTATCCGTATAGCTCGACGAACTGCTTCAGCGACTTCTCCACGTCACCCTTGACGGCGCGGGCCGCTGCCGAACCCACCGGACCGAACAGCGCGCGTCCGCCCAGCTCAAGACGCAGACCGAGGGTGGACCCGTCTGTTCTGGGCCGCACCGAGAGGGTGACACCGTATTTCGTACCGCCCTTGCCAGACCCCGAGATCGCCACCTCGTGCGGCGGGTCCCACTTGGTCACCGTCCACGTCACCCGGTTGCGCATGCCCTTGGCGCGCACCACGCCGACGATTTGGGTGCCTTCGGTCAGCTCGTCAGGCAGCTCGCTGCGCCAGCCCTCGTGTAGCACGAGCCAATCGCCCAGGTCCGACAGATCCGAAACCTGGTCCCACATGTCCTGCGGGCTCATCGGCACGTCGGCGGTCAAGTCAACTGCAGCCATTAACGGCCCTGTCCGCCGCGCAGTCGGTTCCCGATCCGGATTGCGGGCAGCAGCAGGCTGCGCGGCACGAATCTGCCGCCGGTACTGACGAACTTCGGCACGACTCCGGGCACCACGCTGCGCCTACCGCCGAGCATCCCGCCGATCGCGGCTTCGGCGACGTCGTGCGGCGAGACTTGCGCAAGCGGAATGCTGAACCGTTCGGCGTTGGCGATCTCGGCCCACTCGGTGGGCACCGGGCCAGGACACAGCGCCGTCACCGACACACCCGTCCCGTTCAGCTCCTCGTGAACGGCTTCAGAGAATGTCTGCACAAAGGCCTTGGTGGCCGAATACACGGCCATGTAGGGAAGCGGCTGGAACGCGGCGATCGACGCGATGTTCATGACCGCCCCGGCGCCGCGCTCCACCATGCCGGGCAGTGCCGCGTGGGTGAGTTCCATCAACACGAGCGCGTTGAGGGTGACTTCTTCACTCTCGCGTTCGACCGGCAGCTCGTAGAAGACCCCACTGGTACCGAAACCGGCGCTGTTGCACAGACCGGCAATCGGTTCGTTACGCAGCCGGTGTGCCAATTTCCCGCGAGCTACCGGGTCGCTGAGGTCCAGCGGCATGACCTCGACTCCGACCGAGTACTCCATGCCCACTTCGTTGGCCAGTTCGTCGAGGCGCTCGCGGCGGCGCGCCACCAGCAGCAGCGGGAAGCCGCGGCGGGCCAGACCGCTCGCCAACTCGGCGCCGATACCCGAGGAGGCGCCGGTGATAACCACGGTGGTCCGGTGGTCCGGTTTCGGAAGGCTCATGATGTCACCAATGTATCCCGCGGGTCGCCTGCACAAATGTCTCGCTTCGTTTGTCGAAAGCTGATGTGTCGCCGGCAGATTCGCTCCCCTTGGCCGCGGCCGAGTCGTTGAACATGCCAAAGGCGCGGTTGCGCACCCGGTCCATCACCGCCGGGTTGACGGCGTCGGCCACGGCGGCGAACTGCCCGAACGGTGAGCTGGCCCTACGGGGCCGGTGCACGATCGCATCGGTGATCACACCGGCCGCCTGATCCGGCGTCAGTGCCGGGAACTTGTCATACATCTTGGTCGGGCTGATCATCGGGGTGCGCACCAGCGCCATGTGCACCGTGGTGAAGCGGACGTCCTCGTTCACGGTTTCGGCTTGCAGCGCGTCGCACAGGCTGTCCAGCGCGGCCTTGCTGGCGATGTAGGCACCGAAACGGGGTGCGCGGGTCTGCACGCCGACTGAGGAGACATTGACGATCTGCCCGAAGCCGCGTTCCCGCATCCCGGGGATGAACTTGAGGATGAGCTGAACCGCGCCCAGGTAATTGAGCTGCATAGTTCGCTGGTAGTCGTGGATCCGGTCGTAGGACAGTTCCAGGGATCGTCGAATTGAGCGCCCCGCGTTGTTGATCAGGATGTCGACGCCGCCCAGATCGGCGAGCACCTGGTCGGCCATCGCGGCTATGGCGTCCATGTCGGCCAGGTCGCACGGGTACACATGAGCGTTCCCACCCTCGCCGCGGATCTGATCGGCAACCTTCTCGAGGTTCTCCAGGGTGCGGGCCACCAGGGCCACCGTGCCGCCCGCTTCCGCGATTTTCTTCGCGGCCGCCTCACCGATGCCCGACGACCCACCGGTGATGAGAATGGTCTTGCCCTCGACCGCATCGCTGAGTTTGCGGCCCTGCACCGCATCGAGCAGATTCCTCAGATAGAACGGTCGATACCGCCCAGCCGAGTTGGGAGTGTTGACGATGTTGGACATCGCCGCGAACGGCCTTTCCACCAAGTTCGTTAAGTCACCAAGATTCATTGGTTTTGCTCCTGATGGCGGGTTTCAACCGTGATGGGCGGGATTGTGACGTGGGTCATACTGCCAACCTAGGACATCAGTCGATCGACCGACGCGGATTGCGTCATGTAGACGAGGCCCGGGTCTCACGCCGGGCAGTGAAGTTGTGGCGACACAACGGCAATCCGTCTGTTACGCGGGCTAATCCAAGCGTGATCGCACACTAACTGACGGGCAACGCCGAAATGTTCCCCTGGTGGGATGAAAATACTGGCACGCTTCCGCCAGCCCTTGCCGAACACGATTTACGACAAGATCGGCGGGCATGAGGCGATCGAAGCAGTCGTCGAGGACTTCTATATTCGCGTACTTGCCGACGATCAATTATCAGGCTTTTTCACCGGAACGAACATGAGCCGCCTCAAGGGCAAACAAGTAGAGTTCTTCGCCGCCGCCCTGGGGGGACCCGAGCCCTACACCGGCGCACCGATGAAGCAGGTTCATCAGGGGCGCGGAATCAAAATGCACCACTTCAACCTGGTTGCTGGACATTTGGCCGATGCGCTGGCTGCGGCCGGAGTCCCGTCGGAGACGGTGATGGGGATACTCAGTGTGGTCGCGCCACTGGCTCCCGACATCGCATCGGGCGAAACCACGACGGCGAAAGTCTGAGTCGTTCACTCGTCGTGTCACAGCCACGTAGGTCATGCTGCGCGCAATGCCCGCCAGACGACTCCCGGATGGCGGGCAATCATAGGGATGAGTCGGATAAAAAGCAGGGTGAGCGCTAGCCAGGGACGTAGGTGCGGCCGAATCCGCCCTATCTGTCCATCGGCCCTCAGATCGAGAACCATCGCATCGTAGAGCGTGACGCCGAAGACGCGACCTTCGCCCAAGAGGACCCGTCTGGTGTCGTCTCCGATTTCCTCGCGCCAATCCAACTCGCGGAGGCTGCCATATATGGCAGTCAGGAGGATCCGCAGGTCCGGCTTGCCCCGGAAGACCATGCGGCCCGAGATCGGCGACACCAACTCGGCCTGTGGGGCAAGCGCGTCCATCAGTGCATCAATGTTGTTCGCCTCGGATGCCGCTCGATAGTTGCTTACGGCGTCGCCCATACCAGCCATGGTGCCACTCGTTGTTCGACATTGGCCCAGCCCGCTGATCAGCCCCGTCCATCGAAGGATCGGCTGACCGCCGTTCATCTCTCATCTCGCAACACGTCCAAAGCGTGTTGCAGGTCCGGTGGGTAGGGGCTGACGATCTCGACTCGCCTGCCGTCGGCCGGATGGGTGAATGACAGCGACCGCGCATGCAGCCATTGGCGTTGCAGTCCGAGCTTTTTCGCGAGCGTGGGGTCTGCTCCATAGACGAGGTCGCCGCAGCACGGGTGATGCAGGGCGGAGAAATGCACCCGGATCTGATGGGTGCGACCGGTTTCCAGATGCACGTCGAGCAGACTGGCGGCGGCGAAGGCTTCCAGGGTGTCGTAGTGAGTGAGGCTGTGCCGGCCATCTTTGGTGACGGCGAACTTCCACTCGTTGCCGTGGTGCCGACCGATCGGTGCGTCGATCGTGCCGCTGGACGGATCCGGATGTCCCTGCACCAGCGCGTGATAGCGCTTGTCGACCGTGCGTTCTTTGAACGCCCGCTTGAGCACGGTGTATGCGCGCTCGGAGATCGCGACCACCATCACCCCCGAGGTGCCGACGTCGAGGCGATGCACGATGCCCTGCCGCTCGTGCACACCCGATGTGGTGATCCGGTAGCCGGCAGCGGCCAGGCCGCCCAGCACCGTGGGGCCCGTCCAGCCCACCGACGCGTGCGCAGCCACTGCCGCCGGTTTGTCGACCGCCACAATGTCGTCGTCGGAGTAAAGAATCGTCATGCCCTCGATGTCGACCGGGGTGTTCTCCGGCGGGGCAGGTGCCTCGGGCAGGCGCACCTCCAACCAGGCCCCGGATGTCAGACGGTCAGACTTTCCCGCCTGCACGCCGTCCAGTTCGACGCCGCCGTCTTCGGCGAGGTTCGCCGCGGCGCTGCGGGACAGTCCCAGCAGGCGGGCCAGCCCGGCGTCAACACGCATGCCCGCCAATCCTTCCGGGACGGGCATCGAGCGGTCAGTCACTAGCGCCGCTCTCCCCCGTTACGCCGGCTCAACGTGTCGAAATCGAAGCCGAAAACGGAAAGCACCACCAGCAAGATGGCCCCGCCCACCACCGACGGATCGGCGACGTTGAATACCGGCCACCAGCCGACCGATAGAAAGTCCACGACGTGTCCCTGCAGCGGCCCCGGCGCCCGGAAAAAGCGATCGACCAGGTTGCCCGTGGCGCCACCCAGGATCATTCCGAGGCCAACCGCCCACCAGGGCGACACCAGCCGGCGCCCCATCCAGAAAATGCCGACCACCACGCCCGTCGCGATCAGCGTCAATAACCAGGTGTATCCGGTCGCCATCGAGAACGCGGCCCCCGAATTGCGCACCAAAGTCCAGGTCACCGTGTCGCCGATGATCGACACCGGCTGGCCCGGGAGCAGCAGTTTGACGGCAAGCACCTTGGTGACGATGTCGAGTGTGAGCACGACCGCCGCGACCGACAGCAACAGACGTATCCGCCTTGGAGGACCCTGAGGACCCTGCGGACCCTGCGGCAAGGCCGCTTCCGTTTCCCCAGCTTCTTCTCCAACTTCCGCGGCCTTCTCAGCCGCCCCGGCTGAAGTCACCGGATCAGCCGATCCCGTTGGTTCGTCAGGCACCCCACCATCATCCCCTAATCCGGATGCGCCCTGACCAGACCCGGCGAGCCGCGTGCGGAATGATTCGAGCATGGCCCGCCTAACCGTCATCACCACCGGCGGAACGATATCGACCAGCACCGGCGCCGACGGGGTACGCCGGCCCACCCACAGCGGAGCGGAACTGACGTCCGGCTTGAACGTCGATCAAGACGTCGACGTCGTTGACCTGATGGCGGTCGACAGCTCAGAGCTGACACCGGCCGATTGGGATCGGATCAGCGCTGCGGTGCAGGCCGCAACAGGTGAAGGTGCCGAGGGAGTGGTCGGCACGCACGGCACCGACACCATGGAAGAGAGCGCCCTGTGGCTCGACCTCAGCTATACGGGAACCGTCCCGGTCGTGCTCACCGGCGCCATGCGCAGCGCCGACGCCCCCGACGCCGACGGTCCCGCCAATCTACGCGACGCGGTGGCGGTGGCGGCAAGCCCGGCGACCCGTGGCCTCGGTGTGCTGGTGTGTTTCGCGGGCCGGGTATTGCAGCCGTTGGGCTTGCAGAAGGTGGCTACCCAGGACCTGAGCGGCTTCGCCGGGCAACTGCTCGGCAGCACCGCGGGCGGTGTCACGCTGACACACACCAAGACGCGACCGTATGTCGGCGATGTGAGCGCCGCCGACGCGCCGCGGGTCGACATCGTGGCCGCATATCTGGGAAGCGACTCGGTGGCCCTGGACGCCTGCGCAGCCGCGGGTGCGCGAGCCGTGGTACTCGAAGCGCTGGGCTCCGGCAATGCCGGAGCCGCGGTTGTCGACGGAGTGCGCCGCCATTGCCGCAACGGGGTCGTGATCGCGGTGTCCACCCGAGTCGCGGGTGGACGGGTTGGCGCGGGATATGGTCCCGGGCACGATCTGGTGGAAGCCGGCGCGCTGATGGTGCCGCAGCTGCGACCACCTCAGGTCCGGGTGCTGTTGATGGCCGCGCTGGCCGCCGGGCTACCCGTCGCCGACGTCGTCGGCCGCTGGGGCTGACCTGGCAGCCGAATCCTCGGCTCGCAGCGCGTCGACGTAGTCCGGCCAGTCCAGGCTGTCGGTCGGGTTGGCGCTGGTGATATCGCCGGTGTCAGCGTTGAACGTCTGCGCCGGGCCAGGGCCCGAAGCGCGGGTCTCGAACCGCACCGTCACCACGCCGTGACCCGCACCCTGCACCCAGCCGTGCCCCAGATCGCGGTGCGCTACGTCGTCTCCCACCCGCCACCCCGCGGCGTCTCGCGCCTGTAGTGGGGAGGGCACGTTGTCGACAGAATGTTGGGCCTCCGATGTCTCCGTTGACAGCTCCAAGTCCGGGAACAGCGATTCCTGGCGCACATCGGTCAACCCCGAAAACCCAACGCCGAGTAGGCGAATAGGCCCGATCTGGAGTGGATCCAGCAGCAGCCGCCGCGCGACCGCGATCAGCGCGCCGGGCTCGGTCGTCGCATAGGGCAGCGTCGCTGAGCGGGTCAGCGTGCTCATATCGGACTTCTTCAGCTTCACTGTGACGGTGCGGGCGCCGCGGCCGTCGCGCAGCAGGCGTTGATGGGCATGCTCGGCGATCGGGTCGATCGCCTCGTGTAGCTGCTCCAAGCTGTTCAGGTCCACTGCGAAGGTGGATTCGGCACTGATCTGCTTGGCTTCGGCACGCTCTGCGACGGGGCGGTCGTCGATACCGCGGGCCAGCCGATGCAGCGCCGGCCCGATTGTCGCGCCGAGGATGTTGGCCGCCTCGGCGTCGGTGAGCGCCGCCAGCTGGCCGATCGTCTCAATGCCCAGTCGATTCAGCTTCTCGTCGGCGACCGGGCCGATACCCCACAGCCTGCGTACCGGCAGCCCGCCGAGCAGCAGTTGTTCTTCGGCGCGGCCAACCACCCGAATACCGTCGGGTTTGGCCAGGCCGGACGCGATCTTGGCGATCTGCTTGCCCGAGCCGGCACCGACCGAGGCGACCAGGCCGGTGACTTCTCGCACCCGACGCCGCAAGCCCTCGCAGAACACCTCGACGTCCTCGGCCGGCGCCCCGGCAAGCTGCGGCGGCTCCCCGAAAGCCTCGTCGAAGGACAGCTGCTCGACGACGGGCACGATGCTGCGCACGGTGTCGAACACCCGCCGGCTGGCCACCCCATACACCACGCCGCGTGGCGGCAACACCACTGCGGTCACGCCGATCAGCCGGCGCGCCTGATGCATCGGCATGGCCGACCGAGCCCCGAACACCCGCGCTTCATAGCTCGCGCCGGCTACCACACCCCGGCCGCCCAACCCGCCCACCAGCACCGGCCGCCCCCGCAGGGTCGGTCGGGTGAGTTGTTCGACGGAGGCGAAGAACGCGTCCATGTCCAGGTGCAGCACCCAACGGGACTCCACCTGATCGATGTTATGTCCGTTTCAAGGGGCTGTTGGGCTAGCGTTTTTCAGTATGGCCATGAACCTCTGCCACCGACTGTGCTGCAATTCGAACCGCTGGGCGAAGGAAGTCGAAGATCAGCTGTTGCCATGGGTGCTCGCTGATGTGGAGCTCGGCGACAACACACTCGAAATCGGACCCGGCTACGGCGCGATCCTGCGGGTGCTGGTCGACAAGACGCCGAAGCTCACCTCGGTCGAAATCGATACCCCGATGGCCCAGCGCCTGCAGCGGCTCTACGGCGAGCGGGCACGCATCATCAACGGCGACGGCACCGACACCGGATTGCCGGCCAACGAGTTCAGTTCGGTGGTGTCCTTCACCATGCTGCACCACGTGCCGACCGCCGAACTGCAAGACCGGCTGTTCGTCGAGGCTTTCCGAGTGCTGCGCCCCGGCGGCGTCTTCGCCGGCAGCGACAGCGTGACGTCGCTGCGGTTCCGGATCCTGCACTTCCGCGACACCTGCAACACGGTCTCGCCAGAGAGCCTGCCGGATCGCTTGCACGCGGCCGGATTTCATGACGTAGACGTCGAAGTCCGCGCTGGCAGGCAGCGCTGGCGCGCGACCAAGGCTTAGCCGCGAAAGCGCATCTGCCGACAGCGCCTCTCGCGAAATGCGTCGCCAGTTGCACTTTCGCGATCAAAAGGGATGGCCCGCGGCCAATAGGGCGCGGCGGGCCCGTTCTACGACGACGTCCGGCCGGTGACGCAGCAGGTCGGCGCCCACCCGGACCAGGCGCCACCCCCGGTTCTCCAGCTCGGCCGTGCGTTCGATGTCCTTGGCGCGGATACGCGGGTCTGTCCAGTGTTGTTGTCCGTCGTATTCCACTCCGACAAGCCACGCCTCCCAGCCCATATCGATCCGCGCCAGCACCGCGCCCCAGACGTTGCGCACCACGATCTGGGTCTGCGGTCTGGGCAGACCTCCTGCGATCAGCACGAGTCTGGTCCTGGTCTCCTGCGGCGATTCCGCGCCCGCATCGATCAGCGGCAGCACCCGTCGCAGCTGCTTCATACCGCGGACACCCCGGTGCGCAGCTGTCAGTGGCTCCACGTCCGCTGCGGTGATCCCGGTCGCTCGCGCCAGGGCATCAATCCGCATGACCGCGGTCTGCAACCCAGGTCGGCGAGCCAGGTCGAACGCGGTGCGGGCGGGTGACGTCAGCCCGACACCGTCGACCACCGTGGTCTCAGCGGCCAACAACGTCTCGTCGCGGCCGATGATCAACGGCGGCGGCCGCTTGCGATCGGTGATCAGTTCCGCCGGCGCCTGGGGATCGACCCAGTCCGCGCCGAGCAGCGCCGCCGCGGAGTTGCCGGCCACCACCGCCGTCTTTCCCGACCATAGCCAAGCGGCCAACGCCCGGTCTTTCGCCGTCAGCCCGCTGTCGCGCCGTTGATAGACGTTGCGGTAGATCCGTGTGCAGGAGCGTCGCAACTCACGTTCAGTCCAGGTGCCCGCGCGGACCGCCTCGGTGCCGACAAATGGTGTGCTCCTCCCCATGCCCGGAGACTGCCACGGCCCTCCGACACGCCGCGAAAGTGCGACTACCGACGGCCTCTCTCGGGCGATGCGTCGCCAGATGCACTTTCGCGGCGTCACGCCTTAGCGATACTCACCCGCACGCCATCGCCGATCTCCGCCGCATCGGCCGGCTCGCCGAACTCGAAGCTGGTGGCCAGGATTTCACCGGCGATCAGATCGCAATAAGTGCGCGCCCACTCGGCCCGCTCAGCGGGCACCGACATCACCACGCGGATGCGATCAGAGACGTCCAGCCCGGTTGACTTGCGCAATTCCTGTAGTTCGCGGATCCTGTCTTTTGCCCAACCCTCGGCCTCCAGTTCCGGGGTCACCGTGCCGTCCAACACGACCAGACCGGCCCCGCCGGGCAGCGCCGCGGTGAATTCCGGGTCGGCGGCCACCAGCCGTGAGCTGTATTCGTCGGGTTGCAGCACCGCGGGACCCGCGGTCAAGGTGCCGTCCGGGTTGACGACGCCTTCGCCGGCCTTGACGGCTTTGATGGCAGCCTGCACATCCTTGCCCAGCCGCGGCCCGGCCACCCGGGCGTTGACAGCGAGCTCAAACCGGCCGTAGGTGTCGATGGCGTCGGTCAGTTCGACGCGTTTGACATTGAGCTCGTCTGCGATCAGGTCAGTGAAGGGTTCCAATCGCTGCGGATTCTGGACTGCCACAGTTAGTTTCGACAGCGGCAGACGTACCCGCAGCTTCTTGGCCTTGCGCAGCGACGACGCGGCCGAGCACACTTCCCGGACCTGATCCATGGCGGCAACGAGGTCGGTGTCAGTCGGCAGCTCCTCGGCTTGCGGCCAGTCCGTCAGGTGGACCGACCGCTCGCCGGTCAGATCGCGCCAAATGATCTCGGTGATCAGCGGCAGCAGTGGCGCAGCCAGCCTCGAGGTAACCTCCAGCACGGTGTGCAGGGTGTCGATAGCATCGACATCTTCCTCCCAGAACCGTGAACGCGACCGTCGCACATACCAATTCGTCAGCGCCTCGGTGAACTGGCGGAGCGTTTCGCAGGCCCCGGAGATGTCGCAGGCCTCCATCAACCGGCTGAGGTCGTCGCGCAGCACTGCCAGCTTGGCCAGGATATAGCGGTCCAGCGCGTGTGCCGAATTGGTACGCCAGGTACCGACTTTCGGCGCGTAGAGGGCCAAGAAGCTGTAAGCATTCCACAACGGCAGCAGGACCTGCCGCACGCCTTCGCGGATGCCCTGTTCGGTGACAATCAGATTGCCGCCACGCAGAATCGGCGAGGCCATCAAGAACCACCGCATGGCATCGGAACCGTCGCGGTCGAACACCTCGGTGACGTCAGGGTAGTTGCGCAGCGACTTGCTCATCTTCTGGCCGTCAGAACCCAGCACGATCCCATGCGCCACGCAAGTTTTGAATGCCGGCCGGTCAAAAAGCGCAGTCGCCAGCACGTGCAATGTGTAGAACCAGCCGCGAGTCTGGCCGATGTACTCCACGATGAAATCGCCGGGGTAATGCGCGTCGACCTGCTTGTCAGGGTCGGCGCAATCGACCCCGTCGAACCAGTCCTCATTCTCGAATGGGTAGTGCACTTGGGCGTACGGCATTGAGCCCGAGTCAAACCAGACGTCGAGCACGTCGGGAATCCGCCGCATCGTGCTACACCCAGTAGGGTCATCGGGGTTGGGTCGAGTCAGTTCGTCGATGTAGGGCCGGTGCAAATTGGTTGGGCGCACACCGAAGTCGCGCTCGAGCTCCTCGAGACTGCCGTAGGCGTCGATGCGCGGGTAGACCGGGTCGTCGGACTTCCACACCGGTATCGGAGTGCCCCAGTACCGGTTCCGCGAGATCGACCAATCGCGGGCACCCTGCAGCCACTTACCGAATTGGCCGTCCTTGACATGCTCGGGATACCAGGTGATCTGCTCGTTCAGTTCCACCATCCGGTCGCGGAACTCGGTTACCGAGACGAACCATGACGACACCGCCCGATAGATCAGTGGATTACGGCAGCGCCAGCAATGCGGGTAGGGGTGCTCATAGGTTTCGTGGCGGATCAACACCGCGCCGTTCGCCGCCGCCGGACCACTCTGGTTTTTCAGGTCGCGGATGATTTGTGCGTTGGCATCGAAGACGTGCTGTCCCTGGTAATCCGGGACGGTGGCATCGAAGCGGCCCGCGGCATCGACCGGAGTGACCGGCACGATGCCGACCGGGTCGGTGGTGGCCATGTCGTCCTCGCCGTAGGCCGGCGCCATGTGGACGATGCCGGTGCCGTCCTCGGTGGTCACGAAGTCGCCCGAGAGCACTTGAAACGCGTTCTCGGCCGAGTCGTAGAAATATGGGAACGGCGGCAGGTAGCGGGTGCCCAAAAGATCTGCGCCGGTGCACTCACCGAGCACCTCGGGTTCCTCACCCAGTTCGCGTGCGTACGCGGCCAGCCTGGCCTGCGCCAGCACGAAACGCCGGTCGCCGGCCTTGACCTGTACGTAGGTGACGTCCGGATTGACCGCGACGGCAAGGTTGGAGGGCAGTGTCCAAGGCGTCGTCGTCCACACCAGCAGATGGGCGCCATCCAGGTCGCCACCCCCGACTATCTTGAAGCCCACCGTAACCGCCGGGTCCTGGCGGCTCTGGTAGACGTCGTCGTCCATGCGCAGTTCGTGATTGGACAGCGGGGTCTGGTCACGCCAGCAGTAGGGCAACACCCGGTAGCCCTCGTATGCCAGGCCCTTGTCCCACAGCTGTTTGAAACCCCAGATCACCGACTCCATGTAGCTGAGATCCAGCGTCTTGTAATCGTTTTCGAAATCGACCCAGCGCGCCTGACGGGTCACATATGCCTGCCACTCGTCGGTATAGCGCAACACCGACGCGCGACAGGCATCGTTGAAAGCGGCGATCCCCATGGCATCGATCTGGGATTTGTCGGTGATGCCCAGCTGGCGCTCGACTTCGAGTTCGGCGGGCAGCCCATGGGTATCCCAGCCGAAGCGGCGCTCCACCTTATAGCCGCGCATGGTGCGGTACCGCGGGACGATGTCCTTCACGTAGCCGGTAAGCAGGTGCCCGTAGTGCGGGAGCCCGTTGGCGAACGGCGGCCCGTCGTAAAAGACGTACTCCGGGGCGCCGTCACGGCGGGCGATACTGGCCCGGAACGTGTCGTCGCGGGCCCAGTAATCGAGAACCTCGAGCTCGCGCGCCGGCAAGTCGGGTGCCCCGCCGGCCGGCTTCGGGTAGGCCTTGACGTCTGTGTTATCCGTCACTATGTGCGTCGTCTCCTGTGCCACGGTGCCTTTCAGGGCACTTCGTGCCCATAAAGCACTACGTCAGGCCGGGGACGACGACGCGCTACCTGCGCGAGCGCCGCGGTACCACCCCGCTTGCCACGCTGACGCGTGGCCGCTCTGCAGGCTGTGACGGGCCCACCCGTTCGGTTCTACTGGGCCGGACTGGCTGTTCTCCCGAAGGCTCCCCGGTGATAGCCGGATCGATGCCGTTACGTCGATTTTACGGGATGCCGCAAATCAACACCGCCGGGTGGGACCCATTCTCGCTGCTACGGTTGGTTTCGCACAATCCATCCGATCAGGCCTGGACTTCGAGGATCCCGACACGCCAGAGCGCTGCGTATACGTGACGCACTGGGATGCTTAACAAGCGAGCAGCGCCGTGCACCAGCGGGTCGCTGCCGACGGCGAGAAGCTCCTCGCCGAGCCGGTGCGTCGCCTTCTTGGGCGCGGGTGCCTGAGTAAGGGTTGTGTCGCGCACTACCCGCAGCCTGCGGGCGGGCGCTACGGCTGCTACTTCGTCGTACAGGGCTGCGGTCATCATCGCCTCCTAGACGGAATTCAAAACGAGAACTACATGGACTGACGTATCTCGTCCCGTAGTGGTTCCGATCCGAAAACGCTTGGCCGGTAAGCCGATTAGCGCTTGACGATTCAGCGGAGAACGTCGTGCCGGAGACCGGATTGGGACGACACATAGCCCGGATCTCGGCCCGGACTGTCGCTGGAACTCATGCGTCCCTCACCTCCTCAACGGTCACGACGCGCGGTTACCCGCACGATCTGCGCGCAGCAAAGGAGTCCGGAAATACCGACGAATGTCGGAAATCCGCACCCCTCTCGTCAGAGCTTTGGCACCACACGACGTGTCCGTATTCCGGAAGCCACCTGGGCTCAACCCTTAAGCCGGGAAGAGCTGTCCTGACCCGGGGCGTCTTTCGACGTTCGGGGTCAGTGGCCTGTATTCGTGTAGCCGCCTCACCTAACGAGGTGCTTACCTCATCGATGATGCACGACCGGTATGCCACGGTCAAACCGATCCGGGCCGTGTTTGCAGAATCTTTATGTTTTTACTGTCCAGCGGCGCGCGGGCGCAGCCCGTCAAGCACCATCGAAACGACAAAGTCAGCCACCTGAACTGCGGTGACGTCGTCGTCGGTGCTGAGCCGCCGGTGCGCCAACTGCCCGACCAGCGCGGCCAGTGCGCAGGCCGCCATCCGGGCCGGGACCGCCACCACGTCGCCACGTTCTTGGGCGGTGACGACGAAGGCTTCGATGTCGGCGATGAACCCCTGGTAGATACCGCCGAGGTGCTCTTCGAACCGG
>Ga0209248_10000376_pt1 | contig 14455 bp, 5 predicted proteins | sample BogFormECP04_OM1_FD_188241 | JGI IMG/M metagenome (GOLD analysis project Ga0209248, IMG submission 188241) | Bog forest soil microbial communities from Calvert Island, British Columbia, Canada - ECP04_OM1 (SPAdes) (version 2) | ecosystem: Environmental > Aquatic > Freshwater > Wetlands > Bog ... | reverse complement strand
GAGGAGCCTGAGCGCCACGTTTGGCAGGCTGAGATCGGCACTGCGGCGCTGCCCTGGCTGGCCGACCACCAGGTACATGGCACGGCTACCCTTCCGGGCGCGGCCTACTGCGAGATAGCGCTGGCCGCGGCCCGCACCGTCTTCGGCGAGGCGTCCGGGGTCTGCGACGTCCGCTTCGAGCAGATGCTGCTTCTCGATGAGGAGACCGAGGTCAGCCTCGTCGCAACCGCAGAGGTGCCCGGCGCCCTCGCATTCGTCGTCGAGACGAACCAGGACGGAGAGCAGGCACGGCGTGCCAGCGCGGTCTTGCACGCCTTAAAAGACGAGGTAGCCCAGGACCAGCCTCCCGTGCTGGATATAGAGGGCCTGCTGGCGGCACATCCCAGCCGCATAGAAGGCGCCGACCTCCGCGACGCCATGGATTTGTGCGGCATTCAGTATGGTCCCGCTTTCACCGGCCTGGGTGCTGCGCACACCGCCGAAGGAACCGGCACCACGGTGCTGGCCGAGATCGGGCTGCCCAGCGTGATCCGGACACAGCAAACCAATTATGGCGTACATCCGGCACTGCTCGATGCATGCTTCCAGTCCGTAGCTGCTCACCCCAGTGTCGCGAACGCCAGCCTTGGCGGTCTGCTGTTGCCATTGGGTGTTCGCGAGCTGCGCGCCTACGGCCCGGTCCACACCGCCCGCTACTGCTATTCGCGGGTGACCGCGGCGGCCGGCGGAGCCGTCGAGGCTGATCTCGACGTGCTGGATAAGCACGGGTCGGTCCTGCTGACCGTGCGCGGACTGCAGATGGGCACCGGCTCCTCGCCGAGTGGCGAGCGGACTCGTGTGATGGGTGAACGGTTGCTGGCTGTCGAATGGCAGAAACGGGAGTTGCCCGAGGTGGCTACCGCCGAAACCGGAGCTTTTCTGCTGATCAGCACCTCCGACGCTGCGGATCTGGTGGCGGCGGCGTTCACCGATGCGCTGAAGCTGCACGACGCGCAGTGCACGACCCTGTCCTGGCCTCAGCTGGCCGACCATCCGGCCAGGGCCGAGCAGCTGCGGGGTCACATCGAAAAAGGTGGGTTCACCGGGGTAGTGGTGCTCACCGAGCCGAAGAACGGCGACCCCTACGACGAAAGCGCTATCAGCGGCGCGGAGTACGTCCGCCATCTGGTGCGCATCACCCGCGAACTGTCGGAAATCCCCGGCCAGTCGCCTCGGCTGTATGTCGTTACCAGGAACGCTCAGACGCTACTTTCTGAAGACCGTCCCAATCTCGATCAGGGCGGATTGCGCGGCCTGCTCCGGGTAATCGGTACCGAGCACCCGCACCTGCACACAACCCACATCGATGTTGACGAGCAGACCGACGCCGAGCGGGTGGTGCGGCAGCTGCTACTGGTCGGACCGGACGAGGACGAGACCGCCTGGCGCAATGACGAGTGGTACACGGCGCGCCTGTGCCCGGCTCCGCTGGGCCCCGAAGAGCGGCAAACCACCATCGCAGTCCACGAACGTGACGGAATGCGCATGCAGATCCGGACGCCGGGTGACCTGCAGACGATGGAATTCGCCGCATTCGACCGAGTTCCACCGGGTCCTGGACAAATCGAAGTCGCGGTCACCGCGTCGAGCATCAACTTCGCCGATGTTCTGCTCACGTTCGGCCGATACCAGAGCCTAGACGGGATTCTGCCCCAGCTGGGCACCGATTTCGCCGGTGTCGTGACAGCCGTTGGAGCCGATGTCACCGACCACAAGGTAGGCGATCACGTCGGGGGTATGTCCCCCAACGGCTGCTGGGCCACGTTCGTCACCTGTGATGCGCGCCTGGCCACCACGCTGCCGCCGGGCATGACCGACGCCCAAGCCGCGGCGGTCACCACCGCGCACGCCACCGCCTGGTACGGCCTGAACGACCTGGCGCGCATCAGGGCCGGCGACAAGGTGCTGATCCACTCCGGAACCGGCGGCGTCGGGCAGGCCGCGATCGCCATAGCTCGCGCGGCAGGGGCTGAGATCTACGCCACCGCCGGCAGCCCGAAGCGTCGACAGCTGTTGCGCGACATGGGCATTGAGCATGTCTACGACTCGAGGAGCAGCGAATTCGCCGACCAGATCCGTCGCGACACCGACGGCTATGGCGTCGACATTGTGCTGAACTCCGTGACCGGGGCGGCACAACTCGCCGGGCTCAAGCTGCTGGCGCTGGGCGGGCGATTTGTCGAGATCGGGAAGCGCGACATCTACGGTGACACCAAGCTGGGCCTCTTCCCCTTCCGTCGCAATCTGGCGTTCTGGGGCGTCGACCTGGGGTTGATGTCGGTCAGCCATCCGCAGCAGGTCAGCGAGATACTGAGCACGGTGTACCGGTTGACCGCCGAGGGTGTACTGCCGATGGCCGAGAGCACGCACTACCCACTTGCCGAGGCGGCCACCGCGATTCGGGTGATGAGTGCGGCCGAGCACACCGGCAAGCTCATCCTCGATATCCCGCAGGCCGGTCGCAGCAGCGTGGTGCTGCCGCCCGAGCAGGCGCCGGTCTTCCGGCGCGACGGCTCCTACATCATCACCGGCGGTCTGGGTGGCCTTGGGTTGTTCCTGGCCGAAAAGATGGCCGCGGCCGGCGCCGGCCGGATCGTGCTCACCTCGCGCTCCCAGCCCACGCTGAAGACCTTGGAGACAATCGAACTCGTTCGTTCGATCGGCTCCGATGTCGTGGCGGAGTGTGGCGACATCGCCCAGGCCGACACCGCGGAGCGGTTGGTGGCAACGGCAACCGCGACCGGACTTCCGTTGCGCGGAGTCCTGCATGCGGCTGCCGTGGTCGAGGACGCCACCTTGCTCAACATCACCGACGAGTTGATCGACCGTGACTGGGCACCCAAGGTGTATGGCGCATGGAATCTGCACCAGGCCACCGCGTCTGCGGATCTGGACTGGTTCTGCTCGTTCTCCTCGGCGGCCGCCCTGCTGGGCTCCCCAGGTCAGGGTGCCTACGCTGCCGCCAACAGCTGGCTGGACACCTTCACCCACTGGCGGCGCGCGCAGGACCTGCCGGCCACCGCGATCGCCTGGGGAGCCTGGGCCGAGATCGGCCGCGGTGCGGGCTTTGCGGAAAGCAGCGGCGCTGCGATCACTCCGGAGGAGGGCGCCTACGCCTTCGAGGAGCTGTTGCGCCACAACCGCGCCTACACGGGCTACACTCCACTCGTCGGTACACCGTGGGTAGCTTCCTTCGCGGAGCGGAGCAAGTTCCTTGAGATGTTCAAGTCCGCCGGGGAAAAGCGTTCGGGCACAAGCAAATTACGCGCCGAGCTGAACGAGTTGCCCCTCGACGAGTGGCCCACCCGGCTGCGGCGTCTGCTTTCCGAGCAGATCGGTCTGATTCTGCGCCGCAACATCGATGCGGACCATCCGCTTTCCGAGTATGGCCTTGACTCGCTGGGCAACCTCGAGTTGCGCACCCACATCGAGGCCGTAACAGGGGTACGCATCACCTCTGCCGACATCACCACCGTGCGGGGTTTGGCGGATCACCTGTACGACAAGCTCGCGCCGAAAGAGGAAGCCCCGGCGTGATGGAGATCCTGACGGCAACGTGGCCTGCGCTGCAGGGGCTGGACTAGAGGAGGCAACGTGTACATCGGTGGAGGCTCCGAGCATGATCGGCTGCGGGTTGGCAACGCCTACGACTGGTACCCGGGTCCAGGCTCAGTCGTATCCTGGCAGCCAACACCTGCCTGCGCTGCGAAGGCCCGACAGGCGCCGGTAAGTTCGGTGCCCCCCAGCTCGATGCAGCAAGGCCATCTTCGTGGCTTTGTCGAGTTCGGGGACCGGGGGCTCGACTATTCACGAGCGGTCATGGGCTCCTGGGACGTACCCGGCCGTTGCGATATCCGCGCCATGACCTACGTCATCAATGCACACCTTCGGCGCCACGCAACGTACCACAGCTGGTTCGAATACAAGGATGCGAAAAACATCGTCCGTCACACGATCAAAAACGCCCGCGAGATCAATTTTGTCGCGAAAGAGTATGGCGTGCTGACGCAGCCCGAATGGCAGGACCTTGCATTGGCTACGCCTGATCCGCTGCAATGGGATTGCTTCAGGTTCGGCATTGTTCAGCATAAGGACCGCTTCTCGTTATATGCGGTTGTCGACCATCTCCACTGTGACCCGATGTTGATTGCCGGATTATATGTAGAGATCGTCATGAACTACAACGCCATTCTGGAGGGCAAAGCGCCCGTTACACTGCCACCTGCGGCTAGTTATGACGATTTCTGCATGCGGGAGAGCGAATGCGTGTCGGCCATGACCTTGGATTCCCCGGAGGTTCGCAAATGGATCGAATTCGCGGAAAGCAACGGCGGATCGCTTCCGGATTTCCCACTTCCACTCGGTGATCAATCGATACCCTGTGGCGGCGACGTCCACGTGGAGCGGCTGTTGAACGAGGACCAAACAGCTGAGTTCGAAGCCATATGCCAGCGGGCGGGGACCCGGTTCAGCGGTGGTCTGTTTGCCTGCGCGGCCCTGGCTCAATATGAGTTGGCCGGCACGGAAACGTACTACGGCCTGACTCCAGTCGATAAGCGCAGCAGTCCGGAAGATTTCATGACAGTGGGCTGGTTCACCGGTGTGGTGCCGTTCACCGTTCCTGTGGACCCGAACTCTTTCGCAGAAACTGCCCGCGCCGCTCAGGGTTCCTTCGACGCGAATATGGACCTCGCGTATGTGCCCTACGATCGGGTGTTGGAGTTGGCCCCTTGGCTGAAGAAAGCTGGACCCCAGTTCACCATGATGAGCTATATGGATGCGGGTCTTCCTCCCCTTTCGGCTATCGTCGCTACCGCATTGGACGGGGTGAATGCGACCGCTTATACCGATGGCAGGAGTCCGGCTTACATGTACATGACGGTTTTCCGTCTGTTCGATGAGGTCACGCTGATGGTGTCCTACCCGAACAATCCGGTTGCCCGAGAGTCCGTGATCAGCTATGCGGAGGCGATGAAATCGGTGTTCAGCCGGGTAGCCGCGGGCAACTTCGCAGGGGTACCAGTTCGCATATCCAGATAAGCATCGAAGCACTTCATACCCACCCCTGACCCAGCCGGACGCAAGACCAGGTAAGAACGACAGGGGATGATCGGCGCCGCCGACCTCGCTCGCGCGCACCGGAAGTGAAAGGCCGAGTTTCGCCGATGAAATTCGTTTTGGCAGCTCATGGAACTCGCGGCGACATCGAACCCTGCGCCACCGTTGGTCTGGAGCTGCTGCGCCGAGGACACGAAGTACGGATTGCGGTCCCGCCCAACCTGATTGGTTTCGTCGAGTCGGCCGGGCTTTCCGCGGTCGCCTACGGGCCGGACACGCGAGAGCAAATAGTCGCAGTCGCGGATTTCACTCACAACGCCTTTAAGATCCAGAATCCGGTCAACTTGATGCGTGCCGGCAAGGAGCTTTTCGTAGCGGGCTGGGCAGAGATGAGCCGGACGCTCACCTCGGTTGCGGACGGGGCCGACCTGCTCTTGACGGGCCAGACTTACCACGGGGTCGTGGCGAATGTCGCAGAGTACTACGACATTCCGTCGGCAGCGCTACATCACTTCCCGGTGCGGGTCAACGGCCAGATTGGCCTGCCATCGATACCGTCGCCGAAGCCGGTGGTCCGCTCCACATTGAAAGCGGGCTGGTGGCTGTATTCGCACATAACCAAGGAGAACGAGGAAGCGCAACGGCGTGAACTGGGCCTACCGAGGGCGGCTGCGTCCGCGGCGCAACGGATGGCGGAAAGTGGAACGCTCGAAATCCAGGCCTACGACCAGGCATTATTTCCGGGGCTCGCGGCGGAATGGAACAGCCGGCGGCCGTTCGTCGGCGCCCTCACATTGGAGTTGGCGGCGGATACCGACGATGAGGTGGCGTCGTGGATTGCCGCTGGAACACCGCCCATCTACTTCGGTTTTGGCAGCACGCCGGTCCAATCTCCCGCGGACACGGTAGCCATGATCACGGCGGCTTGCGCAGAGCTGGGCGAACGGGCATTGATTTATTCGGGCGCGGACGGCGCCAACCCCGTTCCGCATTCCGACCGGGTGAAGCTGGTGGGCCAGGTCAACTACACGACGATCCTGCCCACGTGCCGCGCGACCGTTCACCATGGTGGGGCCGGCACCACCGCTGCGGGCCTGCGAGCCGGACTGCCCACGTTGATCCTCTGGGACGTGGCCGATCAGTTCATCTGGGCGGCTCAGGTCAAACGGCTGAAGGTCGGGTCGGCCCGGCGCCTTTCGAACATCACCCGGAAATCGCTGGTTGCGAAGCTCGGCAAAATCCTCGCGCCAGAATGTGTGGCCCGAGCGCGCGAGATCGCCCCCCGAATGACCAAACCCGCCGTCGGCGTTGCCACCGCCGCCGATCTCTTGGAGCAGGCGGTACGCGCAGATCAATCCTTGGCGAAGCAGTAAACCCGGTAGGTAAACCCTCCGGCGCGGCGTAGATCCCAGTCCATGACGCCGACGCCATAACGGATTAAGGAGTTCATGAACGCCGGCAAGCGGCGACTGATCTCCTCCTGTGTCCGCCGCGTATTTGCATCCAGCCCGCGCTTGGCCTCGCCGTCGATGTCCCTCTCTGAGACCTGCCGTAATGGGGCATCGGCCAGCGCCGCCTCCCACTCTGCGACAACAGGAGCCCGGCGGGAATCGGTGTACAGGAAATAGCCTCCCGGACGAAGCACGCGCGCCACCTCGGCCAGGAAAAGAGGAAAGTGCGGATACTGGTGCGAGGCCTCGACATTGATGACCGCATCGAAGGATTGGTCAGGGAAGGGCAGATCTTCGGCGTCGCCCTGCACAAAATCCAGACCCGACAGGTTGTGCCTTGCACGACACTTGTCGACACTGGCCGGGTTCAGGTCCAGTCCCGTGTAGGCGGCCGGACCCAGGTTGCGCATGATGTACGAGGCTCCACCGCCGGCGCCACAACTGACTTCCAGCACCCGCTTGCCGGTCAGATCCACCTGAGCCGCCGTGACGTGGTAGAGCTGGATGCCGTATCGGTTGGGCTCGTCAGCTGCCGCCAACGTCAAGCCCATCGGCGGGTCGTCTTCGTAGCCAAAGTTGAAAAACACCACGTCATCACCGACCTGGCGAGTGCCGAGAGGCAGCAGATACTTGGTAGTGATTTTTCCGACCAACGGGTTGGATTGCAGGCGGTATTTGAGGGCCACGGGGAGAGTGTCGCACGAACGCAAAAGCGACAGGCCGTATTGATCCCGCGGCTTCGCAGGACAGCTTTTCGCGACCCTGACCAGCCGATTCATCAACGAAGAAACCGCAGGTCAAACCGCCACGCCGGGCCAAAGGTTACATCGGGGTCACGGTTCATGCCTGGATTGTTATAACCCCACGAGCCGGCGAGCTTGATTGTAGGGTTTATGGGTGCCAAGTCACGTTGCTTCAGGTGAGATGGCCGCACCCGGGGGGGTCTTCGACCACGTCGGCAACTTTGTGGTCCGGAGACCGCTGGTAGTCATCGGGTTGTGGGTCGCGATCGCGGCGGTCCTGGCGCTGGCACTTCCGCCGCTGTTTGTACAGGCCGGAAAGCGCGAGCAGAAGCCCTTGCCGGACGACGCCCCGACAATGGTTGTCCAACATGAGATGGAGAAGGCGTTTACCCCGCCAGGAGCAGGCGGAAAAAAGAGCGCTTTAGGGGGCGGCGGGTCGCTGCTGCTGGTCGTCTTAGTGGATGAGAAGGGTCTGTCACCCGCCGACTTGGGCGTCTACGGCAAGCTCGTCGACAAGCTGCACGAAGACACGCAGGACAAGATGTCGGTGCAGGATTTCATCGCCGCCCCTCAGGCACGTGAACTCCTGGCAAGTAAAGACGGCAAGGCCATCAACATGCCGATCAGCTTCCCTGATGCGGCCACCTCGCCCACCACGAACGCGGCATACCACCGGGTCAAAGAGATCGCCAAACAGGTCACCACGGGAACCACGCTTTCCGCCTACGTCAGCGGTCCGGTGGCCACTCTCGTCGACGCCACCGAGCTGGCCCAGGAAGACGCGGACTTCATCGCGATCGCCACCGTATTGGGCGTGCTGATCATCCTGTTCGTCATCTATCGCAATGTGGTCACCATGGTGTTGCCGTTACTCAACATCGGCGCATCCCTGGCGACCTCGCAGGGCGTTCTGTCCGCGCTGGCCGAGCTGGGGCTGCCCATCAACATGCAGACCCTCGTCCTGATGACTGCGGTTTTGATCGGGGCGGGAACGGATTACGCCGTCTTTCTGATCAGCCGCTATCACGATTATGTGAAGCACGGCCAGGATTCGGATCAAGCGGTCAAGAACGCCTTGATGTCGATCGGCAAAGTAATCGCCGCATCGGCAGCCACCGTCGCGGTCACCTTCCTCGCGATGATCTTCACCAAATTGGAAGTGTTTTCCGCAGTCGGTCCGGCAATTTCAGTCTCGATCGTGGTGGCGTTGCTGTCTGCGGTGACCCTGTTGCCCTCCCTGCTCGTACTCGCCGGACGACGTGGCTGGATCAAGCCCCGACGCGCGCTGACCACGCGTTTCTGGCGGGTTATGGGATCACGCGTGGTGCGCAAGCCACGCATCCATCTGGTCGCCAGTCTAATGGTGCTCATCACCCTGGCCAGCTGCACGACCCTGATGCAGTTCAACTACGACGATCTCAAGACAATGCCGGATGACGTCGACAGTTCCAGGGGATATGAGGCGATGAGTCGCCATTTCCCGATGAACATGATGACTCCGATGGTGCTTTTCATCCAGTCACCCCGCGACCTGCGGGCACCGTCCGCGCTTGCCGACCTCGAACAGGTGGCCAGTCGGATAGCCCAAGTGCCCAATATCACGCTGATCCGGGGCTTGACCCGGCCCACCGGAGATCCGCTGGAACAAACCAAGGTGTCGTTTCAAGCCGGCGAAGTCGGCAACAAACTCGACGAAGCATCCTCGGGGATCCAGGGCCACGGAGGCGACCTGGACAAGCTCGTCAACGGTGCGAACCAGTTGGCCGACGCCCTCGCCTCGGTTAAGCAGCAAGTCAACACCGCCGTCGGCCAGCTCAGCGGAACGGTCGCGGCGCTGACGACTTTGGAGGCCTTGATCGGCGGCGATAAGACTATCGCCACCCTCGAACAGGCCGCCGCGCTGACCGGGCAGATGAAGTCACTGGGCGACAGTCTGAACTCGTCCACCACCGATGCGCAAAGCACCGCCGCGTGGGCCAGCCCGATGTTGACGGCGCTGAATTCCAGCCCGGAATGCAATACCGATCCCGGCTGTCAGCGTTCGCGCGCCGGGTTGGCGGCCCTGGTTCAGGCAGACAACGACGGAACCCTTAACTCGATCAAGAGTCTGTCTCGCAGCATGCAGGCCACCCAGGGGGCGCAGACCGTCGGTCAGTCACTCACCAAAGTCCAGCAAGCATTAGAGCAGGCCGTCGCCACAATGAAGGCCATTAAAGCCCTACCGACCACGATGAACAACTTGCAACGAGGCACCGGTGCCCTCGCCATGGGCAGCCGGGCAATCGCCGGTGGTGTGAAAGAACTGGTCGATCAGACCAAAAAGATAGGCACCGGACTAGGCGACGCATCCTCATTCCTGCTGGCGATGAAGCACGACGCCCAAAAGCCGGACATGGCCGGCTTCAATATTCCGCCACAGTTCATGACGAATGATCAGTTCAAACAAGGTGCAGCGCTTTTCATAGCGCCTGACGGGCACGCGGCACGATACTTCATCCAAAGTGCAATTAATCCGTTCTCCACCCCCGCCATGGATCAGATCAATACCATCGTCGATGCCGCAAAGTCGGCACTACCGAATACGGAACTGGCCAACGCCAAGATATCTGTAGCGGGAATTCCGAGTGGGCTTCGGGATACGCGCGACTATTACAACGGCGACATCGAATTCATCATCGGCGCGACCATACTGATCGTGTTTCTGATTCTGGTCGCGCTATTACGGGCGATCGTTGCGCCACTGTATCTCATCGCTTCGGTGCTGATTTCGTACTTGTCAGCCTTGGGTATCGGCGTCCTCGTGTTTCAATTAATACTGGGCAAAAACTTGCACTGGAGCCTTCCCGGACTGTCCTTCATTTTGCTGGTCGCTGTCGGCGCCGACTACAACATGTTGCTCATCTCACGGATTCGTGACGAGTCACCGCACGGCGTGCGCGTCGGCGTCATCCGCACAGTAGGTACGACCGGCGGCGTGATCACGTCGGCCGGTCTCATCTTCGCCGCGTCAATGTTCGGCCTGATGACCGCCAGCATCTACACCATGGCCGAGGCCGGTTTCATCATCGGCATCGGGATTCTGATCGACACGTTCCTGGTGCGCACCATTACGGTGCCGGCCGTGGCCGCGATGGTCGGCCAGAAAAACTGGTGGCCCTCAAAGCTGGGCCAGCGCGACGCTGTGGCGGGCACACGGGGCAGACGGGCACAGATACCCGACGTACTGACCCGGTTCAAAGTTATCCCTAGCCACCAATCTCACCCGGCAACTGGCGTCGCTCCCGGTACGAAATCGGACGCCGCAGCGACCACCAACGGCGAATCATCAGTCGACTATCTCTCCCACCATGCACTGCCGCTGTTCGACCTGAACGGTCCGGTACATCGGCTGACCGACGACCTTCGAAAGTCGAAGGTGGTCCCTCGCACGAACTCCAACGGTCACGGTAATAAACCAACTGACCGCTACCTCGGCCACGCGCTGCCACTCTTCGGACCCAGCGTTACTTCACATCGAGTGATCAAACTTGCAACCAACGGCAATGGCCACGCCAAGAGCAACGGCCACGGCAACGGCAACGTCAACGTCAACGGCAACGGCAACGGCCACGTCAACGGCCACGTCAACGGCAACGGCCACACCGATGACAACGGCAAGCAACCGATCGACCACTACCAACATTCACTCCCCCTGTTCGGCCACGACGTCCTGTCACCTCAGCCGGCCAACGGCAACGGCCACGCCAAGAGTGATGACGATGACCCCGACAACGCCAACCAAGAAGGCGATCACGAAGGCAACCAAGAAACCGACGACTACCTCGGCCAAGCGCTCCCGCTATTCGGCCACTAGGGGTTTCGGCCAATCCCTCAGGGGTTGAGGGTTTTTCGTGCGTTTGACGTATGTCGTTGGTGCACTAAGCGTCTAACCGGCTGAACTCGTCCTGCCGGTACAGCTCGACACACTGCGCTCGTCTGATCTTGCCGCTGGTGGTGATGGGAATCGATCCAGGCGATACCAGGACCAGGTCTGCCACACTCAGCCCATGCGACTTCGAAATCGCCGAGGTGACTTCACGTTTGACGACGCGCAGTCTGTCCGTGGCCTCTTCGTCGGAGTCGCCTCGCTTCTTGAGCTCGATAATCGCCACCAGCTTTTCAACGCCGTTCTGCGGAACCGCTATCGCCGCGCAACGCCCAGCGGTGATCTCCTGGATAGTCGCCTCGATATCGTCGGGAGAGTGGTTGCGCCCGTAGACAATCAAGAGATCCTTGATACGGCCGATGATGAACAGTTCTCCGTCGGAGAAAAAGCCTGAATCACCGGTTCTCAGCCAAGGACCTTCGGGTGTGTCCTCCGAAGGGTTGACAATCCTTCCGCCGAACGTCCGCTCATTCTCTTCAGGTTTGTTCCAATAGCCGGAAGCAATGTTCTCGCCGAGCCCCCAGATCTCGCCGACCGTTCCCTCTGGACACTCGCGACTCGTGTCGGGATCGACGATGCGCACCAGTTGTGACTGCGCGGTACCGTAACTGACCAAGGGTGTGCCGCTTCCACTTGCGCACTGATTCGCTTGGCCGGCCATCAATTTCTCGGATTCAAAGTAACCGATTTTCGGTGGCTCGCCCGCATTACGGGACGCGATGTACACCGTCGCTTCTGCCATGCCATATCCAGCCCGTAGCACCGCGGGGTCAAGATTAAAGGGGGCGAACCGGTCAGCGAATCGCTTGAGGGTCGCGGGCTGTACTCGCTCGCTACCGTTGAGGATGGTGTGCACACCCTCGAGATCAAACCCGACCATGTCCTCGACTGATGTCTTGCGGACTGCCAATTCGAAAGCGAAGTTCGGTCCTGCCGAATATGCACTGCTGTTGCTTGCCAGCAGTTGCATCCATCGGGCCGGTCGCTGCAGGAACCCCACCGGGCTGGTTACCACGGTCGGCGCGCCCAACAGAACCGGGAAGATAGCGCCTAACAGGAGACCCATGTCGTGATACAACGGCAGCCACGTCACTGCAGTGAGGTCCGGTGGCAGGTGAACCCTCCCGTCGAGGGTAAAGAAGTCGCCCATGACCTGCTTCAAATTGGCGAAGACGTTTTTGTTCGACACCAGGACACCGGCGGGCGTACGGGTGGATCCAGATGTGTACTGCAAATACAACGTATCCGGCAGGTCAATACCACCGGCGCGAGATCCCGGCCGGGCGGATCTCTGTCGAGAATCTAGGTCCAGCAAATCAAGTTCGACGATTGATGGTGCTGATTGGTCATCCTGCGGCTTCGCATATGGGCTGACATTGTCAATCACAGCGGATGTCGTGAGGATGACAGCAGGCGAAGTATCGGCCAACACCGAAAGCGTGCGTTCATCGTGGGCGCCCCCATACGGAACCGAAAGCGGAACTGCGATGAGTCCGGCCTGCAGCGCGCCTAGAAAGCCAACGATATAGTCAAGTCCCTGAGGTGCCAGGATTAGCGCCCGATCACCAGTCGACGCGCGAAGTCTGAGCTGTTCGCCAAGGTTCACTGCTCGCCGATACAACTGCGACCACGTCAGGCTTACTGCAACACCCTCCCAATCCTGGTCATAATCAAGGTATGTGAGCGCCGTATCGTTGGGCTGCAGGCTGGCGCGCTCGCGCAGCACAGCAGGAAATGAAGACTCAACCACAGATATCAGATTACCTTCGTCGGGAACGTTCCTTGGCAAGAACGGCAAGGTGCAACCGTACCAATCCGTCGTCGTGCCCGGGAGCCCATCACGGAACAATGATTGCTTCGAGTGCGAAACCGCTACCCTCGTGCTCCCCTGAGCGCCCCCAACACAAAGCGCTGCGCACCGCGTCGCAAATAAACTACCGTATACGCGGTGGACAATCGACTCGCACACATGGATCAAGCGTCGTTTCTTGGTCTGCGGGCGCTTGGCTACGGGGCGCTCGTGCAGTTTTCCTGGATATACAACCGCCCGGTAAATGTCGACGGATTGCGCCGCTTCCACCGATATCTCGGATACGGCTTGTTGGGTCGACGGGTCGAACGGTCTCCGTTACCTTTCGCGCGTGATCGGTGGGTCTTCTCCCGGGGGTCCGAGGACCTCGAGATCGCTGAAACACCGCGTCCGCGTGCGGATCTGAACGCATGGACCTATGAGCGCGCCTGCCTACCTCTGGACCCAGAATACGGGCCCAACTGGCATCTTGGAGTGCTTCCGTTAGAGGACGGCGGGACCGCGATCACCCTGATGACTTCGCACACCCTCGTCGATGGGCTCGGGATCCTGCAGGCAATCACCGATGCTGCCAACGGGAGGATTCGCTATCTGGCGTATCCACGTCCCGGCTCGCGCACCCGCGGGCGGGCTCTGCTTCAGGACGGCCGGCAAACCTTCGCGTCGGCGCCCGATTTGGCCCGGGCGCTGGCAGCGACAGTGCGCATCGCGCGTGACAGGCGCAAGGACGTCGCCTCATCGATCGCATCTGCACCACCTTCCCCACGGCTCGCTGGCGACGATCAGCCCGTAGTGGTTCCCTCCCTGACCGCGTATGTCGACCTCGCGGAATGGGATGCGCGCGCGAAAAGTATTGGCGGAAACAGCAACACGCTCCTCGCAGGATTCGCAGGCAGACTCGGCGTGAGAATGGGGCGCATCTGCGATGACGGTACGGTCACCGTGTCGTTGCCGATAAGCGACCGCAGCGAAAACGATACGCGTGGCAACGCATTGGCGTTCCCCGTCGTATCTGTCGACCCGACGCACTTGTCGTCGGACCTCGGGGGAATTCGCGTCAAGGTCAAGCAAGCGATCGCCGACCTGGCGGAGACCTCCGACGAGTTGTTGGCGCCGCTGGCACTGACATCGATGACTCCGAAGTGGGTGGCGCGGAGGGCAGCAGGAGTGGGGCTGGGTGCCGCCGCCTTTCCGATCGGTTGCTCCAATGTTGGTGATTTGGACCCGGCGGTGAACCGCCCGGATGGCAGTGATGCCGACTACGCGTCCGGGCGATTAATCGAGCCCGGTATCAATAGGCGCACCCTCGAACGCGTGGGCGGCCAGCTGTTTCTGGTTTCGGGACGAGTCCACGGGAAAATCTGGTTCTCCATCAACGCGTACCTTGCCGGTCGGGCAAACTCCCAAGATACGCTGCATGAGGTCACAT
>Ga0209248_10000375_pt1 | contig 14467 bp, 8 predicted proteins | sample BogFormECP04_OM1_FD_188241 | JGI IMG/M metagenome (GOLD analysis project Ga0209248, IMG submission 188241) | Bog forest soil microbial communities from Calvert Island, British Columbia, Canada - ECP04_OM1 (SPAdes) (version 2) | ecosystem: Environmental > Aquatic > Freshwater > Wetlands > Bog ... | reverse complement strand
GCGCCATCGCTACCTCGACAGCGACGAGCACAGCTACAACGACCGAAACCGCATCCGCAACAGCAACGCAGACCGCGACGGAGACAGCAACACAGACGGTGACACAGACAGCAACAGAAACAGCGACTGCTTCAGAGACCGCTACGCCGAGCGCCTGCGCGACACCGGACACGATGTGCAGCGGTCAGTGCGTCAATCTCCAGACGAACCCGGCGAACTGCGGTTCGTGCAACAACGGATGCGACAACACTTGTACCGCGGGCCAATGCCCTCAGTACGCTGGACACGTCTGCACGGCGGACTCGCAGTGTCTTAGTGGCGTCTGTTCGTCGATGGGGGCCTGTACAGCGCCTGGCACGCTACCCAACGGAGCGGCGTGCACATTATCGGGCAATTGTATAAGCGGCCTATGTTTAAGCAACGAATGCTTTCAAGGTTGCATGGTCGGCGGGACCTGTCCAGAAGGCACCTGCATTCCTGTAGAGGCCCCCGAAGGGGCATGCATGTAAGCGGCGAAAGGCAAAATGATGTTTGCCCGGTTGGGCAACTTGTGGCTACTAAAAATTCTAAACGTGTGTGTGGCAAATTGCTGATTCTGGGGAAATCAGTAATTCGCCACACATAGGCTCCAGCGCGGCGACGAGGTCTATGGCATGACCGGCGCCGTCGGCGTCCTGGCAAGTAGCGCGACACGGTGGCGGCCGAGTAAGATTCGCGCACGAAGCATGTGGCCACACAAATGTCTTCACTGAGCTCGAAGCCGTCACGCGGTGCGGTACTCTCGGTGTTCGCCGTTCTGTTCGTCGTTCTCGCGATCTCCAACTTCTCGAAGCCGTTCCACCTCGATTCGCGTGCGGGCTTCGTATTCTTCGGTGTGAAAACGAGCGGCATCGCTAACGACATCCTGGGTCCGGCCTTCGGTGTCTGGCTGCTCGTTTATGCGATCGGGATCTGGCGGATGCGACGATGGGCGCTGCCCGTTGGCTACGCGTATGCGGCATACGTGATCACAAACCTGGTGCTGTTCACCATTCGGACGGGAGTGGTGCCCGGAGGTCCTTCGACACGCGGGGCGATCATCTACCTCGTGATCGCGATCGGCGTCTCTGCGGGGAGCGTGGTTTTGCTGCGGTGCCGGCAAGCGCAGCTCACCTAAAATGCTGTGTCCGAAAAATAGCATGCAAAGTTTTCGAGCGAATCGCTTCGCGGCGATCCTTCGACGCGGCTCGGCTTGCTCTCGCTGCGCGCCGTCGTGGTGGGGTAGCACCCGACGAGTGATGAAGTGAGCCGCTCATGTCGACATGGAACAAGGCCGCCGTTCTCAAAGATACGCGAGCATTCATCGAGCACCTGCAGAGGTTGGAGGCGGAGGGTTGCCGATGGCTGGTTGTTCCGCTGGCAGAGGATGAGTCTTCGGGATTTTTCAGGTGCGGTAAGTGCGAGAAGGTCGCTCAGGACGCGGCACCCCTTTATTCACTAGCGACGCACATCGCGTTTGAACAGGAAGTGCTGCGCGCAATCGAGGCGAGTAACTCGCACGCCGAATACGAGAGTCGAGTTTCCCGCATCGTAGAAGAAGAACCCACCCCTATGGTATGCGGAACCTGTTGTCCCCGCGCCAGGCCCCATCGTCACGACCTGAACCATGCCTTCTAGCGTCCTGAATTTGAAATACGTTTAGCTCCGCCTTCGGAGACCCGTGTGTGGCGAATTGCTGATTTCTCTGGAAAATCAGCAATTCGCCACACACACGTTCTGCAATAGCAAACGGGCCAGCGAGGAGGAGTTCAGTCCGTCCATTCGCCAGCCCGAAGCCAGCCGGGAAAGGGGGGGCAAAACCCGGTCAGCGATCTCCCGATTACTAAATTGCCGCGTCAGCGTCTATTGAAGCCGAGGCCACCTCGCTTTTCGGAAAGACGCCACCCGATCTCGAAGCAGCCCGAATGACGCCAGCACCGAAAAGCACGTTACGAGAGGAACGATTCTGAGGGTTTGCGTCACTCACCCATCCGTGTCTCTTGATTCTCAATTCTCTCCGTAGCGATGCTCAGCAGGAGAGTCAAGATGGTCATGGATCAGTCGAAAATCTGCCCAATCTGCAAGTCGAGCAATCTGAAATACGACGTTCATCGCACATGGAGAGTGCCATCTGAAATGAAGCCCTCCCACTTTTCTGCGCACTGCGAAGCTTGTGGAGCTCTGCTGTGGCGGCATCACGACCTGGACAATGATTTAGCGCCGCCTGGCTGGATCTCGGGCAACGTTGGGTGCGGCTGCGCTTCCCAATGACGGCGTGCGCTCCTGTACTCGATCCTTTTTCGTACGCGGTGTTATTTGGCTTCCATAAGGCGCACGGGCTGCACCAGGCACAAAAAATACGTTCCGACAGCCGAAGAGCGCGCCGAAGACGAGCGCCTAAGAAACGAGTCCGACAGTTTTGCCCACGTCGACATAAGGAAATTTGAACAGTCGCTTGACCGAATTTTTAAGTCGGCGAAAGCGGGTAGAATTCGGCACTGAAAAGAGAATAGCCAACGAGGAGACTCCAGTCTCATCACGTCAGCCAGATGCCGGAAGGTCGAAGGGGGGCAAAACCAGCCAGTGGCCCCGACGTGTCAAATCACCGCGCGCGGGTCTATATAAGAGGGCGATGCGTTGTCCAAACGTTGGGATCCCTCACGAGTTGGAAATCTTCAACATCCGACAGCAGCAGGCAACCCGGGAACCGACTGGCATTTTCCATTTTGACGGAGAATGCAGAGAGTGCTTTGCGTCATACTGGCAGCACGGATCGTCGATCGCTGGGGATCAATGGAGGTTGAAGCCCGCTAGCTGCGATTGCGGGTGCGCCTGATTTGGGACACTTCGAGCGAGCGCTTCCGCTGCTAGAGGCCGCGATCGATCAATTCCGTACAATCCGCATGACCGGCTGGCTCCGCCGGGCGGAGAAGCTGGCCCGAGATCGGGCGGCCAAGCCTCCCAATTGAGGTTGGCATCTCAATATGTCCGTGGTGCCGATTCGCACGGTATGGTTGCTTGTAGCTACTAAAAATCGCAAATGCGCCGAGGAGCCTGGAGTTTTCGAATTCGCGGACGCAATATCGCCGGTATGCTTATTCTCGTGCGATCGATCGTTTCTCGGCTTGTATGCTGATTCCGCAGTCGGGCGGTGGTGGAACTAGAGAACCTCGCCCTGCGTCATCAACTGCTCGTTCTTCGCCGCCAGCGGCCGGGTCGGCCCCGGCTGTTTACCTTCGACCGCTTAGTGTGGGTTTTGCTCTACCGATTGTGGCCGCGCTGTCTGGATGTGATGGTGTTGGTCGAGCCTACCACCGTCGTCCAATGGCACCGTCAGGGATTCCGTAGTGGGTCAGTTTGAACGCTCAAAATAAAAGTAGAAGATCTGTAAGATCAGGACGGCCAGTCCAGTCATTCGAAGCGTCGTGATGCTGTAATCTTCCTTCATCCTGGGATTAACGCGAAAAACGCCTTCAGGCCAAATCACAAACCATGCGGCCAACGAACCAAATACGATCGTCGCGGCTAGTGTTAGCCAGTACATTTTACGCAGTCTGTTCCTTCTGACTCGCTTCCCGTTCGTCCACGATTCCGACCATATCTTCAAGCGACCATAGCCGATCCGTGACGCCAGCTTCCATCGCGGGAGAGCATCGGATCGTCTGATGAATACGCACGAAATTGTAGTGCATGAAGTAGATCGAAAGCGCGTGCATATGATTTTCGACTTTCTTTGAGAACGCATTCGTTAAGCGAGTGAAGCGGCGGATCCCCATGCGCATCGAAAGATTTGGCGTTCAACGTAGCTAGTTGAAATATGCTCACGATCGGGATCGCCGTGAACGACTTGCCGATCTGCGCCGACGCAGACAGCCGGACTGTAGCGCTTCTCCGCTTCCGGCGCTTCGCCGTATTTCTTGACTAACATCGCGTAATCAATATCGTTCTCAAAAGCCTCTTCCACGGCTCTGAGGTAAACGCCATACCCATCGGTCGTTAGCTGAACTCGATTCGTTAGCCTGTTTGCGACATCGCGCATGAAGATTCCGTCTGTTTTGGCGTTGGCGCTCCAGACCCGGGCGGCCGTCAGTGGATCGCGAGATTCGCGATCTGATTCGGCAGATGAGCAGCGCCAACCTACTTTGGGGTGCACCGCGAATCCAAGGCGAGCTGCTCAAGCTAGGCATCGAGATCAGCCAAGCTACCGTCGCGAAGTACATGATACGCAGACGGGGAACACCTTCTCAGAACTGGCGGACCTTCCTGAGGAATCACGCCGAGGGCATCGCTACAATCGATATGTTCGTTGTGGCATCCGCGTCGTTTCGGTTGCTCTACGTGAGATGATCATTCTGGCCCACGATCGCAGGAATATCGTACTCACCGCCGTCACCGAACATCCGACGGCAGCCTGGCTCTCACGCCAAGTGACGGAAGCCTTCCCGTGGGACACGGCGCCCCGGTATCTGCTATGCGACCGTGACGCATCGTATGGCTCGGACTTCCGGAGTCGGGTCGAGGCGATGGGCATCACGGAAGTCATCACTGCGCCACGCTCCCCGTGGCAGAATGCATACGTCGAGCGCATGATCGGTTCGATTCGCCGCGAGTGTCTGGATCACATCGTGATCTTCAACGAGCGCCATCTGCGTCGCGTCCTGTCCTCGTTACGTCGACTACTACCAACACACCCGCACTCATCTTTCGCTCGACAAAGATTGTCCGGATCCGCGCCCGATCCAGCCGCGCAGGGTCGGGGGAGTCGTCGCCATCCCAAAAGTCGGCGGCTTGCATCATCGCTACGAACGTCTCGCCGCCTGATTCGTTCCAGATTCCTGCTCAGCAAATAGCTGTGCAGAAATAGCTGTGAAGCGCCGCCGTGTCAGGATCTATGTGTCGTAGAGTTTTTCGATCTCGATCAGGCTGGACCGCTTGCGTTCCGATCGCAGCCTGTCTCACCCGAGCGATTCGATGGCTATTCTCGCTACACGACTCAAGTCTGGTTCAGACGTAATTTTTGGTAGGGACGAGCAGCGATTCGTAATCGACGAACATGACATTTGCAGATGGAGAATCCGCGAATCGGCACACTATCGGAGTCGTGACGGTATCGATCAATAGGCGCGGTCAAATCGCATACCTCGGCAGTGTCGTACGCATTTCGCGATAGATTTTGCCTTTCGCGAACGCGGCGAGCCTCGACCGCAAAAATTCTCCAAGCTCTTGCCGATACTGTTTCGGGCATGGCCCTTGCACGTGATTAAGTGACTGCTTAACGCAATTAAGCATCTGCATAAGTAGCTCAGAATACCGTTGCAAGTGAGACAGCTATGAGTGTTCGCTACATCGTAGGGCTCGCGCTGGTCGGATGGTATCTGATGTTGCCGCCGATGGGCTCAGTAGAGTCGCGACGTAACCCGTCTACCGGGTTTTACGTTGCTTATTCGACGCAGCAACTGAATACGTGGGAGATAGCAGGGTCATATGCAACTGCCGCGGAGTGCGGAAAAGCAGTCGAACAAGCCAATCAACTATCCAGGCAGAATTGCCCCGATTGCTCTGCGGTTGCCTCGTGCATCGCGAGCGACGATCCGCGCCTTAAATCAAAAGACATCTGGCAGTGAAGGATTCCTGAGGACGCTTGCGTGATTAAGTGATCGCTTAATATAATTAAGCATCTACATAATGGAGAGCAGACGACGATGCAGCAGCAGCGCGATTTGAATCGCACCCGGGAACGCATCATGGCGGCGGCGCAGAAAGAATTCGCGGCGAATGGATTTGCCGGCGCGCGGACTGACGCGATCGCCCGTCGGGCGCACGTCAATGAGCGCATGATCTTCTATTGCTTCGAATCCAAAGAGGGGCTTTACCGAGCCGTGCTCGCGAAAAAGCTGTCGGCCAAGGCAGCCTTGATTGAGTCGATGCCGGACGAAGATTTCGCCAGCAGCCTGGTGCGCGGGTTTGACGAGTGTTGTGACGATATCGACTCGCTTCGGATGTGGCAGTGGGAGGCGCTCGACAAGAGTAACCGCAAGCTGGTCGCGGAAGAGGAGCGGCGAACCTTCCTGCAATCCGAGGTTGCCCACTGGCGGCGAGCGAAAGCCAGCGGAATCTTACCTCCCGACGCCGACGAAGAAATGTTGCTGCTCGTCAGCTCGGCCTTGCGTGTGTTTCCTCTGGTCTTGCCCCAGGTCGTCTCGCTGGTTACCGGGATGGACCCGCTCGATCCCGAGTTTCGGCAGAGATGGACTGCCTGCCTTGCATGCATCGGGCGGCAGCTCTTCGCTCCGGATGATAAGAGCGGCGACGCGCTCGATCACGAGAAGGCAGACAACTCGGCCGGAAAGGCTAAGAGGCAAATCAAAAACGCGCCAGCAGCCTGACGCAACGACGACCTTAGCATCAGAACCTCACGGCGATAAGTGATCACAGGTAGTTGGATGAATCACGTTCAGATGCGGCGATTACGATTGGCAGGGGCACTCGCGGTACTGGTAGTAGCTGTCCTTCCGGGGTGCAAACAGGCGGTTGCACCGCAGGCGCCTCCGCCGGCGACGGTCACGGTCAGCCAACCGGTTCAGCGTGATGTGGTCCGTTGGGATCAATACAGCGGATATCTCTCGTCCCCTACAACGGCCACTGTTAGCGCACGGGTCAGTGGACTTATCGAAGAGGCCCCTTTCCAGGAGGGTGCAATAGTCCACGCCGGCGACTTGCTGTTCAAGATTGACCCGCGTCCGTTCCAGGCTGATCTCGACAACAAGAAAGCTGCGGTGGCCCAGGCCAGGGCGACTGCGGTCAAAGCCAAGGCTGACTTCGGCCGTTCCACCGAGCTCCTCAAGGCTCAGGTGATTGCACCGTCGGATTTCGACGCCACCAAAGCCTCGTACGGTGAAGCTGCCGCATCGTTGAATGCGGCCGAGGCAGCGCTCGAGACCTCGCGCCTCAATCTGGAATGGACCGAAGTGAGGGCTCCCATTAGCGGTCGGGTGAGCCGAATGAACGTTACGGTCGGCAACCTGGTTAACGGTGGATCCGGCCAGGCTACGACGCTTACGACTATCGTCTCGATCGATCCGCTCTATTGTTACATCAACGTTCCCGAAAGCGCGGCCCTGCTTTACCAGGAGCAGGCACTGAAGGAGAGGAAGGGCAACGTCGCAGGAGCGAACATTGCCTGTTCTCTGCAACTGGAAAATGAGACGAATTTTCCGCATCAGGGCGTGATCGACTTCGTTGATAATCAGGTAGACGTGAATACCGGAACGCAGCAGATCCGCTGCGTGATCGGCAACCCGACGACGATACTGACGCCGGGACTCTTCGCCCTCACGCGGATCCCAGCCAGCGGACGTTACCAGGCGATCCTGATTCCGGATGCAGCGGTGAACGCCGACCAAGACGAGCGCTACCTTCTCATCGTCGGAGCCAACGACGTAGTGCAGCAGCGTCCGGTCAAATTGGGCGCGCTGTTCGGCATTCTGCGATCGATCACTGACGGCCTGAAGCCGGGTGATAGAGTGATCGTCAACGGAATGCAGTTTGCGCAGTCCGGCGCGAAAGTCATCCCGCACGAGGTGCCGGTTCCTACCCAATCGCTGGACGCACTGGACAGTATCGCGGCCGGGCCGCCGATGGCGCAGACGATTCCCGAGATGCGAACGGCAGCTCAGTTCAGATTTGCGACCTTCCTCGAAGGTGCGCCAATGAAGATCGCGCACTTCTTTATTGACCGTCCGGTCTTCGCGATAGTCCTGTCGCTAGTCGCAATCATCGCCGGTTCGATCGCGGTGTTCACGCTGCCAATCGCCCAATATCCGCAGATCGCGCCGCCGACCGTCACCGTCAGCGCTACCTACCCCGGCGCCAATGCGGAAACTGTCGCGAAGACAGTAGCTACGCCGCTCGAAGAACAGATCAACGGCGTCGAGAACATGCTCTACATGTCCAGCCAGTCGACCAACACCGGGAACCTGAACCTGACGGTGACGTTCAAGGTCGGTACCAACCTCGACGTGGCCCAGGTGCAGGTGCAGAACCGGGTCGCTATCGCCCAGCCGCAGCTTCCGCCAGAAGTGCAGCAGGAGGGGATCATCGTCAAGAAGGCTTCGCCGGACATAACCCTCGCGATCGCTTTCTTCTCGCCCGACGCGTCGCACGACGCGTTGTTCCTCAGCAACTACGTGACCCTGCAGGTGAAGGATCAGATCGCCCGGCTGCCGGGCGTCGGCGACATCAATCTGTTCGGCGTGCGCGATTATTCGATGCGGCTGTGGCTCAATCCAGACGAGATGGCGGCGCGAAACATGACCGCGGGTGACGTCGTCAATGCGGTCAGAGAGCAAAACATCCAGGTGGCTGCAGGAGTCGTCGGCGGGCCGCCGCTCCCCAAGCAGAGCTCCGCTTTCCAGTACACGTTGAACGCGCAGGGCCGGCTCACCGATCCATCAGAGTTCGGCGACATTGTCGTCAAGGTGGGCGCCGACGGCCGCATCACGCGCTTGAAGGAGATCGGCCGCGTCGAGCTGGGCGCCGCTGACTACGGCACCACTGTTGACTACGACGGGCACCCTTCGGTCGCGTTGGCCGTTTTCCAGCTACCGGGCACCAATGCGATCGACACTGCCAACGTCATCTACGCCAAGATGAAGGAGCTCAAGAAGCACTTTCCTCCAGGTGTGGATTACGCCGTCGCACATGACACCACGCCCTTTGTTCGCGAAAGCATCAAGGACCTGATCCATACGCTGCTTATAGCCATCAGCCTCGTGGCCCTGGTCGTGCTTGTGTTTCTGCAGAGCTGGCGGGCTTCGCTGGTGCCGATTCTGGCGATCCCGGTTTCGTTGGTCGGCACGTTTGCAGCCATGTGGCTGGTTGGATTCTCGCTGAACATGCTGACGCTGTTCGGGCTGGTGCTCGCAATTGGAATCGTAGTGGACGACGCGATCGTCGTGGTCGAGAACGTGCAGCGTTGGCTCGACGAGGGAGCTAGCCCGCACGATGCGGCCTTCAAGGCGATGGACGAGGTTACTCCCGCCGTCATCGCGATCGCTTTCGGCCTCTCTGCCGTATTTATTCCGGTCGCCTTCATTCCGGGTATCACCGGGCGGTTCTATCAGCAGTTCGCGCTGACGATCGCGTTCTCGACTCTGCTCTCGGCTTTCATCTCGCTGACTCTCAGTCCTGCCCTGTCGGCTCAGCTGCTGAGACCCCACGGCGCCAAACAGGACTGGCTTACGAAGGGGCTCGACCTCGCGCTTGGCTGGTTTTTCCGGCTGTTCAACAAGGGCTTCGAGCTGACAAACCGGTGGTACATCAAGTCGCTGCACTACGTAGTCCGTTATGGAGTCATCACTCTGATCGTTTACGTGGGATTGGTTTATCTGGCTTACGGCATGTTCAGAATCGTGCCTACCGGTTTCATCCCGACGCAGGACCAGGGCTATCTCATCGCGAACGTTCAGATGCCGGACGCGTCGTCGATCGACCGGACCGACGGAGTGATGACGCAACTGGCTAACCTGGCGTTTAAGACCAAAGGGATTCGGGACGCGTTCGCGGTTTCCGGTTTCTCCATCCTGACTGGCGCCAACTCATCCGCAGCCGGGCTGTTGTTCGTACACTTGACGCCGTTCGCTGAACGCGCCGGCAATTCCGATCTGACCGCTGACGCGATCGCAAAGCGGCTCAGGCAACAATTCAGCAAGGTGGAGGGAGGACAGGCCGTAGTGCTGATGCCGCCGGCAGTCAGTGGGATTGGAAACGCAGGCGGTTTCACGATGCAGGTTGAGGACCGTTACGGCACTGCGACGCCGCAGCAGCTTCAGGCAGCGGCTCAACATGTAATCGACGCGGCCCACAGTCGGCCCGAGCTGAGCAGATTGTTCTCCACCTTCCGCGCCAGCGTCCCGCAGATTTACGTCAACGTCGATCGCGTCAAGGCCAAGCAGCAGAACGTCGCGGTCACGGACGTCTTCACGGCACTGCAAGTCTACCTTGGCGGGTTTTATATCAACGATTTCAACTATCTGGGGCGTACGTGGCACGTGATGGCGCAAGCCGACGCGCCATTCCGCGCCACCGTCGCACAGGTGGCCCAGCTAAAGACCCGCAATCTCGCCGGCCAGATGGTTCCATTGGGTGCGATATCCGAGCTGAAGGACATAGTAGGGCCGGACCGCTTACAGAGATACGATTTATACACCTCGGCGGACATCATCGGCGCCGCCGCACCCGGTTACAGCAGCGGCCAGGCCCTCGCCGCTATGCAGGAGGTCGCTGACGCGCAGCTTCCCAAGCAATACAACTATGAGTGGACGGATTTGGCCTTCCAGGAGAAGGCCGCCAGCGGCCTGGCGTTCCTTATTTTCCCTCTCTGCATCCTGTTCGTGTGGCTCACACACTCGGCGGAATACGAAAGCTTTGCGCTTTCGACTGCGATCATCCTGATCGTTCCGATGTGCCTACTGTGCGGCATTACCGCAGTCTGGGCCCGGCACATGGACAACAACATTTTCACTCAGATCGGTTTCGTGGTGCTGGCGGGAATGAGCGTCAAGAACGCCGTGCTGATTGTCGAGTTCGCCAAGCAGCAGCAGGAGCATAACCCTTCCATGAAGGCGGCGGATGCCGCGATCGAAGCTGCCCGCCTGCGACTGAGGCCGATCCTCATGACGAGCTTCGCGTTCATCTTCGGCGTGATTCCGCTAATCGTCGCCACGGGGGCCGGCGCCGAAATGAGGCAGGCTCTCGGCACGGTCGTGTTCTTCGGGATGATCGGCGTGACGTTCTTCGGAGTGTTCCTGACGCCGGTTTTCTACACGGCGATCCGCTACTTGACTGATCGTCAACCTGTACCGACAGAGACGCCGCTAAGGAGGGTCCCCGCGTATGCCGTCAGCGAAGACAGACTGGCCGTCGGCGCGCACCGGTAGCCTGACGTTTTGATCATCGGTGCCAATCACGCATCGGCGCGGCTGCGGTGCACAAGTTCGCGGCGCTGGGAGCCCGAGTCTTCGTCGCCTTCTTCAGAGAGATATCGGCTACAACCAACAATGCTGCTCTCAATACCTTTCTAAGACGATGAGTAAGCTTTGCCCGCTTAACCTAGGCGCAGCAATCAGAAGAGGTCGGGCGTTTCGAGCCCCGGCCTCTCAGATGCCAGCGTTGGCGTGGGTCCGTTATTTCTTGGTGCGTGCCGTCGACCCGTAGCGCGTGCTGAAGCATTTGCGGCATCGGCGATCACGCCGTTTGATGAAACTCGGCGATAGGTCGTCGCTACCGCAGTATCGGCATACAAGCTTCTCGGGTTTCGCTGTGTCCGGCTTTCGCTGACTTCTAGTGGACGCTTGGCGGGCTGCGGGGCGCCGTCTCTCTTAGTCACCTTCGCCGGTTTCTTCACGGTCACGTTGCGCTTGGTTCCTTCCGTCTCTGTCGATCCGCTCATCTTTGTAGCTCTCCTAAGCCGTATCGGCTCGTGTGGACATTTGCTCTGTTCTGCAGACGAAGCCTGTGTGTGGCGAATTTGTAATTCTGGCAGAAGATCGTGCGATAGCGCAGACTTGCGAAGCAGCTGTGTCTAACTACAAATTGCGAATGCGCCCAGGAGCCTGGAGTTTTTGAATTCGCGGACGCAATATCGCCGGTATGCTTATTCTCGTGCGATCGATCGTTTCTCGGCTTGTATGCCGATTCCGCAATCGGGCGGTGGTGGAACTAGAGAACCTCATCAAGAACCCGAAGATTCGCAAGCCATCGATGAAAGCGAAACAATGGATCGTGATCTGAGGAAAGGTACTGCGGCGGGGTCTGCTCCGCGATCGCGTGATTGAACATCCGGCAGATGGCGGGACCGTCGAGATTCGCCGACGCGACGCCAAAAGCCGATGATGCGGCGGGTGAAGACGTCCATCACGACCAGAATCCAATAACTTTTGAGCAGAATCGATTCGCACCGAAAGAGGTCGACGCTGCACAAGCTGTCCTTGGCGTGCCCGATGACGGTGAGCCACGAAGGACCATCACCGCGTGGCACAGGTCTGTAGTGCCGGTTGAGTATGCGTCGGACGACATCTTGATTGATCTCGACAGCGAAAGCTCTCGATATTTGCTCGGCAATCTTGCGGCAGCCGAAGCGGAGGTTTCGCCGCTTCATCTCGATAACCGCGCCGATGAGTTCTCTGGACAGATCTTTGGGTCCGGGGCGCCGTCGCTTTCTCGGCCTGTAGAGCAGGCTGTACTTGCGCTTCACCAGGGCGCGGTGAAAGCTCAGTAAAGTGGAAGGCTTCAGTATCACAGCCATCTTGCTGAGCCGCTTGGGTGACACCAAAAGTGCGCAAACTCCTAGCACCAGCCGATCCCAGGAGGATCAGATTCAGCGAACGCCGTGCACGCTTCATGATGAGCAGCTGCTGTTTGACTGCCAGTGATTCTGCTGCCACTGCGCCAAAGACCGCTCGGTCTGGCTAGCTTCGCCAGGGTCACCAGCAAATGGGCGATCAAGCTGAATAGGTCCGGCGTCAATGCGAACCTTAACAATAGGTGAACGATTCACAAGATTGCGCTACCGAAGTGTTCTCTGCCAAATTTAGCAATCCGCCAGAGACAGGCAGCGAAGAAATAACAGCACTGCTCCTATGAATCAAAACCGCCCATCAGCGATTGCAGCGAGTCGATTAGCATCTCGCAGCGATGATATACTGATTGTGTACCGCTATGCTCCGCGAGGGATCGCCGCGGGGAAGGCTGGATGACATAACGCCCTAAATGGCTGATGACCGTCATTCTGGACGAGATACTGGAGTTTTATGAATACCAGGCGCATCGAGACTTCAGTGAAAAGCTGGAAGGATCGCCACTAACTCAGGTACGCTTCCGGAGGATCGTCGAAAAACACAAGGGCGGAATCTCGGTGGTAACTGTCGTCCGCGCCGTCGCGGCTGACGGCGGCGAACTGATGAATTGAAGTCTCAGTCATGGGGACCAGAGAAGTCAAAATGTATTCGGACTACAAAAGTCCGTTCGCCTACCTGGCGTTCGAACCCGGACTCGAGTTGGTGAAGCGCTACGACGTTCGAGTGCGCTGGATACCCTTCCAACTGCGCGTAAAAGACAAGGGTGAGCGCAGCCTCTACTCGGAGTACAAGACCAGGTACTCATACCTCGACGCACGGCGCTGGGCGAAGTCACGAGGCTTGGTGATCCGTAGTCAACTCAAGGTCTATGACACGCGTATCGCGCTGATCGGTGGACTGTTCGCACAGAAGCATCACCGGTTGCTGCCTTTCAACCTCAAGGTCTATGAACTCTTCTGGAAACGCGAGTTGCTGCCGGACAATTCGGATCAGATCGCGGCGGTAGTCTCTGAGGTGGGACTCTCAGCCGACAAATACCGTGGCTATCTCACGGGCGAGGGCGCAGCCGATTATGAACGTGCACAGGAAGAGGCTGCCGCCGACCACATCTTCGGGGTGCCGATTTTCGTGTTCGAAAATGAGCCGTTTTGGGGCCACGACCGCCTCCCAGTGCTCGAAGAACGGTTGGTAGAAGCTGGCCTTCAGCTCTGATTGGACCGAGGGCAGCCGCTCCGCCAGCGGCTGGGTCGGTTGCGGCAGCCGGTCTCACTTAGGCGGATCAATTCGATAGCAATTTCTCGCAGCCGCTCGTATTCCGGTTCAGATATAATTTTTAGTAGTGACAGGTGCAAAATACTATCGAGCATCGTCACCGGTGAGCACGCCGTCGCCGGCGAGGCAGTGTCCCGACTGCCGAAGGTGAGAATTCGAGGTGAGGATCATCGAACCGTGTGTGTGGCGAACTGCTGATTCTCGGGAAATCAGTAATTCGCCACACACAGGATAACTACATTAGAAAGGAGGCAACCAGGCCCCCTTGCTTCGCCTAGATTGCGATTCTGAACTGCCACTGACATTATCTATCCGGCGATCTACTTAGCGGCTCACACAACCAGGACAGTTGGCGCCATCGGCGTCCAGACAAAGGAGCACTCCTTGGATCTTCAAAAAGTCGTGTCGGATCTAACAGCAGAGAAGGATAGGCTCGTCAGGGCGATAGAAGCACTCCTCGAATCGCCCTCAAAACGCGGTCCAAAGAAGAGTGTGAAGCGCTCGCAAGCGACGGGTAGGCGTCGCGGCGGAATCACGCCGGAAGGTAGAAGGCGGTTGTCGCTCGCAATGAAGAAGCGCTGGGCAGAGCGCAAGAAGAAACGCTCCTAGCGCAAGTACGGCGATCAATTGGTCTACGGCACCTCGGTTGAGGTGCCTCAGCGCAGAGCGATGGAACGTCTCCGTCGTTGAATCCGGCGGGGCCGGATGCGACTCAAGCAATGCGAGACTCAGTTCCGGCTGGAAGTGCCGCCGCCCGGATCCTTCGCGTTGCGTTCCAGGCACCAACGGTCGATAACCTCGGCGTTGAAACGCCAATCGGA
>Ga0209248_10000374_pt1 | contig 14470 bp, 11 predicted proteins | sample BogFormECP04_OM1_FD_188241 | JGI IMG/M metagenome (GOLD analysis project Ga0209248, IMG submission 188241) | Bog forest soil microbial communities from Calvert Island, British Columbia, Canada - ECP04_OM1 (SPAdes) (version 2) | ecosystem: Environmental > Aquatic > Freshwater > Wetlands > Bog ... | reverse complement strand
CTGCATGCTCGAAGAACCCCTCTCCGGACGGGAGCTCTCGACGCTCGTGTCGGTGCCGCTGTTCCACGTGACCGGCTGCAACAGCCAGCTGATTCCGACGCTCAAACGGGGCGGGCGGGTCGAGATCCTCGCGGGGGCGCTCGACATGGACGGGCTGTTCGAGGCGGTGGGCAGCCACGGCATCACCCAGCTCGCCTCGGTCCCCGCGATCTACCACGCGGTGATGCGCCACCCGAAGTTCACAGAGCTCGACGTCAGCCAGGTCCGCTACCTCTCCTACGGCGGCGCGCCGATCGCCGAGAGCCTCGTGTATCGCATCCAGGAGGGCTTCCCCAACGCGCGCGTGGGCAACGGGTTCGGGCTGACCGAGACCTCCTCGCTGACCTCGTTCCTGCCCCATGAGGACGCGATCGAGCACGCCGACTCGGTTGGGTTCGCGATGCCGGTGGTTGACGTGGCGATCGACGAGCCCGACGCCGACACGCTCGTGGGTGAGCTGCTCGTGCGCGGGCCGAACGTGGTGAAGGGCTACTGGAACAAGCCGGAGGCCACGGCGGAGACGTTCGTGGATGGCTGGCTTCGGACCGGTGACCTCGCGCGGATCGACGAGGACGGGCTGATCTACATCGTCGATCGCAAGAAGGACATGATCAACCGGGGCGGGGAGAACGTGTACTCGATCGAGGTCGAGAACGCGCTCGCGGGCGCACCCGGTGTGGGCGAGGCCGCGGCCGTCGGGGTGCCGGACGAGATGATGGGCGAGAAGGTGGGTGCGGTGATCGTGCCCGCCGCGGGAGATGAGCTGGACGTCGATGAGGTGATACGCCACTGCCGGTCCAAGCTCGCCGACTTCAAGGTGCCGCAGTTCATCGCCGTTCGCGATCAGCCACTGCCGCGGAACCCGGCCGGGAAGGTGATCAAGGGCCAGCTGCGCGAGGAGACCGAGTGGGGCAAGCCGCTCCGCTGAGAAGGGCCAACCGAGGGAGAGGCGAATGTCCGCCGTGCAGACCGTGCAGGGAGCCGTGGAGGCCGATGAGCTGGGAGTCACCCTGATCCACGAGCACGTGCTGTTTCGCGACGAGGCGGTGGCGGCGGAGTGGCCCGATCGCTACGACGAGCAGGCCGAGCTGGGTGCCGCACTGGAGGAAGTCAGCGCGGCCAAGGCGCGCGGCGTAAAGACGATCGTCGACCCGACGGCGATGTTCGGCGGCCGTGACGTGCGCTTCATGAAGCGCGTCGCGGATGAGACGGGCGTTCAGATCATCCCCTGCACCGGCATCTACACCTACGACCACCTGCCCCAGTACTTCCTAAACCGGGACGCCGACGCGATCGCCGATCATTTCATCTCGGACATCCAGCAGGGTATCCAGGGCACCGCCATCCGGGCGGCCTTCCTGAAGTGCGCCGCCGACGCGCCGGGCGTGACCGAGAACGTCGAGAAGATCCATCGCGCGGTTGCTCGCGCGAGCGTGCAGACGGACGCGCCGATCATGGCCCATTCGATGCCGGCCGCGGCCACGGGCCCTAGACAAATCGAGATCTTCAAGGAGGAGGGGGTGGACCTCGGCCGCGTGCAGATCGCCCACTGCGGCGACAGCGAGGACATTGGCTACATCGAGGGACTGATCGAGCAGGGCGTCTACGTCGGGCTCGACCGCTATGGCATCGAGATCATCCTGCCGATCGAGAAGCGCAACGCGACGACCGCCGAGCTGATCCGCCGCGGGCACGCAGAGCGCCTGATGATCTCCCAGGACTCCTGCGCGACGCTCGACTGGTACCCGCCCGCGCTGGACGCGCTGCTCAGGAGCCAGGGAGCGGTCCACAACTGGACGATGACCCTCGTCTTCGACGAGGTCGTGCCGGCGCTGCGCGAGCAGGGTGTGCTCGATGAGGAGACGTTCAACACGATCTTCGTCGAGAACCCGAAGCGCTGGCTGACGGCGTAGCGGATTGGATAGGGTCCATGCGCGATGAGCGAGCCGAGGATCCCGCCGCTGCCGAGCGATCAATGGCCCGAGTCGGTCACAGGCACGCTCGAGGCCCTGCAGGGCCCGGACGGGCAGGTGCTCAACATCTTCGCCACGTTCGCCCGCCATCCGAGGCTGTTCAAACGCTGGCTTGCGCTCGGCGGCCAGCTCCTGCAGGGCAGTGAGCTGCCCGCCCGCGATCGGGAGCTCCTGATCCTCCGGTGCGGGTGGAACTGCCGCTCTGACTACGAGTGGGGACAGCACGCGCGGATCGGCGCCTCCGCGGGGCTGAGCGACGAGGAGATCGCGCGAGTCCCCGCGGGCCCTGAGGCGGCCGGCTGGGAGCCGTTCGACGCCACGCTGCTGCGCGCCGCCGACGAGCTGCACGCGGACGCTGGGATCTCCGATGAGACGTGGGCGGAGCTCGAGAGCCGTTATGACGAGCACCAGCTGATCGAGGTGCCGATGCTCGTGGGCCACTATCACCTCGTGGCGTACACGCTGAACACGCTGGGCGTGCAGCGCGAGGCGGGCGTCGTCGCGCTGCCCGATGCTTAGCCCCGAGGCCACGGGCGAGGCGCCGGCGCGCCACCGGCTCGCCGACAGGCGCGTGCTCGTGGTGGGCGCTGGGACCCGGCCGAGCGCCGACGCCGACGCTCCGCTCGGCAACGGGCGGGCGATCGCCGTGCTCGCCGCGCGTGAAGGCGCCGCGGTGGCGTGCGCGGACATCGACTCCGACGCCGCTGCCACCACGCTCGCGCTGGCCGAGAACGAGGGCGGCAAGGCCGTCGCGATCACCGCCGACGCGGCCGATGAGGAGCAGTGCATCGCGATGGTGGAGCAGGCCGAGAACTCACTCGGCGGGCTCGACGGGCTCGTCCTGAACCTGGGCATCGGTCTCGGCGCGGGCCTCGAGGGCACGAGCGCCGAGGCCTGGGATCAGGCGATGGCGGTCAACCTGCGCGCGCATTTCCTCACCTGCAAGGCGGCGCTCCCGTGGATGGGCGAGGGCGCTGCGATCGTGTTGATGTCCTCGGTGGCCGGCCTGCGCGCGGGCAGCCGCTCCCCCTCCTACGACAGCTCCAAGGCGGCGCTGTTCGGGCTCTGCCGGCACGTGGCCCGCGAGGGGGTCTCACGCGGGGTGCGCGCCAACACCGTGACGCCAGGTCTGATCGATACGCCGCTCGGGCGAGCGGCCAAGGCTCAAAACCCGAGCCGCGCCGCCGGCGCCTCGCGTGTACCGATGCGCCGCGAAGGCACGGCGTGGGAGATCGCCTACACGACCGTGTTCCTGCTCTCCGGCGAGGCCAGCTACATCACCGGGCAGACGATCGTGGTGGACGGCGGGCTCACCACCTGAGCGCTAGGAGCGGGCGATGGGATCCGGCGAGTGCTCGGCCTCGTGCCCGGAGCGGGCGGCGGCGTCGATCCGCGCGCGCCGCGCGGCGTCGCGGATCTCGAACACGTCGGTGGCCCAGTCGCCGACCTCCCGCGTGACCTCGCGCACGGCGCCGGCCACGATCCCGGCGATGCTGCTCACGTGCGTCGCGCCCGACTCGACAGCGACCTGGATCGTGTCCTTGCGCCTCTCCAGTCTGTCGAGTGTGTCGCTCATCTGGTTCAGGCTGCCGTGGGCAGCTCCTTCGGCTGTGTCTCGGGTGCGCTCGCCGGCTCCTCGGCCCCGGAGCCGCCGCCACGGCCGGGCAGCGGCGGCAACGCGAGCTTGACGATCTTACGCACCACGCTCCCGAACTGCTTCGTGAGTGGGCCGGTGTTGTAGGGGATGCCGTAGCGCTTGCGGAGCTCGTTGATCTGCTCGGAGATCTCGGCATAGCGGTGGGCGGGGAGGTCGGGGAACAGGTGGTGCTCGATCTGGAAGCTGAGGTTGCCCGCGAGGATGTGGAACAGCTTGCCGCCCGTGAGGTTGGCCGAGCCGAGCAGCTGGCGGTAGTACCACTCGCCGCGCGTCTCGTTCGCGGCCTCCTCCTCGGTGAACTCGTGCGTCCCTTCGGGGAAGTGGCCGCAGAAGATGATCGTGAACGCCCACAGGTTGCGCGTGAGGTTGGCGGTGGCGTTGCCGGCTAGCACGAACGGGAACGAGGGACCGGACAGGAGCGGGAACAGGACGTAGTCCTTCAGCGTCTGCCCGCGCACCTTCCGCCAGATGTCCTCGAGCATGCCGCGCTTGTCGCTCAGCGTCAGCTCACCCGCGGCGATCCTCTCCGTTTCAAGATCGTGCACCGCCACCCCATACTGGAACAGCACTGCCAGCAGCGTCGCGTACAGCGGGTTGCCCAGGTAATAGGGGCGCCAGGGCTCATCCTCGGACATGCGCAGGATCCCGTAGCCGATGTCCCGGTCTTTGCCCACGACGTTGGTGTGGGTGTGGTGCATGTAGTTGTGCGAGTGGCGCCACTGCTCAGCCGGGCAGGCGGTGTCCCACTCGAACGTCTTGCCGTCCAGCCGCGGGTCCTTCATGAAGTCGTACTGCCCGTGCATCACGTTGTGGCCGATCTCCATGTTGTCGAGGATCTTCGACAACGACAGCGCCGCGACGCCGCCGATCCACGCGGGCGGCAGGAAGCCCACGAACAACAGGCCCCGCCCGGCGACCTCGAGCGCGCGCTGGGCGCGGATGACCGTGTTGATGTACTCGGCGTCACGCTCCCCCAGGTCGGCCACGACGCTCGCACGGATCGCGTCGAGCTCCTGCCCGAAGGCCTCGAGCTGTTCGGGGGTGAGGCTTGGTGCGGAGGTGGACATCTCAGACTCCTTGTCGGGGTGGTGGTTCACAGGTCAAGCGCCACGTCGCCGAGCGCCACGGACACGCAGATCCGGATCTGCTCGTCCCCGGCGCTCGAGACCTCGCCGGTGATGACGTTGCGCACGGTGCCGGCGCGCTTGCGGCAGGTGCACGTGTTGCAGATGCCCATGCGGCATCCGTGATCGGGCGTGAGGCCCGCGTCCTCGGCCTGCTCGAGCAGCGGCAGGCCGCTGTTGGCGGCCTCGCGCCCGCTGGCCGCGAAGCTGACGGTGCCCTCGGCGCCGCCGGTGTCGAAGCGCATCGGCGGCGGCGTGAAGGTCTCCACGGCGGGCCCCGGCAGGCCGTCCTGCGCCCACACCGCGCCAACCGCATCGATCAGCGCCGGCGGGCCGCACACGAACGTCGCCGCATCGGCGTGCTCGGAGATCACGGCCCGCAGGTGCTCGCGGCAGAAGCGCCCGGTCAGCGAGTGCCTGCGCGCCCGCGTGAAGCCGCGGGCGACGCGCAGCGACCCGCGGGCGCCGGCGAGCCGGTCGAGCTCTGCGCCGTACAGCGCCAGCTCGGGCGAGCGCGCGTAGTTGAGAAAGCCGATCTCGCCCGCATAACCCTCGGCGACGAGCGTGCGCAGCATCGCCATCACCGGCGTGACGCCGCTGCCGCCGCTGATCAAGAGCACGCGCTCGGGCGGCTCCTCGGGCAGCACGAACTCGCCCTCGGGCCCGGTCAGGCCCACCAGCATCCCCGGCCGCGCATGGTCGCGCAGGTAGCGCGAGACCTTGCCCTCGGGGTGTGTGGACACGGTCAGCTCGAGCGTGTCCTCGTGCTCGGAGCCGGCGGGGGAGTAGGGCCGCGTTTCGCGCACGCCGTCGATCTCGACGCTCAACCCCACGAACTGGCCGGCGCGCAGGCCGCGCCAGTTCTCGTTCGGACGCAGCGTGAGGGTGACGCTCTTCGCCGTCTGCCGGCGCGCGGCCGTCACCTCGGCGCGCACCTCGCCCTTGACGAGCAGCGGGCGCACGAGCTCGACGTAGCGGTCGACCCCGTGCGGGTAGGCAAGCGCCTCCAGCAGGTTCGAGCGCAGTATGCGGCGGCCGAGGCCGCGGGGCGAAGTGGTGGTGGGCAGAGTTCTCGGCTCCTGATCGGTCAGTGTACAGGTGTGTACAGAGTACACTTACTCCGTCTGTACGCAATGGATACATTTGTGAGCCTCGTCACACTGTGATCGTGAACGACCGTACTCCCGAAAATGGCGCCACGCGCCAGGAACGCAAGCGGCGCACCCGCCGGGCGCTGCTCGACGCGGCGCTCGAGCTGCTCGAGGAGCAGAGCTTCTCGAGCCTCAGCCTGCGCCAGGTCACGCGCACGGCCGGGATCGTGCCCACCGCCTTCTACCGCCACTTCGACGACATGGAGGAGCTCGGCCTGGTCCTGATCGACGAGTCGTTCCGCACCCTGCGGGCGATGCTGCGGGCGGCGCGGGCCGACCAGCGCACAGCCGAGCACGTGATCCCGAGCTCTGTCGAGATCCTCGTCGGCTACGTGCACGAGCACCACACCCACTTCCGCTTCATCGCGCGCGAGCGCTTCGGCGGCGTCGCATCGTTGCGGCACGCGATCCGCGCCGAGATCAGGCTGTTCGGCTCAGACCTGGCGACCGACCTCGCGCGCTTCCCCTACCTCGACCGCTGGCCCACCGAGGACCTGCAGCTGCTCGCAGGGCTGATGGTCAACACGATGGTCTCGACCGCCGAGGCGATCCTCGACGCGCCGCCCGATGACCCCACCGTGGAAGCGGAGGTCATCGCCACCGCAAGGCGCCAGCTGTTGATGATCCTGCTGGGCGTCCCCGCGTGGCGCGGCGCCGAGGCGCACGCGCCGGCGCCCGTCGCGCGGCTGCGCGCCTGACCCTGGGCGCCTGAGCCTCTCCGTCGGCCGCGCTCAGGGTTCGCCCGCCGCGGCCTCGACGACGGCCGCGGGTTCGGCCGCCCGGGCGGAGCGCCCATTTCGGTGGATGACGGCCGTCTGCGTGCACAGCGCCACCGCCGTTGCCAGGCCGAATGCGCCCGCCACGCCCAGCGTGCGCAGCGAGACCGCGAGCGTGAAGCAGAACAGCGCGAACGCGAAGAAGCCCGTCAGCATCCCGCGCAGCAGCCGCACGGCCTCATCGGACCCGCGCTGGGCATGGGTGAACGTCGCGAGCACCGTCGTGATCACGGGGAACGGCGCGAGCAGCCCGCTCAGCTGCGGCCCGAGCGAGCCCGCCGCGGTGGTCAGAACGAGCACCAGCGCGAGCGCACAGCCGGCTCGCAGTGGCAGATCCCACGCCGGCGGAGGGGCGAACGAGCCCTCCTCGCCGCTCGGAGCGGGAAGCAGCGCGAGGCCGAGCAGGAAGCCCGCGCAGGCCAGCGCGAGCGCCGTGCCCGCCGGCACCACGGCCACGCTGAACAACAGCGTGGCCAGCCCGAACGCGATCGCCCCCGCGAACACGCACACGGTCCACCGCGCCCTCTCGGCGAGCCGTCCGTAGACGACCACGAAGCACGTCAGCGACACCAGCCCCAGCAAGGTCGCCGCGGCCGCGTGGGCCGCGAACACGCGACCCTGGGCGAGCGCGTACGCCAACAGGATCGGCCCCGCCACCACCGGCAGCCCGGCCACGATGCCGCCCACTCGCGCCCCGAACCGCCGTGCGGTCAGCGACGCGCATACCACGAACGTGGGGGCCAGCAGGGCCTTGACGGCGAGCAGCACCATGCTCCAGATGATGACCGCTGCCCGGGGCGGCCGCCGCGGCGGCTAATCCGTCGTGGCCGCGCCGGGAGCCGGCGAGCGCGCGGCGATCGCCGCATCGATCTGCGCCCCCACGCTCGGCAGCTCACCCGCGATCTGGCGCAGGTCGCGCGCGGTCATCACGATCGCCGTGAGCTCGGTTGTGGCGACAACGGTGGCGTTGCGACGCGCGTCATGCATCACGCCGATCTCGCCCGCGAAGTCGCCCGGACCGAGCCGGGCCAGTGGCTCCCCGCCACGGCGGACCTCGGCGCTGCCCGCCTCGATCACGAGGAACTCGTGGGCGAACGTGCCCTCGTGTATCAGGCTCGTGCCTGCGGGAACGACGATCTCGTCGGTGACCGAGGACAGCCGCTGCAGCTCGCCCCGCGACAGACCGGCAAACAGTCCGATGGTCTTGAGCTTGGACTCGTCCACTTCGGCACCTCCCTGCGCTCCCCGATAGGTAAGGCAACTGTACCCCTAGGGTGCCTATCCGGCAGGCTTGGTCGGGGCGAGGATGGTCTCACAAACCAACCACGCCCAAGGAGGCACAGGAAATGCTCAGCACCAAGATCCGCACAAGCATCATCACCCTGATCGCCGCAAGCTGCTTCGCGACCATGGTTCCCGCCGCAGCACAGGCACAGCCGGTCAAACAAAAAGACCTTGAAGGAAAAGGTTATTCATGCGAACACGCTTCAACCAACACCACTATTTGCACCGACACAAACGGCCACGAATGGGCCTGCGAAGAGAGCACCGACGAATGTGGGCAGCTGAGGTTGGAGGTGGTCACAACGACCAAGCTTCCCGAGCCGACCCTGAAACTGACCGTCCCGGTAGTTGCAGTTACCTCGCGACTCACCGCCTAGTGACGGAAGACATGAAGCTCGACGTGAGAGCCCCCACGCAGGGGCTCTCGGTCGTTCCGGACGCTCATAGGACAACCTCTGGTCGCTGAGTGGTGAGGTAGTTCTCGTTTTCTTTCCGAGAGAGGGAGATCTCCACGGAGCGATCTTCCTCGCCTTCTTTCGCCACCGCAAGAGCGTCATCACCGCCGCCGGCCTGCTCGCCGAGATCGGCGACAACCGCTCCCGCTACCCGACCAACGACTCGCTCGCCGCCGATGCGGGCCAAGCTCCCGTGACGATCCAGTCCGGCAAGCACAGCACCGCTACGTTCCGCTGGGCTTGCGACAAGCGGCTGCGCAAACACATGTGTGCCCTCGCCGACAGCACCCGACACTGGCATCCCTGGGCTCATGACGTCTACCAGCGCGCCCGCGCTCGTGGCTGCGATCATCCCCACGCGATCCGTGTCCTCGGACGCGCATGGAGTCGCGTGCTCTGGCGCTGCTGGCAGGACCACACGCCCTACGAGCCGACCCGACACAGCGCCCTCAACAAGATCCTCGCCCAGAAGGGTTGACACAGGGCGTCTCACGCGGCCATCAGCTCTCGCGCGGCCGCCGCTCGGTGGTCGACGCCGAGTCGCTCATACGCGGCCGCGGCCGCGCCCAGCGCGATGGCAGCCGCGGCGGGGTCGGTCTCCCGCGCGCGCTCGCCGAGCAACAGCTCGCAGCGCGCCGCGTCCAGGGGGCGGCCGAGCCGCTCCCATGCCGCGCGAGCGCGAGCGAGCAGGTCGAGGCCCTCTCCCAGCGCGCTCGTCATGCCGCGGGCCTCGAGCACGGCCGCTTCGCCGAGCGGGTAGTTGACGCGCTCGGCCATCGCCGCCGCCCGCTCCGCGGCCTCGCCCGCGAGCACGTCCTCACCGGCGCCGGCGAGCATCAGCGCACGCATCGAGGTCGCCTGAATCGACTGCCCGATCAGGCCGGCTCGCTCGCACACCTCGAGCGCCTGGGTGACCGCGTCCTGTGCGCCCTGAGCGTCGCCGCGATCGCGCTGCGTGACCGCGAGTCCGAGCAGCGCGTCGACGGCGACCTCGGACCAGCCCACCTGCTCGGCGAGCTCGCGAGCGCGCCCGAACAGCTGCGCGGAGGCCTCCCAGTCGCCGTCGCGCCACTCGAGCAGCCCTCGCAGCGTGTAGGGCAGGCACAGCTTGCCGATCAGGCCCTCGCGCTCGGCGAGCTCGGCGCTCGCGTCGTTGAAGCGTGCGGCCTGCTCCCAGTCACAGCGGTAGAACGCGAGCTGCGCGAGCGCGGCGTGCAGTTCGATCTCCGCGGGGACATCGCCGATGCGCTGTGCCAGCGCGAGCGCGTCGGCGTAGGAGTGCTCGGCCGCCGGGTAGTCGCCCTCGGCGTTCTCGAGGTGGTGGCCGAGCGCCAGCATCGCGAGCACCGTCTCGTTCTCATCAGAGTCCTGGGCGAGCTCGATCGCCCGCTCGAGGTTCTCGCGCGCCTTCGCCGTGTCGCCGATGCGCCCGAACACGCGGCCGAAGATCCCGTGAGCGCGGCTCGCCGCGCGCACCTCGCCGAGGCGCTCGGCCAGTCTCAGCGCCTTCTCGGAAGCGTAGATCGCGAGCATGTTGTCGCCGACCTGCATGTACAGCCAGGCAGCCTCCTCATACAGACGCACGAGCGCGAGCGACGGCTCGCCGTCCTTGATCAGGTTGATCCCCTGCTGGTGGTGCTGGATCGCCTGCGTGCGCTCTCCCTTGTGTGCAAGCGCCGCGCCGATCTTGCGGTGCAGCTCGGCGACGTGCTCGAGATCGTCTCGATCGCGGTAGTAGGAGAGCCCCTGCTCCCACGCCTCGATCGCCGCGTCCACGCGTCCCAGGCGCAGGGCGAGATCACCCTGCTTCTCGCTGATGCGCACCTGCCGGGCGGTGTCGCCGGCGGCGAGCGAGGCCGCGAGGCCATAGTGGACGAGCGCCTCCTGATTGGAATACAGCGCGCTCTCAGCGTCGCCGGCCGCCTCGAGGAACTGGAGCGCCGGACGGCGCAGCCGTTCGAGCTCCTCAGGATCGAGCCGCACCTCCTCGCCGAGCGCGGCCGCCCGGCCGTAGTGCTCGGCCAGCAGCGCGACCACCTCGTCACGGCGCCCACCCGCCCGCTGTTCGATGAATACGCCGACCTCGAAGTGCTTGCGCGCGCGCACCGCCTTCGGCAGCATCTCGTAGGCCACATCGCGGATCAGCACGTGCTTGAAGGCGAGCTCCTGCTCGTCGGCCAGGCGCGCGCCCTCGCCCGGGACGATGATGTCCTTCTCGCGCAAGGTCGCAAGCGCTGTGCGCAGGTCCCCACCCTCCGCCGCGGCCACCGGCGCAAGCGCACCTTCCCAGAACGTGCGGCCGACGACGGCCGCGTGCGCCACGAGGTGGCGTTCGAACGGTTCCAGCGAGTCAAGGCGCGCGGCCAACAGGCCCTGGACGGTGTCGGGCAGCTCGGCGGCCTTGGCCGCGCCTTCCTCGGTGAGCCGCTGCACCATCTCCTCGGCAAACAGCGGGTTACCCCCGGCACGCTCGGCGAGGGCCTCGAGCAGCTCGGGCGCGGCGCCCGCCTCGCGCAGCAGCGCGGCGATCAGCTCGCGCGTGTCGGCCGCGGCCAGCGGGTCGAGAAACAGGCTCGTCGTCGTGCGCCGTGAGGCGCCCCAGCCCGGCCGGCGCTCGAGCAGCTCGTCTCTTGCCAGGCACACCTGCAGCACCGGGGCGCGCAGCCACTGCGACAGGTACTCGATCAGGTCGAGCATGCCCTCATCGGCCCAGTGGATGTCCTCCCACGCGAGCACGAGCAGCTGCCCCTGGGCGATCGCCTCAAACCAGGTGCGCACCGCGCCGAAGAAGCCCTCCCGCGTGCTCTGCGCGTCCTCGCGATCGGCCACGCCGGCCGCGTCCGGCGCCTCGATGCCGAGCAGCCGCGTAAGCGGCGCGATCCGGCGCGTCACCTCCTCGCCGTCGACGCCATCCCCGTCGAGCAGCGGCGTGAGCGTCGCCGACAGCTTCGCCCAGGCGACCTCGCCGGGGTCGCCGTCGACGATCGCGCAGTCGGCGCGCAGCATTTCACTGAGCGGCCAGTAGACGATGCTCGAACCGAAGGGAAGGCAGCGACCCCTGCGTACCTGCAGCGGCGGATCACGACTCTCGAGCGAGCGCTCGAGCTCGCGCAGCAGCCGCGTCTTGCCGACGCCGGCCTGGCCGAAGACCGTGACGAGATGTGGCGCATCGCCGCGAGCCACCCTTGCGGTCAGCATCTGCAGCGCGACGAACTCGTCATCCCGGCCGACCAGCGGCGCCTCGCGGTGGGATCTGCGGACACTGCCGATGTGCTCCTCGAGCAGGCTGAGCGCGCGCCAGCCGGCGACCGGGTCGGCCTTGCCCTTCAGCTCGAGCGGCTCGAGCTCGAGGTACTCGACCACGTCGCTCGTTGCCCGCTGCGTGCGCTGGCCGACCGTGATCGTGCCCGGGCTGGCGCTGGCCTGCAGGCGCGAGGCGACATTCACGGCGTCCCCGATCACCGTATAGCCGTCGCCGACCCTTCCCGCCAGCACCTCGCCCGTGTTGATGCCCACGCGCAGCGCGAACTCAACGCCGTACTCGGCGAGCAGCCGCTGATTGAGCTCGCCCATCGCTTCCTGCATGCCCACCGCGGCGCGCACGGCGCGCTCGGGGTCGTCCTCATGCGCGACCGGCGCGCCGAAGATCGCCATGACGTTGTCGCCCATGTACTTGTCCACACGGCCCCCCACGCTCTCGACCTCCTCGGCGAGGCGCCCCAGGCAGCGGTCGACGAGCGCCTTGACCGCCTCGGGATCGAGGCGCTCGGAGATCGCCGTATAGCCGGACAGATCGGCGAACAGCACGGTGACCGTGCGCCGCTCCTCTCTCGTCGGCTCATCCAGTGAGGCGTGGGAGCCGTCGTCCGTCTCACGCGCGCCCGAGGCACCGGCGCCGGTGAGCGTCCCCCGCGCGTGCGGCTGCTCCGCGTCCCGCCTGACCGCGGCCCCGCAGGCCACGCAGAAACGCGCGTCCGCGAGCACCGGCGCTCCACAAGCCGGACAGCTCTGCTCGAGCCGCTCCCCGCAGGCCATGCAGAACTGAGCATCCGCCGGGTTATCGGCGGCGCAGCTCCGGCACGTGCGCGTCTGCGTCATGGTCGGGCAATGATGACGGCTGGCGAGCGCCACGCCGGCTCAGCCGCGGGTTTCCGCCTCAGTCGCCGATTCCCGCGAGGTAGGTCTTGCGCTGCAGCGGTGTGAGTTCGCGCCCGACACGGCTTTCGGCGATCCGTTCGAGCGAGTGCAGCGACCCTGACAGCTCTGTCGACCAGATCCCCGCCGTGCCGTCAGCGCTCGCGGTCAGCACCTGCGTACCTTCATGGTTGAACGCCGCGCCTCTGAGCGGTCCTTCGTCGCCGCCCAGCACCGTCAGCAGCTCGCCGCTGGCGGCACTCCAGATGCGCGCCGTGCCGTTGGCGTTTGCGGTCACGATCTTGGTGCCGTCGGAGCTGAACGCGGCGCTGTTGATGGCCCCTTCGTTACCGCCCAGCACCCTCAGCTGGCTGCCGCTCGCCGCGTTCCAGATCCTCGCCGTGCTGTCTTCGCTCGCGGTCACCACCTCGCTGCCGTGGGGACTGAAGGCGGCGCTCGTGACGGGCCCTTCGTGACCGCGAAGGGCCTTCACTTCCTTGCCGCTGGCCGCATCCCAGATCCTCGCCGTGCCGTCGACGCCGGCGGTCACGATCTCGCTGCCGTTGGGACTGAACGCGGCGCTGTACATGGCCCCTTCGGTGCCGCTGGTTTCGGCCACCAATTCGCCGTTGGTTTTATAGATCGTCGCCGTGCTCTCTTCGCTCGCGGTCACGATCTCTTTGCCATTGGGGCTGAACGCGGCGTCGTAGAGGGTTCCTTCCTTGGGGTTGATCACCTTCACCCGTTCGCCCGTGATCGCGTTGAAGATCATCGCCGCTCCGCCTTCGTTCGCGGTCACGATCTCTTTGCCATTGGGGCTGAACGCAACGTTGTAGACGGTTTCTTCGGTTTCGCTGTCCGCTTCGGCCAGTTCCTTGCCGGTGGCGACGTCGAAGATCCTCGTCGTGCCATCGTCGTTTGCGACCGCGATCTTCGTGCCTTCGGGATTGAACGCGGCGCGTCTGAGCGCTCCTCCGCCGCCGGGTATCGCCCTGATCAGCTCCCGCGGCGAGGCGTCCCAGATCCGCGCCGTGCCATCGTGGCCGGCGGTCAAGATCTCTTTCCCGTTGGGGCTGAACATGGCGCTCAGCACCGTTCCTTCGTGGCCGCGCAGGACGGCCAGCTGCTCGCCGGTGGCGGCATTCCAGATCCTCGCCGTGTGGTCTTCGCTCGCGGTCACCACCTCGCTGCCGTCGGGGCTGAAGGCGGCGCTTCTGACAGGGCCTTCGTTGCCGCGCAGCACGAGCAGCTGCTTGCCGTTGGCCGCATCGAAGATCTTCGCCGTGCCGCCTTCGTTCGCGGTCACGATCTCCTTGCCGTTGGGGCTGAAGGCGGCGTCGTAGACGGTTCCTTCGGTTTCGCTTTCCGCTTCGGCCAATTTCTTGCCGGTGGCAACGTCGAAGATCTTCGCCGTGCCGAGTTCGTTCGCGGTCACGATCTTCGTGCCGTCGGGGCTGAAGGCGGCACTGTAGACGCTCCCCTTGGGTTCGGGCACCACCCTCAGCTGCCTGCCGCTGGCCGCGTCATAGAGCCTCACCCGCCCATGTCCGCTGCCCGTCCCTTCTTCCTTGCTGCTCGCCTTTTCTTCGCCCGCGGTCACGATCTCCTTGCCGTTGGGGCTGAAGACGGCGCTGTAGAGCGCACCCGTGTTGCCGCGCAGCACCTTCACCGTTTCGCCGTTGGCCGCATTGAAGATCCTTGCCGTGCTGTCTTCGCTCGCGGTCAGCACCTCGCTGCCGTTGGGGCTGAACGCGGCGCTTGAGACCGGTCCCGTATCGCCGCGCAGAACGAGCGGTTGCCCGCCGCTTGCCAGATCCCAGATGCTCGCCGTGTGATCCTGGCCTGCCGTCACGATCTTCGTGCCTTCGCGATTGAAC
>Ga0209248_10000373_pt1 | contig 14504 bp, 8 predicted proteins | sample BogFormECP04_OM1_FD_188241 | JGI IMG/M metagenome (GOLD analysis project Ga0209248, IMG submission 188241) | Bog forest soil microbial communities from Calvert Island, British Columbia, Canada - ECP04_OM1 (SPAdes) (version 2) | ecosystem: Environmental > Aquatic > Freshwater > Wetlands > Bog ... | reverse complement strand
GGGGGCGGGCGGCACTGTGTTTGTGGGGTCGCGGCGGGCGGGGAAAGTTTACGCGCTGGTCGGCAATGGGCGGCAGGACAAGGCCGGCGAGGTTATTACGATTGCGCGCGGATTGGATACGCCGAACGGCGTAGCATTTCATGACGGGTCGTTGTACGTGGCGGAAACGAGCCGGGTGCTGCGCTACGACGGGATCGAGGCGCGGCTGAAAAATCCTCCGGCGCCTGTGGTGGTGAGCAGCGCACTGCCGCAGACCAAGGGGCACGAGTGGAGATTCATTGGCTTCGGGCCGGACGGGTGGCTTTATGTGGGAGTGGGAGCGCCGTGCAATGTATGCGCGTCCTCGGACCAACGGGTTGCGAGCATTTTGCGGATGCATCCCGACGGATCCGGGATGGAAGTGTACGCGCAGGGGGTGCGGAATTCGGTGGGATTCGATTGGCAGGCGGGATCGCAGGAGATGTGGTTCACGGACAACGGACGCGACAACCTGGGGGATGACATTCCGCCGGACGAATTGAATCATGCGCCGCGGGCGGGAATGAACTTCGGATTTCCTTATTGTCATGGAAAGGATATTTCCGATCCTGAGTTTGGGCGCGAGCATTCGTGCGCGGAGTTTGTGGGGCCGGCTTGGAGTTTGCCGGCGCATGTGGCGGCGGTGGGGATGCGTTTTTATGATGGGGGCATGTTTCCGTCGGAGTATCGGGGCGGGGTTTTTGTGGCGGAGCATGGGTCTTGGAATCGCAGCGTGCCGATTGGTTATCGCGTGAGTCGGGTGGTGGTGGAGGGGGATCGGGCGGTGAAGTACGAGGTGTTTGCGCAGGGGTGGCTTGCGGGAGGGATGCATTGGGGGCGGCCGGTGGATGTGTTGGTGATGCCGGATGGGGCGCTCTTGGTTTCGGATGATTATGCGGGGGCGGTTTATCGGATCAGCTATCGGTAGCAGAGTGGCGATGCGATCGAGGAAGTCAAAAGATTTGCACAGAGGACACAGAGGAAAGGCGGAGTCAACGGTTGAAAGTTGACAGTTAAGAGTTAAAAGCAGGAACGAACTTCTACCGCAGAGGCGCAGAGGGCGCAGAGAAAGAAAGAGAGATTCTTCGCCCGCGGCCGTGGGCTCAGAATGACAGCGTGAAGGCAACGGCGTAAAGGCAACGGCGTAAAGGCAACGGCGTAAAGGCAACGGCGCCCAGCTGAAGCTGGCCGCTACAGATTCAACTGCAAAGAGCCGGCGAGACGCCGGCGCTACGAACGGCGGCGCTACGAACGGCGGCGCTACGAACGGTGGCGCTACGAACGGCGGGGCTACGAACGGCGGGGCGTCAAATTACTACGGATTCGTGGTATTCGCCGAAGGCGCGGCGGAGGGCGTCGGAGATTTCGCCTACTGTGGCGTGGGCTTCTACGGCGGTTAGGATGGCGGGCATTAGATTTTCTGTGGTGCGGGCGCGGCGTTCGATTTCTACTAGCGTGGCCTGGGATTTTTTGCTGTCGCGGCTGGCGCGCAGGGAATTGAGGCGCGCGATCTGGGTGCGTTCGATTTCGGGGTCGATGCGCAGGGTGGGGATGGGCTTTTCGTCGTCGGTTTGGAAGCGATTTACGCCGACTACTACTTGTTCGCCGCTGTCCACGGCATTTTGGTATTCGAACGCGGATTTTTGAATTTCCTGCTGGATGTAGCCGGTTTCCACGGCGCGGAGCACTCCTCCCATGGCGTCAATCTTGGAAATATATTCCTGCGCGGCCGTTTCGATTTCGTCGGTTAACTTTTCGATCGCATACGAACCTGCAACCGGATCGGTGGTGTTCACTACTCCGGTTTCTTGCGCGATGATTTGCTGGGTGCGCAGTGCTAGCAGGGCGGATTGCTCGGTGGGGAGGGCGAGAGCTTCGTCGAGTGCGTTGGCGTGGAGGGATTGGCAGCCGCCGAGAACCGCGGCTAGCGATTGCAGCGCTACGCGCACCAAGTTATTTTCTGGTTGCTGCGCGGTGAGCGAGGAGCCGGCGGTTTGGGCGTGGAAACGTAGCATCAAGGAGCGCGGATCGCGCGCGCCAAAGCGTTCGCGCATGGTGCGGGCCCAGAGGCGGCGGGCGGCGCGGAATTTCGCGATTTGCATTAATAGCTCGTTGTGTGAATTGAAGAAGAAGGAGAGTTGTGGCGCGAATTCGTCCACGGCGAGGCCGGCGGTGAGGGCGGCTTCGACGTAGGCGATGCCATTGGCGAGGGTGAAGGCGACTTCCTGCACATCGGTCGAGCCGGCTTCGCGGATGTGATAGCCGGAAATGGAAATTGCGTTCCAGTTGGGAAGTTCGCGGCGGCACCAGGCGAAAATATCGGTGACGATGCGCATGGCGGGGCGCAGTGGATAGATGTAAGTGCCGCGGGCTATATATTCTTTGAGAATGTCGTTCTGCACGGTGCCGGCGAGGCGCTGGAGGTTTGCGCCTTGTTGTTTGGCGACGGCGACGTAGAGGGCGAGGAGAATCGCGGCGGTGGAATTGATGGTCATCGAGGTGGAGACGGATTCGAGGGGGATGCCGTCGAAGAGGGTCTGCATGTCTTCGAGCGAGTCAATGGCTACGCCGACTTTGCCGACTTCTCCCAGGGCGAGAGTGTGATCGGAGTCCATGCCGATCTGCGTGGGAAGGTCGAATGCTACGGAGAGGCCTTTGACGCCTTGGGCGAGCAAATAGCGGTAGCGTTGATTGGATTCTGCGGCGCTGCCGAAACCGGCGTACTGGCGAGTGGTCCACAGGCGCCCGCGATACATGGTGGGATAGACGCCGCGCGTGAAAGGGAACTGGCCGGGATAGCCGAGGTCGCGCTCGGCGTCCCAATCGGAGAGGTCGTTGGCGGTGACGACGGCTTCGATGGGCAGGCCGGAGGGGGAGGCGGCACGGCGTTCTGCGGCGGCGGGGGATTTTTTGGCGTCGCGTGTCATAGGGAGTGAAAATGGAAAAGAGAAAATAGAAAATGGCCCGGCGCAGACACCTGGGGCGAGGCGATCGATGAGTGCGGGACTATTGGTCGGCGACAGGTGGTGGATTTTCGAATTTCCATTTTCTATTTTCCGATTTCTGCTTTAGCGCACGCGCCGGGCGCGGCGGAACGACGTGAATGCGAAACAGATCATGGTGACGGCGTACACGATGGTGAAACCCAGGAGCCACGCGGCGGGGCGGGTGTGCCATTGGCGCCAGGCGGAGATGCCGCCGTAGAGAGCGAAGAGGGCGAAGATTGCGCCGGTGGTTTCGTGAAAGAGCTGGCGGATGGCGCGCCAGACCACGCGTAGGGTGATCTTGGTGGAGTGCCAGAGAGTGGGGTAGAAGCCCGTGGCCATGGAACAATTCTAGTACAGAATGCGCGGAGGCGCGGGGTGGGATTGGCGGGGGCTGGGTTTTGGCCGAGTGCAGGCAAACAGATGGTTCTCGTGGAGAAGCATTGCCGAATCAATGCACTGGATGGTGTTGCATCGACCGGTTGAGCTGGCAGCATTTATCAGGCACTAGCCGATTCAATGTTGATAATCGCTGCTATCCGCAGTTATTCGGAATCACTCGTCCTTGCGGCTGTTGTCTGTGCCGATGAAATGCCTCCCGTGGTATGCTCCGCGCTGGCCATTCTGCGGGGCGCGCCACAAAGCCGGCCGCAAGGAAACAGGACACGATGCCTCTCGCACAAAGAACAATTGCCTTAGTGATGAGTATGCTTCTCTCCCTGGCGACGATTCCTATGGGGACAAGCGCTCAGACGTCCTCACCGAACGGCTCACAGAGCGGCGCGCAGACGGCGTCTACTCCGGCGGCCCCAGAGGAATACGCCCCTCTCACTTCCGATGAGCTTGACGGACTGGTCGCACCTATCGCGCTGTATCCCGATGCGCTCGTCGCGCAGGTTCTTGGCGCAGCTACTTTTCCATATGAACTAGTGGATGCAGCTTTCTGGATGAAAGACAATTCGACGCTCAGCGGCGACGCGCTCGCGCAGGCTGTCGATCAACAATCCTGGGATCCGGCAGTGAAGGCGCTCACGCAATTTCCGAGTGTGCTCGAAAATCTTGCGAAAAACCTTACTTGGACCTCGGCACTGGGTGAGGCTTCGGCGACACAGCAGCAGGACGTGATGGCTGCGATTCAGCGCATGCGCGCGAAGGCACAGGCCGCTGGCACGCTGAAATCGGGCAGCCAAATCAAGGTGGTTCAAGAGTCTCCGCAGACAATCGTTATTCAGCCAGCAAATCCTCAGATCGTTTACGTCCCCACGTACAACCCAACTGTGGTCTACGGCGCCCCTGTGGTGGTGCCCGGGTATAGCTCGGCAGACGTGGCTGCTGCGGCGATACTGTCGTTCGGCGTAGGGATCGCGGTTGGAGCAGCTATTAATGGAGGCTGTTGCGGATGGGGTTGGGGCTACTGGGGCACGAACTGGCATAGTCATACGGTGATTTATAACCGCAACATCTATGTGGGGAATAGCTACTGGCGCGGCGGCTACTATGGAGGATACCGACCTGGATATCCCGGTTATCGTCCTCCTCCTCCGGGCTATCGGCCCGGCTATCCCGGTTATCGTCCGCCGCCTCCGGGCTATCGCCCTCCGCCTAACGGCAATCGTCCTGGATATCCGGGCTACGGTCGGCCTCCGGCCACCACTCTTCCGGCTCCTGGCACTGGGAATCCGAATCGTCCGGGTACGAATCCACCGGGGAACCGGCCGGGGGGCGGAAATCCTTCGACTCTTCCTGCGACGCGCCCGGGCGGCGGAGCTCCTTCGACCCAACCCGTAACGCGACCGGGCAATTCTGGGAACGGTGCGGGCGGAAGACCGTCCCAGACACCTGGAAACACACCGAGCACGCGGCCAAGCACGAACGAATCTCGCGGCTATCGCGCACAGACAAACAATCTGCCCGCGCAGCCAGCACGCCCGAACGCAATTTCTGGCTCGGCCGGGGGCCGCGCACAGAGCGCCCGCGGAAACCAAAGTTTGGGCGGTGGCGGCGGCAATAGAGGAGGTGCGTCCCGCCGTTAATTACGGAGGCGCAAAACTTCCAATGGAAAAACAATCACGTATCGGGAAGCACTCAGCTGGCGCAACGGAGGAGTTTGGCATGACACGCCTCGGGCTCACGGCTGCGAAGACGCAATCTCGTCGCATCGCTGTCCTGGCGTTTGCGGCAACGATGCTGTTCGCAGCGGGATGCAGTAAGAAATCGGAAGGGTTTGTCGCTAACAGCGGACCGCAGACATTCGCTTCGCCAGACGATGCGTCTACTTCTGTTTATAGCGCCGCAAAATCGGGCGACACTCCCGGGTTGTTGGCAATTTTCGGGCCCGACGCGACCGAACTGATCGTCTCCGGCGATCCCGTTCAGGATAAAGCAGGCCGAGATAAATTTGCAGCTCAGTATGAGGAAATGCATCGCTGGCGAAACCTGGCGAATGGCGGCGAAGTCCTCGTGATCGGGTCAGAGAATTACCCTTTCCCGTTTTCGTTGATGAAGAATTCCTCGGGGCGATGGTATTTCAACTCCGCTTCGGCGAAGGAAGAAATCCTGGCGCGCCGCATCGGCGGCAACGAATTGGCGACGGTGGACGTTCTAAATGCTATGTCCGATGCGCAGATCGAATATTTCAGCCACACGCATGACGGTAATTCCGTCAACCAGTTTGCGCAAAAATTCGTGAGCGATGCCGGCAAACAGAATGGTCTTTACTGGAAGTCCGCGGATGCTCAGGCGGAGAGCCCCCTGGGACCTCTGGCCGCTGAAGCAAGCGCGGACGGCTACAGCGGCGGTACGCAGCCGGCGCCCTTTCATGGATATTTCTATCGGATGATTACGAAACAAGGCAGCCGCGCTGAGGGTGGAGCGAAAAACTACATCGTCAACGGGAATATGACGGGAGGCTTCGCCATCCTCGCCTATCCCGCTGAGTATCGTAATTCCGGCGTGATGACATTGATGACCAATCAGGACGGAAACGTGTACGAAAAGGATCTTGGCGCCCAAACCGCCGATCTCGCCAAAGCCATCACTGAGTTCAACCCCGACGACACATGGAAGCCAGTCGAATAGCCCCTGATGTCCCCTTATGAGGCCCGAAGGCGGAAGGCGTACCGCCATTAGGGCGTTTTGCTTCGCAAATGTCGCGTAACCGGACAAGTCCCGTACTAGAATTTCACTCATCCGATAAATGCGTTCATCAGGAGTTGAGAGGACCGCGCTCGTGGTGTAGTGTGGCGTCGTGCTCGCCACCATAATACGTCGCGAAACGGAATCTATCGATATCTGAGAATTCTTCCTGGGATTGCGTGATTGCAGAAGCTCTAGCCTGGGATATAAGAACGGAGACGAATCATGACTCGTACACACAGAGTCGCAGGCCCGGGAAATCTCGCGAGCGCGTCGTTGGCAGCGATTAGCGTCGTATTGTTTTTTGTGTGCGCGATTCCGGCCGCGGCGCAAGAGGTTTTGCCATTTCCTCCACAGCCGTCAGGCAGCACCGCCGGCCGGACAATGCAAGAATCGGTATACAGTCCGGCGCCGAAGGTGAGCCATGTGCCGAAGAATGCGCCGAATATCATCATCGTCTTGATTGACGACGTCGGTCCGGGCCTCCCAGACACCTACGGCGGTGAGATTCATACGCCCGCGTTGAGCCGCATCGCGAATGAGGGCATCTCCTACAACCGGTTTCACACGACCGCGATGTGCTCTCCGACTCGCGGCGCGCTGCTGACGGGAAGAAATCACCACCGAATTAGCGCCGGGCAGATCGCGGAACTGGCGAATGATTGGGACGGATACTCCGGCATTCAGCCGAAGAGCAGCGCGATGGTGGCGGAGGTTTTGAAAGACTACGGATACAGCACTGCCGCATTTGGGAAGTGGCACAACACGCCCGCAGAACAGACGACCGCAGCGGGACCTTTCGATTACTGGCCCACCGGTTACGGCTTTGAATACTTCTACGGATTTTTGGCAGGAGAAGCGTCGCAATACGAACCCAACCTGGTAAGGAATATTGATGTGGTGCATCCGCCGAAGACTTCAGGCGGTCATGACTATTACCACCTGAGCGAAGATCTGGCCGACGACGCCATCGGCTGGATGCAAAACCACAAAGCGTTCGCGCCAGACAAACCGTATTTTATTTACTGGGCCAGCGGCGCCTCGCACGGACCACATCAGGTTCCCCCGGAATGGACCGCAAAATATAAAGGCAAGTTCGATGACGGCTGGGATAAGTACCGCGAGCGTGTTTTTGCCCGGCAGAAGGCCATGGGCTACATTCCGCAGGATGCGCAGCTGACGCCGCGGCCTGCGACGATGTCGTCATGGGACTCGATTCCGGAGTCGGAGAAGCCGTTTCAGCGGCGGCTGATGGAAGTGTTTGCTGGATTCACGGAACATGTGGATGCGCAGGTCGGGCGGATGCTCGACGAAGTGGAGCGCGAGGGCGACAAAGACAATACGCTGATCCTGTATGTCTGGGGCGACAACGGTTCGTCCGCGGAGGGGCAGCAGGGCTCGATCAGTGAACTGCTTGCGCAGAACGGGATTCCGACTACGACTGAGCAGCAGATTCAGGTGCTCGACACGCTGGGCGGACTCGACGCTTTGGGGACGGCAAAAACGGAAAACATGTATCACGCTGGATGGGGCTGGGCCGGGAGCTCACCGTATAAGTCAACGAAGCTGGTAGCCGCGCATTTCGGTGGCACACGCAACCCGCTGGCGATTCGCTGGCCTGCGAAGATCAAAGCGGACCCCACGCCGCGTCCGCAATTCTTGCATGTGATCGATGTGGTTCCGACGCTTTATGACGTGATCGGAATTACTCCGCCTCGAGTGGTGAACGGTATTCCGCAGGACGCATTCGACGGGGTCAGCTTTGCATCTACGTTTAATGATCCGAAGGCCAAGGAAGTGAGACACACACAGTATTTCGAGATCATGGGCAGCCGCGGGATTTACCACGATGGTTGGTTTGCCGGCGCATTTGGTCCGCGTCCTCCATGGCTCCCCGGTTTGCCCAAGGGAGTCTTGGGCCCGAAGGGCGAACTGCTGTGGAATCCGGACAAAGATCCTTGGGAGCTTTATAACTTGAATGAGGACTGGACGCAGTCGAACGACTTGGCGGCGAAGATGCCGGAGAAACTGGCTGCGATGAAAGAGCTGTTCATCATGGAATTTGCCAAGAACCAAGGGTTTCCTGTCGGCGGCGGACTGTGGGTCCCGGTGGTGCGTCCCGACTTGAGAATCGCGCCTCCCTACACGGAGTGGACGTTCGCGGGAAACATGACGCGCATGCCGGAGTTCACGGCACCGGCGCTGGGTAACAAGGAGAACGTGGTCACGGTGGACGCAGAAATTCCTGCCAATGCCAACGGAGTGCTTTACGCGCTTGGTGCGTTTTCTGGGGGACTGTCTCTCTATGTGCAGGATGGTGTGCTTTCGTACGAGTACAACCTGTTTGAGATGCAGCGCACGCATGTTAGAGCGAAAGACAAACTGCCTACGGGAAAAGTGAAAATCGAAGTTGAAACCAGGTACGCAGTGAAAAGACCCGCAGGACCGCTCGACGTGATCCTGAAAGTGAACGGCCAGGAGGTCGCCAAAGGCCAGGTTCCGGTCAGCGCGCCGCTGATGTTCACCGCCAACGATTGCCTGGACATCGGTACCGACCTCGGCTCGCCCGTGTCGCTGGATTACTACGAGAGGGCACCCTTTGCGTTCAATGGAAAGATCGAGGAAGTTCATGTGAAATATCTCGGCACACCGGCGCAGCTGCAGGACGAGAAAAAAGAAACGGACGGACAGATTCCGGCTGTGGATTGAAATAAGGTTGGATACAGATTAGATGCGCGCGCATCAGCCTAGTCCGCTAACTCCTGGTTAGTTGCATCCACCGGTTGAGCTGGTAGCGTTAATCAGGACTTAGGCGATTGTTTCCGGTTTGCAGACCGCGCACGAAGTGACATTGTCCAGCATAGTGAGCGCAATGGCGATTTGTAGCCACGCGTTGCGCACCCAGCTAGAATATCCACCGTGACTAGAGAACGCTGGGCTCAGATAGGAATCACGGTTCAATTCCTGATCGTGGTAAGAACACTCGGTGAGGTCTTCCGACTCAGACACGTCCTTGGCACAAGTTTCTCGGCTGCAGTCGCCGTGCCGTATGTTGGTGGCGCTTTAATAGCTGCTTGCTTCTGCTGGGCAGGCGTGACCTTGTACTTCTTCCGACGCTACACGCTGGCCGCGTGGATCGCGCTGGCGTCCGTAGTCATTCTGCTCGTGTACAAAATTGCTCTGATTGGTTGGTGATGGAGGCTAGCGCTATCCTTCTGGCTGTTAGACTCCGCTGCCTTTTGCGCGCGCCAAACTGCGGCGGGAGATACCCTTGGGCCGGCTTGAGGCAAAGGCGCCGGCCTCCCTTCGCAAAGGCGCTCAGGACGGGCGGGATGACACGCGATATTCTTTTGCGCAAGACTGTGAAGGCACGCACCGACGGCGAACGGGCAGCAGCGAAGAGAGATCCTTCGTCGCTGCGCTCCTCAGGATGACGGCGTGGCTGCGCTCCTCAGGATGACGGCGTTGCTGGGCGCTTCATGATTAGCGGAAACGGGCTGGCGTTGGGTTGGCGGCCGGCTGAACGGGCGGACGGGTAACTTGTGGAGTTCACTTTGCGCACCTGGGTCTTGTTTCGTGGTGGCGGCGGACCTAGAATTGGGATAGAAGGGTGGTTTTACGGGAGGTGATGCCCTTGCAACTCGACGATCGCATGAAGCAGTTGCTGCGAGAGCTGGGACACGCCATTAATGATACGGTGTCGGACTCGAACCGGATTGCGGAAGCGATTTCGGGAGTGCGATCGGCGGGGTTCGATATTGTGCTGAAGCTGGACGCGACGATTGGGTTGGCGCGGAGGTCCGCGCAGGATGCGAAGATGACCACGCAGGACCGACGTTTTCTGGAATCGCTGCATATACGCGTGGATGATGAAATCATGGAAGAAGAAACGATCGAGCCGCGGGTGGAAATTACGGCGCAAGACATCAAATTTCTGAAGTCGCTGAAGATATCCTTCGATGAAGAACTGTAAATTTATTGTAGCCTCGCTATTGTGCAGCGCTGCGATGCTGGCGGTGGGCGCGCCGGCTGCGCGCGCGCAGGTGGTGGAACCGGAAAAGACGCCGATTTCCACGGACGTGAACACGCCGGTGGTGGTGAAGCAGAAGCCCGCGAGGGCGGTGTGGCTGAAAGCGGAAGTGATCCATTCCGACCGGCAAACGTTGATCGTACGCGAAGCGGACAACGGCGTGGCGATTCACACCTTCACGTTCTCCGCGAGAGCCAAGGATAAAATCGAGCGGGTGCAGGATGAGGGCGGATACCAGAACGGGGACCACGTGAGGATTTTGTGGATACCCGGCACCAGTGAAGCGCTCAACATTAAGGGCAGGCCTTCCAAACCGATTTGATTCCCCGTATTGCGCTGTTATAAGTTTTCAGCAGGTTCACACACGAGAAAAGAGCCGGCGGGACGCTCTTCGAACCTGCCACAGGCAGGTTCTCAGGAGCAAACCCTTCGAACCTGCCACAGGCAGGTTCTCAGGGTAAACGAAATGATTCGCCTTCCTGCTGTTGCTGGACGCTTCTACCCATCCGAACCGCAGGAGCTTGCGCGGCAGATTGCCGAATTTGCGCCCGCGGCGAGCGCGGGAAAAATTTTGGCGCGCGGGTGCGTGGTTCCTCATGCGGGCTACATGTATTCGGGGCACGTCGCAGGGGCCGTCTATTCTTTGCTGGAAATTCCCGCGCGCTGCATTTTGCTGGGGCCGCGGCATTATCCGCGCGGGGAGGCGATGGCAATTTTGTCGCAGGGAAGCTGGCGGACACCTTTGGGAGATGCGGCGATCGATGCGGAGCTGGCGGCGGAATTGATGCAGGCTTGCCCGCGATTGCGCGAGGATGCTGTGGCGCACGAGCGCGAACATTCGCTGGAGGTGCAGATTCCGTTTTTGCAGCGGCTGGCGCCGCCGGATTTTCGATTTGTGCCGGTGGTGCTGGGGGCGGATCGTTATCCGTTGCTGGAGGAATTGGGGCACGCGGTGGCGCAGGTGGTGGCGGGGCAGAGCGAGCGCGTATTGGTGATCGCCAGCACGGACATGAATCATTACGAGAGCGATGAGTTGACGCGCGCGAAAGACGGGCGGGCGATTGAGCGGATGCTGGCGCTGGATCCGCGGGGGCTGTACGACACGGTGCGTAACGAGGGGATTACGATGTGCGGATATGCGGCGACGACGGCGATGCTGATCGCGATGCGGGATCTGGGGGCGGAGAGTGCGGAGTTGGTGCGCTATGCGACGTCAGGGGATATTAGCGGTGGGCGCGATGAAGTGGTGGGTTATGCGGGGTTGATGGTGCGGTGAGCGGTGATATGGGTAGCGGCGTTTTGGAAGTGCGAAGCTTGCTTCGCGCACGTTACCGCGCCAGCGAATATTTATACCGGCGGTCGGACTTCCAGCGATCTGCGCCGCGACACCGATGGCGCACTAAAGTGCGCCGCTACGAAAGCGGGGCTTGCGTCGTTAGTTGACGTTGAGCGTGAATGTGAAAGTGTGCGTGATCGTTCCGCTGGTGACCATTACTGTGATGGGTTGGTTTTTCACCTGTGGCGTGCCGGGGTTCGTGGGCGGCGTGACTCCGCCGCCGCCTCCTCCGCACGCCGCGATGACGATCAACAATGTGAGCGTGATTGCGGTGGCGATGAAATTCCAGCGGCGGCGGCGCGCTTGAATCGCCAGTGCGAACAGGGCGGCGCAGAGGAGCAAGAGACGAAGCGCGCCCGCAGCCGTTCGCCATCCGCGGAAATCAATGTGGCGGCTGAGCGGAGCTAGCGAACTGGGAGCGGTGGTGGAAACCGTCAGCATCGTGGTGCCGCTGCCGGTGACGGTGGCGAGACTGAAGCTGCACGAGCTTTCGAATGGAAGACCTGACGAGCAAGAGGCTGAGGAGAAATTGATCGCGCCATTGTAACCGTTACTTCCTGTGACGGTGACAGTCGTGGTGGCGCTGGCGCCGGGCGAGGTGACGTTCAAAGTGGCAGGCGCAAACGAAACGCTGAAGTCCGGACCAACGGTCACTTGCTCGGCAATGAATGCCTGAGACGATGCGTAGTTGGAGTCGCCGCTGTACGAACCGAAAACGAATTGCGTGCCCGCGGGAATGGAGCTGGTAGTGAGCTGCGCCGATCCGTTTGCCACGGTTACGGGAGCGCCGATGGGACTGGTGCTGCCTCCAGAGGTAACCGCAGAAAGAAACTGTATCGTGCCGGTGAGAGTGGGTCCGCCGGAATGTACGGGAGTGGCCTGAGCCGTAAGAGTGACACTGGTGCCTTGCTGAATCGTGGCATTCGACGTCGTGACCGTGGTGGTGGTGGCTAGCAGAAGCACGGTTTCCTCCAAGCTAGCGCTGGAGGGTTGGTAGTTGGTGTCTCCGGCATAGCCCGCATTGATGAGGAGCGTTCCGCCAGGAAGCGACGACGTAGTAAGTTGTGCCTGACCGTTGACCAGAGGAACCAGGCTCCCAAACATCGCCCCGTTGACGTTGAATTGTACGACTCCTGTCGGAGACGGCCCACCTGCCTGACTCGAGGTGACTACCGCTGTGAGTGTGACTGGCGATCCATGTTGAATGGTTAGATTCGAGGAGGTGAGCGTCGTGGAGGTTGCAGCCTGGTTACTGATGGTTGCGGAATTCGAAACAGTGGACGGGGAATAGTTTGAGTCGCCAACGAACTGCGCAGTGAGCGTGCTGCTACCAAGGGGGAGTGTCGAAATGAAAAGCTGAGCAGTCAGCTGAGCGAGTCCCGTGGAAGAGTTTATGGTCGCACTGTAATTTATGTAACTTGTGGGCGACGACAAAACGATTGGAGTGCCGCCGGCAAAGAATTGAACAGTATTGCTTGGGAATTGAGCGGCAGTGGGAGAAGAGGGAAGGAATGCTTGGGTGCTAACGGTGGCGGTCACGGTGGCGTAAGTGCCTGCCTGGGCGTTCTCGGTAGCCGGCGTCAGGCTGATCGACGTCAGGGCTTTGTTGACGGTGAGGACGTCGGGCGCGGCGGAGTTGTTGCTTGCGGTGTAGCTGGGGTCGCCGCCGTAAGATGCCGCGATGCTGTGCTGGCCGCCTAGCAGGAAGATGGGTTGATCTTCGGTGTAACCTTCGGCGTTCAGTGCGAAGCTGCCGCCATCGAGCGGGTTGGTGGAGCCGTTGAAGGTGTCTTTTAGTGTGACGGTTCCCGTCGGGCAGCCGTACTGCTGGATTCCGTTGGTCGCGCACGGGTTTCCGCCGGCATTGGTTACGTTGGAGCGCAGGATGTAAAAGCTGCCGTAGGTGAAGGATGTGGCATTCGAGTTGGTGACAGCGCCGGTGGTTGGGCTGAAAGTAATGATGGCGACCGAGGTTTTGCTGGGTTCCGGATTAACCGTCACGGTAACAGGAGACGAGTCGCTGGGCGCGAACGTGGAATCGCCGGAGTAGTGCGCGGCTACGGTGTAGTTGGTGCCGCCGGGCAGAAAAGTGGTGGTGCTGCCGGGTGGCAAGGAACCAGCGCTCAGCGTGAACAGTTGCTGCGCGGCTTGCTGGACGCTCGCGATCGCGCTCGAGGCCGTGTTAGCGATCAGCGTGATTGTGCCGGTGGGCGTGCCGGTGCCGGTTTGCGGGACGACTGTGGCGGCTACGGGGATGGCTTGGCCGTGCGTGATCGTCGCGGGTGGACCGAGCGTGAAGGATGAGAATTTGCTGGCCTTGAATTGGCCGGCGTAGGTGCTCCATTGATTCACGAGGTTGGTGACGTTGACGCTGCCCAATCCGGTGGCGAGGTCGTAGCCGGAAGTGGTGGCGTAACCGGAGAGGACGCCAAACTCATCGGCGGAATTCGTGGTGGTGCAGTTAGGGCTGCCTTTGACGCAGGGCATCGCGATTGTGGAGCCCGAGGGAATATCGTAAAAGATGCAAGCGTTCGTGCCGGTGGAGGAAACGGTGCTGCTGTTGCAGCTGTTGGAGGCCGTGGCGGCCAGTTTGTAGAAGACGTAATTGGCATTGCCCTGGCGTTCACCGGTTTTCTGATTGATCAGGGCCATGATGCCGGCGAAGACTGGGGACGAAACGGAAGTGCCGCCGTAGCCGGAGAAGTCACCGTCGGCGAGGTTGCAAGGACCGTTCGCGTCCGACTGGCAGATGATGTAGAAAGTGTTGTTGAAACCATTGCTGGCGAAGAGCGAGACATCCGGCACGTCGCGTTTGCCGTCCCCCGCACCCTGCACTTGCTGCTGCCAGGTGGGTTTGGCATAGCCTCCCGAACAGGTGGATGGCAGATTGTTGCTCGAGGAAGTGCAGTTGCTGGCGCCGCCGCTGCCGCCTTCGACAACCAAGAGTCCGCCGTCTTGCGCGTTGATATTGTTACAGGTCTGTTCGGCCGAGGTTGTGTCG